>Ga0213859_10000179_pt1 | contig 29975 bp, 40 predicted proteins | sample PICome_2_FD_160133 | JGI IMG/M metagenome (GOLD analysis project Ga0213859, IMG submission 160133) | Coastal seawater microbial communities near Pivers Island, North Carolina, United States - PICO304 | ecosystem: Environmental > Aquatic > Marine > Coastal | place: USA: North Carolina...
AATCCGAAAAGCACATCTCAAAACAATAGAGCCAGTTGGAAAGAATAAACTCTGGCTTATGCACATTAATATTTTCCCACAATTTGATGTTGACCTTCCTATCTTTGGTTTGGATATAGTAGCGAACCCCAAAAAGATCTCAGGTTGCTTTTGTGATTATTCACCTACATCTGAAAGATACCATCCCTTTTTAGATAAGTTTAAACTAGAAACAGCTGGTTTGACTTGGACAAGAGCAAGAGAAATGCCAGACTGGGCTCAGGAAATTTTCAGTCCAAATATTGTAGGTGCTGGTTCAATACGAGAAGGAGAGGAGACAGACCAACTCTGTCAGATGGCCTTTAATCTTGCTTCCTTTTATTGTATGGAGATGGATAACCCAGTTCATCAAAAAGTAGGTGGGTTGAATACAAGAGATGCTCAAAACAAATATTGTCGTAATCAGAAAATGAATAGAATGCTCCATTCATCAATCCTTGCAATGGGGATATCTGAAGAGCGTAAGAACCAATATGTTGAAGATGTACTCTTTGAAGAAGTATAATTTACCTGTATAGGTTTTGTAATAATTATTCCGAACGGGAATATAATGTATTACGCAATTTTAACAAAAAATTAACACAAAATTGAGGTCCTCCGTTATATATAATTGCGTTAGGGAATGATACTTTCCGAAACACAATGTTTCTTTTGGTATCACCTAACACAAAATTTATCCCCAAATCTTACAGGAGAAAAAGCTATGAATAAGCTTGTGGCCGCGCTGTGCGTGCTTTTAGGTATTGGAACCATGTCGGTTCAGGCAGATGAGTTATACTCTTACACTGCAAAATTAAATGAAGAAGGTAAATACTGTGCTCGGATTGAGTACTTAGGTGTCAATAATCTTCCCGTGAAAAGAACTAAGTGTCGCACATTGGAAGAGTGGTATGACCGTGGATATCTGATTACCAAAGTTGGTCAACCCACACCTACATTAGAAAACTTTGAAAATGGTGGCTGGTAGGTCCAAAACAATGATTAACACAATCCGCAATATTTTTGTTGTTGGTTTCTTTGCTGTAGTTTCAATTGCAGGGCTACTCTATCCCATTTTAAACCCCACCCAATATGCTGAATTAATGCGTCATCAGTTCTATATCCCAATGGTACAACACAATGTCCCTATGTGTCTCGTAGCAGAAATGGAACACCCAGCTGAAATTCCAACATTTACTTGCGATAAACCCCTACTCGCATAAATAGGTTGACAATTCAGACATAATGTAGTATAATGGTCGGACCAATGAGGAAACTTGTTGGTTCGGCTTCTTATCAGCTGAAAAAAGGTGTTGACTTTTTCTTTTAATCGTGTTATAATAACAAACATTATACACGGCCAATATTGGCAATCTTTTTAAGAAAACGGTTGACAAAAGCGGCAAAGTAGGATATAATAGAACCAAATACAATGCAAAAACAAAAAGGGGAAGAATCCGAAATGTCTGTAGTAGCATTAACACCAGATAAAATACATCATGAAATAAGCAAACATATATCCAAGGGAGTTCCCTATATTGATGCTTTGGTTCACTTTGCTGAACAAAACGAAATTGAAATTGAAACCATTGCACAGATTGTAAAGAAATCTTCTATATTAAAAGAGAAGATTAAAACTGAGGCAGTAGGTTTACGAATGGTAGAAAAAGACGATGAGCCAGATATCACAGACCATTGCAAGTGATAAATCATTCGAAGCGTATATTAAATTTAACGCAATAAAAAGACATTTTACTACAGATAACTACGATTATTTTAAGTATAACGGAAAAGTAAGAGCAAACTTTGATACTTTTATCTCAAGGAATGATGCTTACAGTTTCGCTAAACTTGCAAAAAGAGAAGATTACGAGAACTTAATTCTTGCTAATATACTCAAGAAGCCCGACATCTGGGTCCGAGAAATTTTGGACGAGGAGTCGGAAGAAAGATATATATTATGGAAGAAGAAAATTGAAGCCTTAGGCTACAATTTCAAAAGTGAGTTGGGAAAACTCAATGAGGATTACCAACAAAATTTTATATCACGGGATGGCCAACACCCTTATATAATGTCACTGTATTTGCAAAAGCAAATCAGTCTTGAAACATTGACCATCTTGGCACATTCTGCAAATATTTTTTCGTATTGGAACGAAAAAGTGGTTGACAAAATTGTAGCTTGTGATATAATAAGACTTGTTAGAAAATATAAACCTTTTCTAGCATATGATGAAAAGAGGTTCAAGAACATTGTTCGCGAATACTTCTTCTAATCGCAATATAACGCAATATAACGCTATACATAAGGAGACTAAATATGGCACTTACAGACTTTTCTTCGCTCAAGAAGAACAGAAAAAATACTCTCGATAAGTTGAATTCTCAACTCGAGAAAATCGCAAAACCATCTTACCAAGACCCTAACGAAGGTAAATTTTGGAAACCTACTAGAGATAAAGCTGGTAATGGATTCGCAGTAATCCGTTTCTTACCTGCACCTCAAGGTGAAGAAATGCCTTTCGTAAGGATTTGGGACCATGGATTCCAAGGACCTACAGGTCAGTGGTATATCGAAAACTCATTAACCACTTTGGGACAGGACGACCCTGTTTCTGAGTACAATTCCAAACTCTGGAATTCAGGTATTGAGGCTGATAAGGAACAAGCAAGAAAACAGAAGCGTAGGCTGAAGTACATTGCTAATATCTATGTTGTGAAAGACTCAGCAAATCCAGAAAACGAAGGCAAAGTATTCATGTACCAATTCGGTAAGAAAATCTTTGACAAGTTAAATGATTTAATGAATCCTTCATTCGAAGATGAAACTCCTGTCAATCCATTTGATTTATGGGAAGGTGCAAACTTTAGACTGAAAATTCGTCAGTTCGAAGGTTATCCTAACTATGACAAATCTGAATTTGACCCTGCAACACCTTTATTCGAAGATGATGCAGAGTTGGAGAGAGTATGGAATGAAGAACATTCCCTCCAGGAACTACTTGAACCTAAAAACTTCAAGTCTTATGCTGATTTAAAAACCAAACTCTACAGAGTTCTGGATTTATCGTCAGACACAACCGAACAGGTTGCAATATCACCTGCAGAAGCTGAAGACATTCAGGACGATGATTTGGATTTGAGTAATCTATCTCAATCTGCACCAGAACCTTCTGCACCAGTTGCTGAAACCCCTGCGGTCAGCACTGATGATGATGACGATCTATCAATCTTTAAAGAGCTTGCTAGAGGCTAATTTGGTATATAAGGCAGGTGGGCTTAAAAAGAGCTTGCGATTAAGTTGCGTGTACAGCTCGGCCCATCTTGCCGCCTTTAAGGAGAAACTATGTCAATAAAACCAGAAACCGTACTTGACTTCGATTTTGGCTTTACAGCTATGACCGAAGATGAGTTAACCGTGGTGCAAGAAACTAGAGAGGCTGCAGAAACTGCATCTACCTCAGCTGAAATGGCATCACAAAAAGCACAACTTTTATATGACGCAATCACGCCACTGTTAAATAACCTTAAGGCGAATCCTGAAAAAGATTATATCTATTGGCCGGACCGTTATGCAAAACTTGATGCGTTTGCAGATAAATTACATCAAATATTAACTGGAGAATTATAATGAGTTTACTTGATAAAATGCTCAAAGCAGGTTCAGTAAAATCTTCTAATGTTCTCTCGAAATCAGCATTCTTCCAAGAAAAAGACCCAATTAAAACCGAACTACCGATTGTCAATATTGCATTCAGTGGTTCGCTTGATGGTGGTTTAATTCCTGGATTAACTGTTGTTGCGGGTGAATCAAAGAGTTTTAAAACCTTGTTAGGTCTTTATTGTATGAAGGCTTACCTAAACAAATATAAAGATGGCGTTGCCCTCTTATATGATTCTGAATATGGTATTACACCAGAATATTTGGAAAGTTATAACATTGACACAGACCGTGTTATCCACATTCCAATCGAAGATGTTGAACAATTAAAATTTGACATCACTAAAAGATTAAATGAGATTGACAAAGGTGACCGTGTATTTGTTATGATTGACTCAATCGGAAACCTTGCTTCTAGAAAAGAGGTTGAGGATGCCGAAAATGAGAAAAGTGTTGCCGATATGTCACGTGCGAAACAATTAAAATCGCTCTTCCGTATCGTCACGCCTAAATTGACTGGCAAGGACATTCCTTGTATTGCGGTCAACCACACTTATAAGGAAATTGGATTATTTCCTAAAAACATTGTATCAGGTGGTACTGGTATCTATTATTCAGCTAACCAAATCTTTATTATTTCCAAAGCACAGGAAAAAGAAGGAACAGAGCTTGCTGGATTTAAATTTACTATCAACATTGAAAAATCAAGATATGTAAAAGAGAAATCAAAACTACCATTCACAGTCTTATATGACTCTGGAATCCAAAAATGGTCAAGTCTATTTGAACTCGCTCTTGAAGGTGGGTGGTTGACAAAGGCCACACAAGGATGGTATAATGTAGTGGATAAATCAACAGGTGAAATTCTTGGCTCTAAACGAAGAGCAAAAGACATTGAATCTGATAATGAATTCTTCGAAGGCTTAATTGCTGACAAAGAGTTCAATGCTTTTGTTGAAAAGAAATATAAACTAACCATGGTGGAGGCAGAAAGTGCTCGAGAAGACGATATTATCGAACCTGATACTGAATGAAGAATACAGTCGTAAGGTATTTCCTTATTTAAAGGAAGACTATTTTGATGATACCGCTTATCGTAAGCTATTTTCTACTGCATTTGATTATGTTGAAAAATACAAAGAGCCTCCTTCAAAAGAGGCTTTACGTATTGCACTTGACCACCGTTCAGATCTAAATGAGGATTTATATTCACAGACATCTGAACTGATTGATAATCTAGAATTAGATAAATCTACAAACCTTGACTTCCTTTTATCTGAAACAGAAAAATTCTGTCAAGATAAGGACCTTTATAATGCTATTCGTAGGTCTATCAACATTCTAGATGGTCAGGATTCTGGAATCGGCAAGGGCGAAATACCAAAACTATTATCTGATTCGTTGGGTATTAGTTTTGACCAATCAGTTGGTCATGATTTCCTAAATGATTATGATGATCGTTATGAACATTACCACAGAAAGGAAGAGCGTATTCCTTTCGATATTGATATATTAAACAAAATCACCAAAGGCGGTCTACCTCGTAAATCTATGACTGTGTTATTGGCGACAACCGGTGGTGGTAAATCATTGGTCAAATGTCACATGGCAGCTAATCATCTGATGTATGGTAAAAATGTTTTGTATATTACAATGGAAATGGCTGAGGAAGAGATTGGTCGCCGTATCGATGCCAATATTATGGATATCACGTTAGACGAAGTAAATGAAATCCCACGTGATGTTTATGAAAAGAGAATGGCAAGATATAAAACCAAAACACCTGGTAAACTTGTAATTAAAGAGTTCCCAACTGGTAGTGTACACTCTGGTCACTTTAGACATTTATTAAATGAACTTCGTTTGAAAAAAGGCTTTCAGCCTGATGTAGTATATTTGGATTATCTTAATATATGTGCTTCATCTCGAGTTCGTGGCGCGGCTGCAGCAAATAGTTATACTCTTGTAAAATCTATTGCTGAGGAAGTGCGTGGTCTCGCAATGGAATATAATTGTGCAATTGTCACATCATCACAGTTCAACCGTGATGGTTATGGCAATTCAGATGTTGACTTGACAAATACATCGGAATCAATGGGTATCACTCATACTGCTGATGCAATATTTGGTCTGGTCAGTTCTGAATATCTTGATGAATTGAATCAACTCATGATTAAACAATTGAAAAATCGCTGGGGCGATATCAGTTATTATCGTAGGTTCCTTGTTGGTATTGAACGTGCCAAAATGAAAATCTATGAATTAGAGGAATCAGCACAGAAAAATATAGACATTGAAGGACCTGGTGGTGGGTCTGGAAAAAAGATTCAAGTTGATGATGGACCAGTGTTTGATAAAACAGACATTGGAACAAGGCTCAGTAGACGAAAATCCAAGAATGTTTTTGCAGACACTGTAGACTTTAGATAAAAGAAACTTTATAAATAGTTTAGTACTAGTATACTAAATTATAGCATTTAAAGGGTGTCAGATGAAACGCTTCGGCAATTATATTACAGAAGGCTCAATTCTTAAACCAGACTACGTAGTAGGTCATAAATTTATTTTTAAAGGTAATGGCTTTAAAGAGCTATTAGCTTTAGGTTATAAGAAAGATGATATATTCGAAGTTGTATCTGAAAATCCTAATGCATTAGAGGTTGGACCACAGGGTGGTGATTTTGTAAAACACCTTAAAGGTCCTGATGGTCGTATCATTAAAATCACAGGTGGCTCCGCGTCGGCCAAATCGGGTAATTTCACACACCTACCCGCGGCCGGCTCACCTCCGAAAGCAGCAGAATGGGAAGACCTCATTGTATATGCTTATAATAAGATTAATAATCAACCCACAGATGAAGCCACATCTGAAGTAGCATTAAAATACTGGGATTTATATTCTGAAAATGCTACAACAATTGCTAAAAATTTCAATAAAGCCTTAAAAACGAATCGTATGGTCCAAACTGGTCGCGGAGGCGCGGTTGGTAAAGTAGAATTAGGTCCATTTTGGAAAGAAACAGGTGCGGGAGATAAAACTCCAAAAACCGATATCGCATCAGCTGACTTTAAAGAGAAGGTATCTTTGAAAAAGACAGGTGGTTCTCAATTGGCATCAGCTGAGAAAAAAGAAGGTATCGCCATTGTTAAGTCTGCACTTGCTGAAATGGGTGCTCAACCAGGTTTCGCAAAAGATCTTTTAGACGCAATGGAAGAAAAAATGACTAAATTGATTAGTCGTGAAACTACTGGTAGTTTAGAAGACGCGGCCAAGGCTGGTAAAAAGACAGCAGAGGTACTTGATTACCAGAAAAAGGATGCTCAAAATAAGGAACTTTCAATAATGCTTGAAAGTTATATTAACCAAAATACAGCAGCAAATTCTTTATTCGCAAAACATGTTGTATTTGAAGCTTCTACTGGTAATAATAAATTCGGTTCTCCATCATCAAAGGCTGCAGCAAATTTATTAGGAAAATTTGACCCATCTGGTTCAGTTGTAATAGAACCAATTAGGAGTGTAAACGACCCTATTATTTCAAAATACGCTAAAAATGTCAAACCTTATGTTGCATTTAAAAAGGGTGGAGCAAGTCCAGCCTATTCTGCATTCCGATTAGGTTTATCAAAAACAAATGAAGAATTTGAAACATTTTCTTCCATAGTTCTAAATGAATTAAATAGCCATAAAGAATTCCAATCATTATTAACAGAGGACTTTTTACAAGAAGGACCTTTTGATATGCTTCGAAAAGCAGGAGTTGCAATTAGAAGTATGGGTAAAAAAGCACTTGGCTTTTTGAAGAGAGTAGTTGATAATATTATGGCTAATGTGAAAAAAGTATTTAAAAGACTTGTATCGGCTGGTAAAAGCATGTTTAAACGATTAATGGCATTCTTTGGATTGGATATATCTTCTACGAGAGGTATTCCTGGTGGGGTATCTCTATAATGAAAAGCTTTTTAGAGTATAAAGAGACACCACCTATCGATGTCGAAGAAGGACCAAACGATCCAGCAATCTTCAAAGCAATATTTCTTGCGGGTGGTCCAGGCTCTGGAAAAAGTTTTATTTCGGGTAAAACAGGTTTACCTATTCTTGGATTTAAAGTTGTCAATTCAGATGTTTCGTTTGAAAAGGCAATGAAAGATGCTGCTCTGGAAATGAATCCAGAAAATATCTTTAGTGTCACTGGTCAGGCAATGAGAGATAGAGCCAAGAAAATGACCGATTTAAAGAAAAAGATCTTATTAAAAGGTCGTCTTGGTTTAGCCATTGATGGTACTGGCCGCGATTATTTAAAACTCAAAAATCAAGCTGTAGAATTAAAAACATTAGGTTATGATGTGGCCATGATTTTTGTGAATACAGACTTAGATACAGCGTTGGAAAGGAATAGAAATCGTGAAAGAACATTACCTGAACCGGCTGTTGTTAAAATGTGGAAAGATGTGCAGACAAATATTGGACGCTTCCAAAGTTTATTTAAAGATAATTTCATTGTTGTTGACAATTCTTCTGGTAGTAATTGGCAGAAAGCTACTACAAAAGGATTTAAATTCGCGCAACGATTTGCAAATAAACCAGTCCGACACGTCAAAGCAATAAAATGGCTTGCACAATTCCGAAGTGGTCAAATGGAAGGTTGCATGGACTTGGAGGATATGAAACTTGTAGAAAGTATTATTGATATCCCAAGAAGAACATATGCACCTGCTGTATTTGATAACGAAGAATCTGATAATCCAAAAATCAAACCAAGCGTAAAAGAATTAATTAATAAACAATTAAAAGAATTTGAAACAGAATACCCAATCCTTAAAACATCTTTAATCGGTTCTATCCTCACAAAACGATATAGGAACGATGCTGATTTGGACATTAATGTTTTATTTGATGTACCACCAGAAAAAGCAGAGGCAGAAAGAGAACGACTCTCTAAAAAGTACTTATCATCAAAGAACCCAGACAATATCCAGGGTAAATTAATCCCAGGAACCGAACATCCAATTAATTATTACTTTATTACAAGTAAAGGTATATACGATGAACAAAATGGTAAGGCAGATGCTGTATTTGATATCGAAACAGATACATTTATCAAACGCCCAGAGGATTTTGTATTCGACCCAGATTTGTATATGCACGAATTTGATAGAAAGGTACAAGAGCTTGACATTATTAAAGGTGAATTAAAACGCGATATTATTGACTATAAAGAGTTGACAGAGCTTCAGCCAGGTGATATAATAGACTTGCAAGATAAAATTGAGGATAAACTGAAAGAAGTGGAAACTGGAATACAGGATTATGTACGTGTTGGTGACTTGGTTGACAAGGAACGCCGTGCTGCATTTGATACTGATATGACACCAGAACAGATTAAAACATTCTCTATTAAAAACAGACTACCTAAAAATGTCGTTTATAAAATGTTAGAGAAATATCACTACTTAAAATTTTATAAAATGTGTAAAAAGATACTTGATGATGGAAAGGTTGATGATGCTGAAATTACAAAATTACAAACAGAGGCAACATTATCCGCACCAAATAAAGCAATTATTGATAATATTCTGACCAGAGTTTCTGAAAAATTAGAAAAGGATTTAAAACGAGGCAATTATAAAGATTTAAATGACATCGCAAAATTGGTAAAGAACAGAGTGGAAAAAGATACCAAACATAAAGGCTTTTCCAGAATGAAGGACCAGAAATGAAAACATATAAGGAATTTGTAGAAGGATTTGCAATACCTGATTACCCAATGCAAAAGGACCAAGTCCGTTATATGGACGGCCAATGGGTCACCGGTGATGCCGGCAAACCACATACATTTGACCCCAATAAAACTGGTGGTGAAAATTTAGACGATATGAATAAAGCTGTAGAAACAGACAGAAAGAAGGAAAAAGTAGACCCAAGTATTCCAGGTAATACACAATTGGATATAGACCCAAATGATTAAATTTAAAAAATATATCGCAGAGGCCGCAGGTGCAAATCTTCATATGACGCACTTGGAAGATGCTGTCCTTGATGGTGGTGTCACTGGTACAAGAAATGTAATTAATTATTTAAGAAACATTCGCGATATGCTTTCTGGTAGCACCGCAACACCAGTAAGTCTTACCACAAAATGGGACGGTGCCCCTGCTATTTTTGCTGGTATTGACCCATCAGATGGTAAGTTCTTTGTGGCAAAGAAAGGACTATTTAATAAAAATCCAAAATTATATAAAACAGATAGTGAAATAGATGATGAATTAAAAGGAGACCTTGCTGACAAGTTTAAGGTTGCCTTAGCAGAGTTTCCAAAACTCGGAATTGAAGGAGTAGTACAAGGTGATTTCTTATTTACAAAATCAGATCTCAAAACAGAAAACATTGATGGAAAACCGCATATTACTTTCCATCCTAATACCATTGTTTACGCGGTACCTAAAAGTTCAGACCTCGGTAAAAAAATATCAGAATCCGAAATCGGTGTGGTCTGGCACACAACATACAGAGGAAAAACTCTTGAAACAATGTCTGCAAGTTTTGGAGAGGAGATTGCATCAAAACAAAGTTCGGTTAAAAGCGTATGGTCAATAGACGCAACATTTAAAGACGAATCGGGAAATGCAACTCTTACCAAGGCAGAAAATAGAGATATTACAGCAAAGTTATCGGCTGCTGGAAAATTATTCAGAAAAACAAAAGCAGCAAAATTAAATGCATTACATCAAAATACTGATTTAAATGCTCGTGTCAACACATACATTAATAGTAAGGTACGAGAAGGCCAGCGAATTACAAATGTAAAACAATTTGTGATTGGGCTTCAACGATACATCGAAGAATATTATCAGAAAGAAGCAGATAAAGTTAAACAGCAAAAAACAAAAGATGCTAAAATCGCACAAGGTAAGGTATTATTACAATACTTTAACAAGCGAGAGATTAAACAAGTAGAAACTATTTTCGAACTGTATAATTTACTTGTTGATGCAAAATACATGATAATAAATAAATTAAACCAGGTAGAAGGAATTACAACTCTACTGAAAACAAGTAGTGGATTCGAGGTCACTGGCCAGGAAGGTTTTGTTGCTATCGACCATTACAGTAAAAACGCACTAAAGATTGTGGATAGATTAGAATTTAGTAAAGCAAACTTTAGTACTGAATATATTAAAGGGTGGCAGAAATAATGGCTTGGGTCACGGTACCAGGAAGTAATGGAACATGGGAATACGAAAATACAGCATCTGCTGCTGATACCTATGTTGACTCTCCAGGCGTCGTATCAAATGGCGTCAGAACATTTACAGTACCTAACTCAGGTGGTCACACAACTCAAACTTATATAAAATGTAGGAAGCCAGGTAAGACCTTGGTGAACGGTGAAATCAATAAAGATTTTTATGATTACAGATTCAGTCAAGGAACTCCATAATGGCAATTTGGAATAAAAACAACCAAGATTATTTACCAGATAATAAAACATTATTTGAAGCATTTATGCTATCGGATAAAGATGGTAATATTATTAACTCATTTGGTATTGCTTCAAACATTCCTATCGCTGCAGGTGAATTAGACGGTTGGGCCGCAATCCATAAATTTGGCGCGGTTCCTCTCATGTCAACAAACCCAGGCGTTGGTTCAGTTTGGGATAAGAGTGATACCTATTATCCTTGGACTGCATTTGCTACACCTGGACCACTCACGATTTCAACGACAACAACTAATGGAACTTTATCTGCATTAGACGATGGAATGACTGTGACGATTATTGGTCTCGATGAAAATTTTGAAGACGCTCAAGAAACAATTACAATTTCTGGTAATGCGGGTGCTGGTACTCAGAATTTTGCTCGTGTATATCGAGCATTCACTTCTCAAGATAATCAAACTCAGGTACGCGTATCTACAACAACAGGTACACCAACCGAAGTTCTTAGAATTAATATTGGTAAAGGCCAAACACTAATGGCTGTATATACAGTTCCTGCTGGCAAAACAGCATACCTAACAAAAGGCACAGCTACTTGTGCTGCTAACGCTGACGCAACAATTGATATGTTTGTTCGTTATGGCGGAGTAGGTGCATTTAGAATTGGTCATACTGCTGAGGTTGCTGGTGTTGGTGGACAATATACATATGAATTTGCTGTTCCACTTCAAATGCCAGAAAAAACTGATATTGATATTAGAGCAACAGTTCGTTCAAATAACGCAAGAGTGACAGCAGCATTTGATTTAATCTTAATTGATAATCCTGCTTAAATAAAAATTTCAACATTATATTATGATTTTTTGGTCTTTTGTTGACAAATACTTCCAAATGTATTATAATATATAAAATTATATAGAATATTTGCTATGAGTAGCACTAGGAGAAAATTATGGGAAGAATACGCGACCGCGGTCACGACGGTGGAAACATTTGGCGATGGCAAACAATTGAAAAATATGTTCGGAAAAATGGCTGGACAAAAGGAGCTGAACTCGGAGTTTGGCTTGGTGAAACTTTTAAACACCTTGTTCGTACCTGTCATAATCTGCATCTTATTGGTGTTGACCTTTATGAAGCTCAGCCTGGATACGACGGACCTGAACAATGGACCAGAGGTGAGAATGGCCATGCCTGGGACCACGAGACTTACTATAAAGACCTAGTAAATTTTTGCTCTCAATATCCAGATAGAGCAGAAATCATTAAAGATTATACAACTGAAGCAGCAAAACAAGTAGAAGATGAAAGTTTAGACTTTGTCTTTATTGATGCTGACCACAGTTATAATGGTGTAATGCGAGATGTTGAAGCATGGGCTCCAAAAGTTCGCAAAGGTGGTATGATTATTGGACATGATATTCATTTTCCAACCGTGAAACAAGCAGTGGAAGAGTTATACGGAGAAGGTAATTATACTGTAGAAGATGATTTTTTATGGTTAGTTGAAAAGCAATAAGGATAATACAGTGAAAAAGAAGACCCGAGTAATTAATTTTTATGGCGGTCCATCTTCCGGCAAAAGCACAGCTGCTGCCGGATTATTTTATAAAATGAAAATGTTGGGATACAGCGTAGAGCTGACCGACGAATTTGCCAAAGAGTGTGTATGGGAAGGAAATGTTCCCATGTTAAAAGACCAATTATGGGTCCTTGCACACCAACATCGTAAAATTTTAAGATTAAAAGGTCAAGTGGATTATGTCATTACTGACAGTCCAGTATTATTGTCTCCAATCTATAGAGAGCTTTACGATGGTCCTTTATATTCAGATTTAATTGACAAAATGGCTTTAGAGTGTTATAATATGTATGATAATATTAACTTTTTGCTGACTCGTCCAAAAGGCTTTGAATCTGGTGGTCGAGCGCAAAATGAAGAAGAAAGTGTAAATATTGATAAGGCAATATTAAATCAGTTTAATATATTGGATATTAAATATACATTATTGGAGGGCGAAGACCCTGCAACACAAGCCTATTCAAAATTGGTGAATATACATGCACATTAATATAGAAAGAAAAATGAAACACATCTGGGTTGGTCCAAAACCAGCTCCGTTAAAGTGGATGTATACATGGAGAGATAAACACCCTGAATGGGAATATAGTATTTTTGACGACACCATGCTCAAACAGAGACGATGGATTAATCAGGATTTAATAGAACATTATTATAGAGCAAAGGCATTTTGTGGTGTTTCCGATTTAATTCGTTATGAACTTTTATACGAAGAAGGTGGCTTTATTTGTGAAGCTGACATGATTTGTTTAGAAAATACTGACGAACTTTTTACATCTCCAGAAGACCACGCGTATACATGTTATGAAAACGATAAAGGTGGTCGCCACGTACATAATTTTGTACAACCAATTTTTGCTTGTAATCCTGGAAATGAATTTGTTAAAATGTTAATTGATTCATTGCGTATATTACGTCCAGGTGATTTACACAGGCAACCACACAAATCAACTGGGAATGAATTTTTGGCCCAATTTATAGATGAATGGAAGGATAAACTCACTATTTGGCCATCACATTATTTTATTCCTCAGTACTACTTAAACCAATCGGTTCGATATGAAGGACCGGATAAAGTCTATGCTGACCATAAGTGGGGTTCTACAGGTATGGGCTATCATTGCGTTGATTATTCACAAGGAGTATAATGTACTTATCGCACAAATATAAATTCCTCTTCTTACGTACGCCGAAAACTGCTTCAAGTAGTTTATCGGATTTCTTTATTAATAATGTAGATGACCCTGATGCTATTTACACAGAAGTAGAAGATAGTAGTATTCCAGGAACATTACCAGAAAGTATTGTATCAAGGTACAGACCTTATGCATTTTATCATTTTACAATCGAACAATTAATCGCCGAAAAAGTTTTGACAGAAGAACAAGCTCGTGAATATTATTGTTTTGCATTGTTAAGGGAACCACTCGACAGACAAAAGAGTTTATATTACTTTTATAAGAAATGGAAATCACCCAAAACACCAGCTTCATTAGATGAATATAAATCTTGGGCTCCGTATGGTTTATTTGAGGACCCAAACTCAAGAATCGTACAGACTGATTTATTAAAGATACGAGGTGAACTCGTTGGTGAATATTGGTTATATGAAGATTTGGATGTTCGTTTAAATCATTTTATGACTGAAACATTAGGTTTGGAATGTCCGCCATTACCACAGCATAAAACTGATACTCGTAAAGATAAAACAAATGAAATTGAATTTGATGCAGATGCACTAATACCAGTTCATAATTATTTTTATAATGACTTTATTATGTACAAGGAGTTAAAACACGGACAATGAAAGCATATATTCTCAGAATAAACACTCCAACAAGTCGTGAATACGCAGAGGTATGTGCGAAATCTTGTGACGATGTTGGATTAGACTGGGAATATTTTGAAGGTTGGTCAGATATTACTGGCCGTGCAGCCTGGTGTCAAACTGGCATTAAAATGAAATATTATGAACCACCTTTAATTATTGATAATATGTCTCCGGCACAAAAAGCAAATGCCTGTTCAGCTGGACATGGAGCGATATGGAAAAAGATAGCTGAGGGTGATGATAATGTTGGTATTGTATTAGAACATGATGCAATTATGTATTATAAACCTTATGAAAAAATACCAGACAATTATTTAATTACGTTGGGTTATAAACTTACAGACCCATCTAGATACGACCATAAAAAGGCTGGACCTCCTAATGCTCTAATAAATATAACTGGCCACGAAGGTGCTCATGCATATATGATGACAAAAAGAACCGCGCAAAATATGGTTCATGAAATTGAGGAAAAAGGAGTTTTAGGCGCAGTTGATAATGCATATTTTATCCGAGGACAGCGTAGAACGAATATACCATTATGCATTATGTCACCAACACCAGCGATGGGTTGGTTAAGGGAGTCGACTATATGGTCGGCAAGCGCAGCTGTAAATTATGAATTTATACCTTCATTCGCAGAGTTTTATAAATAAAACAAATAGAGCTCTAAATTACGGGATTATACCTTATGGACCCAAAAGATAAATTAAACCCACGCCCAGAGGCAGAGATGGACGACGAGTCTCAGCGTGACGGTTTAGAACCTAGAAAGCCTAAAGAAGATTCAAAAGACAAAGAAAAGAAAAAGAAAGGTTCATTACTTAAAAAAGATACCGAAGGTCGTGTCGATTCTTCAAAGTATGTAGAAACAGAACCAACAATTTCAGAAGCTGCAAGAAAATCTACAGCTGTAATTGGATTCGGTCGTATGAATCCTCCTACATCAGGCCATGAAAAACTGGTAAATAAAATTATTAATGAGGCCATTTCCCGTGATGGCGACCCATTGGTATATCTTTCCAAAACACAAGATTCAGATAAAAATCCATTAACATATGACCAAAAAATGAGATATGCAAAAGCATTCTTTGGCAAAAAATATTTTCCTGTTTCAAGATCTCGAACAATTATCGAAGTTGCAAAAGAACTTGATGGTGTATATGAAAATTTAGTTGTTGTAGTTGGTTCAGATAGAATAAAAGAATTTAGTGGATTAATGAACAGATATAATGGAAGGGATTATAATTTTAAAACATTAGATGTCATTTCCGCAGGTGAGCGTGACCCAGATTCAGATGGAGTCACCGGTATGTCTGCATCAAAAATGAGAGCTGCAGCAGAAGATGGTGATTTAAAATCATTCACAAAGGGTGTTCCATCAAAAGGTAGACGTTTCGCAAATGCAATGTATAATGATGTTCGCAAAGGACTTGGCATGGTGGAAGAATCATTTGATGATATGGTAGCCAATTTCTTAGGCGAAAGAGTTGTAAATGGTAAACTTGACCCATTATCTGCAATGGGTAAATCAAAACTTACCGGCCGAGAGGTTGCTCAATATTATAGAGATAATCCTAAGGCGAAGTCAGCCTCAAAGAAAAAAGAAGTTAAATTAGGTATTGAACTTGCTCTTGATTTAAGTGGTAATTATAATTACGCTATTAAAGAAATTGATAAAATTAAACGCAATTTATCCAAACATCCAGAAGTTCAAAAAGCATTACAATTTGCAAATGAATCCGTAAATCAAGAACTCTATACTGCATCCTCATTCCGTAAAAGATTATTAGATGAAAAGATGACAGTTGCTGATAAAAGAGCAAAAAGTAATTATTATAAAGATGACTCAAAGGACGGTAAATTATCTAAATCCACATCTGCAAAACGCCACGCACAATTTGCAAAACAAACAAAAATGGACGACGATGACCCAGCTGCATATAAACCAGCACCTGGTGACGCGACAGCAAAAACAAAACCATCAACACATACAAAAAGATTTAAGGCAATGTTTGGTGAGTCAAACGGTGCATTTTTAAAACGACCTCACCAATTATTAAGATCTGATAATACAGTAAACTTTGATTATCGCTTTAAAATGTATTCCGCTGCAAAGGCAATGGACGAAAGAGTAAAACAAAGAGAAGAGATTAAAGCACAAATCGAAGGTGAAGGCGATCCTTGTTGGGATGGCTATAAACAAGTTGGTATGAAAAAAGGCCGCAAAGGTAATATGGTACCAAATTGTGTTAAAGAAGAATTAGAACAGCTAGCAAATGAAGTCGAATTTATATTCATGAATGAAGGCGATACAGATAAAACACTACGAGATAAGGCAAAGAAATCAGGTATGCCTTTTAATATCTTAAAGAAAGTGTTTGATAGAGGTGTCGCTGCATGGAGAACTGGCCACAGACCAGGTACTACTCCTACACAGTGGGGATTTGCCCGTGTTAATAGTTTCGCAACGAAATCAAAAGGAACATGGGGTAAAGCCGACAAAGATCTAGCAGATAAGGTTAAATAAAAATGAGTGGTGCAGGAGACTGGGGAACAGATAAAGCGCGCAATAGACTTCAGAAAGACACACCAGGACAAAAAGTAGGAGAAGAAAAAATGGAACCATTTAAATTAGATGGTCGAACAAAGGCATTTAAAGAAAAGGTCAAGAAACTTGCGTATTCAAAGAAGAAACTTAATGCTCAAGCAATTAAATTATTAGACCCTAAAGATTTTGATAATCCTTTGAAAGGCTACCCATATAACGAGAGAATGACAAAAGAGCATTCAGAAGAATTAATGGCATTTGTTAAAAATGCAAACGAAGCAGGTGTTGAACCTACAGAATTAATGGACGCAGTGGAAAACTGGATGGCCATTAAAGGTTATACACAAGTTAAAGAAGAATCTGAATTAGATGAAGATTGGCGCAAAGACATGGAAAGAGCTGTTGATGATGCAAATGCAAGAATTGCAAAGGCTGAAAAAGAGCTCGAGGCTGCCAAACAGAAAAAAGCAGACGTAAGAGCAAAATATAAAGACAAATATAATCGCGCGGTCGACAAGGCCAGAGGATAAGACCTTATCAAGGTGAACAATACATTATGCGAAATTTCTCAAACTTTTTATCTGAAGCGAAAGGCGAAGACTTTCAACTCAGAGTAATCATGGTCACGACTGTGCCGGATGCAAATATGCCGGCATTTCGTACCGCCTCCCACCTGGAAAAAGTATGTAAGGAACGCAATGTTCCTTTTTTTGGCTTTGATGTTGAACGTGGTTCTATTGAATGGGCAGATGGTATAGGTTCATATGTCATTCGTAATCGTAAAGACCAAACAGGCTTTAAAGTTGGACCTGGCACTCTTTGTATTGTCCGCGGTAATGTAAGACACAATAAAGGTTGGTTTGATAAAGTTTCACAATTTGAGAAATCAGGTTGTACAATGGTCAACGCAAGAGAAGTTGCTGAATTGTGTAATGACAAATATCGCTGTTATCTCAAATTACAAGATTTTGGTTTAACACAACCAAGAACAGTCTTAATTCCAAACGAAGAAGATGATGGTATTCAATCAGCATTAGAAAACCTTGATAGACCATTTCCGATTATTATGAAAACATTGGAAGGTTCAGAAGGTGTGGGGGTTGTTAAAATTGATTCCGAATCTTCACTTAAAGCTTTTATCCAATTAATCTATAAACAAGATGAAGCTGCAGCCTTATTAATCCAAGAATATATTGAAATGAAAGAAGATTACCGTGTCCATGTATTGGACGGTAAGGTTATAGCAAGTATGACTCGTGGTAAGGTCAAAGGCGATTTTCGTTCAAATGTCACACAAGGTGGCGATGTAAATGAAGTCAAACTCACAAAATTAGAAGTGGAACAATGTCTATTGGCAGCAAAAGCTGTAGATGGTAGATGGGTCGCTGTTGATTTTATTCCTTCAAAAGATAGAGAAAAAGAACCTCCTTTCATATTAGAGGTCAATCACAGCCCTGGCACAAAAGGTATTGAATCCGCAATGGCTGGTTCAAAAGAAAAAGGTGATAAGGAAAATCCACTTTTAAATTTACTAATAGACCATTTTTCACAAAAGAAATTCCATTGGTCACATCCAACACAGGTTGGATATATAGAAATGGTGACGATAGAACCATTTGGACAATTAACGGCAAAACTTGATACAGGTAATTATAGATACCCAGTACTACATGCTGATAAATATAAAATTGAGGGAAAGAATATTACATTCACATCGTTTGGCAAAACTATAAAAACCAAACTGATAGGCGATTACGTTTCTAAAACAATGGTCGGCGAAGATAAAAGACCATTGGTAAAACTCAATTATGAATTCGCTGGTAAAAAATACGGCGAAATTACTTTTGGTTTAGACGAGCGCGATGGTCTTACAACAGATGTTCTATTAAATAGAAAATTAATGAATAAAATGAATGTAATGGTTAACCCAAACAGAAAATATGTCCGTACAACAGCATTCGAGGCAGAGGAAAAAGAATAATGAAAGCAGTAAAAGGTAGTATTAACGAGGCATTAAGACAAGTTGCAGCTTATAATAGTAATCAACTTGCTGAAGCATCAATGTCAAAGAAACAAAGTTTAGAAGATTTTGCTAAAGCAGTTGGTGTTGATAAAAAAGAACAACAATGGATTATGGATAATGAAGATGATTTCGGCCATTACCATAATAACAGTGCTCTGAAAAAGTCTTGGTTATCTCTATCATATCCAGTTTATGACGGCGATTATTACTTTGCTTTTATTGGTGATAACGAAAGAGAAAATGCCAAGCTCAATGCTGAAGCAAATCGTAAATTAAGACAATTAGCAAAAAGTTCAATGGGGAACGAAGAAATTTTTGATGAAATGAGTAAATTATTCGGCATGACTGCATATTCTAATGTTGGTGCTGGTGATACAATGACTCGTGACGAACTGTGGAGAGCAATTCAACATATTCGTAAAGACTATAAAGAAGAAACGGAAGTTGAAGGATACGAAGAGCTTGAAGAAAAAGTATTAAAAGGTGCAATGGCAAAAATGGCTCGTAAAATACTAGATAAAATGAGAAAACGTGCTAAGAAAATTGCCCTACCTGAAAGTTTAAAAGAAGAAATAGAATTAACCGAAAGATTAAAACCACATATTGCTAAAAAATCAAAATATTACAATAAACAATTTGATAGAAAGCTTGAACTTAGAAAAATTAAATCTTTTATCAGTGGAATTCAAAAACTTGATAAAGAGCTTCAAGGGTTTCAAAACAATGCTGGTTTCTACGGCCCAAGTAAAATATTTGATGGTCTTGCAGATGCAGAACATGAAGCATATAATTACCAATGGGAAATCGAACAAGGGCGCTGGGACGGCGAGATAGAAGTAGATTCATAATGAAAAGTTTTAAACAGTTTAACGAACAGGGTAATCACATTTACCAAAAGTTTATTCTTGCTACAAGAGCAGGAGATGATGTCTGGAAATTAAATGGTCAGGAAGATGACATTAAAAAAGCAAAAGATAGATTGGCTGATATTTGGACACAAGGTGGTAGTGCAAAGGATAAAGCAATTATAGACGCTAGATTTGCACAGAAAAATAAATGGAAACTATACCAAGTCGTAAGTTGGGACGGCAAACAAGGCAAGAAAGGATAACCAATGGATAACAAAGAATTTATTAAAGATTTACTAACTCGAAAACTTGATGAAGTAATTGGAGGTCCTAAACCTGTTGGCGATGGTCAACTTGACTCTTACTATGCAATGCAGGATGCCAAAGAAAAGGCCAAAAAAGATGGTAAAGTCTGGGATAAAATGGGTCAGGACGAAAAGGACCGTTATGTTGCTCCAGAAATGGAAAAGGCTGGTTATGAGAAAAAACCTGGTAATACAAAATGGACAAGAAAACCAACTGAAGATGAGAAAAAATTTGCGGATAAAGTCAGAGCTGATGATGAGCGCGTACGTAAAATGTCGTCCGATGATAAGATAGATTATTTTGCTAAAAATCCTCATAAATCTACAGCTGGCATGGACGTTTCTGATGATGATTTGCAAAAGATTAAATTGGCAAGAATGGAAAAACAGCTTGAAGATCTTCTCAAGAAAGCGGAAGAGGCTCAGATGAAAATGTATGATGCCGAAGAAGAAGGCGACGATGACGCGTATGAAGAAGCTGATGAAGAACACGAATACTGGTATGACAAAGTACAATCACTAGAAAATAAAATAGAAGATTTAAAAGATGAAATTGGTAGTAAAAAAGAAGAAACAATAAAAACTTTTAAAAGTTTTGTTAAATAGTAATGCTATCATTTTCGGATTATTTGGAAGAAAAGGCTAAATCAAAGGCTCAACAAAGGCTTTTTGGTTTGGCACTATCGGTAAAAGATGGTGATACACCTGAATCCGAAGTCTCACAACAGGTGAGAGACATGGCAAAGAATATTTCCAAAAAGGATTTGGAAGATTATGCCAAAACAAAACATAAAGGTTTACCAGATAAGGTATAAAAATAGAATCGGAGACGATAAATGAAAAAATTTAGAAATTTATTAACAGGATTGGTCGAATCCGATGCTGCTTACGGTGCTTCATTAAAAAAGATTGCGCACGACGAAAAAATTAAATCTTTATCTAAAAGAGATAGAGAAACATTAATGCGTATCGCTGATATGATGAAAAATGCAAATCGTGATGACATTAAACACGAAGTTGCAAACAGCCCAGAGGAAAGAAGAAAGGAACGTCTTGCTAGAATGCAAAGACAATCTGGTAGTGAAACACATAGAGATAGACAGAAAAGATTAGGTAAACCTCAAACTGAAGAAACTGAACTCAATGAAATGACTCAAAGATTTATCTTTGATACCTTAAAGAGTGCTACCAAGGCCGAAAAAATGGCTTCTAGATTTAATCTAGATGTTGATAGTGGTGTAGGTAAAGATTCCGATGGTAAATTATTCTATGTTGCTGTCACTGGTAAATTTACAGATATTACCAAATGGATGAAGCTTTTAGATGAAGAAGTAATTTTAGAAGGTGGCGATTGTTATCATTGTGATGGTAAAGATGATGATTGCAAACATTGTGGCGGTTCAGGTTATGTTCAGTTTAAAGATGATGACAGAGATTCTAAAATCACAAGTAAAGATATTAAAATGGCAATAGGTATTGCCAATGACCCAAGATATAAAGGTGGTAATTATTCTGCTGCATATTCAAAAATTTCAAAACTTAAAAAAGGTTTAGTATCACACCCAAGAGTTAAAGACGCATTAAGACAAGCTAACGAATCAGTTGCAAATGTAAGAAGAATTGCGAAAGAATTACAAAAAGAATCACCAAATAGATATAGTCCTCTCCAAATGGCAAAAGCTAAAAAAGAAAGAGAGGAACGAAGAAAGAAATCTGGCGACTCTGAAAGAAATAGATATCAAAGATTAAAGCAAAGAGCCTATGGTAATTACATGGGTGGTCTCAAAGATGACTTTGCATATATTGAAACTACATTAGAAGAGAATTATAGAATACTTGCAACCAAAGGTATGGGAACTGAAACACCATCTTCCGCAAATAATATCAAGAAAAATGGTATAGAGATGGATTATTACGATGCTTCCGGTAGCAAAAGACGAGGTAAAATCTCTAATATAGATAATGAAACATATACTGTAAGAGACATTGATGATGGTAAATATCGTAAATATAAATTCCTTGATAGAGAAAAGGCTAAAGAATATTTAAAGAAGGAAAATATCAACGAAAATGATATGTCTTTAGATGACATTAAAAAGAAATGGGCTAAAGAAATTATTGCCTTCCAAGATGATGGAAAGGATTTACCATCAAGTGCAATGTCAGATTTCTATGGTTATAGAGATGTAGATTCTATTAAAACAGATGACCCTGATGAGTTCGATGATTTTGTTATGGGTTTACAAATGAGCAAATATAGAGAAGCATTAGGTTTAAAAGAAGCTTCTGCAAAGGCTGATGCAATGAAAGCCATTAAAAGAGATAGAGATTTTCAACAGGTTAAAGATGTAGATGTAAGAGCAACTACAGCTGATATGAAACTTGCTAAAAAGAATCCTATTGTACAATTAAGAAAAATTCTTGATTACAAGGGTGGTACAATGGAGTTCTTAAATAAGAAAAAATTAAAACTGAAGAGTGATGAAGCTGATGCTTTATTACGAGGTTTTGATTCACTCCAAAAAGTACAGGACAAAGAAAAATATCAGTTATTAATTTCTAAGGACCCTGCAAGTCTTAAAAAGATTCTTAAAATTGTAAAACGATGAAGCGATTCAATGAATCATTTGGTTTATATGAGGGAGTCGTTGTACCTCTCGAGCAACCATTGGTAGAATTTGATACTACTGGGGGATTAATAGTATCAGAAAAGGAACCAGAGTTGAATAAACCAAAAAGGTCAAGTGGAGACAAAAAATATGTTGTCTATGTGAGAAATCCAAAAACAGGCAACATTAAAAAGATACAATTTGGTGATGAGAAAGGTGGGCTGACCTCTAAGATTAATGATAAAGGGGCTGCAGCAAGTTTTGCCGCGAGACATAATTGCGATACAAAAACAGATAAATTAAGTCCAGGTTATTGGGCTTGTCGCCTTCCAAGATATGCCAAGGAATTGGGATTAACAGGTGGCGGAAATTACTTTTGGTAAACCTTACGTAGACGAAGGTAATATAAGAACATTTAGTGTCGATGCTATTGATGAAGAATTTGTTTGGCATCGAGACGAAGAAGATAGAATTATAGAAGTGATTGAAGGTGATGGTTGGCAATTTCAACCGGAAAATTCATTACCTTACTTGTTAAAGCCTGGAATAGAGTTTACAATAAGAAAAGGTGAATACCACAGGCTATTGAAAGGTATCAATGACTTGGTGGTTAAAATCACTAAAATTATATAAATAAACACATAATTAAATTTAATTAGGAGACAGATATGTCAAGCAATGTAGACTACTTCACCAAAAAGGAAAAGCTTTCCGAAGAGGTGGAAATACAAGAGGTTCAGGAAACTGAAAAAGCTGAACTTTCTGAGGCGGTTTTAAAAATTTCCTATTTTACTGGTAAGGTAAAAAATAATAAAACTGCTGAAAAATTAGGAATTAAAATTAAAGTTCTTGGAGGTGGCGAAGGTAATGCTCATATTGCAATGTCGGGTACTGAAGAGGCACTTAAGAAGTATGCTAGTAGATTCCTTGGTGCTGATAAAAACGATTCACTAAGCCAAATACAAAATGACGTAGGTGGTCCATACTTCGGCGAATCAATTGATTGGACATCAAAGATTAACGACAAGGTTGAAGAATATATTCAAGAGGGGTCATGTAGCTCAAAAAAGAAATTACACGGAAGCTATAATGAAGAGGATAGTGAATACCAAGAATTTTTCAAAAAGGCTTTAGAAAAATTTGGTGTAGACTCACCTGATGAGCTTTCAGATGAAAAGAAAAAAGAATTCTTTAATTATGTTGATGACAATTATTCAGCAAAAAATGAGGAATTTGACGCAGAACTTTTAGACATCATTGCAGAAATGACAGACGAAGAGTTTGATGAACTTTTGGAAGACGACGATCTTCAGGAATTATCACCTGAACTTTTAAAAAGATACAGAAATAAAGCATATAAGCAATACAAAAAAGCCGGTGATGCAATGAGTAAATCAGCTATTGCGCGCAGAAGGGAGTGGGACCCTGAACCAACTAAGCGTTCTAAAGATGCTTTTGCTAAGCATCAAAAAGTTCGTGATAAGCGTAGTAAAGGTATCGGTTCGGCAGATAAAAGAAATATGGCAAGATCTGGTTATCAATTTAAGAGTCCAGTTAGACATAACCCTAAAGACTTTTCTTTGTCAAAGAAATCAATTGGTGACGTGCAAAAAATTAAAGGATATGGCCTAGACCAATCCGGTAAAAATAAAATTGTCAGTCCAGGTGGTCAGATAAGACACGTATCTAACGATGAACTTAAGGCTTACCAAGAGCGTGGCTGGAAAAAATCCAAATAACACGGATAAATAAATTTAAATAATCTATATTATAGGAGATATTATGAAAGCGATAATTGAATGGTTAAAAGATTTTTTTGGTTTAAATAAACCTGAGCCAAAAACTTCTGTTCGCACCACACCAGTAACTAAAAAAGAAGTTGCTAAAGGACCAGCTGTTAAGAAGGTCACAAAGGCTTCTTTAAATAAGTTAACTAAAGCTCAATTAGAAGAGCGTGGTCGTGAACTCGGCATTGAATTAGACAAAAGGTTAGTTAAAGCTAAATTAGTTGACCAAGTCTTTAAAGCCGAACAGAAATAATTTTTGTTATAAATTAACGTTAATTTAACAGGAGAATAACGATGGCACTATGGGGAAAAACAGACACCGCCGGTGATATACCTAAGTGGCTCGAGGACGACGCAAATAACACTAATAAGTCCAATGACAAAGACAACGCAGTATTCGTTGACTTGACAGAGGCTGGTGTAGAGTCTAACAGAGCTAAAGGTCTTCATACACCTGGTTGGAACTTGTATCACACATATACAGACCAAAATGGTAATACCCGTCATAAAGCTGAAAATATTGTAGTAATGAAAGTTTCTGCATCTGATGCTGGTGACGCTGGTGTGACAGGTAATACAGCCGTGGAAGACGCAATTGTAGCTGACAGTTAATAGTTAACACTTTTTACATTTTTGTTTTATGAAATTGACGGAATCAACCTTTTTACTTTATGCTATGAAGCACTATGACAATCCACAATGTACGGATATGTCAGAGTTCGAAGAAGATATGAAGAGGTTTCAATATCTTCGAAAATTATTTAGTCGTTATCGACAGGATAATGAACTCAAGGAGAGGTTGATTCTAAATCATTTGATAGTACTATTTAATGTATTTGGTGGTAAAGCTACGGAAATGCTTTTTATGAGGCTTCACGAATATCATGAATATTTGAAGCCTTTTGTAGTTTATCTGAATTTCATGCCACAATTGTTGGTATATGACGATGTGATTATTAATAGTAAAAGCATTGTTTCAGATGAACAAATTATAAAGTGTTTACAGGAAATCTAATATGGTTGTAGACTTATTTCTGGTATTTAATTTTATTAAGAGGCTAGTTACGCCTTTTACTAAATGGCCAGCATATAAAGAAGGCATTATTGATGAGAAAGGAAATATCCTTATCTCTCGTAAAAAGTTTACTCGTAATAAACAGAAAAAAGCCTTTGGTATCTTCGACCAACTTATCTTAAATCTCAAAAAATTACTAGGAAAACTTCCTGGTGGTCAAACACGTATTGCTTCTTATGCAGCTGCCTTGTGGTTAATCAAGGAAAGCGAAAAATTTGAAAACAATATGTTGACAGAGTCAGAAGTAGGTGATATAATAGAGGAATCATTAAGAAACTTTATTGCTGAAAATAAAGATATTCTATATGAAGATGCTTGTCCTACTGCTGCTGGTGATGTAGATTTAAATACAAAGAACCGTGATGCTACTATTAAAAAGCACAATTATGGTCCTTTAAACGTAGATATGCCTGGTCCTTATTGGGAAAAGATTGCTGACCATTGGGATACAACTGTAGAAGCAGCAAAGAAAAGTTTATGCGAAAATTGTGTGGCATTTGACATTTCACCTCGTATGAAAGATTGTATGCCAGGTGAAACATCAGATGATGAAGGCGAATTAGGTTATTGCTGGATGCATCATTTCAAATGTCATAGTGCTAGAACATGTAATACATGGGCAAAAGGTGGACCAATTAATAATGACGAAGTAAGTCATGATTGGCAAAGCCGAAACGAAGCTGTAATTGAAGAAATTCCAACTGTAAATGTTGGAGGTGGAGCAATTGCAGGTTTAGGAGTAGGACCACAAGGTGAGCCAGGAGTGTCTCCAAAGGCTCAAAAGAAATATAAGAAAAAGAATTTAAAACAATTACTACAGGATGTAGCGGAGAGTTAAAATGAGAAGTGAAGATAGAGAAGCCGTATTTGAACAACTTAAAATCGACGAAGGAGTTGTCTATGCCATCTATAACGACCACCTCGGGTATCCCACTTTTGGAGTCGGTCATCTTGTCCTCGACAGTGACCCGGAATTTGGAGAACCAGTTGGTACAGAGGTTAGTGAAGAAAGAGTCAGGGACTGTTTCGACAGAGATCTTGAAATTGCCATCGGAGAGTGTCACGCTCTATACGGCGAAGGGGACTTTGGAGACTTCCCAGGTGAAGTCCAGCAAATCTTGGTTAATATGATGTTCAATATGGGTCGTACACGTTTAAGTGGCTTTAAAAAATTTAATGCTGCTTTAGGTGAACACAATTGGAAAACTGCTGCTGTTGAAGGCAGAGATTCAAGATGGTACAGACAGGTCACAAACCGCGCCGAAAGGTTAATGTCTCGCCTCGAAGAAGTCTAAGTCCATGTGGGCTTGGCTCAAAAGTTTATTCGTAAAATCATACACAATCACTGTGTCATACGACACGCAATTTGGAAATGGTGACGATAAAGTTTGGAAAGGTGTTAAAAACATCACAAAGAAAACTTGGAAAGAATTACACTTTGTCTCAGAAGACAAAAGGAAAATTCAAATACGCTCTAATGCGGGATTAAATTACCGTATTGAAGAGGAATAAATAATTTTACATTAATGAAATTGGAGAAATAAAATGCCAGTAAAAGATATTATACAACATGCGATTGATAACAATCCATTAAAAGTTCAAGCAGCGTTTGACGACGAAATGAAAGGTCGTGTACGTAATGCTTTAAATGCAAAGTATCAAGAAATGACAACTGATGCTGAACCAGAAGTCGAAACTGAAGTAGAAGTAGAAACAGAAGTTGAAGCTTCGGCTGAAGACGAAGTTGTTGAAGAATCAGTAGAAGAAACTGAGGACAAATAGTGTATCAAGTTTTTGGTACAATTATTATTATATTAGGTGGAGCCTGCTATTGGCTTTATAATGATAATAATACATTAAAAGCAAATCAAGTGAAACTTGAATATGCAATCGAAGAGCAAAAGGCCGCGTTTGAAACTATGAAAGAATCATATGAAAAACAAGGCCAGGCTCTAAATAATTTACAACGTGCTAATGCAGAAATCGAGGCAGAAAAAGACAGATATTTAGATATCTTTCGTAAACACAACCTCGACAAATTAGCTTTAATGAAACCAGGTCTAGTTGAAAATCGTTTAAATAATGGAACGAAGGCCGTATTTGAGGAGATCGAAAATGATAGCAAGAACATTTCTAGTCTTGGCGACGATACTAACGATTAGTGGTTGCTCTATATTCGGCTCCAAACCAGTTGAGATTATTTCAAAACCAGTAAAAATTGATATAATTCAGCCAACACTTCCTAGAGAAATCTCTTTACAACAACCAACTTTTTATGTTGTATCCGAAGCGGTCATTGCAAATCCTTGTAAACGCTCACTTTCATTTGAACCACCAAAGTTCAATGACGAAGGTGTTGAACAACTTAAAAGACCAAAGACCTGTGAATTATCTGAAAGGGAAAATCCTGAATGGCCAGTAGGCTATACATACTTGGATAGATTCCTTGATGATATGAAAGCTTTAAATAGTGGCGATATAGTTTTTGTAGCTTCGACTGTAAAAGACTATGAATTGATGACTGCCAACTTCCAAGAACTACGCAGGTACATCAGAGAACTCGGCGAGGTAATCGTTTACTATAGAGACGTGACGATTGATGATAAGCCTGGAGTTGCTGCAGAAGTTCAGAAAAAATAGTTTCGACATTGTTTCAATAAATTATCTATTCTAGCAATCTATTTGATAAATAATGATTGACATGTTATGCATCCTGTGATATAATAAATTAAACCAGGAGGACTTTCAACTTGTCTAATCAAGAAGAAATCTCAGATGTCAAAGTAGACGTCGCCCTAATTAAAAAAGATATAAAACAGATAGAACGCTTTTTTGAAAAAGTGGACCAAGCTGTTGACGGAATGGCTGATATTACCAAAAGCCTCGCTGTCCAGCAGCAGATTATTGAAAACTTTCAAACAAAAATTTCTAACCTAAATGATAAGTTAGATACCTCATCACGCCACAACCTAGAGGGAAGATTGGCCTTGAAAGAAGAATTAGACGAACACAAAGAGACTTTTAAGGAAAGCATGTTGGAAGCTATGGAAGTTGCAAAAACACAACATGCAACAATGGCAGCTGCCACACGTAAAGAACAAGAAGAAAGACACCAAAGAACGATAGATTTAATAGAGAACATTGCAAAAGATACTTCCGAAAAACTTGCAGACCACGATAAAAGATTAAGAAACATAGAGAATCTCAAATGGTGGATTCTAGGCGCAATTGCTGCAGGTTCTTTCATCGCACATAATTTCGATTTATCTGCAATAATGAGTTGACATTTGGTCTAGTATTTGTTATAATACTATCCAAATAAAATACAGGTTTATATTATGATTGATTTTGTTGATATTCAGTACGCCCAGCACCTTGCTGGCAGGCTCGACCTATTTAAAATCAGGTCAACAAATCCTTACAAAATAAATTTCAGATGTCCTATCTGTGGTGATTCACAGAAATCTAGGACCAAAGCTCGTGGTTGGCTCCTTGAGAAAGAAAACAACTTCTACTTTTACTGTCATAATTGCAGTGAAAGTCATTCCTTTTCCAACTTTCTCAAGGTGGTCGACCCTTTGGCATACAACGATTATGTTGCCGAAAAATTCATGAAAAAGGGAGACAAAACCAAGACACCCAAATTGGAAAAATTCAAAACTGATACTCCCACATTTGCTCGTAACGAGCCGTTAAAAAAATTAAAAAAAATCAGTCAACTTCAGCATTCTCATCCCGTAAAGAAATATATAGAAAAGAGGCGTATTCCTCCTGCACATCATTACAGACTTTATTACGTGCAAAAATTTAAGGAATGGGTAAACACCTATATTCCAGATAAGTTTGAAAGTCTTGATAAAGATGAGCCTAGGTTGGTAATACCCTTTATGGACGAGGATAAAAACCTATTTGGTGTATCCGCTCGAGGATTCAACCCAGAAGGTATTCGATATATCACTATCATGTTCAAAGACCGTCCGAAAATATTTGGCTTAGATAAAGTCAACTTCAATCGCGAATATTTTGTCGTCGAGGGAGCCTTGGACAGTATGTTTTTATCAAATGCTGTGGCAATGGCTGGTGCAGACGGAGGTACGGGCGCGCTGAAAGTAGTAAAAAATGCAACTTTCGTGTTTGACGCCGAACCTAGAAACAAAGAAATCCATAAACGTATGGAAAAAGTGATTGGACAGGGTTATAAAATTTGTATCTGGCCTGACAATGTTCCAGGTAAAGATATAAA
>Ga0213859_10000181_pt1 | contig 29835 bp, 11 predicted proteins | sample PICome_2_FD_160133 | JGI IMG/M metagenome (GOLD analysis project Ga0213859, IMG submission 160133) | Coastal seawater microbial communities near Pivers Island, North Carolina, United States - PICO304 | ecosystem: Environmental > Aquatic > Marine > Coastal | place: USA: North Carolina...
TACTGAAATATCAGCAATTTCACTTGGAACACTACCTGTTTGGTGAACTCTGCAACGGCGCATATCTGTAAATAGTTCAGACATATGAGTTGCTTCAATAGTTGTATTAGCTGAAACTTGACTACTAGTTACTGCTTGTCCGTAACCTTCGTTACCAGCACCTTTACCAAGTATTGTTGCGACTCTTGCTTGTAGTTGATTAAACCGTGCCGCTGTAATTGTATCGCCTACTGCCATCTTAAAACCTCATTAAGTACGTATATTTTGTAAGTGTATTTATACTTTCAAAACACATTCGATTAATTTTTCTGAATCGTCGTCGGATGACTCAAGAGCTACGCCAACAAGTCCGGTACTAGCAATAGTTGTACATACACCGTCTGCCCAAGCATATACTGGTTGACCTTTTGACACAGGACCTTTAACACGTACAGGAACCCTTCCTTTAAGAGCAACCGCTTGTCCTTCTGCATCTGAATTCATTAGATATGCAGGATTATCACTTATTGTTCCTACACACATATCTGATGCTTTTGCTGGACGAACTTCTGCATTTCCACCAACTGCTACTGCTGTTCCTACAGGCAGTTCTTCTTCAGTACTATATACTTCTGCTAAATCAGCATATCTTGCCGCAGTTGCAGTTCCTCTAAATAAATTAGCGTATACATCACCGTCAGCATCTCGCACAGCGACAGTGTTTGCTGTAGAACTTGTACTACCAGTGTAATCTGATCCTGAAACTCTAATTGCACTTGCACTAGTTGCAAGTCCGTTAAAAGAAGTTGCGTATACTGTAGCCCATTTAAAGTTTGTGCTACCTAAATCATAACTAAGGGTACTCGCAGGATTAAATCCTGTATTTGTAATCTTTGCTATTTCTGTTTCTGTATTAGCTGTTGTAACAGCAAATCTTAATTCATTTCCAACTTGGTTAGTAATTTTACCTTGAGTACCATCTTCAATACTTATAAGTAAATCATTTGATGTACCAACTGTAAGGCCGTCATCTATAAATCTTGCAACACTGTTGAAAGTAGCGTCAGCACCTGGTTCTGATTGAATAAAGTTAGCCGCATCAATGCCTCCTAATTTGAGTGCATTTGTTGCAGTCCCCCAAAATCTATGATCTGAGCTAGTTACACCATTGGTACTGTCTGTAGTATTTCTTAATGTAATACCTTTACGTATAACATCAAAGCCTGTAATAGCATTTTGTGGATCTGAACTATCAATTGTAAACTGTTCAGAACTAATTGCAAATAACGTTTCGTCATTTACTACTGCTGTAACTATAGTTCTAAGCTGAGCTGTAGTATCTCTAACTTCTTTTGTGACCATTTGGCTTACAGAATCGCCAGTTGATTGTGGACCTATAAGAACAAATCCGCCGGTTCCGGCGTTGGCATACAATTGATTGTTCGTTGTGTCCCACCAAAAATCACCTTCTGTAAGGCCGACAGGTTGTGTAGTGCTAACTTCTGCTCCGCCTGTAGTACGGAATTTAGTTCCGTCATAAAATTTTAATTTACTACTTGAACTATCAAACCAAATTTGTCCTGATATAGCTCTAGTAGGTTGTTGACCACTTGCAAAATTTTCAAGTAGTGCAACTAGGTTTTCGTTTTGTATTTCACCGTAGCCTGCATAGTTCTTACCAACTAGTTTTAGATCGGTGGTTTGATCAATAGTACCATCTTCAACTACTGTAAGCTGTGTACCATTAGTTCTATTAATTATGTATGCCATTTATTATACCCCGTAATCACATTGTATTTATCGTTATACACTAGATGTTAGCTCCTGTATATATGCCCATGCACCGCCAACTACTCTAAATAGTTTTAAAGATCTATCAACTGTTAAAGAAACACTACCTGTAACGTCAATAAATGTTACGTCATCAAGCACAGATACAGATCCTGAATCGTTTCCGCCGCCGTCTAATGCTTGTACAGCTACTTCTGTCTTTTGTAGTGATGCGATCAAGTCTGCACCAGTAAAGGTTGCTGTTGCACTTGTTGTATCTGTACAATGCACTCTTGCTTCTGTACCGTTTTCTTTTGAAGATGCAGGAGCAATATCGTTAATTACAAGTGCTATTTGAGCATTAGAAAGTCCTGTAATATCTAATGCTAAACTTATAGTTTCTAAATTGATTGCACGATCAACATATGCTTTTGTTGCAACATCTTGTGCATCTGTAGGATCTGCTACTCCTGATATTTTTTGATTATTTGTAACATTTATAGATCCTGCACTTGTAATTTGAAGTCCTGAATTATTTGATGTAATTGTATTTCCGTCAACATTAACATTATCAACATTTAAGCTCTGTAATGCACCTAGAGATGTAATACCCGGTGCGGCAGTTCCTTGTATAAGTGTTATTCCGTTAGATTTTAATGCAGTATTTTGTAAATTTATGTTTACATTAGATGACCAAGCATTAGTAGTTAAATCCCAAACAAATTCTTTGCCGCCTTGTGCTGATTGTAAAATTATGCCACCGCCGTTTGCTGTGGCATCATCAATAACTGTACTGTCGTCAGTAATACCAAGCTCAATATTTTTGTCTTTTACTCTTAGTACTTCAGTTTCAACACCTATTCTAGTACCTTCGATGATTAAGTTTCCTGCAATTCTAGCATCACCGTTTACATCTAGTGTATACTCTGGAGAGTTTGTAAATAAACCAACATGTTTTGTGCTTGTTTTTGTATAGATTGCATCAACTGGTCCGTCTGTAGTTCTTACTCTTACTCGCCAATCGTGATCAGTAAGCTGATTTTCTGTAACAAAACTTGTTCCTAGTACATAACTTTTATTATTCTGTGATGTACCAACTGTTAGTCCTTGTGAATTTTGAATAATTAACGCACCACTTGTAGTACCGTTAGTATCAGCAGGAAGAAACTGTGCCGCAAGTCTAGTTGCTCCTGTAGCATCAATTAGTGCGTCAGCTCTTGTTGCTGTTCCATGCCATTTAAAATCATCATCAATTACATTAAATCCTTTTTGGACATCACCTACCAACCCACCTAATTGTGTTCCTGGTGTAGGAGTAAATGCAATTTTACTGTAGATTCCTACAATAGTATTACCTATATAAAATTTAATAATTGTTCTACTTGTGCTTTGGTTATCTAGAACTGTTTCAACTTTGGATCCTGTAATTCCTTGGAATGCACTGTAAATAGGTCCTAGTAGGATAGGCTGGTTGCCATCATAGAAATACATCTGCTTTGATTCATTATTAATCCAAAGATCCCCTTCAACCATATTTGGTTCTACAGCACTTACAATAGGGCCGCCGCCTGAAGTAAATTCTTCACCGGTATATATTTTTAATCTATTAGTACTTGTGTCCCACCAAAGTTGTCCAGTAATAGGATTAGCAGGTGGTAATGTATTTGCAAAATTTTCTAGTACACTAATAAAATTTTCATTTATAAATTCACCAAATCCTTTATAGTTTCTTCCTATAAGAGTAATATCGGTTGTACTATTGTCTATTTGTCCATCTGCTAGATCAACTAGCAAAGAACCATTTGTTTTGTTTATTTGATAGCTCATTAGCCCCCTACCCCTGTGTATATAATGTAATTCATTGTAGTAAACGGTTGCATAACGTCTAATGGTTCACCAACAGCATCGTTAGTTAGAATGCCACCTGATGTTGGATATGCTTGTCCAGCTTGTGAACCAGTCGGAGCATCATATTGAATACCTTCTGGATCAGTCGGAACGCCTTGGATATCTCTAATAACATAATATTGATCACCACTAGGTCCACGTAAATCGTGTTCGTGTTCAGGTAAGTTTTCAACTTGAATATTTTTCTTCTCATTACCGCCCGAACCACCAATAACATCTGCGTTAACATTTGTAACTCTTCCAGCACTGTTTCCGCCCATATTATCAGCACCTAATGGTTGACGACCTCTTAAATCAGGAACAGCAAAAAATCCACTAGTAACCAATGATTGGTCTTTGTACTTGTAACCTATAACTTGAAACAGATCTAAGTAGTCTGAAATTTTTACTTCTAAACCATTACACAATAACCAACCTGCAGGACTTGTATCTCCTGCAAAGGGTGTTAACATGCCCACAGGTGCAACGCCTGTAACACTATTAAGTAAATTACGTTGTGTTATTTTATAAACACCAGGTGTGCCGCTAGTTCTGTTTACAATAAATTCATCGTCGATATTAGATGTTGAAACTTCGCTTTTATTAGCAATGAATGAGTTACTTATTGTACTTGTAAATATTTTGTTTGAGCCGCCTTGCTGTCCGTCAAATGTAATTTGATTTGAACTTACGTCTCCTTGGATTTCAAAAGTAGTAGCAGTTGCTAACTTATTTGTTGATCCAGAACGTCCGCTAACAGTACCAGTCACATTACCTGTTAAATTACCTGTAAATGTAGTAGCAAAAATATTTGCAAATTTAGTTGTAGAATTACCAATGTTGCTTGCGTTATTTGCTTGAGGTAAAATATCGTTAGAAATAATATCACCTGCAACATTTATATCTGTACCTACATAAAGTTTTTTAGCTACACCTAATCCACCTTTTATTATCGCGGACCCAGTTCCTGTACTACTAGAATCAGCAGTATTATTAACTAATATTTTTCCACTTGACTGGATATTACCTGTAACATCAAGTGCCTCAATTGGACTTGGATTATTAATACCAACCTTTTCTGTAGAATCAACTCTAATTACATTTTTACTAACACCGAGATTGTTTACTCTTATATCAATACTAGATCCAGAAGTTAAGTTGCTTATAATACCACTTGTTCCTTCTACTGCAAAAGTTACTAGACCATCTTGTCCTACTTGTAAACCAGAATTGTTTCTAATTATAATAGGACTGTTTGTTGTACTAGTAACATCTGTTCTTAAAAAGTTTGATGCTTGTACAGGATTTCCACCTATAACTAATGATTCTGCTTTTTCAGATGTACCGTAATATTTTGTATCTGCATTTTGTAATGTTCGGCTAGCAAGATTTACACCAGGTTTAACAGATGTAAAACCTGCGATTGTACTCTTAGGAGTAAATTCTCTAGTACTATAAATTGCTAATACTTCACCTTGAACTTCAAATTGTAAAACTGTATAATTTATATCGTCAGTACCAACGAGTACAGTTGGTTTTGTACCAGTTAACAACCCATCACTAAATTCAGGACCAACTAAGATCCAGCCACTACCTGTAAACAAGTATAATTGATTATTATCTGTATCACTCCAAAGATCACCTGCTATTGCATTTGTAACATCAGGTTCAATGTCGCCTTTTTTAATTCCGCCAGCATTCGCCCATGTTGCGCCATCATAAATTTTTAGTGTAGAAACTCCTACAGATTTATCATACCACAGTTGCCCTTGCACAGGATTTGTAGGAGCAGTTGTACTAGCAAAATTTTCTAATAATTGTATAAAATTTTGTCCTATAACTGTACCATAGTTTGCAGTGTTACGTCCTGGAATACTTAAACTAGTAGTTGTATCAGTAGTTCCATCTTCAACTGTAATTGGTTGTTTATTTGGATCTGTGAAATTTATTGAATATGCCATTAGCTACTAAGCCCCGATAAACTTTGTACCCTGACAGTATAATCAATTTGAATAAGTCTATTCAAAGATTTTTGTACCGGGTGAAAAATAACATGTGTCAATAAGCGTCCTGTACCAGTTGGATCATATCCTACTAATCCTAGCTCGTCAAACACATACAAGCTCTCAGTATTACTTGCATTGTCGATAGCGTCTTGTCCACTTGGTTCACCGTAGTCTAATAAACAAGTTACTAATATGTCAGTATAATTAGTTCCACTTACGTGTCTAGTTTCAATTTTGTTACGTGTAGGATCAAGGTTATTCACGCTTCTATCATCGACAACTTTTTGGTAAGTTTGGTTATATAAACTTGCATTTGTACCTGTTGAGTTTGGTGTAAGGTACGTTATAATTCCTGTAGGGTCAATGCTAGTTCCACCGTTACCAAAGGCCATTTGATATATAAATCCCTCACCTGCATTACTTAAACTCTCTGCAAGTGAAATACTCATATTTTCATAATGAATAGCATTCCTTTTATTGATAAGGACTTCACCCGTAGAAGGGTCACTAATTTTGATATGTCCTTGTATCAAAGTACCGTTTATGTCTTTAAAATTGTCTTTCATTTCATGATCCTATATACACTATTTATTCGGGCAACGAGGCTTGCTCTGCCTTCAAGAAGCGTGTTATTAAATTATTTGTAGTTTCTAGTGAACTTCCATCTGGAGCCCATAGTCTACCTATTTTACGTGTTACTATTACTTTTTCGCCTATATCTGGAGCCTCAGCAAGTGTAACTAAACTAGTTATTCCGTCAACTGTAAATTCTGCAGGTGAAGTTTCATCTGCTTCTGGAGAATCTTGGTTAATTAGTATGTTAAACTTACTTATTGCATTTTTGCGTAAACGTCTTCCTCCTACGAATACGTCAAATTCATTATTAGATCTAGGTGTATATCCTAGATCAAACTGCGTTGTGCTTCCGTCTCCGTCAAATGTAAGTGTTACTGTTTCGTCTTTGTAAGGTACAGTTTGTTGGAAACCTTGATTAAACACATCAGATCCAGTTTCATGTACAGTTGCAACACCAGTTCCTAGTGTTCCTCTTGTAATTTGAGAAAGTTTATTTCCTGATATTTTAAAGAACTCTATTCTTTCGCCATTTATCATTAACACACCTGGTAGATTATTTTGCGGATTAGGTGTAGCTAATCCCTCTACACTTTCTAATACAATTTCTTTGTCAAAAATATGTAAATCCTGTGCTAACTTATATTCATAACTATCACCTAGTCTTTTATATACAGTCCTATTAAGAACATCTTTGAATTGTCTAAATGCAAATTTTGTCCCTGAAACACCTTCTGTTCCGAATTGGATTATTTCTATAGCATCATTATCTAAAAGTATGTCTTTTAATTTAATCGCTTTTTTGTTGTCTGTTAACTTATAATCAATACTTGGTGTTAATAAAATTTTATTTTTAGTTACCCAAACATAATTAATATCTACCGGTATAGCCGGAAGTGTTATTATACCATTGCGTAATCTATGATATTCTTCGTGTTCATCTGTACCTACTGTTAAAGCAACTCTGTTTATAACATCAAAATGTTGTTTTTCAATTTTTTGTATATCATGCTTACTAAAATGATAGACTTCAATTTTTTGTCCGTCTGCAGGTATTGTTTTTAAAGTTATATTAGTATAACTAGAATCAAGTTCTGTAATATTAGTTAGTGAGTATTCGCTGTCAACTGTAACATAAATTTCTAATTTATCACCAGGACCACCTACACCCTCAAACAATTCAATACTACTATTGAAAGGACGTATGATATAATCTTGAGCACTTATTAGTTCTCGAGTTTCATTTAAGTAAACTCTAATATCTTCGCTACTTAGTTTACCTGGTTCTTGTTGCCATTCTCTCATTTGATATTCTCTAGCAGTTGTAATATCAAATGATTCTTTGTATCCGCTAGACAAAATAGTATTATCAACTTTAACAATTATATTTTGAATACTAGGTGCACGACTAAACGGTGTTAGACTTAATTGGAAGGTTCCTGTTGATCCGTCACCATCAAACGTATCAATTTTTATTTCACTAAATGTTTGTTCTTCACCTTCGTATATTGCGTAATTAATTATGCTTCCGTCTGCAGGCGCTTCTCCAAATATTATATTATATCTACCGTCAACTGCTTCAATAATACTTTCGACTACTACACCATCAACTGTCGCATAATAATTAACTTCGTCTTGTTCTGAAACTCTTGTTACAAAAGTATTTGTTGATCCGTCTCCTACAAAAATGTCTAAGTCTAATATTTTTTCACCATTGCCTGATAAACTTACAATATTCACAAGTTGATTTATTTCAGGTATGCTAGTAAAAGTAATTTCTCTATTTTTGTAGTCTACTGTATATTGTGTTTTATCTTGTAATGTACTATCAATCTTTACAAACAACGAATCTGCATTTTGAGGTAAAACTCCAAAAGCAAATGTTTTAGTTATACCGTCACCTCTATATGTGTTACTTGAGATTGTACTTCCGCCTCTACCGGATCTATGATAGACTTTAATATCAACTGTGTCTAAAACCTGTCCTGGAACTAATTCTTCAGGACCTTTAGATGTGGTCGGGGTAACAAATCCATCACCGTCAACTACAATATCTTCTGCTTTTACTCCAGATGCAGTAGTATAAGATAAGTTGCCGCCTTGTAATAGCGTGTCATAACTAGCCGGGTCAGCAACAAAACTACCGTCTGATGTTGTTTTACGAATAATGAATACATCATTTTCACTGACACTTAAAGTTTCTTCATCGAATCCTATTATGTTATCTAAATTTTGATCATCAACAAATGTAAACCCTGTTTGTCCTGAACCAATTATACTAGATATAATTGCTGTATCATTAGTTTGTTGCGGTGTGCCAAAATTAGGATCATCTATTCTGATTCCATTTTTATAAACATTATAACTTACATTTGTTTCTAACGGTTTTGCAAAAGTATAAATCTTAGTGCTATCATCTGTAACTCTAAATACTTCATCTTCATATGTTGTATCAAAAACATCATAAGAACTTGTAAACCATCTATCAGAATCCCAACCAGCGCCGCCACCAAAATCTATGCTATCAATTTCTACTCCGCCATAATCTATACCGTCTAGTAATTGTGATAAATCATTTGCTAACATTCCAGTTGTTGGATTGTAAAATAGATTAATTCTATCTTGTGCTTGCAACAACGTAATATCTTTTTTATAATCAATAATAATTTCACTATTTGCTACAGGTGCTGTCGTAAATATAATTTGACCTTTATTGCGTGTATATCCTTTTACTTCGTCAGTTACATTTTGTAACGAATATGTACTTCTTAAGGATTCAATACCGTTTACAGTAATTGTTACGGTTGTTGTATCTAAATTTAAAGGATATTTTAGATCAAAAATTTGTTGATTTGGTTTACTTACAAAAGTTTCTACAGTGTCTAGGCTAGCTAATAGCATAGTGCCTGTAGTTCTGTCAAACTTACATATTAAATGAGCACTTCTAATCTTGCCGTTACCTAAAATAGCAGTTGCCCTTGCTTCTCTACCACCATCTTCTAAACTTCCGTTTAATACAATTAAAGGTGCAGTGATGTATCCGCTACCGCCGTTAGTTACAACAATGTTACTTATTTTTCCTCCGGATCCTAAATAAGCAGTAGCCTTTGCACCTGAGCCGCCGCCGCCTGTAATTTCTACAACCGGTGCTGAGCTATATCTAGTTCCTTGATCTCCTAAAACAATTTCTTTAATTTCAAAACCTAAATTTTCTATGTAGTGTTTACTTGGGTAAAAATCAGTTTCGGTGTCACCAGTAATAACACTGTCGCCACGGACTGTTAATTCTTGTGGTAAAATTTTTCCTTGTCTTTCATTGTAAACAGGAGGAGCATCAAAGTCTGTTACTGATGATTGGCTGTTTTCAAGATTTTCATATATACTTACATATTCGCGTATTTTAGACGCATAAGGTTTTGCTTCTTTGATATATTCTTCGTAACTAGGAAGACTATCATTATTAAATGTGATCTTTTGTTCTAAATTTCCAACATTGTGTTTTGCTTTTACAAAACTTGTTTTAAATGCCCAATCTATATAAGGTTGTTCACTAAACGCATAACGTAAACTAGCAAAGAATAAATTGTTATATTCTGTTTCTAAATCACCAATAAAAATATTTTCTTTTATAGTTTGCAATATAATACGTAACTCGTCTACAGCCTGTAAGTCAAAAAAGGCACTGTCATAACTTATACCATCATATCCTGTATTTGAAGAAATTGAATCATAAATCAATTTATTAAATGCTATTGTTCCGTTTTGTCTTCCTACAGTTTCATAATTTACAGTGTAGTCAGCACCAGGAACATCATTTATTTTTCTTAATAGTAACCAGCCACCTGTGCCTACATTATTGATTTTAATAATATTTCCAATTGCATCGTTTAAAGAATCTAATTCATATGCACCTTGCACAACAAAATTAATTGCTGTGTTTATATTATATCCTGATTGATACCAATCAATATAATTCCAATACCTAGTAACATCAAATGCCTGACTTGTAGATCTGTTGAATTCTCCATTAATATATTGATATACTGCCCAACGTCCTCCTATAGATTCGTCTGAATTTATAAGAACGCTAAATGGTCTAACGATAGCTTGAACATTACTTGAATAATTTTTGCCGACATTTCTAATATTAATATCAATAATGCTTCCGGATTCATTTATTTCAGCTATTAGTTCTCCAGCTTCTCCTTGAGAATCTATAATTTCTATTATTGGAGGAGTAATATATCCTTGACCTTGGTCTTGAACTTGTACTTCTGCAATTCTTCCATCTACAATAATTAAATTTAGTTTAGCTTGTCTAGCATTACTTGTATTTACAGTTCGTAATTCTGCAAATGAATCTATTATTTTATCAAAAGTATTATCATTAATAGAAGGTTTAGGTGTTATTAAATTTAAATTAGTAATATCATACTCGTCTACTATTAATTTGTCTTTTAAAACAATATTAACACGTTCAACAAGTTGTTTGACTGCTTCTACTCTGTTCACAAACATACTTTGTCTTGGTATATTCTGTATACCGTATTTTTGTTTTGCACTTAAATTAGGATCAGGAACAGGTCTGCTTTCAATATCATAACCAACTAAACTGTCTATCCATTTTCTTTCAATATCTGCATTAGGTTTACTAGTAGGTAATCCTTCTGTTAGAATTTGATATTCGTTGTGGATATTAATATCTTGATTATCTATTGTCCAATATCTTATATTCAATGCAACATCAGTATCTTCGATTAAACTTTCACAGTTATATAGAGCAAGTTTATTGTTTGCTAACAAAGTAATAAATTTATATCCTTGTTGGGATGGATTTTGTATAAATTGCTGAACTTCGTATGCACTTATAGATCTTCCGTAAATATCTGGTACAGTCTTTTTATTTTGAACCCAAAAGTAATTATAAGTAGTAAAAGTTCCTGTTGCACTATCATATGTTCTTGTTGAACTGAATGCACCATTACCGTATAGACTCTTACCGCTGATGCCTTTTGCTAGACCTTGTTCTGTATCTGCGAGATCATCCCACTGCGAAGGAGTTCTTTCTGTTTTAACCCATTCATAAACATCTACTGTTGTGCCAGGAAACAATTCATTAAATTTGTTTACACTTGTAATAATATCTCCTTGATAAGGATTAATCCATTTTGCATTTCCTATATTCCACCAAAGTTTACCAACAAACTTTTCATTTGTAAAATTATACTGATCATAGGTTGCATTGGTTCCTTCAGAAACTGAACTATAAGTTGCAGGATCGTAACTTGTCTTAAAAGATATTTCTTGTTCGGCAGGACCTGCAATTTTACCTTGTATTGGATCAATATAGTCTAGGTATGTTAATAGTTTTTGGGTTTTTGTATTATACAAAAATGCACCGTTAAATTTATCAAGATTAACTTGATCGATAGGTGTACGTAGTGTATTCCAATTTCTTGCATTCTTATCTTTTTTATAGTCTACAATAAGTCCGCTTGCAATAATTGCATCATCTGGATCATCGTATCCTGGAAGACTCACATATACATGATTGTTTTTTGTTTTGATATTATCACCAAAATAAATAACATCTATATTTAAACTAAAGTTCTGTGCATATACTAATGTATTATTAATTAATTCAAATACACTAACTGTTCCACTTTCGCTATCTGTTGTAGAGAAAGAAGTTAGATTGTTGTCCCAAACAGTTGATGCTGGATTCAAACCTGATGCTGGATCTAAAACATATTCTTCACCTTGTTTTGGATTTGTTAAACGTTCTCTATAAGTGTCAAAACTTGTTTTATTTTTTATGTCGCCGCCTCTTGAAGAAACTGCTAGTACATTATTATCAAAACTTAAATTTGTTCCAAATTGTGTATTAATTTCTTTATCAATACTTCTAATAGTTTGTGTTAATTGGAATGTACCATTGGTCTGAGTATAAACATAAACTGTTCCTGAATCGTTTGCCTCTACACTATTAGATGGTGCTCCTATAAAAATTTGGGTTCCATCAGTTGAAATATCTAAACTAGAACCAAACGCTTCATAATCATTTAATTGAGATTCAATTAATTGGCTATATTGGTATCTTCCAAATGTTTTTCTATACACTGCAACTTTTACATTTGGTTGAGAACTATCATCAAGATTAATATACGATGCTGTAGTAATTAAAACTTCACCATTTCCACTAATTGCAAATTTTTCACCAAAATTAGTTAATAAATTTTGTTCAATTGCACTATCATCGCCAAGAGTTATACCACTTATATTAGGTATAAATCCTTGAACGTCTGTACTTTCACTTAATTCTGTCCAAAACATATTATTAAATGATTGAGCTGTAAGATTTGTAATTGCTTTATATAAAGAATTATTGTACAGAACAATTTCATTCTCAAAATAATCTAAATTAGAATCAAAAATTCCTCTGTAATAAGGATCTTTTCCTAATTGGAATACATTATCTGAATTTGTTTTATAGAAGAAATATAATCTACCTTCATTTAATTCAGTGCCGTCTCCTGCCGCATGTGCAATTATTGTATAGTTAGTTCCATCTCTAATAATTTTAACTTTAGTTCCTAACTTCCTATTAGTATTAGCTGTTGGAATACTAAAGTATCCTTCTAAATTATAATCTTGTCCGCTACTCTTTCGATAAACTCCTATTACCCCTTCTTTGGTATAAGAGCTAGAATTTCCAGTTTCAATAACTGGAATGTGGTTTGTTTGTTGCCAATCAAAATTAAACTGGTCTGGTGCTTCTACTGTTCTAGTAATACCTTGTTTAACATCGTTTTCATAAATCCAATATTCTAAACCAGTTAAAATATTGCTAGGACTAATTGGAATATCTTGGCCTTTATCAACAACAACTAGTCTACCTACATTTGTTGTGTCCAATTTAGTGTTTACAATATTACCAACTAGTCGTTCTGTACTATCATTTAAGAAAAACGACAATGTTGATAGATCATTATTTTCTAAACCTAAACTCCAATTTGCAGTTGTATTTTTTACAAACAATCGTACTCTATCAAACAATCTTATAACATTAGCTACTTCAGCACTAGCATTTGTGTTCTGGTCTAAGACAATATCTCCAACCTGTGGAATAAAAGGATTACCTTGCAAATCAAAGTTTGTAAATAGGACTTCTATTTCGCCATCCCATATATCATTCACTGTATGCGTTGTATTGTTTAGATAATCAAATGTCAAACCTATTGCTTCAGGACTTTGAAGTTGATTATTTAATTTCAATTTGTTTAGATTGAAATTAAACTGTTGTCCTGTAACAAAATTGGCTTCGCGTGGTTCTCTAAATACCCACTTAGTGCTAAGGTTAACTATTTCAGTTTGACCTTCTATAAAGCTCAATGTTTCAATGTAACTGATCTCAGTATTTTGAGTAGCTGTTGCATTTTGTAAATTATCAAAAATATTAAAATAATTATTAACAGTATCAACTTCGCCTGATTTAATAATGTCTTTAATAATAAGTCCTTCATTTGTTTCTGCTATATTTTGACTATTGAAGGATGTTCCTACATTTATTAACCACCAACCATTATATGCAGAATATTCTGTAGGGAAAACTTTAGTATACTCTCCAAGAAATGCTACTCCTGAATATAATTCATCAGTATCTTCAAAATCACCATTTACATCTTTTAGATATATAATTGTTCTGTTGTCTTGGTTTGTAAATCTATAATAAACTTCTGCTTTACCTGCTGTAGTTTGTACAATGTCGCCCACACCAGGAATTGCTTGAGTGTTATCTATTAATACTATTAAATCTATTTTTTCGACAATAGGATGTTCACCATTAATAAAATCCTTTGTAATAACTAAATCATTACCAAACGGTAAACTTCCTTCAGGGTATCTAGTAGTAAACTCATTCCATTTTAATTGTAATTTATCGCCAATTTTAGTTGCTTCATATTGTGATGCTGGTGCTTTTATTAATATGTGATCTGTTGCTTCTTCTGGAAAGCTATAATTACCTCGTATCATAAATGGAATACTAGGATAATTTCCGTTTTCATCTTCTAACGGTGCTAAATTTAATGCACTTGAGTTAAAAGTATTAAACACAGTTGTCTCAGCAGGGAGAATTTGTCTTCTTGCTCTCCATAATTGTTCTTTATAACTTACAATATCGCCTTGCTCGTATGTGTTACCGAAAGCAAAAAGATCTTTAAATTGTGTTTTTACATTACTTGCATCTGGAGCTCCAACTACAATATACTGTCCGTCATCACTAACTGCAACACTATCACCAAATTTACTATTAGAACTAAACAAAGAAGTTTGTTCGTTAAAAGTTTGATTGAGCCTATAATCTTCAACTTCTGACGCCCTTAAATATATTTCTAATCTTCCTGCGCCTGAGCTATCTGAGCCGCCTGCAACAAGGGTTACAGTATTTTTATCTACATCAAAACTTTTTCCTACAGTTGTATTTGGTTCTGAAGCAAAGATTTCTTTATCAATATTATAAGCCTTGCTATTTTTTAATACAGACCATTTACCGTCACCGGCATCATCTACCCATACAGTTTCATTCTCAAATAAATTTGTTTTAGCCACAAATTGATTAAGTTCTGCTAACTCATTTATTCTTGCACTTTCAAATACTGTTAAAAATCCATCTATATCTGATTCTTCAGTTACTTTTCCTGTAATAGTTACTTTGTTTTGTTTAACTGATTCAACTACATAAAAACCATCATTTTCAGTATTAACAATTCCGACAATGTCGCCTGTTTTTACACTAGGAATAGTATCTAGTGTAATTTCACTAGAAGTACCGGACTGCGACATTGCAGTAATTCTATTGTTTGTGCCTACATGCTTATAAACATTCCAAGATTGTTTTTCTCTACCTACCCAAACATAATCACCAGTAGCTACTTCATTTATGGATAAATTTGCTATTTCATTATAATCTAAAACTTGGAACTTAACATCTTCTATATTAACATAACCTGCTGTTTTACTATACCCCTCAGCAAAATATTTTGTAGGGAACGGTTTGTGATTATAGTTATTAGGTTTGACATATATATCATTTGATCTAAGTTTATATACTAGAGATGTATCTCTTGGATCAATTGTATCCACTAGCTCTATCGTTTGTGGTGATAATCTATATTTGCTTTCATCTAATTTAATTTCAAATTCATCAAAGCCTGCATTTGCACCATATTGTCCTGAACGTATTGCCCATTCTTCAAAAAATTCTAAACTTTCCTTATTAGCACTTCCTAATTTATCAAACAATTTAGTTAATGAATTTTTAGTTGCTTTGTCTCTAATAAAACCTTGATAAAATTTATATTGACTTACAGGATCAGGAATAATATTTTCTAAATATTTTCTTGTTTGATAACCTATCAAATGTTGTGCTAGTTTTTGTTGGTCGGTGTCAAAGTTGTCTGTTTCAAGATCATAAAAATCACTAAATTGATTTGCTTTATAATCCCAGTTTGGAAGTAGTCCTGATTCAGGCTTACTAGAAAGAACCAACCAATTATTAGTTTGGAATTGTGCCGCGCCTAAAATTTTACTACGTGCAGTATAATAAAACTGTTTATATTTTACAAGGTCGCCAATTGCATAATCTTGCCACGGTAGCCATTCTGTAACTTTTGCATTGTCATATATAAATCCTGGTATATTAAGACCACCATTCCAGTCGTCTGATCTATAACCTAAAACTTTAATACGTTCTTGTCTATAGCCACTGGCTTTATCATAAATTGTATCATTAAAAACTGTTGAATTATCTAAAATTACAACATGTTCTTTTTGAACAACAGGTATTTTAATATGGTATATACCATCAGCTGTGTTAACAGTTTGTAACCCGAATTGATTAGAATTATCTCTTTCTGTACTTGTAAATTCTGGTAAAAACTTTTGTCCGTCAGCACTTAACAAACTATAGTCAAAGAAATTATCAAACACATCATCAACTACAGCATATTCTTTTTCAAATTTAATTACATTTGCACTTGGACTAACTGTAAGTAATGTTCCAGCTTTCCAGTTTTGTAGAGTCCAAAACATAAATTCTTTTGCACTTAATTTCCAGTCTTCAATAGTTGTAATAGATTCATTAAAGTTGTCAAATACAAACCCTTGAGCAGAAAGATAGGTTCCGTAACCTAGCAAGAAGTCTACTACTTCTTGGACTGTTCTTAATGTAGTTCCGTATGACAATTCAGATACGGTAGATTCAAAAATTTTAGCTAACGTTGCAGTTACTCCGCCGTCTTCTGGTAAGAAAGGTAATTTTGCAAAATTATCTTGATTAAATGTGTTTCCGCTAGTATGAGTTAAAGTTACTCTAAAGAATGTATCTTCATATCTTACTATTTGATCTTGTTCATAAGTTTTTTGTGAATCCCAGTCAACAAAAGATTGACTAATGCCGCCGACTCTAAAAGCTGGATCATTTTGTTGGTGGACAGGTGCATAGTATTTAAAAACAGGAGAGGTTCTATCATATCCTCTAAGACTATAACCGCTGGCACTTTTTTCTATTATAACTCCACTATATGAGTACAAATCTAAAGGTGCACTAGTGTTTAAGAAAATTTTGTAATTTTCTTCAGGAACAAAAAGATTACCTTCATTCGTCGGAGTTCTACTATCTAGAATTAATCTAAACTTTTCTTTTTGTGTAAATCCAGCAATTTTCATTGCCATTTTGTTATCGAGATTAATTAGATCATTTTTATATCTAGTATATGCTTCTTCACTATTACCTAGCAAAAGAGCCTGCATATAATTGACTATACCTGCTGTATTAATTCTATTGTCATCATCTGCACCGTTAGGAAAAAGTAAATCTTTAGAATTCATTCTTTTTCCTGTTTCTGTATAAACAAGATTATTAGACGAATCTCTTTTAATTCTGCTTATATCAAACGCTAAACTAAAAACCTTTGCGGGTTGGTTTATAAGCCAAGCACAAATTAATGCAAAAGGAAAGTCTGAGCTTTTACGCCAAGCTGTCTCAACCGGTGACTCGTCACCAAATCTAAAACTGTTTCCTAGTTGAGGAGTAATTAAACTTTTTGCTAAACCAGTTAGATTCGGCGGAACAAGATTTCCATCATTATCAACAGGAATATATTTTAATAAATCTGGATGTTTGTACTTGGTTATTGTTTTTTTTGGCTTGGCAACTATACCGTCTTGTATATCTTTCCATAAAACAAGATTATCACTAGTATATGGTGCTGTTCCGTATTCATTATCCCAATAATCAGGTTTAATTGTAAATCCTAAACATTCCCATGGATGAGTATGCGGCCTATCTGTTCCTAAATATTCGTTGTAAACAGCTCTCCAACTGCCTGGTAGATTTGAACCATCTGGATATTGACCATGACTATAATTGTAGGTAAAACCATTGCCGATAGTATATGTACTATTTGTAGTATAGCCAACATTTCCGGCAAGATCTAACCATTGATTAAAATCAACTATTAAAGATTTCGTGATATCAAATCTGTCAAAATTAGATCTATTTGTATATGAACCTACAAAGTCTTCAATATTAAAAATGTCTTTGTTATATTCTTGTTTTATGTTATTATAAATTCTTTTTTCTAGTTCTAATAATAAATTGTCTCTAAAATCACCGTACGCTTTAATCTTTGAACCGTCATGTCCTTGAATCATACAAACTAATTTTGGATAATTTACAAAATCCTCTGTATAATTACCAGACTCAGTTGCGCCTGTGGTAGGCAAATAAAATACTGTGTTCGATCCCGCAAACATCAATACTTTAGCAGTTCCTGTGCCGCCATTAAGTGTATCTTTTTGTTGTGCGTCTACTTCTGTTGTGTATAAAGGATAGAACCAACCTAGTTTAGATCCTTCGTTCATATCTGGAGATTTAACTCCGTATATTTTAAAAGGTCCGGTAGTTTCAGGTTCAGATAAAATATATGTGTCGTCTAATTGAACTTCTGGAACATATTTTGGGTATAATCCTAGTTTAGTAGGAGTAGGTGGAACCCAACATCCATCTGTAGTTGTATAATCGAATACAGAAATATTATCATCTACTGCTACATTTTTTATTTCTACAAATCCTTGATCTGTTAAAGTGTAATCTGTGCCAAGAATTAGTTGAACATTATTTTTATAAACACTTATGGCTCTATTTGATAATACTGTATTATCGAAAGGTTCTCCGAAACTAAAAAACTTATCTGAGTTGTCATAAACTATATAATCATATCTTAGAAATCCTTCAAAAGGCACCATATCAGAAAAATAAAACGGATCATCTTTGGTTTTATTTTTCATCATAGTTTGTAATACTAAGTTTACATGTTCTTGTGTTTCTCCGTCATAACCTAAGTCATTAGCAGTTTGTAAAAACGCTCTTTTAAATTTTCCGTATTCATTTTTTCCAAAACGTATTGCTTTAAGAGCATCACTATCTCTATTTGTTAGATGGTATGATGCAATATTAATACTTCCTGAATGTTGGACAAATTTTGTACCAAACTGAGATATCGGACCTAAATTACGTAAATTACTAGTTCCAGGAAATGTTCCTTCGAACTCATCTAAATTTTCTACTATACTTTCAACATGATCGATAACTTGACCAAATGTAAATGATTCAATATTTTCATTGAGTGGATTATTTTGTAAATTTATAGGAAACTCATAAAATCCGTTTGCATTTTTCTTTGCACTTGACTGTGTTTTAATAACTAGTTTGTTATTAATAGATAAATTGTTAGAAAAATTTATATAACGAATGTCATTAACATTATAAACAGTATAGTCTGTATCTTGTTTTAATTTTTTATTATCAACAAAAACTTCTATTACTAAATCATTAAGTGTTCCACTCTTATTATAAACATCGATAGCATAATCATTATTTTGATCTTCAGTATCATACTGACGAACTACTTTTTGAATACTATTTTTTTCAGCCTTAGTCCATGCTGTTAGGTCTGTACTTGTTTCTCTGTTTTGATAATCTTTTAAAAATAAATTATAATTTTACGTGTAATTACATTACTACTGTCTTGATAATTAAAAGTGTCTGCTAACAAATTAAAATCAAATATTATGTCACCGCTATTTTCAATACTTTTATAGCTTAACGGAAATCCTAGTTCTGAATCAGCTGTTCCTGTGCCTTCTCTGTAACTAAAGATTTTTGTACCTGTAAATGTAGAACTTTCATAGGAAGAAATACTATTGCCGTTACTATCAAAAATATCAAATAACGGACTTTGATTAGTTTTAGTTTTTTCTTGAGCTACTTTCCAATCTGTACCGTTGTAATATAAAATTTTACCTTTAAAATTATTTCCAGTCTTAACAAGCACTGTTTCATTTAATAACGGATCAGCATCTTCTTCTTCTTTTAATGCAATCTGTGTATTATTATTAAATTGTAATTGAGTGACTCTGTATATTTTTCCTTTTACTCTTGCGTCTGTATCTGCACCGAAGATAACACGCATACCTTCAACAAGCGATATACCATCAACACTATATCCTAAACTACCTTCAACAATACTAAGAGCATCTTTTGTGAAATTATCATAAACATCAATATCTTTTTTAACTTGTGTACCAGAATTAATTAATTTTAACCCTGCATCAAATTCAATGATAGGACGTTTAGCGCGATTGTCTTGATTTATTTCAGGAGCAATGCCAAGTATTTCTGCTGTTTTTTCAATTACATCTTTATGAAACCATTTATTATATCTTGCCCATTGATTTGCATCAGGAGATGCTCTATTGATTATAATATAATCTTTTGTATTAGCATAGCTTAATGCATCATCAAAAGGTAATTTGTCAAAGGGATTTGTATCAAACTCAGTATTAATGTCACTAAGGTAATTGGCTGTAATTTCTAAATTATCTGCTTCTACAAGTTTTATAGATTTACCTACACCTTCAACAAACCATTCGCCTGTAGCGTATTTTTCAGGAGTAACAATTCCTCCAAATTTTATTTTCATGCCATTGGAAAGATCATATCCATTATTCATTCTATAGGTTTTTTTACCTAATATTTCCTCTTCGACATTAATTTCACTATTTTCTTCGATGTTTAAAACTTTAATTAAACCGCTTGCTTCTATGTCAAGATCATTTATATAGTAAAGGTAAGACGGTGCATCTAAAGGAACTTCAAAAGTTATAGTACCCTGTTCTACCTTTTGTTGAGAAAGACCGTTATTATATAAATTATCATCAGATATTCTGCTTGTAGTTCTAATTGTAAATGGCATATCATCTGTGTTTAACACAAATGTATATGTTTGTCCTCTATAAAGTGTAAGCGTTGGATTAGGTGTAGGTGTATCATCGTCAAATGCATATGCAATATTATCACCATTATCAACTTTAGTTACACTTATTGTTGTAACTAAATCTCTTGGTTCTCCTATAACATCTATGCTATCTGGTCCGTTTGGTAACCAATAATATTCACGGAAGTTTGTAAACTTATCCCAATTAATATGCGGATTCCATGCATAATATTCTTGACTGTTTAATCTTGAATGGTCATCAACAATTCCTTGTCTTACTTTAATACTATTAATGTAATCATTATAGTCTGCAAAATAATTTACATTATCTAGATCATCTTCAATAACAACAGCTGGTTCAAATTGATAATTTTCTCTATCTGAACTAACATCTCCGACATAGTTATCTGAGCTTTGATCGTATGCTTTACTATTCTTTCTTCCAAAATAACCGTCAATCTTTTCAACAACGCCTGGCTGAGTTAACTGGTCAAGTGTGCTTGATAAGAACTTTTGGTTAGCAACAGTTCTAAAGTACTTAGGTAGTAGTTCACTACTCCTACGCTTTTTATTATTTTTTCCTAAAGGGATATTAAATTCATCATTGGCCATTAGTAACCATAACCTCCGCTACTACTGCTACTGCCTGTGCTGACATTTGCACTACTTTGTATTCCTGTATTAGAATTAGAATTTGCTGAAACAGAAACTCCTGTTTCTGCTTTTATTTTACTTGCTGTAATGCTGTCAATAATCTGTACATCATCTACTGTTGCACCACTTACAAATATTTCAAAATCTTCTGCTTTTATTTCGTAGAGACTACCAAATTTTTGACTATCTTGATTTGGAACTATTACAATATTAGAAATATCAGGAGCAGTCGAATTCATTATGTAAGTTGCTAATTCTGTGAAACTAAAATTATCTCCAAAATCCCAATTATCTAAAACAAAAAACTGATTGATTGCTTGTACAACCCTTGTTTTTATATCGTTGTCATTAGTAACTTGATCTGGATTTTTTACAATTTTAAAAGTTGCTTGCACGTCTTCAGTTGCCTTACTTCCGAATAAAACTTTGTATCTTACTGGATGATAAATTACTTCGTCACTTATAGATTTTTTGCTGTTGATTTGTTGTCCATAAGATAAAAACAAACTATCACTGCTCGGTGGCAGAGGTTTTTCGCTTGTTGCTCCTCTTAACCATTTTCTAAAATTAGTATCATACTGTCTTGTTAATATATATGTGTCGATAATGTTAGTTGAACTAGGATCGATTCTACTATTTTCATCAGCACTATGTACATATTGAAAACGTAAATTGTCTCTACCAATAAATGCCTTATAATCAGCAGTGACAGTCAAATTGGTGTTGTCTATAAATTTAAAAGTATCAATATCTACAATATAAAAAACTTGTCCGTTAGTATACTGACTAAATGCTCCAATAGAAACTTCATTCTGTACAACATTTATTGATCCACTATTATCATAAACAAAAATATTACTACCCTGTGACGAAACAATTTTCTTTAAAAATACATATTTGTCTAATGAGTTGACTTGTTCGTTTACAATATTTTCAAATAAATCCGGATCGTCTACAACACCGTCATCGTTTTGATCATAAAATCCTGCTTCAACCTTTTTAGAATTAATGTAGCCGTCTACATCTCTAAATTCTTTTACAATTTCCCAAGTAATTGGATTTGTGTAAGGAATTACAGAATCAGGTTTTGTGTTAATACTTAATAATTCTATTTTATCTTTAATAAGTTGTCCTGTTTTATTATCATATATTTTTTTAGTGCTATCAAAATAGAAGTTTACTTCTTTATCACTTTCAAAAACATATCTTAAACTACGCTGTGTTATTGTGTAAGTTTCACCATTAGTTTCAAATAATAGTAACCAACTTGAATCTAACTCTGCTCTACTAATATCACCGGCTTTACCGTTGCTAAATTCGCCTTGAACATTTAAATTTTCTTTTATAATTACTCGCCATTCTCTTTGACTTTGATCGTAACGTAACCCGAAAGATTTGTATGCAAAAACTTGATCTATTATTTGTGTCTTTACATCTGTAGATAAAAATCTATTTAATTTAGGTCTTACTTCTTGTAATATAGAACCTTGAGGTACAACATCATTGAAAACTATAGGGCCTGTGCCGTCGCTTTGTACTTCTGTACCGTTACCTATTAAATTTACAACTCTAACCCATTTATATTCACTTGATCCTATATGATCAGCAGACCCTAGCATTAATGTACCATCCGGCATGAAATGATATCCGGGAGGAGCAACGAATTTTACAAGACATCCAGGTTCAATAAATCTTAATGCGCCGCCTGTAAAAGTACCTACTTGGTATGCTTGATCGGTATCATCTGTAAAATAACCAGTACTTACATTTGTATCTGCACTTGACTGAACAAGTTTAGCGTTAAGATCACTAACAATAATTTTAGCATACTTACTATTGTAAAAATTATTAATATCTCTGCTAGACAAAAGAGGTTGAATTAAATTTTCAATATTACCTTCAATATCTGTTTGTGAATTAAATGTAAAACTATATTTGTTAGTATATTCTTCTTTGTATAATACACCATCATTTGCATAAATGTTTGTGCTAGAATATTTTGCAGTTGGATCTTTTAAATCAAAGTATCTACTAATACCACTAGATGATCTATTAACACTTTTTGTCTTAATAATTTCTTGACTAATGCTTAAAGGTACAATTTGATAATCCTCAGCAGTTACCATTCTGTCTTGTGTGTAATAAGTTTGTGGAGCTAATTTTCTGATATTTGCACTAGTCTCGCTTATGCTTGAATTATCTACATTTGATTTAAGTGCTAAACCAATTGTAAGTGTTTCAATTCTTCCGGAGCGGCTGATATACTCAACAGTTACTGAAATATTTGTTAAATCTGATGGTCGTATAATAAATTGTCTATTAGCACTTTGTCTATAATAAATTCTGAAATTTCCTCTTGGTAGATTTCCAAAAATTCCATCAGCGAAAACTAAATTAATTCTATCATCAACTCTTGTTTGTATTGCATATAAATTACGTTTGTTTTTTGCACTAGAATTATAGATAACATTTGTGCCGACTGTAGAATCTATTTTAGTCCACAACTGTTGTTCGAATCCTAAACTGTTTGTTTTATATAACCAAACATCAGTTTCGTTTATGTTTGTAGCATCTATACTTACTATCTGGTTACTTGCAGGACTATCAATACTAAAGTTTCCTGTTTGTATTAAGCCTTGTCTAAAATGAGCAAAGTATCCTGTGTTAGAGCTACCATTTCCTCTACTGTCTTCTCTATAAAGTATTCCTAGATTGTTGCCAGGCAACGGTGCTTCTTCTTCTATGTTTTCTGTTTCAGAATTAATATTACAACTTGTAATTTCAAATTGTGTATTCTGTCCGTTGACATTTTTACTAAAGCTGTATGTAGGAACGTCTGAGTTATTTGCATTAAATCTGTATTGCTGTGTAAGAACTCCATTGATAGTTGCTGATGAGTTAGGTTTCCCTATTGTTCCGTTTTGCGGTAATGCACTATTCAAAACTTTTGTAAACTGTTCTTGCCAATTAACATTACTAGGATCATTCCAAGTAATAGTTTGTCCAGCAAGATTTACTCCGTTACTATCAATGATACTTTCAGTAGTTTGTAAACTTTCAAATTTTAATAATCCATTTGCCGCTTGATTACGTTTTGCATTATAAGACAATAAACGAGCTAGTCTTAAAATACTTTCTCTACGATCAGCTAATTCAAGAAAGTTTTCTCTAGCATTAAGATCTGTACGGAAAGCAAGATTTTGTCCGAGGAAAGCAATCAAATCTATCAGTGCTAGATATTCTGAACTTTCAATATAATCGTTAAAATCTTCGGGATAATTTTGGCGAAGATAACCTATCATCGCACGACGAAGATTGTCGAAATCGTATGATTTAAAGTCTGCGTTTCTAAAGCTCTGGTAAACTTTTTTCCAGTCTTCAGCAAGTAATAATCTATTTTGTCTATCTGTTGTTGACATGTTCTTTCCTCTTACAAACTATTTATTTGATTGAGAAAAGTGCGTACTTAATTTACTAATCCGTTACGCTCGTCAAATTTAAATCTGAGCTGTTCTGAAATGTTGTATGGCAAGTAAGTAAGATTGCACTCTATCTGTATTCCGTGTTCAAAGCTATCTACTATAATATCACTAGCTCTTGTTCTAGGATCGTAGTTTACGATGTCTGTAACGTTCTTAGCTATTGCTTCTTTTAACGTATCTGTTAGTGGTTCAAACAGAGCGTCCCAAATAATGCAACCAAATTCAGGGTTTTCCAATTTTTCACCCTGACGTATATGAAAGTGATTAAGAAGATCTTGTTTTATAAGCCCTACATCATATAATACAAAGGCTTTGTTACCTTTGTTAATTGTGCTGATACCTCTATAAGCCCTACTTGCAATCGCTGGTTTAGGTGCTTCAGGTGTTTCTACTTTAATATTTTTGTATAGTTCTTTTTCTGCACTGCTCATAATAATATTTATCCGGCTATTGATACCCTGTCAGACCCTGTGGCAACGTCTCCACATGTTGCTTCGTCACCAGCTACACAGACTAATTTTCCTCCAATACGAACTGTAGTGTTAATGCTTGCTACCATAGTAGGTCCTGCATGTTCACCAACGCCGTGGCCCTCGACATCGTCACCGTCGAGTATTACTAATTCATTATCAACATAAACCGTTGTCTGGCTAGGAATTAGATCTCCACCGGCTGTGTCATTATCTCTACATACTCCTGGCATTATGTTGTACTATCGTCCTGTGCTACTGCGGCCGCAGTTCCATTAATTGGAATATCTTGTTCCGGTGGTAAACTCCAATTTCTTCTTATACTTCTCACGTACTGACTGTTGCTGTTAAATGGATAATTTGTAACTTTAGCATTATCACTCTGATTTCCACCCAAACATTTTATTAATCCGTTTTCTGTAATTTCTTGAATAAATCCAATATGTCCTCCTGAACGTGTTTTTGATTTAAAAACAACAACGTCCCATTTACGAATATTTTCGTATTTGCCGCGCCAATCAACTTCTCCGCCCCAACGGTCCCAACCTTGTGAACTCATTGTAGGTGTGCCTTGTCCTAAAGGGATACCTGCTGTATAAATCACCCAGCTAACAAATGCCGCGCACCAAGCATATGCCATTTCACTCTGATCACGAGTATAGTTATTTTGACAAACTTTATAACATTCTAATATTCTTGGATTTCCTGGATTTCCTCTTTCACGCCAATCTTGTGTAAGAACATTTGTCAAAATTGCATCTAGTCTTTCCCAGCCAGGATTTTCTGGTATTGGTCCTGGATCTATATTACCGTCTGTGGGAGGTAAATTACTAGGACTAGAACCTACAATAGATGCACCGCCCGGACCTGTACTAGGATAATCACCTTCTAAATCTAAATAATCATATCTGTTCGCCTCAAGTAGATCATTCCAGGCTTCGTTATCTTGTATCAGTGCTGGATTTACTACCGGACTTTGTGGTATAATTATCTGACACATTATACTATTCCCCCTTCATCATAGCCACCGGAATCTGCAACTAGTGTTTCGTTAGGATCTCTAATCCAATCTGGATCATATTCTCCATTAGTTAAACGCTTATTAGCAAGATAACCTTGGTCTTTAGGATATCCTAATTCATAACCGCCTTCGGTACCTGCTATTGCAAATCTAAAGTTACCAAGTGTACCTCGGCCAAAATCTCTATAACGCTCTTTGAGATATGCGGCCGCTACTTTACAAGCAACCCCTAAGTCACTTAATTGTAACGTTGGATCATCGACAATGGTTACCCCAAATGGATTATAATCTGAAATCAAACCTTCATCAATTAGTCCTGCAAGTTTACCATAACGTTGATGATTTGCTTTACCTGTTAGCTGTATCAATCCTCTACCAATAAATTTGGCGCCATCACCGTCAGTAGTATTACCTAAATTTCTACCAATTTGGAATTGATTGCCGTAAACATATTCAAAGAATTGCGCTTTATCTGCTTTAAGTTCTGTCAAGGCCGCATCGCTTAATTGTCTTGTACTACTGAAAATACTTCTTATTCTGTCGTTAGCGGTACCGCTATATCCTCTTTCAGTTGAAAGAGCTAGACCTGATTCTGTTTCAGCACAAGCAATAGCCGCGTATACTTCGTCTGTACTAAATCCTTCTGCAAATAATGCATCTGCAAACGCTCTTGATACTTCTTGTTTACTTGCTTCAACTGCTGGTGGATCTGGTGGAATATTAGCCGCGCCTACAGGATTAAATCCTGCGCTTCCAGCGCCTACTTGTCCTGAAGTGTTATAACTGTTAGGCTGAGCTCCTGGTGCTGTTACACTTCCAGATGGTCCTCTTACAAATGTATCTGGGGTGCTAGGTGGGTAAGTTTCAGGTTGTGTATTTCCTGCTCTTGTATTTTCTGGAGCGTATTTTAATGGATCGAAATTTTCATGTTCAAACCACGGTTCGTGTTGTGGACGTCTTGATGTTCCTAAAGCTCTTTCTGGAGGAGTTGGATCTACGATAGCAGGTGCGGCTGGTATAGTTGCTCCGCTTGGTGCAGGCGGTTCTGCGCCTTGAATATCAATATTAGCATCAGATTTCATTATCAGATTACCGACTGCTTTTATACCTATTACATTTCCTGCGGCAATTTTTGTTGCAAGTCCGCTTTTTAAATTAGTTTCTGCAATACTTTCGATCTTTGTATTTCCTAATGCTTTAGATTCAATATCTCCATCTGATGTAATCCTTACACTGCCACATCCTTCAATACCTACGCTTGTTGTACTTCCTAATGCAAGATTTGCTCCTGCTAATACACTACCTTCAGCATTTGTTACTATACTTAAATTACCTTGAGAATAGGCAACTAATTCTGCATTTGCATTTAAACTAACACTTTTAGCTGTGTTAACACTAAAATTTGAACCTGCTATAAAACTTGTACTATCAATACTTTGACTGCGTACTTGTTGACCAACAATGTTTACATTTTCTCCTGCTGTTAAATTTATATCTCTATCTGCTGTAAAATTAAAATCTTGTTGTGAATGTATACTAACACTATCTGCAGAAAAAATATCAATTTTACCATTAGATGATAATTCAATCCATGCTGTTCCTCTACCATTTGCAATGTAGATTAAATCTTCGGAATTGTGCATTAATATTTGGTGACCTGTTCTAGTACGCAATCTTATCAAATCGTTAGCAGGCAAAGTTTGATCACCGCCGGTTTCATTTGCTTCTTTGTTTACATACTCCATCGGAGTATCTTTTGCAGATCCTCTTCTAATTAATCTGTGATCTCCGTCATCCATTACAAAACTTGATCCACCTAGTCTACTTCTATAATATGCTACAGATTGTGCAGACGGTCCATATGAACCTCTAGGTGCTCCTTCTCGTTTATCAAGAGGTCCTGGAGTACTCCAACCAAAAACATTACTCGGAACTTCTCTTCTTGCTCCTGAAGTTGTAACACCTCTTATATCGTCTTCAATTAATCCACTGCTTAATAATTGATTAACTGAATCAATGTTTATAGGTTTAACAAATGTAGAAGGGTTTGATCCTGTTTGATTTAATTTTTTATTATATTCTCCTACAGGTAACTTTTTACCTTTTAACTCATCTGGAGTTGAATTACTTGTTAATGTAGTTGAAGGATTTCCTGGAATCATAAAATTCATAAATTCATCTTGAATACATCCTATCCAGTATGCTTGGTTAATTTGATTTTCTGCAAAAATTACAAGCACTTTTGTACCAGGATCAGGTGGCACTGCCCAAAATCCGTAGCTTTGTTGTGTAGACCTATAATCGTCATTCTGTGTATTACTTGTTACATCGTTTACACCATAAAAAGGCATTAAGTAACGAGCTGTAATAACTTGTCCTTCTGCATTAGAGTCATTGCCGCTTACACTATTGGTTTGTAATTCTACACGCAAATCTCCTGAATGTCTAGGATCAACATGACTAATAACCTTAGCCACATACGGGCCAGGATAGTCTAGCGTATTATTTGCAAATGGGGTTCTTCTTTCAATAGCCATTAGAGTTGATCATTACCTCCAAAGTCACCGAACTCTGCTCTTGTTTGTTCGCCTCTTAATCTAGCTCGGTATAATTCTTTATCTCTTGTACTTGCGGCATCTAATTCACCAGCTGTAATGTTACCATCTAGATCTGCATCAATTCGCAATGTAGCCGCTATTTGTTCTGGTGTGTATCCTGCTTCTTCTAGTTCTGCTCTGCGTCTTTCTAAACGTCTTTGTCTACGCATAGTCTGTTGAGTTTCATCTGTTGCTACGTCATTTAGTCTTTGATTAGGACGTCTCAATAGATTTAGTTCTTGCATAAACTGTCCTCCACTAAAACTAGAAGTTAAAGTTTGCACCCTATACAACCCACTAAAACTATCAACCAACACATTATCACCAAAGTCATACATTCCGTTATCTCTTATATCTATAGGAGTTCTAAAATTTAGTTTAATGTCAACTTGTCCTGATTGATAATCCATAGTTGTGTCAGCTGTTAAATTTATATTATTGCCTTCTCGAGCAGTATAATTTCCCATACCACTGTCGGCTAGATAATAAGGATCTCCCCAAATCTTCATTGTTGTACTAACTAAATCTACATTAGAATTTATCAATGCATCATTAAATTGTCTAGCTAGTTGGATTTTAGCGGTTTCACTAACTGCTCCGCCTGTAATAGAAGAGTCAGGTATTTCTATTCTTATTGTGCCTCCATCACCTTGTGTATTTGCAGGCGCTTCATCTAGTTCTAATTCTGTTCCTGCTTCTTCAGATGCGGCTAAACTAGCTTGTGATCCTAATCCAATACTGTCTTGGTTTCTGTTTGCTGTAGGCGATATTGCTTGGAAAAATGCATTTTTAAATTCTAGATTAAAATCAATTACATCTACATTTTTTCCGGTGTACATGTAATGGTATTCACGAGCTATGTTACGTTCTATATTTTCATATCCTCCCACAGGAGCATTTGGTGGAGCAAAAATACTTTTGTGAGCTTTCCACGGAATTAAACGGAACACTAACACCTTAGGAGGTCTACCAGTTCTTCCTTCTTGCTCTGAATTGTTAACATTATAAATGTTTGCTTCAATTCTGAACCAGTTTACAAATCCTAAAGAATCAGCAG
>Ga0213859_10000183_pt1 | contig 29758 bp, 21 predicted proteins | sample PICome_2_FD_160133 | JGI IMG/M metagenome (GOLD analysis project Ga0213859, IMG submission 160133) | Coastal seawater microbial communities near Pivers Island, North Carolina, United States - PICO304 | ecosystem: Environmental > Aquatic > Marine > Coastal | place: USA: North Carolina...
AATGGGTAGAAAATCAATACCCTAACTTTACTTCTTACGACATTTCACTTCTCAACTGATGATCTACAACTTCACTCATCTCGAAACTGAATCCGAAGTTACACTCAACACTGACAAACTTTCACTCATGAAAGATGCAATCGGTGTTTGTTATGATGAACTCGCAGACATTCTCACTGGTTATAACTGTGACAGTTATGCTGATGCCACTGAAGAATTGACAAATGAATGTGATGGTGATGTGATTGCAGCACTTGAGTTTGATGAAGAAACTTACAATCGTGTTCGTGTTTATCATCGCATCATGAATGGTCATTTGAGTGATGATGTTTGTGAGACAGCATGGAAAGATGATTTTATTGCAACTGCCGAATGAGTGTGTCAGTTCAATACACACTCTCAACACTCTCTCATTGCCTCTCATGAAAAAACTGACTGAAACTCAACTTCAAACTGCAAAAGAAGTTTATGCGAATATGATCATTGATAGTATGGACATTGATACTTTGTGTCAATTTGTTTATGATACAATGATGGAGAACATGGAAGGATGGGATGAGACAGACCTGAAAGAAGAGGTGACATTTTTGTATGATGATGAAACATGGGAGAATGTGACAGAGGGTGAAATTCCCGTCTATTATGGAGAGGAGATGAAACCTGCATCATGAAGATAGATTTAGATTCACTTACACACGATCAATTAGAGGCATTGTCAGAGGATTGTGAGGATTTTCTAATTCATCGATACATTCCTTTGACATCTCACTCTTATCATAGTATCATTCAACAAGCAATCAAAGAGGGTTATCAACTTGCCAAATTCGACCGTTTCATTCACAAAAGTCAAATTGACCAATGATGAGTTGAATGTTCTTATGACTGCACTTCAGTTAATGACATTAGAGGAACAACGTGATTGTGATGAACAATTCGGTGTGAAAGTTCCTTCTCTGTATAACAAACTTATCTCCACTTTTGAATGATGAAAACTGAAAAACTCTATCAACTTGAAGTTCCTGAACTTGAACGATTGATTGAATATGTTGAACAAGAAGCAGAACGATTAGAGGTCACTGTTGATTACTACATCATGGAGTTTCTATGAACAATGAAGATTTAAGACATCAACTTCGTCTGTGGTTTGCATCATGTATACGTGCTGAATTAGAACCAGTTCAAATCTTTGAAATGCTACTTTCTGAATCAAAAACATGTAAAGATCGTGCTCTTGATCATTATGAACAAACCAGTGAAATTCACGACTTTCTGTTAGGTAACTTATCAATTCATGACCCAGACTTTGCAAACTCTGGAATTTCCACATTCACCTCCTGAAGGTTATTCCTACCAATTTCAACAACACAATGCTAGCACTCTTTCGATTTGGTTATTACATCATCGTCGGTATGTTTTTTGTGACGATGATCAACCTGTTCGCACAATCTGGGGATTTTACAAACCAAAACAATCAAAGTATTATGCCCCCATCAACTCAAATAAGATAGGAAAAGAGGTTGACATTAAATTCACAACTCCCTTCACTGCAATGCAATTAAATCTCAATCCACTTGAAAATGCGTTATTCCGAAGCACTTAATCATTTACATTGTTTATGTGATTGTGTTCATTATGATCTAAACATCACAAATCGTCTAATTACTATCGAGGCAGAATTAAACTATCTTCAATGTATACAACAGGAACAATCATCGAATACAGAGGACACCAAGGACCAGTTAAATTTGTCAGTGAGTATGCTTTAACCTTTACAATCTCCAACATTGGTGATAGAGTGAAGGAAGTGAATATGGTTGTCTACAATCATTGTTTTCATGAAATTTCACTTCCTGATTCTAAATGAAATGATCAAGATCGAATGAAAAACTTATGGAGATTATGGTGTAAAGCATTAGGAGAGAAAGCAACAAAAGATAATCATGAATCGGATATGATTGCTCTTATCCGAAGTATGATCTTTCTCTCTTATTTGATTACTAACATTGCTATTGTAGCAAATGCTATTCGTCATTGGAATGATGTCAACTATGATCAACAAGTTCAGTGTGGTGTATCAACAACCGAAGAGTAAATCAGGGTATTATAGTCAACAAGAAGCAACATTCTTTGATGTACGAGATGCTATGCTCTGGGAACGTCATGTGAAAGAATTAGGGTGTAAAAACGTTGAAATTGTACCTAAATTGAATTAAAAACAATTAAAAATGTATTAATAAATGTATATGAGTGTTTTCTAACAGTCTGTGGAAAAACTTGTGGATAACCTTGACAGTTACTGTATAGGGTCTTCAGAGTATCTTTACAGTCACTTTATGTCCTTCTAAATGTCTCATTGCATCCTTCTAAATGTCTCATATCCTGTCTCATTATGTCTCACTAAATGTCTCATATCCTTGTGATCTAAGCGAGCATGATAACACGAACTCCCCAGAATTGTCAACACCCTCGGAGAAAAATCCCAGAACCCTGACATAAACAATTCTGAAGTTTCGATTCTTATAGATAGTCTGTGGCAATCATTTATGAGTAAAGAGTTGACATAAGGACCGGAATGTTTTATACTATCAAAGAAGTCAATTCACCAATCAGAACAATGCCTTACGCACAGAAATCAAAGTATCGCATCACTCTCGAAATTGAAGCATTGGATGACTTTAATCCTCATCAGATTAACTGGGAGAAGTTGTTTCAGTTAGATGGGAATGAGAGTGTAGAATGTTATATTGAAGATCTTTCAAGTAAGTATGACAATCTATGGTGATTGTGTGAGGACAGCATAGAGAATTAAAACCAGTTGTCGAAGTGTCACAAGAGGATGGCACAGCACCCCAAAATCGTGTATCTTATAGGAGTGGAGGGGAAACGAACCCGACACACACTCTCTCTTCTCTCTCATCATGCGTAAGATTGAAACCCAGATGATTGCTGCCATCAACAACAATCAGGACTGGCAATCTGCTAACACTTCTGTTCACTTTAACGCAGAAGAAAACGTCTCTGTTGTTCGTCTTCATGGACACAAGATTGCTGAGGTTGGTGATGATTATCTGACACTGTTTGATGCAGGTTATCAGACCAAAACTACAAAGTCCCGACTGAATGCAATTCTTGGTGAGTTTGGTTATACTTGCGGCACCAAACGTGAGTATATTTTCCAGAAGCAATATGAGTGGTTCATTAACTTCTTCAACATGAAATCTAATCAGATTGAAGTTGTTCCTTTTGTTGATGGTATGGTTCTTGCTGGTTGATGCACAATTGACCTGGTGATGTCATTAAACTCACCATCAGTTCCCAACACTTTTCTCTTTTTATTATGACCCGTTCGATTGCACTCGGTATGCTCAAGCAAGGTAACACTGGCTCTGAGATTCTTCAGATCCTCGATATCATTGAAGCAGATGTAATTAACGAGAACATTGATGACTGTGCTCAGCACTATGCTGCAATCAGTGCAGACTTTGAGTTCTGAGAATAACACTGAGGGCAGTTCATTCTGCCCTCTTTGATTATATCACATTCTTATTCGTTCGTCAACAGCAGTCGTTGTTATTATGGGGGGGTCGTTATAAAAAAGCAATGGGAACCTAACCTACAGAGGTGACAATTCGACTTCGATATAACACTTAGAAAAAAAATTTCCGAGGGTATAAACCGTCCCTCAGAGTTCGCATATATAATTCGTGGATGGGTTTTAGAATCCATTCAAAAATTTTCCGCAGTAAAAATGGTCCTCTAATGGAAAAAATATATCATATCTACGCAGGTAATAAGTGTCTCTTTCCGAATATCAAGGAAGAAGAGTTTACTATAACATGGAATACTGTAAGAGGTATTGTTGGTTTAATGCAAACTAACTATACTGAGGAAGACTTATCTTATGAGGAAGTTACAATAAATCGTCAACAAATGCTTGAAGCATCTTATTGACATATATATAGTCAACTTGACATTTTCACTACACACTGATAAAATTGATCTGAGGTTATTCAAAAACTATGGCAAAAGGATTTACCGTAAAAGCAAATGCACCAAAGAAAAAGGATGCATCTGCAGAATTTGATTATGAGGCAATTAAACAACGAATGAATGGTAAGAAACTTGTTTTCTGCCTACCTGGACGTGGATGTTCATTCGTATTTCTCAAGAATTTCGTACAACTGTGCTTTGATCTCGTACAAAATGGTATGAGTATTCAGATCAGTCAGGATTACTCTTCCATGGTTAACTTTGCACGTTGTAAGGTGCTTGGTGCAAATGTACTTCGAGGTCCCAATCAAAAACCTTGGGATGGTAAGCTCGAATATGATTATCAACTTTGGATTGATAGTGATATTGTATTCAATACCAATAAGTTCTGGGAACTCTGTGACAGTGCTCTTGCTGCTGATGGAACAGAGAAGGAAGTTGTTGCTGGTTGGTATCTCACAGAAGATGGAAAGACTTCTTCTGTGGCACACTGGCTTGAGGAAGATGACTTCCGTTCTAATGGTGGTGTCATGAACCATGAAACCATTGAGACCCTACCTAACCGTAAGAAACCCTTCACGGTCGATTACACAGGGTTTGGATGGGTTCTGATTAAGCATGGTGTCTTTGAAAGTCTAGAGTATCCCTGGTTTGCTCCAAAGATGCAAGTGTTTGAATCTGGTGCAGTACAGGACATGTGTGGCGAGGATGTCTCATTCTGTCTCGATGCGAAGGAAGCAGGATATGAGATTTGGTGCGATCCACGCATTCGTGTCGGTCATGAAAAGATGCGAGTTCTATGAGTGATCTAAATATCTTTTATAAAGGTAGAAAGATCTATGCCAATGTAACTCATGAAGAAGCAGCAGAGATTCTTCATGAGTTGGCATTAGAGAAATATGAAGAAAACAAAGACATTGATCTAGACCAATTAGAAATCATTTCAATCGCGGAGTAAATTAATTATGGCAGTACGTTCAAAGGTAGGACTCGTTAAAGACGGTTGGATGCCTGGTAAACCCAAGAAGTCCCGTCAAGGTGCAGGAAAGCATACAAAGTATGCTGCGACTTCTCGTAATGGAAAAGGAAAGCCTTATCGTGGGCAAGGTCGGTGATTTAATCCGACCGCGTTTCTCTCAAAAAAGTCGAAAACCTCTCGAATCTATGAAGATTTGGGAGGTTCTTTTTTATGGATAAATAAGATGATAAACTTAATATTATTTGAATGCCAAGAGAAAGAGTCAGTAAGGGATTTCTAGATGCGAGTTTAACATTCAAGTCAAATCCCATCACAAAAGATATCGTGACTTTAAGAAACGAGACTGCAATCGCAAGATCAGTTCGTAACTTAGTGCTGACTTATACCGGAGAAAGATTCTTTCAACCAAATCTTGGATGTCAGGTTTCTCGTCTTTTATTTGAGAATATTTCAGAAATTGTTGCAGATCAAATTAGAGATGAGATCACTGTCACAATAGAAACTTATGAACCAAGGGTTGAACTTGGTAGAGAATCAGTAATTGTCAAACCAGATTATGCAGGAAATGCATATTCAATTACTGTCAGATACACCATTGTTGGAGTTGAGGTTCCCCCTCAAGAATTATCATTTGTACTACAATCGACAAGATAAATGGCTATTACGCAATTTGCAAATCTAGACTTTGAAGATATTAAATCTTCAATTACAGACTACATTCGTGCAAACACTGATTTCACGGATTATGATTATGAGGGATCGACATTATCTCTCATCATTGATATGCTTGCGTATAACACCTATACTGCGTCCTTCAACGCAAACATGGTGTCGAATGAGGCATTCCTAGATGGAGCAACTCTCAGAGAGAATGTAGTGTCTCTGGCTCGCAATATAGGGTATCTACCACGTCCTAAAACAGCAGCAAGAGCAAGAGTACGTTTCTCAGTCAATACAGAAAGTTTTCCAAATCAACCAAAATCAATCACCTTAAGAAAAGGATCAGTACTCTTAGCTACAGCACCCTTTGCAGCACAAAGTTTTACATTTTCAATTCCAGAAAGTGTCACAAGTCCTATCGTTGATGATGTTGTAACTTTTAATAGTCTCAACGTTTTTGAAGGTGTTTTAGTTGAAAAAGAATTTACTGTAGATACTTCAGAATTTGATCAAAGATTTATCTTAGAAAATTCAGGTATTGATTACACGACATTAAGAGTGAGAGTCAAGCAAAGTAGTTTAGTGAATGAATCAACTCCTTATAAATTGTCAGAATCTATCTTTGATATTGATGGATCTTCAAATGTGTACTTCATTCAAGAGATTGAAGATGAAAGATATGAAATCATTTTTGGTGATGGTATTTTTGGTAGAAAATTAGATAATGGGAATGTCATTCAAATCAGTTATCTTGTAACGAATGGTGATCTTGGAAATAGAATGTCTACATTCAAATTTATTGGTAATTTGACAACCAATAATGATCAAATTGTAGATAGAGATATCTCACTTGTTCAGACACTTGTTCCTTCTACTGGTGGTTCTAAAATTGAATCCACACAATCAATTAAAAAATATGCAGGTAGAATATATGCAGCTCAGAATAGAGCAGTCACATCTGAAGACTATAGTACAATCATAAGAAAAATATATCCAGAAGCGGAATCATTAAACTCTTTTGGTGGAGAAGAACTTGATCCACCTCAATTTGGTAGAGTTTTTATTGCAATTAAACCAAGAGATGGTTTATTTTTATCTAGATCAATCAAAGAAAATATAAAAAGAGAATTAAGAAAGTATTCAATTGCTGGAATTGTTCCAGAAATCATTGACACTAAATTGATGTATATTGAGGTTTCTTCTGTAGTTTATTATAATCCAAACAAAGCAACGAGTGCAGATTCTGTTAGAAATTCGGTGATTACTAATTTAAATTCATTTTCTCTGAGTGAGGAATTGAATTCTTATGGATCTAGATTTAAGTTTTCAAAATTGACGGCAATGATCGATCAATCAGATGCTGCAATTACATCAAATATGACAAAAATTCAAATACGAAGAGATTTAAGAACTATTGTGAATAGACTTGCTGAATATGAATTGTGTTTTGGAAATTCCTTTAAAATAGAGAGTTTTGAAGGTGGTAATATTAGATCAAGTTCATTTGCGGTATCTGGATTAAATTTTGAGGTTTATTTGAGTGATGTTCCTATTTCTGACGAAGAAGGTGAAGTAGTTTTGATTAGAAGACCTTCTGGGTCTGAGATTGATACAGGTGAACTTAATATTGTGAGAAGATCAGTTGGATCTGTAAATTACTTGACAGGAGAGATTAAATTATTTGCGATAAATATAACATCTACTGCTCTTCCTCAAAATATAATTCAAATATCATCTACACCAAAATCAAATGATGTTATAGGTTTACAAGATCTTTATCTCCAATTAGACCCCACATATAGTCAAATTGACATGCTCATTGATAATGTCGAATCTGGTGCAGATCCCACAGGATCTAGATTTTTATTTCCCGAAGAAACTAGACCAATAATTCGCAAAATATATCCACCACTTGTACAAAATGTCTGATCAAACTAGGATTAAAATCTCTCAAGTTCTGGAATCTCAAATTCCAGATTTTGTCAATGATGAATTTCCACTTTTTAAAGATTTTTTAAAGCAATATTTTGAATCATTAGAAATTGATGGTGGAGCATATAATTTACTTCAAAATATTGATAGGCATATTAAATTAGATTTTCAACTTTCAATACCAGAAAATACAGAATCTGTAGAAGATTTTCTGATTGGTGATGATGTATTGAGTGTTGAAAGTACAAAAGGATTTCCAACATCATATGGTCTATTAAAAATTGATGATGAAATTATCACATACACATCCAAAACTGATAATGAATTTTTGGGTTGTATAAGAGGATTTTCTGGTGTTAGTGAATATGAAGATTCTTTAATTTTTTCCAAAACTGGACCTCAAAACCATAATGTAACAACAGTAGTAAATTTAAGTGGATTATTATTTGAAGAATTTTATAAAAAATTAAAAAAACAAATTTTACCGGGTTTTGAAGATAGAGAACTAGATCAATCAGTAAATAAAAGAGCATTTCTAAAAAATTCTAGAGATCTTTATACTACTAAGGGATCTGACAGATCTTTTAAAATTTTGTTTGGCGCATTATATGGTGCTAAAGTTGATGTAATTCGACCATCAGATTTTCTTTTTGAACCATCTGCCAGTCAATCTAGAAGAACTAGAGATTTAGTATTATCTACTTTTGATGATACTATTGATTATACCGATTTAATTCTTAATAGAACACTTTATCAGAGAGAAAAAAATAGTTCGGATAGCACTGATCCAATTATTGCATATGCTCCGATTACTAAAGTAGAAAGATTTTTCGACAAAACAAAATATTACTATAGAGTTAGCTTAGATATTGAATCTAGTCGTGGTGGTTTCTCTTCTGGATCAGTTTTTGGTGATTTTGAAACGACTCAAACAACCATGTTGGTAGAAGACCATGTTGAAAATTTAGATGGTTCTTTTGATGATGTCCTCTATGTAGATTCTACTGTTGATTTTGATGCAAATGATAGTCTAGATGTATACCTCGATAGTGGTTTAGTCGAAATTTCATATGTTGGTAAATCTGTTAATGAATTTTATGCAGTTGATAGTGCAGACTTTACTATTCCGAGAGGAACTCTTGTTAGTACTAAAAAATATGCCTATGTTGAACTTGAAGATGATAGTGTATTTTTTAGAGTTACAAATGTAATTTCAGATATTATTGATCCAGTAGGTTCTAATTTTGAAGAAAATCAATCATTAATATTCGATTCTTTAGGATTAAAAAATTACTCACCAAAGGTTAATCAATGGAGATTTAATGTTGCTGCGAAATATAACTTAGAATCTATTTCTCTATTGAGTAAAGTAAATAGGCAATATTCGATAAAACTGGAGAGTGACTTTGATCTAAGTTTAAAAGATAAATTATTTTTACAAACCAGTACTAATGAATCATATAATGCAACCATTTCTTCAAGAGATAGTTCTGATACTTATATTATTACAACCGAAACTATCATTCCCGACTTTGATAGAACTGGTTTAACTAAATTAACAAATAAAACATATACTAAAAAGTTTTTTATTGAAAGAAAATTAAATAAGGGAAATATTAAAAATTTTCCAGAGACGAAAAAATATCTTTCTGACGTTCAGAATACCTATAAGAGAAGAACTTTAAAAGATAGTTGCTTCGTAATGAGTTCTTCAATTCCAAATTATTCAAATGAAGAACTTCCTGTAGATCTTAACAAGATAGTATTTTCTACAAACATTTCTTCTGATTCAATTAATACAATTTTAAATGTTGGACAAGATGCATCACCAACCCAATCAGAAATAACACACTCCTTTTATACTGGTGATGCTATTGTATATTTTGAAGATACTTCTTCAGACAATTTAAACAGATTAAACATAGAAAATGGTAGATATTTTGTAACGGTAGTTGATAAGAAGAATATTAGATTATCGACTAGCTTGACTAATGTATACAAAAAGGTATATGTTAATATTACCGGAAATGTAACTGATAACACTTTTTATTATGTAGATCCTTTTGATATTCAAAAAGTACTTGATGAGGAAAATCCATTTGTTTTATCATCAAAAAGAATTGTAAAAAAATTAGGTGTACCAATTGATGGTGATAATCCAGAAACTATTCCTGGAAAAATTGGTATTCTTAATAATGGAGTAGAAATACTTAACTATAAATCAACATCAAATTTAAAGTATGGTCCAATTGCAAAAATAAATGTTTTAGGTTCTGGTGATCTTGAATATGATGTAATTAATCCACCAGAATTGAAAATTTTTGATGGAGATACTGCAGATGGAATTAATAATGGTGGTATAGGTGCAACTGCTAATGTTAATCTCTCTGGATCAGTTAGAGAAATACTAATTCTTGATGGTGGATATAATTATCAAGATACACCAACAGTTAAAGTTTTTGGTGGTGGTGGATCTTTATGTGAAGCTACTCCTATAATGGAGACTTATCGTCATTCAGTAGAAATAAATTCTGAAGATGGTGATCAAGTTGGTATAACATCAAATTTATTTACTTTAGACTATGACCACCTGTTTAAATCAGGAGAAGAGGTCATCTATAAGTTTTTTGGAGACACTTTAATTGGTGGATTAGAAAATAATACTGTATATTATGTTGGTGTTGAAAGTCCTAGCAGTTTTAAATTATACACGGATCCGTTTGAAGCAGCTAATTTTGTAAATCCAGTAGAATTGACTGATTTTGGTCTTGGAATTTCTGTAATCGAGGCAACACAAAACAAGAAAAGAATTTCCAAAATTAATATTGATTTTTCTTCCGATGATTTTAAGAATAGAAGAGTTTCTTTTAATTCTGAAAAATCACCAAATTCAATTGACTTATATACAAATGAAATTACAATTCCAAATCATGGGTTTAATGATCAGGATTTGATTGTGTATGATGCTGTAGATGAACCAATTTTAGGATTGTCTAGTGGACAAGCATATGTTGTAACAGCTAAAGATCTAGACACATTTTTATTATCATCGGCAGACACTGATGATGATTTTAATCCTTTGAGTGATAAAGAGGAATTTTTCGAGGAAGAATATGTAGATTTATTTAATGTTGGTAGTGGAGATCAAATTTTTAGATCTCTAACCATTGGTGTATCTGTTGAAAGTGAGGAAGATCCATCATTAATCGTTGAACCTCAACTTCTTCCAATAGTTAGAGGTCAAATTACAGATGTTTTCTTACAAGATGGTGGTGTTGGTTATGGATGTACTAACATTTTTAATTTTGATAGACCTCCTATTGTAACAGCTGAACCAGGAAAATTAGCTTCAGTAAAACCATACATTATAGATGGGGAAATTAAAAATGTAATTATTCAAAATGTTGGTCAAGGATATGTTTCTCAACCAACTATTAGAATTATTACAGATGACGATAGTGGTTTTGGTGCTGAATTAATACCAGTAATAGAAAATGGTTCTTTGATTGATGTTTTTGTTAAAAGTGGCGGATTTAATTATAACGATGCAACCAGACTTGAAGTTCTTTCTGCTGGAAAAGAAGCTACTTTTAACGTAGAAATATATGAATGGAATATTAACAATGTTGAAAGAAACTTTTCCACTAATCAAATTTATAGTGATGATGGATTTTTATATCAAGACTCCACAGTTGATAAACTAACTTCTGAAGAATATGGAATATTGCAATACACTGCACTATATGCTCCTAGAAAACTCAGAGAGACCATTTATAATAAATCTACCATAAATGGAAGAGATGTTTATAATCCAGATTTATTAAAAGACACTTTGGGGAATGAAAAAGAATCAACACATCATTCACCAATAATTGGATGGGCTTATGATGGAAATCCAATTTATGGTCCATATGGATATGTAAATGCAGATGGAACTGGTGGTATAAAGAGAATTCTTTCCGGATACAAAAAAACAACTCTAAAAAATAGACCATCTTTAATAGATTATCCATTAGGTTTCTTTACTAATGATTTTAAATGGACAAGTAATGGAGATTTGGATGAATATAATGGTAGATTTTGCATAACACCAGAATATCCAACTGGAGTTTATGCATATTTTGCAACTATTGGAGAAAATTCTTCCCGGTTCTCAAATTATAAAGAACCAGCTTTTCCATATTTTATTGGAAACAAATTTAAATCTTCACCTATAGATTTTAATTTTGATTCTTCTATAGATCAAGAAAATTTCACCTCATTTTTTAGTGATTCACTAGATAAACTTTCAAATACCGATTTACTAAGAAATATTGTTCCTTATAATTTATCTTCTCAATATGGATCATATCCATATATTTTTAACTCAGAAACGAATAAAAATATAAAACCAAAAATTAAAAAAACAACTTTAGGTAATCTTAGTAGTATTGATATAGTTTCTGCTGGTGAAAATTATAAAGTTAATGATAGAATAATTTTTGATGATAAGTCTGGAGAACAAAGACCTTTAGCGGAAGTTGTTAGTATTGCAAATACAAATGTATCTCAAATCTCTTTAGCAACATCTTCTATTAGTAATGTAGAGTTAAAAAGAGTTTTTCTTAGAGCAGATGCAGTTTCTTATATTGGATATACAACTATTCCTCATAATTTGACTAATGGGCCTTTAAAAATTGACGAAACTGAAAGAAATAATAGTTATATTTCAGATATTACTATAAAACCAAGGACTTTATCTTTAAATGCTGGGATAGGAATAACCGGGCAAACTGGTATAGTCACTTATATTTCAATATTTAATAAAAATATTGATGATGTTAAAGAGAATGATATTTTTAGTTTATCATCTGGCGATTTTAAAGAAGAAATAAAAGTTCTTAATGTTGATCTAAACCAAAATAGAATGAGAGTTCAAAGAAATTTTGGTGGAACTATTGGAACTAGTTATTCTGCTGGACAGAAATTAGTTGAAAATCCAAGAGTTTTTATAGTAAATGATGCATCTGATTCTGAAATTGATACTGAGCTTACCAAGTTAAATAGACAATTTTATTTTAATCCCAAAGAATCGGTGGGAGTTGGTATTGGAACTACAGTTAGTATAGAAAATCCAGGTTCTGGAAGTATAAGTAGATTTATTAATGAGGATAGAATTTATATTCCAAATAATGGTCTTAATATAAATGATGTGGTCAGATATGATTTTGATGATGAAGCAATTTCTGTAAAATCTATCGCAAATGAATTTAATTTACAAAAAAACTTTAGATATTTTGTATATCCATTTGATGAAAATCATATTGGTCTATCTACAAATCCAATTGGAGTTGGAACTACTGGAGTTGTTGGTTTAGGAACTACAAGTACTAGCGTATTATTAACATTTAATGATTTTGGTTCTGGTGATAATCATAGTTTTAATACCGAATTTATAAATGTCAATAAAGCAGAAATTTCTCGATTTGAAGCAACCGTAACCACAGAGGAAGATCATAATTTAATAGTAACAGATACTGTAACCGTAGATTGTGTTCCAAATACAGAAAAAGTCGTTGATATTCTTTATAATGATACATTTAGTAAGTTTACTGCTGGAACTTTAAAATTCACTAGTAATGATGTCGATACTGCCAATTCTATAATCACAATTAATAATCATGATCTTGATACTGGGCAAACTGTAATTTATATTGCAGGTGAAGAACCTCCGGGTACTCTTTTAGATAATACTCTTTATGTTGTTATAGTAATAGATTCAAACAAAATAATTTTGATTGATAGGGACAAAGATTTTACAAACTTGTTACCTATTGAAGATATGAAGAATTGTAGGGTAACAATAGATGAACCAACTTTTGGTGAAATTAGACCAATAAATCCGCCAGTATTTTTAAAGAGAAATCAAACTTTAGTTTTTGATGTTTCCGATAACTCACTATCATATTCTAAGGGCAATGTCAGATATCCAGCATTTGCTTTAGAATTTTATACGGATAGTGAATTTAAAAATAGATTTCTTTCAACTAAAACTCCGTTCAAGTTTAATGTAGTCGAAACGGGAATATTAGGTGTTGATACTAATGCTACAGTTAAATTGATTTGCGATGATTTTATTCCAGATATATTATTCTATAACTTAGTTCCGTTAAAACATGATGAGGTTCCGGCATCATATTCTTCTATAAAATTAGATGATGATATATATTCTTCAATTGTTATTGAAGGAAGTTCTTATTCTGGAACATATAAGGTAGTATCAAAAACAGATAAAACATTTAGTTATCATATTCCAGATTTTAATGATGAAAGTGATATTTTTACAAATTCTAACGCAGAAATTTCATATTCAACAATTTCAACATATCCTTCAGGTCCAATAGATCTTGTTAAAATACTCTCTAGAGGAAAAAATTTATATAGAATACCTGAAATTTTAAGTATTGATAGTGAAGAAGGTAAAAATGCTATTTTATCTCCAAAAAGCAGTAGTATTGGCATCATCAAAGATATTGGAGTTGAACATATTGGGTTTGATTTCCCCACAGATTATACTTTATCTCCAAGAGCACATGCGCCAACTATAATTAAAATTGAAGAAATGTCTTCTATAGTTGGTATTGCTGTTACTCATCCAGGAAAAAATTATACAGTTCTTCCTGATTTAGTAGTTATTGATGGAGTTACCAAAAAAGTTGTAGAAGACATTGATTTGAATTATGTTTTTGAAGAAATATTCAAAGTCGATATAATTAGAAGTTTAGGAAAAATTAATAATGTTACACCAACAATAATACCAATTAATAATACCAATGGTTATAAAATAAAATCATTAACTTATGATAATAATACTAAGGATGCGACAGTAGTTTTAGATACTGTTGGTTTTAGTGCTATTACTGCCTGGCCATTTATAAATGGATCTAAATTTTTAATAGAAGGAGTTTTGTTAAAAAGCACAAATAGTGGTGAAAAAGGTTTTAATAGTGAAAATTACGAATATAATTTATTTGAAGTAAAGACAAATGATCCAAATATTGGTGGGCAACTTCCATCATTTACATTTAATATGGAAAAATTTGTTGGTAATAATTCTCCAGGTGAATTTGATGAAACATTTGCAACTGCAAGAGTAATACCAGAATCATATTTCCCCAAATTTTCAATTGACTTTGTTAGAGATATTTTTCTATTCCATGAAGAGATATCCAATGGAATTCTTAAAGATAAATGTGTTGGATACGATTTCAACAATTCAATAATAAAAATATCTACAAATTCGCCTTATGAATATCAAATTGGACAAGAAATAACTGGAAAAACATCAAAGTCTAAAGCAAAAATATCTGAAATTGTTGGAATAAGCACATTTACATATGAAATTTCTTCATCTAGTGAAGTAAATAAAAAACCATTTAGTAAAAAAGGTGTTTTAAACGAAGATTCTCAGAGATTGCATGATAGTGATTATTATCAGTATTTTTCATATGTATTAAAATCTAATGTTGGTATTAGTAGTTGGAATGATCCTGTAGATTCTATATTACATCCAGTTGGAATGAAAAAATTTGGCAATTTGCAAGTTGAATCAGTATCAGTAAACTCTGAGATGGTGGGAATTCAATCTGAAAGTGGATTTTTGGGAATTACTAATGTCATATCAGAATATGATTTAAATTGCATTCCCGATATTGATATAGTGACTGAAAATAATGTTAAAAACATTTATTCAGATGAAATTAGATTTAATTCACTAATTCTTCAGGATTATCTTGAATCGGTAGGAAATCGTGTTCTTTTAGTTGATGACATTAGTGGTGAATTTAATAGCAATCCTAGATTAACCGCTTTTTCAACCATTGATACTTTTAGTCTCAAATCACAAAGATCTAAAAAATATGTTTTAGTTACTGCTGATAAGAAATTTCCAGGAGAAAGGCAAATAATTATAGTAAATGTTATTCATAACAATATTTACGGATATTTGTCTCAGTATGGTAGAGTAGAGACTGATTTTGTTCATGGATATTTTGATATTGGTATTTTTGAGCAAAATGGTTTATTATTATTCTACCCGGTTGATCCTAGATTTGATGATTTCTCGATAAGTGGGTATCAATATGCTATTGAAGAAGCAAAAGTAGGAGTTTCTACTCAGTATGTTGGTGATATTGCATCAATTGGTATTCAAACAGTAACAGTTCCAACTGGAACTAACTCTGCATATAAAATTGTTGGAATAGATTCTTCATATTCATCTTCAAAAGTAGTTTTATCTATTGAAAAAACGGATTTGCAGTATTATCAATATGATGAATTCAATATTATTCATAATGGAACAGATATTTTAAGCACAGAATATGGTAAATTAACTACGGATACCTTTGATCTTGATGTTTCTGAGGGAATTGGAACATATCAGTTCTCATATAATGGAAATGATATTGAAATTAGCTTAGTTCCAAATTCTGGATTAACGACTGATTATTATATCAGTGCTACTGTAGTTTCTATTTCAGACACTTCAAGAGTTTCAACTGGAACTAGTGATTATCAAACAACATTAACAACTGTTGGTTTTGGAAGCACTAGTGTTGGAAGTGCTACTACATCAATTCAAATAGTAGAATTTGATTCTCAATTTACAGGTTTTAATATTTACGCAAGTATTGAAGATATTACCAATAATATTGTTCAATTTTCCGAATTGACGATGGTTCATGATAATACTGAGGTATTTCTTTCCGAATTTGGAAGAATTGTCACAAATGATGCTTATGATGATACTGGAATAGGAACTTTTACTTCTTACATAGATTCAATTAGCAATAAAACTCAAATTTATTTTGAACCTCTAGCTACTGAAGTATCAGAACCAAATAAAGAGATTGAAGTTAGATTATTTGTCAATGCACTAAAACCAGTTGATTTAGGAATCTCTACCACTAATCTCAACTTTGATCGTGGTCAATTTTCTATTCTTTATGGAGATTATACAGGAACTGAAAATGATATTAAGAGATCTTTTGAATTAAGACATCAAGGTGATTTAATTTTTGAAAGAGTATTTGATTCAACTTCAATTGGTACGGTTGTTTCCACTGAAGAAAATGTATTAAATCTATCAAACCATTTCTTTGTTACTGGTGAGAAAGTAACTTATACATATCCAGCAGGTAGTCAACCAATCGGAATTGCTACAACTACTCTTGCTGGAGTTGGAACTACAACACATCTCCCACCAACATTATATGTAGTGGCAAATGACAATAATAGTATCTCATTCACTGACAGTTCGGAGAATGCACTTAAATTTAGACCAGATGTAAAAATTACTTTAACATCTGCCGGAGTTGGAACACAGCATAAACTTACTGCAACAAATAAAGATACCAAGGGTATATTTACAATTGATAATATGTTGCAATCTCCGATTCAAAAGATGGATATTTCCACTACACTTGATGATGATATTGCATTACCAGATACTCTGATTAACACTGCAGGAATTACTTCAATTTTCTCCGGTGATATCATTAAAATTAATGATGAGTTTATGCTAGTAGAAACTGTTGGAATTGGAACACTTGATAAAATTAGAGTTAGGAGACCTTGGTTAGGAACTGAACTTGGAATTCACACCACAGGTGATAGTGTTACAAAAATGACTGGTGATTATGTAATTGTAGGATCCGTAATCAACTTTACATCTGCTCCTTATGGTAAAGTTCCCGTTACTGTTGATGTAAATCAGTTTGGTGTTCCATTTATTGATCCGAATGATAGAGATTTTACTGGAATTACCACAAATTCTTCTTTCCATGGAAGAACTTTCATGAGATCTGGTGATCATACATTAAACGAAACTTATAGTAAAAATTATCTTTTCGATGATATTTCTTCAAGATTTACTGGAATTAGATCAGAATTTCCACTGACTGTTGAAGGAACAAATGTAACTGGAATATCTACAGACAATGCAATTGTATTGGTTAATAATATATTTCAACAACCATCAAGATCTGGTGTAAAATCAATAACTGGAAATTATACTCTTGAAGAAGATGGTGGAGAAACTACAATAGTATTCAATCCAAGCACATTAACTCCAGGAGAAGATATTAATACTAGTGATTTACCAGTTAATGGTGTTATTGTCACTATTGGATCTACAAATGGTCTTGGATATCAACCATGTGTTGCTGCTGGAGGAACTGCAACAGTTTCTGGATTGGGTTCTATTACTAGTATTAGTATAGGAAATAGTGGTTCTGGTTATAGATCAGGAATTCAAACACATATCAATGTGAAAGCAGTTACTTCATCTTCAGTATCTATAATTGGATATGCAACTGCATCTAATGGAAATATTACTGGTGTTGCAATTACAAATCCAGGAATAGGATACACTACAACAAGTTTGCCAGAAATTGTATTTGATGCTCCAATAGGATATACAAATATTCCATTAATTTATTCCAATGATTCTGTTCAGGGAATAGGAACAAAGGCATCTATTGATATGTTTGTTAGTAGAGACACCTCTATTGCAGAATTTAAGTTTAATAATAATGGATATGCGTATGGTCAAGGTGAAATATTAACGGTTGCTATAGGTGGAACAACTGGAATTCCTACCGATACGAGTAAAACATTTAATGAATTCCAGATAACTGTTGAAAGAACTTACTCAGATGATTTTTCTTCTTGGTCTGTGGGACAATTCCAACAACTTGATACATTTGACAGTCAGTTTGATGGTATTAAGAAAGTTTTCTCACTCGCATCTCAAGGAAATAGATTATCAATTAGAGCTCGAGCTGGAAGTAATATTGATGTTGACTCAACTTTGTTAATTTTTATTAATGATGTTCTTCAAATTCCCGGACAATCTTATACTGTTAGAGGTGGTGGTTTAGTTGTATTTGATGAACCTATTCCTGAAGATTATACTTCTAGAATTTTGTTCTATAAGGGAACAAGAGATATTGATGTTATTGATGTAGATATTATTGAACCAGTAGAACCTGGTGATATACTTACAATAAACTCTAATGATATTAATAAAAAGCAAAATAGTAGAACAACTGAAGAGTTACTAGCTTCTGATATTGTACTCACAAGTCCTTATCGTGGACCCGGAAGATCTAATGATGAAAGTCATGAAAGACCAGTAACTCTTTGTAAGCAGACTGAGGACATATTCTTATATGGAATTTCCGAAACTAAAGATAGAAAATCATTAGAACCTATAATTAATCCAACTACCAATTTAATTCAAAATGTTGGTATAGGAACCACTATAAACTATGCTTGGGTTGAATCTCTAAAACCATCATTTGATAATGCTTTAGAAAATCAAACTGCAAAAAAACTTGGAACAATTGAAATAATCTCTCAAGATATTACTCAAACAGGTTTTGCTTCTGCTAGAGTCTCTTCTTCCGGTACTATTACTGAAATTACTATTACAAATGCTGGTGCAGGTTATACAAATAATCCACAGATTTCTATTGCTTCACCTGGAGTTGGAAATACTATAGCCATAGCAACATGCTTAGTTACTAGTGGTATTATTACGAATATAACCGTAACAAATAGTGGATTTGGATATACAAGTACAAAACCACCACAAGTTCTCATCGAACCTCCGGCAGTAAAAAGAGAGATTATTGAAAATGTTGTATATGAAGGTGATTCTGGACATATTGTTTCTATTTCAAATACTTCTGTTGGAGTTGGAACGACAGCACTTCTATTGGGATTATACATTCCTTTCGATTCTTTCTTAAGAAATAGCAATGTAAATAGTAGTTCTTTTGATGGGTGGAGTGGTATTAAAACTGATTATTTCTTCTCTTGCAGTAATACAAATGTTGTTGGAACATATGTTACAACCCTCAATAATCAAGGCGAAACTTTAAGTATATCTACTTCAGGAATGAATGCTATTTTCCAGGTGGCAGATATTGAAAGAAAAACTGAATATATTACCGGAATAGGATTAACTCAAGTTCTAGAAGTTACAACTTATATTGAAAATGAGATAGATTTAGATGATGAATTGGTATCTTTCGACAGTGATCAATATACTTTTGATTCTGATTTATATAACTTTGATAGAACTGGTTTTATATCTAATAATTTTCATGGATCATTCTCTTGGGGCAAAATAAATTGGAGTCCTTTGAAGAGTAGAAGAAAACCAACTTCATTTGATTCTTATCATTTATCTGGTTATTCTGGAATATCTTCTTCTCCAGTGGTACGCAGAGTAAATCCACTAAAATCTGATCTATATACGAAGTTCTCTAATGTTGCAAGAGACTTCCTATTTGTAACTTTTGATAGTAATAAGATTACATTTGATTCCACTGTGTTTAGTTTCGACTCTGGTTCAAATTCAACATTCTTCAACGTTGAAAATGATTTCACCTTTGGAACCTCTGAAGTCAATTTTGACACTAATTTATACACTGCCGATTCAAAATTAACACTTGTAAATAATTGAGTTTGAAAATCATAATTTATTACTATTGTTATGGTATAAATAACACTAAATAACTCTTCAACCACGTTATTGATATGGCATTTCAAGGAATATCTACTGGAACTAATCCTAATGATGGTACTGGAGACACTCTAATATCTGGTGCAAGAAAGATAAACGATAATTTTCAAGAAATTTATGATGCTCTTGGAGATGGTACAAATTTATTAACAGGAAGTCCCAATTTAACCGTAGGATTTATTACGGCAACTGGTGGATCTTTTTCTGGGATTACTAGTTTTAGTAGTGATGTATCAGTTTCTGGAACTGTAACTGCTTCAACTTTTAGTGGTAATCTTGCAACTACAGATCTTACAGGAACAATCACCAATGCTCAGTTAGCAGGTTCTATTCAGAATAGTAAGTTAGCAAACGATAGTGTTTCATTTGGTGGAATATCATTAGACCTAGGACAAACAGATGCTACACCAGCATTTAATCTAAGTGATGCAACAAATTATCCTTATAGTAGTCTCACAGGTATTTCAACAGATATCTTAGGAGATACAACACCTCAATTGGGTGGTAATTTAGATATTAATAGTAATAACATTACTGGAACTGGTAATATTAACATCACTGGTTTAGTAACAGGAACTTCTCATTATGGATCAGGTATTGGTCTAACTGGAATGGTTGATGTTGCAGATGGAACTTATGGTAGTGAAAGTGCGGCATTACAAATTACTGTAGTTGATGGAAGAATTACTAATGTCACTACAGATACAATGACCACAGGAGTAAGTGATATTGCGGAAATAATTATTCATGAAGATGATGTTTCAGTTGGTACTGCAGGAACGATTAACTTTGGAAATAATTTATCTGCAACTCCAGTATTTTTGGGAGTGACCACAGTATCATTAGACAGTCTTCCAACCACAGATCTTACTGGAACAATCACTAATGCTCAATTAGCAGGTTCTATTGCAAATGCTAAGTTAGCAAACTCAACGATTTCGGGAGTATCACTTGGATCTAACCTAGAGGAACTTACACCAGGAAATTTCATAACTGGTACTGAATATGATGGATCTACAGCAAGAACATTTGCAGTTGATGCTACTTCTGCAAACACAGCATCTAAAATTGTAGCAAGAGATGGTTCTGGAGACTTTAGTGCTGGAGAAATCACAGCAACTAATTTTGTAATCGATGGCCAATCTACTTCTCTTGTCATTGGTTCAAATACTACTCTTTATGTTTCTACAACTGGCAATGATTCCACAGGTGATGGAAGTTCAGGATCACCTTGGGCAACAATAGGAAAAGCAGCGGAATACCTTTCCGTAAGACGTATTAAAAAAGATGTTGTAGTTACAGTTGAACTTGCTGCAGGAACTTATACTTACACAAGTACAGTTAGATTAGATCACCCACAAGGTAATCAAATTAAGTATGTTGGAGCATCTCCCGTAGGAACTAAACCAGAAGGAACTACATTAAATGGAGATGGAAATAGAGGTTACACTGTAACATCCGAAAATCATAATGATGTAAGACTACAAGCTTATTATCAGACAATACTACAATTCAATTCTACCACTGGAATTCTAATTGGATCCAATTCTACTGTGGTTCTTGAGGATATTCTTATTCGTGGAAATTATACAACAGATGGTGGAAACACAACGGATGGAATCAGACTTCAGGGTGGAATAACAGGAGGTTTAGGTGGTTCTGTTAAACTGAACAATTGTGCAATTCACAACTTTGCTAATAGAGGACTTGCACTTGTTTTTGGAGGACATGCAACCCTGACTGATGTATCAATAACTAATTGTGGAGGTGCATTGTCTGTTGGTTCTGGAATTGTTCTAGGAGATCTTACTAGTGTCGGTAGTAGTGATGTAAGACTTACAATATCCAATTGCACTAATGGAGTTAATATATTCCGTGGAGGCACAGCTCGTATCAAATATTCAGTGATTTCTAATAATACTAAAACTGGGGTAACAGTATCAGAAAATGCTTCTTGCCGTGTATCAAAATCAACAATTGATAATAATGGTGGTAAAGGAATTATAGCAAGAACATCTAGTTCAGTCTTTGCTAGAGACTCTAATGTGACAAATAATGTAGGAGCTGGATTACTATGTATTCAAAACTCTATTATACTCTTCCAGGAAGTTGAAGGGTCTACAACTCTTACCGGTAATGGAACTCCGTCTTCACCATTCTTAAATACAACAGGAAATTCTGGTGGATTTATATCAGCTTGATAGATCTAAATAATTTTAATCTTTAACTTTTCACTCTATTAGGAAAAAACAATGGTAATTATAATCAGAAATGATGAAGCAGAAATGTTTTATACCACTTCTCAGTGGACTGATGCTCAGAATATGCAGCATGGTGGCGGTATTGGTTATACCGTAGCGGATACTGTTATGAATACTCACAATATCCTCGGTATATCATCAGAAACAGATAGTGTCACAGGTATAACTACGGTGCCTGAAATAGCACCAATGACACATAGTGAAGTAGCTGCTCTTGCTATTGGTTCCAGTTTTTCTATTGCGTCATAAATAAATTCAATTAGGTCTGTAATCTATTAAAATGTCATTACAAGGAATATCTACCGGAACCACTCCTAATGATGGGACTGGAGATCCTCTCATTAATGGAGCAAAGAAAATAAATGATAATTTTCAAGAAATTTACAATGCTCTTGGGGATGGCACAAACTTAATGACAGGAAATCCTACTGTGGATGTAGGATTTATTATCGGAATTGGTGGTTCTTTTACTGGTGTTGTCACAGCAACTTCATCAGACATAGATTTTCTCAATTCTGTTGGTGGTTCTTTTACTGGTGTTGTCACAGCAACTTCATTCGTTGGTAATGGATCCAGTTTAACTGGACTAACCCATAGTCAAGTTGGTGCTATTCCAGATCTTATATCGGATGGAACACCTCAATTGGGTGGGAATTTAGATATTAATAATTACGACATAAATGGAATAGGTAATATTAGTATCAATGGTTCTATTACAGCAAATTCATTTTCTGGTTCATTGGGGGATAATTTAGATCTTAATAGTAATGATATTACTGGAACTGGCAATATTAATTTAACTAGTGGTTATTTTCAGTCTAGTTTAGGGATTAGCACCAATTCTGGAACAACTACGGCACAAATCAGTGTTGATTCAACTGGAAGTCAATTGATCATTACTGTACCTGGTGTTGGTTCAACAACCCTACCATTAACTTAATAAATAACTAGAAAATAAACGATCATGTCTGCAATTGTAACAGATCAATTAAGGATTATAAATGCTAGAAACTTTGTTAACGAAATCGTTTCTGACGATAGCGCTTATTATAGTTTTGTAGCTCTTACAAACCCCGAAGATTATCAATCTGATTGGGATGAAAATCCACCGGCACCTAAAGATTCATTAAATGAAGAATATCACAATTGGGATACAATTGTTGGCCTCAAAAGAATTTTGCCAGAAGATGTTAAACTAGCTGTTAGAAAAATAGAATGGGCATCTGGTATAACTTATGATATGTACAAACATAATATAAGTAGAGATAATTTATCTCAACCATCAGAAGCAACTAATTTATACTCTGCAAATTATTATGTAATTAATTCAAATTATAGGGTTTATGTTTGTTTAAATAATGGAACTGATCCAGAAAATCCAAACGGAAGACCATCTTTAGATGAACCAAAGTTCATTGATTTAGAGCCTAAAGCTGCAGGAGCAAGTGATGATGGATATGTTTGGAAATATCTATTTACAATAAATCCAGATGAACTTGTAAAATTCGATACTTTATCATATATTACAATTCCAAGTGATTGGGAAACCAATGAAGAATATGATTCGGTTAGATTGAATGCAGAAGATAGTGGTCAAATTAAGGTTGTATTAATTAAAAATAGAGGTATTAATGTTGGTCCAGCAAATCGTGTATATGAATGCAATATTATAGGTGATGGAGAAGGTGGTTTAGCTTCAATAGTTGTTAATAATCAATCACAGGTTGAATCTGTAACAGTTTCTGATGGAGGAACTGGATATACCTTTGGTACAATTGATTTATTAAGTGGTGGTTTTCCAGAATCATTCACTACAAAACCCGAATTTGAGGTCATTATACCACCAAAAGGTGGTCATGGGAGAGATATTTACAAAGAACTTGGAACTACAAGAGTTTTAGTTTTTTCTCAAATTAAAAATGATGCAACAAATCCAGATTTTATTGTTGGAAATAAAGTCTCTAGAATAGGATTGATTTCAAATCCACTTTCTGCAGAATCGGATGAAATTTTAGATAAAAATCAAGCTAGTGGTTTAAGTGCTATTAGATTGATTGGTGTTAATGATCCCGATGACTTTAAAAATGCCTCTTTTGAGGCAAATGCAGAAATAACTCAAACTATTGGAATTGGTGTTACCGCTGTTGGTAAAGTTGTATCCTACAATAAAAATACTGGAGTTCTAAAATTTACTCAAGATAGGACAGAACATGGTTTTGATTATAATTTAAATCGTTCCAGCGATGGCACTTATGGAAATGAAAAATTTTCCTTTACTTCCGATCTTCTTGATGGTGGTTCTTTAGAAATTTTTGGTTCAAATCAAATATTAGAAATTGATATTGATTTTAATGGAGATTTATTAGTCATAAATAATCAAAACTATTTTCTTGGGCAGGATTTTATTGATGGAGTTTCTGGTCCAGAAGTTAAAAAGTATTCTGGAGATTTGATATACGTCGATAATCGACCGTCAATTACTAGATCTTCAAGTCAAAGAGAAGATATCAAAATCGTATTGCAGTTTTAAGAATTATGCCACAACTTACCAATCTCAACACCTTTCCATATTTTGATGATTTTGATAAAGATGAAAATTATTATAAGGTCCTATTTAAGCCCGGACAACCAGTTCAAGCTAGAGAACTAACTACATTACAATCCATTCTTCAAAATCAAATTGAAAAATTTGGAACTAATATATTTAAGGAAGGATCTGTAGTAATTCCAGGAACTCTTGCTGTTAGATCTAATCAATACTTTATTTCTTTAGAAGAAACTTTTGCTGGAGTAGATGTTACTCAATACATATCTAATCTACTAGATGTAGAAATTAGAGGATCTCAAAGTGGAGTTAGAGCAAAAGTATCAATTGTAGTTGAAGATGATGATGTATTGTTTGTAGATATTTCTAACTCTGGTTTTGATATAGATAGTTCTGATTTTCTTGTTGGTGAATCATTAATAGTTGATGAAACAGTAAACTTAACTGATTCTGAAATATCAATCTTTACGGAAGGATCAGAAATTGGAGTTATTGAATCAATTGGTTTTGGTTGTATAGCAAAAATTACTGAAGGTGTTTTCTTCTTAAGAGGTTATTTCGTAGAAGTTCCTGAACAAACAATTGTAGTATCATTAGACGAAGCAGAACCAACATGTTCTGTTGGATTTGCTGTTGCTGAACAACTTATCGATTCCTATGATGACGATTCTTTGTTTGATAATTCTCAAGGTTTTGTTAACTTTGCAGCTCCTGGTGCAGATAGATTAAAAATATCTGCAGATCTAACTTCAACTTATCTGGAAGGAGGATTTGAAGATACTCCACAGAATTTTGTAGAACTTGTTAAAATTAGATCTGGATCAATTATATCTTCAAAGGTTGAAAACCCACAATTAAATATTCTTGGAGATGAATTAGCAAGAAGAACTTTTGATGAAAGTGGTCATTACTATGTAAAACCATTCTCACTCAATGTTAGAGATTCTGCAAGAGATTACAAGGGAAATAATGGAGTTTATAATTTTGATGAAGTCAATGCCTTTGGAGAAACACCTAGAGATGATTTTGGCGTTTATGATATCTCTGATGGAAAGGCATATGTATTTGGATATGAAGTTAATATGCTATCCAATACATTATTGGATTTCAGAAAGCCAAGAGAATTAAAAGATTTTACTGGAGAGGCAGTATCTTATGTAACTGGACCTACATTATCTCTTACAAGAGCATTTGGAGCTCCTAACCTTGGACTCTCAACTTCATATACAATTTCTCTGAGAGATGAAAGAGTTGGTTCTGCACAAACTATAGCTGCTGGTAAAGAAATTGGACTAGCAAGAATTTATGACTATGCTTTAGAATCTGGAAGTTATGAAACTACAAATTTAGATGCAAATATTTGGGATTTATCTCTATTTGATATAGTTCCATTTACCGATCTAATTGTCAATGAAAATATTGAATTTCTACAAACACCAACATTCATTGAAGGAAAAGCAAGTGGTGCTGTAGGATTTTTAAGATATGATGTTACAAATTCTGGAATTATAACTGCTTATAATGTTAGGGGTAATTTTATAAAAGGAGAAGAACTTATTTTTGATGGAAATGATTCTGATAGAGTCACTACCGGATCAACAACTTATAGTATTTCTAATGCTAAATCGGTTTTTGCGGAAAGTGGGATTAGTACTTTTTCTGCAGATATAAGACAAAAACCTATACTTTCTTTAGGTCCATGTAAAATTGATGGTTCTGGAGTAGTAACACAAGCTGGTCGTGATTTTACAAAAGATTTTGCAATAAATGATCTAATTCAGTATATAACTCCTGGAGGTTCTAATCCAACCATTAATAGAGTAAGTGCAGTAACTTCGGATAATATTACTCTAGCGGCAGTAGAGAATGTAACTGGAGTTTCTATAGGATCTGTATCATCCGCAATCGATTCTATCGATATTGTAAAAATTTCAACAAACTTATTAACCAGTGATGCTGAAGATGGTAATTTTCTATTCACACAGTTACCTAAAGAATTTGTTGCAACGATAGATACAACTGATAGTGAAATAAGTTATCGTAAATTATTTAATACAGAAATAGTTTCTGATATTAGTGGAGGTAAAGTTACAATTTTTCCTTCCGATCTGGAAGATAATGAAACATTTTTACCATTTGATGAAGAGAGATATATTCTAATTAATGAAAATGGTCAAACCGAGGTATTAACTTCTGACAAGTTCACTATCACTAGTGGAAGTAGAGAACTTATTATTAGAGGATTATCTACAATAGGTACTGCGGTTTTAATTGCTACATTGAAGAAACCTGAAGCAAGACCAATAATAAAGGATAGAGTTAGACTCGAAAAAGTTATTGTCAATAAATCTTCACTTGAAGGTTCTGGTATTGGTGTCACATCATTAAATGATGGATTATTTTATGGAAACTATCCATATGGAACAAGAGTTCAAGATAAAGAAATTTGCTTACTTCGACCAGATGTAACAAATCTTTTTGCCATTTACGAATCTTCTACAAATGGGTTTGCAAGAATTCCACAATTAAACTTATCTAGTGTAGAAAGTTTTAATGGAAGTGTTGAAGATGCGTTGATTGGTGAAGAAATTTTTGGATCTAGTTCTGGATGTTTAGCAGTATTGGCAGATGTATTAGATTCTAATAGAATTGAATATATTCCAATTAATGGGAAAGAATTTGAATTAGGAGAACAAGTAACTTTCCAAGATACATCTGTTTTTGGAATCATTGGGGGTATTATTGAGGGTGATAATAATATCACCAATAAGTATACTTTATCAAATGGTTACAAAAATACAATTTACGATTATTCAAAAATAATTAGAAATACGGACGAAATTGCTCCAACAAAACCTATTACTATATTTTATGAACATGCAGATATTGAAACTTCTGATACTGGATCTTTAATAACTGTAGATTCATACGTCAATTTTGATTATAAAGATATTGGAAACACAAATGGAATAAGACACTCCGATATAATTGATATAAGACCAAGAGTAAGTACCTATGTTATAAATGAAGGCGAAAGATCTCCGTTTGAATTTTTAGGAAGAAATTTTGAGGATAAAAGAAATAGAAACTTAAAAGTTCTTGCTTCTGATGAATCTATAACTATTGATTATTCAATATATTTGCCAAGGATTGACAAAATATATCTCAATAAAGATAAATTCTTCCAATTAAGTACTGGTGTTCCTTCAGAAACTCCAACAGATCCATTTCCTATAGAGGATGCAATTGAAGTTGCTCGTATATCTCTACCTCCATACCTATTTGATCCTTCGGATGCAAAATTAAGTCTCTCAACTTATAAGAGATATCAGATGAGAGATATCGCAAAACTTGAAGATAGAATTGAAAGTCTTGAGTATTATTCAACATTATCCTTACTTGAGCAGAGTACTTCTAATTTAGAAATTAAAGATTCTGAAGGAACTGATAGATTTAAATCTGGTTTCTTTGTAGATAATTTTACCACAACTACAAATCAATTAAAACTTGGACCAAAAAATAGTATTGATCCAGAGAATAATGAATTAAGGCCATCTTCTTACACTACAGAATTAGATCTACTACTGGGATCTACAGAATTGACAGGAGTTGGTGGTGAAATAGATCCAGATGCAGACCCAAGATATGTTACAGATCTTATTGGTGATAATATTAGAAGAAGTACAGTTGATCCTAATGGAACTCCTGGATCCGATGGCATGGGAGTTTTAACTCTTGATTATGAAGAAGTTGAATTAATTTCTCAAGATAATGCAACTAGAGTAGTTAATGCTGCACCATATCTCGTAACTTTCTATAAAGGAACAATTACACTCAACCCATCCTCAGATATTTGGCTTGAACAGTCCAGAACTGAAACACAAACTGTTGAAGGTTTGTTGGGTGGTTATTCCGTAACGAATGTTAGAGCTAAAGCAAAAGATTTAGATCCTCAAGCTGGATGGTCTCCAATTTTATGGGGAGGTTGGAATAAAGAGTGGACTGGATCCAAATCAAGGAAATCAAGAGTAACAGATCGTGATACTGCAACTAAAAGGGGAGTTAAGGCATCCGTAAAGACCACAATAACTTCGACTACAACTAAAAGAACTGGAACACAAACTCGAAGTGGTCTATCTACAAGAGTAAGAACTGTCCCAGGAAATAGTGTTAATCTTGGTGATAAAATTGTTAGTAGTAATGTTTCATCCTTTTTAAGATCTAGAAATATTGAAGTAATTTCTAAAAGATTAAAACCAAATACAGAATTTTATACATTTTTTGGTGGAATAAATGTAACACCATATTGTATTCCAAAACTTATAGAAATTAGGATGATTAGGGGTTCTTTTGAAACTGGAGAACTTATTAGAAGTAGGGGTCGTCGCCCAGGAATTACTCAAGATAAACCATATATCAGATTTAGAGCAGCTCTACCAAGGCACAAATATGGACCTTATAATGATCCTATTGATGGTTATTTTGAAAATCCATATACTGGAGTTGAACTTGCGGATGATTATTCAACTTCGTCAACAATTTTAAATGTAGATTTAACTTCTTTATGTTTAAAGGCGGAAGGCAAATATTATGGTTATATTTCTCCAGGAATGATTCTTACTGGTAAAAGAAGTAAGGCAAGAGCAATTGTAACTGATGTTAGATTGGTTTCTGATGAAACTGGAACATTATTATCATCATTCTATATTCCAAATTCTAACGCAAGAACAGCACCTAAATTTAAAACTGGAAATAATACTTTAAAAGTTCAAGACAGCCCAACTTTAAGTGGAGTTGATGGGACATTATCATCTGCTGGC
>Ga0213859_10000184_pt1 | contig 29695 bp, 28 predicted proteins | sample PICome_2_FD_160133 | JGI IMG/M metagenome (GOLD analysis project Ga0213859, IMG submission 160133) | Coastal seawater microbial communities near Pivers Island, North Carolina, United States - PICO304 | ecosystem: Environmental > Aquatic > Marine > Coastal | place: USA: North Carolina...
AACTTTAGAACCTGCTCTATCGCTCATGTCGTTTACTTGACCACGACGACGGTTAAGGTCTCCTACAATATCTCCCATACTTTCTTCAGGAGTTAACACTTCTAATTTCATGATTGGCTCCATGATCACCGCTTTAGCTGCTTTAGCCGCTGCTTTAAATCCTAGTTTAGCAGCCAATTCGAATGACAACTGATCAGAATCTACATCATGGTAAGAACCGTCAGTTAAGGTAACTTTCATTGCATCTACTTCGTATCCCGCTAATGGACCATTAACCATTGCCATTTTGAAGCCTTTCTCAACTGAAGGGATAAATTCCTTTGGAACGTTACCACCTTTAATTGAAGAAACAAACTCAAGACCTTGTTTACCTTCTTCGGCAGGCTCAAGAGTAAAAACTATATCCGCAAACTTACCTCGACCACCAGATTGTTTTTTATAAACTTCTCTGTGTTGTGCGGCTTGAGTAATAGCCTCTTTATATTCTACCTGTGGTTGACCTTGGTTAACCTCTACCTTAAACTCACGCTTAAGACGGTCTACAATAATATCTAAGTGAAGCTCACCCATACCAGAAATAATAGTCTGACCTGAGGCTTCGTCCGTTCTTACAGTAAATGTTGGATCTTCTTCTGCTAACTTAGCTAAAGCCATACCCAATTTATCAACATCTGCCTTGGTTTTTGGCTCAACAGCAATACCAATTACTGGGTCTGGGAAATCCATAGATTCCAGAACAATTGGATGTTTCTCAGCTGATAAGGTATCTCCAGTTTTAATATCCTTAAATCCTACGGCTGCTCCAATATCTCCAGCTTCTATATATTCAATTGCATTCTGCTTGTTAGAGTGCATTTGGTAAATACGTGAAATACGCTCTTTTTTGCCTGAACGATTGTTCAACACATAAGAACCTGCATCTAAACGACCTGAATAAGCTCTAAAGAATGCCAAACGACCTACGAAAGGATCAGTAGCAATCTTAAATGCTAATGCAGAAAATGGTTCCTTAACATCTGGCTTACGTGCAATTTCGTTGTCAGTTCCAGGCTCTGTACCGATAATAGCTTCCTTATCTACGGGAGAAGGTAAGTAACGGCAAACTGCATCTAATAAGAATTGAACACCTTTATTTTTAAAAGCTGAACCACAAATCATAGGAATAATAGACATGTCCATTACAGCAGCTCTAAGTGCGGCATGCACTTCATCTTCAGTTATAGAATCCTCATCCTCCATGAATTTCTCAAGTAGATTTTCATCATAACTTGCAACCTCTTCAATAAGCTTAGCTCTTAATTCAGCTGCTTCTTCTTTTAATTCTTCTGGGATATCAATAACATCAAAAGTTGCTCCTTGAGTTTCATCGTGCCATACAATTGCACGGTTCTTAACCAGGTCAACAATACCTTTAAAATCCATTTCATCACCAATATTCATTACAATTGGTACAGCGTTAGACCCTAACATATCTTTTACCTGTTGGCAAACTCCCATAAAATTAGATCCTTGACGGTCCATTTTATTCACAAATCCAATACGTGGTACTTTGTAATTGTCTGCTAGTCTCCAGTTAGTTTCAGATTGTGGCTCCACACCATCAACTGCACTAAATAAAAATACTAAACCATCTAGTACACGTAATGAACGATTTACCTCAACGGTGAAATCAACGTGACCAGGAGTATCGATGATATTAAAATGATATCCTTTAGTTTCATTAGTTGGCTGTCCATTTTCTAATGGGAAATTCCATGTACAAGTTGTAGCAGCAGAAGTAATAGTAATACCTCTTTCTTGTTCTTGCTCCATCCAGTCCATAGTAGCCGCTCCATCATGTACCTCACCAATTTTATGAGAAACACCAGTGTAATAAAGGATACGTTCTGTAGTAGTGGTTTTACCAGCATCAATATGCGCAGCAATACCTATATTTCTTGTATATTTTAAATCTCTTTGTGCCATTTCAATTAAAATCTAAAGTGTGAGAATGCTTTGTTTGCTTCTGCCATTTTGTGAGTGTCCACTCTTTTCTTAACAGCAGCACCTTCTTCTTTAGAAGCAGCTAAAACCTCAGCAGCTAATCTTTGGGCCATAGACTTTTCATTTCTCTTACGAGCATAACCTATTAACCATTTCATTGCTGTTGAAACTTTACGGTCTGGACGAATTTGCATTGGAATTTGGAATGTAGCACCACCCACACGACGACTACGTACTTCTACGTGAGGCATTACATTAGATAAAGCTTCTTTCCAGATTTCTAAAGCTGTTTTTTCGTCATCATTCTTTTTCTCCTCAACGATATCAATAGCATCGTAGAATACTTTAAACGCCACAGACTTTTTACCGTCCCACATCATCATATTAACAAAACGCGTCACTAACTGATCGTTAAATTTTGGGTCTGGTAAAAGCGGTCTTTTTTTCGCTTGTCTTTTTCTCATGTCTTCTTCTTAAAGTTTAAAATTACTTCTTAGGGCGTTTTGCACCATACTTAGATCTTCGTTGCGTTCTACCTGATACACCTGCTGTATCTAAAGCTCCACGAACAACGTGATATCTAACACCTGGCAAATCTTTTACCCTTCCACCTCTAACCAATACTATCGAATGCTCCTGCAGATTGTGACCTTCTCCACCGATGTATGCATTAACCTCGTTACCGTTTGTTAAACGAACCCTTGCTACCTTGCGCATTGCTGAGTTTGGTTTCTTAGGTGTTGTTGTATAAACACGAGTACATACACCACGTCTTTGCGGACACGAATCTAAAGCAGCCGATTTACTCTTCTTGGTTATTTTGGCTCTTCCTTTTCGTACTAATTGTGAAATTGTTGGCATATATTTCTATAAAAAATTTTATTAACCCTCTCTTTAGAGGGCTGCAAAGGTAGAAATATATATTAATTATTCAAACACTATTGAATTAATTTTGTGAAGAAAATTCAACTTTCGTTTCATACCTACATATTAAGGCCTATTTTTACGTTATTAAATCAAAAATCCTCCGTTTTCTTTAATGAAAAGATTTAATTCAATTGCACTCTTAATTATTGTCACGATTTTAACCAATCAGTTATTTGGACAATCGATTAATTTGAGTGTAATTTCAAAATCTAAATCTGAAACATTCAAAATAGATTCTATAGGTTACAGTAATTCTTTTGCAGATTATAAATCAATGGAAAAGGAAGTTTATGTTTTAAAGAAAAAATTAAATAAAAATGGATTTATAGATACCAAAATAGAAAGTATCACAAAGAAAAGTGATACACTTTTTGAGGCTCTTTTTTATTTAGGTAAAAAAATAAATACGATTAGAATTAACTATGATTCTAATTTTGATGTTCAACTTCTAAATATTATTGAACACAATAAAGACGACAATTATTTTGAGTTAGATGTAGAATCTCTCGAAAATGCACTTAATCGATTAAACTCATTAATCTCAGAACAAGGTGACCCTTTTTCAACTCTACAACTCAATAATATTCAAAAGATTAATACTGATTTAATTGGAGCTGATATAGAAATTATTAAAAACCAAAAAAGACGTATTGATAAAATTATAGTTAAGGGTTACGAAAAATTTCCTAAGTCCTACATTAAGCATTTTTTAAAACTAAAAACAGGACAATCCTTTAAATTGAATGGAATCAAAGATAAAGTAGAGCTTTTGCAAGATTTAAGGTTTGCAAACAAAATAAAAGATCCAGAGGTTTTATTTACAAAAGACTCCACCACATTATACCTTTACATCGATAAAGTTAAAACTAACAATTTTGATGGTTTTTTGGGATTTGGCACAAATGAAAACACAAATAAACTTGAATTTGATGGTTATCTAGATTTAAGATTAATCAATAATTTAAACTTTGGTGAATCTTTAAATCTATTCTACAAAAGCGATGAGATAGATCAGCAGACTTTTAGAGTAGACGCAACATTACCATTTTTATTCAATTCTCCCATTGGATTAGAACTTGGATTAAATATTTTTAGAAAAGACTCAACATTTGTTAACGTAACCCAGCGCGCTAATATTAATTATCAGATAAATGCACTACATAAAATTGGAGTTGGATTAAATGCAATTAACTCTAGTAATCTGCTAGACAACGACACTTCAATTTTAAACGATTACACCTCCAGTTATATAACTGCAAATTATACATTTAACAAACCTCAATTTAATGATCCGTTATTCCCTTATAACTTTTGGTTAGAATTTTCTTCTGGATTTGGAAATAGAAGCAATGATCTAGGTGAAAAAGATCAAAGCTTTTACGAGTTGAACACATTCAAAATATTTAATCTTAATAATAGAAATAGTATCTACACGAGAATCAATAGTGCCATTCTTATTTCTGATGATTATTTAGACAATGAACTTTTCAGATTTGGAGGCATAAATTCAATAAGAGGATTTGAAGAAAATAGTATAGTTGCTAATCTATATGGTGTAATCAATACAGAATATCGCTATAGGCTTAGTAATACAATATATGTTAACTCTGTTTTAGACGCGGCCTATTTTGAAAACGACTTAACCGAAAGCAAAGAAAAACTATTTGGTTTTGGATTTGGATTTGGCCTACTCACTAATGCAGGTCTATTTAGACTAAACTACTCTAGCGGAAAATCTGAGAACAGACAATTCAGATTTTCTGATTCAAAAGTTCATATTAGCCTGACTGCATTTTTCTAAAATTTGATTTTATAATTAAAAGTTTAGTTTAAATTTATCAAAAAAAATCAATGCGTACAGCTTTATTCTTTCTATCATTATTGTTTTCATTATTCATAATAAGCCAGAACACTGTTGGAACAATATCAGTGACAAACGAAGCTTTTGATGGTTATACTCTTTTTAACATACACACAAAGGCCTACCTTATAAATAATTGCGGTGAGGTTGTTAATGAGTGGAACAGTTCATATTTACCCGGTAGTTCTGTTTATCTTTTGCCAAACGGAAACTTGCTCAGAGCCGGACGCCTAGATGATGGTAGTAGTAACATAGGTTTTGGTGGACAAGGCGGTATTGTAGAACTTTTTGACTGGGATGGCGACGTAATATGGTCATATACTTACAGTTCCAATTTATTCAGACAACATCACGATGCACATCCACTGCCAAATGGAAATGTATTGATTTTGGCTGCGACGGTTGTAACAGCCGCTGAAGCAATTGATTTGGGAAGAAACCCGTCGCTTCTTCCGGATGGTGAATTATATAATGAACAGATAATTGAAGTAGAACCGATTTTGGGTACTACAAATGGAAATATTGTTTGGGAATGGAATATTTTTGATCATCTTATCCAAGATTTTGATAATACCAAACAAAATTATGGAGATGTTGCGAATAATCCTGAGAAATTGGATATTAATTTTATCAATAATGATACTGGCGGTAATAATTGGTTACACGTGAATTCTATTCAATACAACGATCAACGCGATCAAATTACTCTAAGCTCAAGACGATTAAGTGAAATATGGGTAATAGACCATTCAACAACAACTGCCGAAGCAGCAACTGGATCGGGTGGTACATACGGTAAAGGAGGGGACCTTTTATACAGATGGGGAAACCCCCAAGCCTACCGACAAGGCACTGATGCTGATAGAACATTATTTGGACAGCATTCTGCGTATTTTATTCCAGATGGCTTGCCAAATGAAAATAAGATTATTTTGTTCAATAACGGATTTCAGAGATCACCTGAATATTCTCAAGTTGATATAATTTCTCCACCGGAAACTTCTTTAGGTGTCTTCGATTATACAACTGGTGCGGCATATGGTCCATTGGCACCAGACTACACTTATTCAGAACCAGGTGAAGACCCTTCAACTTTATTCTCTGTTATTGTTAGTAATGCTCAGCAACTTTCCAACGGAAATATTTTAGTTAACGAAGGTAATCAAGGTTACTTTTTTGAATTGAATACTAGCAATAACAAAGTATGGGAATACAGAAACCCAATCAACAATATAAACGGTACGTCCACAGCCCAAACGGACTCACCTACTGGAAATCTAGTTTTTAGAGCATTGAAATTTGGCACGGATTATCCTGCATTCACGGGGAGAGATTTGACACCAGGACTCCCACTAGAATTGAATCCCGATTTAACACCGTGTAATAATTTAAGTATCAAAGAATTTGGGTTTAATAAAGTTATGGTTTATCCGAATCCAACAAAAGATCGAATTTTAATCAATACAAATGAAACAGTTTTAAGAGTAGATGTATTTAACATGTTAGGTCGTAAAATAAGTCAATCAGAAACCAATGAAATAAATTTAATAAACCAACAAAAAGGTATTTACCTTTTAAGGATTTTTACAGAAAAATCAGTTGTCAGTGCACGTGTTGTTAAAAATTAAACTTCCAAAAAACAAATATAAAACTGCCAAAATTCGGAGTAGTTTTTTAATACCTTTACAACATGAAAAATGAAACAACCATATTTGGTTTAAGAGCAATTATTGAAGCCATAAAATCAGGTAAAAACATTGATAAGGTTTTTCTTCAAAAAGGTACTAGAGGCGAGTTGTTCCAAGAGTTAGAATACTTATTAAGATCAGAAGGTATTAGCTCCTCATACGTACCTGTAGAAAAACTAAATCGTTTGTCTAGGGGAAATCACCAAGGTGCAATTGCACAAATTTCTCCAATAGAATTTCATGAAATTGATGATTTGGTATTAAATGTAATCGAATCTGGTAATACACCTTTATTTTTACTATTAGACCAATTGAGTGATGTTAGAAATTTTGGTGCAATTGTCCGTACGGCAGAATGCACTGGAGTTTCAGGTATTATAATCCAAAAAAAAGGTGGTGCTCCAATAAATGGTAATACAATTAAAACTAGTGCTGGCGCTATTTTTAAAATGCCTATTTGCAAAGTAGATCATATTAAAGATGCTGTTTATCATTTACAATCATCTGGTATAAAAGTAATTGCCGCCACTGAAAAAGCAGATGATTTGCTCTATGACATTTCATTTAAAGATCCATGTGCAATAATTATGGGGTCTGAAGGTAGAGGAATAAATCCTTCTGTTCTAAAAGCGGTAGATGCTAAGGCGAAATTACCAATACTTGGAGAGATTGAATCACTTAATGTCTCTGTAGCTTGTGGTGCATTTTTATACGAAGCAGTAAGACAGCGCAGTTAATCCTTATTTTCTTTATAATCATACCTAATTTCAACCCCTTCATTAGATTCTAAATTAGAATCTTGATCAACTTCAGCTTCTAATTCGATGAAATTTCCATTCTCATCAAAATGCTTCATAAATGGATCACTCTCTTCATCATAATCGGGATCTTCCCATTTATAGCGCTGAGGTTTAGCTATTTGTTTTCTAAAGATTAAAGCAAAAATAAATCCAGTTATCAAACCACCTAAATGCCCTTGCCAAGACATATCAGCTTTTACCGGAAACACATACCAGATTAAACTTCCATATAAAAACACAACCATTAGGGACAGAGCAATTAACCTGTAATGTTTTGCGAAAATACCCTTAAAAAATATAAAGCTTACCAAGACATAAATTAAACCACTAGCACCTATATGATTGCCAGATTTTGCAATAGTCCATGTCAAAAGCCCAGAGAGTAAAATACCATATACTATAACTTTCCATGCAATTCTTTTATAGAAATAAAATAGTGCTAAGGACAATACAAACAGTGGTATTGAATTATTATATAAATGATTAATGTCTCCGTGCAGAAACGGACTAGTTAAAATACCCATTAGCCCTTCAACTTTTTGCGGTCTTATACCAAAGGATTTAATACTATGATCTATTCTTACCTGATACCAAAAAACCAACCAAACAGTAAATAGCATAACTAAAGGGTATAAAATTACACCTGTAGAATATTTAAATTGTTGGTCTTTTACCATGTATGGTTTCTTATCAGTACACCAAATTTAAAACCAAATTTCACTATCATGAAATATTGTCATAACTGATATGTTTATCACCATGTCCTTTTCAAAGTCATTTTGTACTTTTAAGGTATGAATACACCTCTTGCGGAACGACTTCGACCAAAGACACTAAATGACTATCTAAGTCAACAACACTTAGTGGGTAAAGAGGGCATGTTGTATCAGCAAATTAAAAGTGGAGTAATTCCTTCTTTAATACTTTGGGGACCACCAGGAATTGGTAAAACCACATTAGCAAACATAATCGCAAATGAATCTGATCGTCCTTTTTTTAAGCTCAGTGCTATAAATTCTGGTGTAAAAGATATTAGAGAAGTTATAGATAAAGCAAAAAAAAGCGGTGGTCTATTTACTGCAAAAAACCCTATCCTATTTATTGATGAAATTCATAGGTTTAGTAAATCCCAACAAGATTCTTTATTAGAAGCAGTTGAAAAAGGTTGGGTGACTTTAATAGGAGCAACTACTGAAAATCCGAGTTTTGAAGTTATTTCTGCCTTGTTATCTCGATGTCAAGTTTATACACTTAATGCTTTCAATAAATCAGATTTGGAAGCCTTAATTAAACGAGCTATTGAAAAAGACAAAATATTATCTAAACTAAATATTGAATTAAAAGAAACTGAAGCTTTATTGAGACTATCAGGTGGTGATGCTAGAAAATTACTTAACATATTCGAACTTATTGTTTCATCTATTAATGAGGACACAATTACCATTACTAATGAATTGGTAATGAAGCAAGTTCAAAATAAGGCCGTTAGATATGACAAAGCGGGTGATCAACATTATGATATTATTTCGGCATTTATTAAATCTATAAGAGGCAGCGATCCTAACGCTGCAGTCTATTATTTGGCACGCATGATAGAAGGTGGTGAAGACGTTAAATTTATAGCAAGACGATTACTCATCTTGGCAAGTGAAGATATTGGAAATGCAAATCCGACGGCTTTGGTAATAGCCAATAACACATTTCAAGCCGTTTCTGCAATTGGGAATCCTGAATCACGAATTATTTTGAGCCAATGTGCTACTTATTTGGCAAGTTCACCGAAAAGCATTGCCGCTTATGACGCTATAAACAAGGCACAACAAATAGTTAAAGAAACTGGAGATTTACCAATACCGCTATCTATTAGAAATGCACCAACAAAATTGATGAAAGAATTAGGATATGGTGACGAATACAAATATGCCCATAGTTACGAGAATAATTTTACTGAACACGAATTCTTACCAGAAGAAATTAAAAACACAAAGCTATATAATCCCGGCAATAATGCAAGAGAAGAAGCTCAACGGAAATACCTTAGAGGTTTGTGGAATAAAAAATATGGATATTAAAACTTAATGTTTAAAGGTTTTAGTTTCACCCCATTCTCTTTATTTTCGGAATACATCCAAACACCATCTTTCTTGAATATAATCGCATCGTTGCCTTTTACATTAAAAACATCATCCAATCCAGTCTTTAAAAGAACCATCACAACTTTTGATTCTGAATTAACCAATTGATATCCATTATCAATTTCTTGCGCATACAAAATTTCATTATCACTTGCTTCTTCAACCGTTTCCTGCTCACCAGCTGTTATTTCAGTAGTACTCTCGGCTTCCTTTTCATTAGTGTCTTTGGTTTCTACAACCTTCTTTGAATTTTCATAGACATCTAGGGTGACATCTGATTTTACTAATGGTTTATCACTAGTTTTGTTATCCACAACTTTTTCTTCAGTACTAGTTGATTTCGCTGTCTCTTGATAGAAAAGCCTATCACTAAAAGTATCATAAGCATTTCTTAATGCAGTTGTAAATCTCTTCTCATGATTATTGATGCCTGACCTACCTATGTCAGATTTTAAAATTAATTCTCCTTTACAGTCACGTAATTCAATCTCTAAATTAGTTATTCTAAATCCACGATCAATCTCGTTCACATCTGCATACATTGCCAAACATCTGTCTTCAAACAAATCAGCTGGAATTAACTGCTTATCGTAATACACCTCATAACCACTCTTTAAGAACAAATGCTTAGTCAAAGTATTTAGGCGGTATTTATTTTCACCTTTTAAAAACTTATACTGAAGTGGTACAATTATATACTTATATGAATTAACTTCTGTTTGCGAATTAACTTTAAGTAATGCAAAACAGCATATTATGAGTATGGAGACTATTTTTTTCATTGAAGTAATTATGTATTTAATCTTATGCAGTTTTAAACAAAAATAAGTATTAAAGCCTTTTATTCATATTACAAATGATTAATTAATGCCTTTAACTGTTTTACTCTAACATTGCCATCACCGTTATGTACATCCTTGTAGTCAAAATGAATAGTTCGCATCCCAACCTTTTGAGCACCAGCTATATCAGCCTCTAAACTATCGCCAATCATTATACTTTCATTAGGGTTAGCTTCAGCACTATTTAGAGCATAATTGAATATTTTCGGATTGGGCTTTTTTACACCAACCATCTCAGAGTTAGTTACAGTTTTAAAGTATGATCTTATTTTTGAATTTTGCATCTTCCTTTCCTGGGCCTCTTCAAACCCATTAGTTATGATGTGCAAATGATATTTATATTGTAAATATTCAAGTATCTCAATAGCTCCTTCAAATAAATGATTAAATGTCGTCAAGTAGTCTATATATGCCTCAGACAGATGGTTAATCATATCATCTTTAACCGAAACTCCTAAAGTATCAAAAGCTTCCTTTAATCTCCCATAGCGCAAATCAGGTTTACTGACACGTTCCTCTCTATACAATTTCCAATATTTGAGGTTGATAGGTTCATAAACTTTCAAAAAAGTACCCAATTCAATATTTATATTGTTGAGTTCAAATATTTTTTTAAACGTTAGACCAGAATTTTTATCAAAATCCCAAAGAGTATGATCTAAATCAAAAAAGACATGTTTTATTCCGTTATTCATTCAGCTGATTCTAGTATTAAATTAAATAATGATCTAAACCCTTCCCATCGCTCAGAATCACTAAAAGTATAATTATGAAATATTGGAGTAAAGGTACCATTTACGGCTTTTATTTCATCAATAAGTTTTTGAAGATGTTCTGTTTTATCTAATAGGGATTGATATTTTATAAGTGCAAAATCCATACAGTGATATGGATTAATTTGTAATGGTGTTTGTACTTCGTAATCTAAATCATAAAACTGAAACGGCGTACAAGTACCAGCCCTAAAACCTAAAGTATCTACATAACCCATTGAATAATCTTGATGAATTTCGAGCTCAACAAAATTTCTATAAGACGTAGGTAGGTTTAATTTAGAAAACGAATTTCTTACCGCTTCTAAAACTTTATTAGTAATAACTTCTATTTTCAGCTTTTCCTTTTTTAGTATTGAAAGATCATCTAGAGCAAAATAAGAGGCCTTAATACCAACATCACAATAGTCCGCTACAGATTTAATTAATGAAATAAACTCCTTTTTGTTTGTGTTTATGTTTTTATCATAGGTAGAATAATCCCCTAATAAAAACAAAACCATAAATTTTTTCTTAAACTGTTTTTGTTTGGTAATTATCCATTTAAAGGTGTCGTAAGGGTCTCTCTTAAAACCCATTAAAACTGAATATCTCTGATAAAATTGCTTTAGTTTAAAACGGCCTATATCACTTAAGGATCCTCCAATTGTCCTTAACAATCCCTTTTGTCTAAAATAGTAGGCCATTGGCACATCTATTACTGGACTTACTTCATAATACCGTTCATGAAATTGATATTCTGGAAATTTCTGCTGTAGTACGTCTCTTAATTTATAGGCCCAAATATCTACGACAGGTTGATTTAAGAACCGATTTGTAAAGGCTATACTCTCTTTGGCCATAAAACGTCCATACTCATCCTTTACATGAGGAAGATATTCTTCATATCTGCTTAATAAATAGAAAGATGCTGCAAAAATATCATACGGTAAATCACTACGTTCACCAGCAAGAAAAAATCCTTTTGTATTATCCCATAATTGTACGTTTATATCTAAGTCAGATAATCCTTGTTCAAAAAGTAAAGAATGGCTTCTCACAAATAACTCATTACTTAATGGTTGTTTTGTATAAGACATCTTTAAACTGTCATGAGCTATAAAATCTTCAACTTTGGAAGTGAATTTCACCTCTAGACCTAATATACGCTTACAAATATGCTTAAAGGTATATTTTAAGCGTGGTGTAATTTTATGTGTGTAAACTAATAGCATTATAATAAGTCTTCGTCTGCAAAGCTAAAGTAAGACTGTTCAGTTATAATTAAGTGGTCTAAAACTTTAATATCTAAGCTCTGTGCTCCTTTCTTCAATTTTTGTGTTATGTCTTTGTCTGCTTGACTAGGTTTTAATGCGCCTGAAGGGTGATTATGGCACAAAATTAATGACGTTGCTCCATATTCCAATGCAGTCTTCAGCACCAGTCGCACATCAACTAAAGTACCTGTAATTCCTCCCTTACTTAATTGATTTTTCTTAATGATCTTATTAGAATTATTTAAGTAGAGAATCCAAAATTCCTCATGTGATAATTCGCCAACAATTGGTTGCATGGTCTCAAAAACTGTCTTACTAGAAGTTATTTTGTCTAAGGAAATAGCATCCTCTAATCTACGTCGCCTTCCTATCTCCAGAGCTCCAACTATACTTATTGCTTTTGCCTCACCAATTCCTTTAAAGGACATTAATTGCTTAATGGTTAACTTACCAAGAGCATTTAAATTGTTATCTACACTTGCTAAAATACGTTTACAAAGATCAACTGCACTTTCTTCCCTGTTTCCTGACCCAATCAAAATTGCCAATAACTCCGCATCACTCAATACAGTTTTTCCCTTTTCTCTTAATTTTTCACGTGGTTGATCATCTTGCGACCAATTTTTGATTGAAAACGAACTCGGTTTTTCTGACATGGACTAAAGATAAAAAATTGTAATTTTCAGAATAATAAAATTACAAGAATTATGAAATCATTTTTCGAAGATGGTGTTTATGAAGAAATTACCTCAAGATTAAATAAGATAAATGAGGAAACACAACCAAAATGGGGAAAAATGCAATATAAGCACTTAGATCATCACTTTAGTCAATTTGGCGTTTAATGAAGTATCCTCCAAAACACCACCAAGACAATAACATCAATCATATGGTTGATGTTATCAAGACTTACCCATTGGCCACTGTTATTTCAGTTAGTGACAACTCTCCATTAATCACACACTTACCTTTGATTTTTGACAATAACAAGCTCATTGGCCATATTGATATCTATAATCCACAAGCTAAGCTACTGAAAGACAATAATGAAGTTACCGTATTATTTTCTGGACCAGAATGTTATATCTCACCTAGTGTTTATGGCACAACCCAATTACCAACCTGGAATTATATTAAGGTACATTTAAAAGGTACTGTAGAGGCTATTGAAAGTAAAGAAGCCTTAAAGCAATCCTTAATTTCCATGACGGAATTTTTGGAAGCACCTGACCATAAGTATGTATTAGAACCAGACAACCCACGTCTTGACAGGAATCTCAATTACATTGAAATGTTCGAGATAACAATTACACAATGGGAAGGTAAATTTAAACTGTCACAAGACAAAAAACCTAGCGATACTGAGTTTGCAAGAGAAGAATTAATCAGAGTAAATCAAGAAAGTATTAGACAATTTTTGGATAAGGTGTTTTGACCTTTTAATACCCTAAAGCATGAAACAAATTACTCTTAAAGTCATAAAAATACTAACACTAACTATAGTTTGCCTTTCAGTCCTAACTGTTTTACTTTTTGGATATAATGATATTCCTTTAGAGGAATTAAAAAGAAAATACACCAATGATTCATCAAAATTTACTTCAGTTAACAATATGAATGTTCATTATCGTGATGAAGGTTTAAGAAACGATTCTATCCCAATAATCTTAATTCATGGCACAGGGTCTAGTCTTCATACCTTCGATAATTGGTCTTCTAAATTGAGTAAAACCAAACGTGTCGTTAGAATGGATTTACCAGGTTATGGACTTACAGGTCCTTTTCTAAACAGGAATTATTCAAAAAATAATTATGTAAGCTTCATAAAATCCTTTTTAGATACATTGAAAATTAAAAAATGTATTTTAGCAGGTAACTCTCTAGGAGGCAATATTGCTTGGCTTTTTACTACTAAATTTCCATCCAAAGTAAAAAAATTGATTCTTATTGATGCTTCAGGATATCCTAATAAATCTAAAGATATTCCTATAGCTTTTAAACTCGCTCAAATACCCATAATTAATAATGCGTTTACATATATTACACCTCGCTTTATAGCTAAAAAGAGTGTAGAAAACGTTTATGCAGATAAGAGCAAAGTGAACGCGGAGCTTGTTAACCGCTATTTTGAACTCACTTTAAGAAAAGGTAATAGACAAGCCTTTGTAGATAGACTCGCAATTGAACCTGATCCTAACCAATACAAAAAAATTAAAATCATTAAACAACCTGTACTTATACTTTGGGGTGAAGAAGATATGTTAACACCTGTTGAAATGGCTAATCGGTTTAATAAAGATCTAAATAACAGCACATTAAATATTTTAAAAAGTGTTGGTCATGTACCTATGGAAGAGAGTCCAGATAAGAGTTTGGATTATGTTCTTAAATTTTTAAAATGAATCAATGAAAACACCAATAAAAAATAATTTATACCATCCTAAACTATTGTAACTAACGTATCTTTATCTTTCTAAAGACTTAAAAATGCAAAATAAAAAGGTCCTTAATTACCTGAGTAAATTATTAGATGGTTTACCTCCGGATTGGCTTAATCTTACGACACATCGTTTAGATATTTATACCGAACCATTAGCAAAAACCCAATTTTTAGAACAGTTTGAGCAATTATTTGAAGCCAATAACACCAATACTTCTGCACTACAAATTCTGCCAACAGCTTATGATTATATTCGATTAGGACATCCTTTATCTTGCGTTTTAGAATGGACAATTGCTAAGCTCAACGGAAATCATTCAGAACAAGTAATCAGTTTTTCATCGCAGACTATGCCAATTCTAGCTGTTTTAAGGAGCAATTTATTAAACAGAAAAAAAACCCGTATCATTTACACAGGTGCAATCCCAAAAGGGTTAAATCCAAAAACTATAAAGCGGGTTTATGGATATAATTTTGACTTAATTCAAATCGAGGATATTAATCTAATCTCTGAATTTGAGGGCAGTACGATTTTAGTTGTAGACCAGAACCAATCGAATCAATTAATTACAAGCAAAAACATTGATTTCACAGTTAAAATTTATAAAAAAATAGGTAGTGTTATTGTAATTCATAGTGACGACAAGACCGACTACGCTAAAGAAATTCAGCATGTAAGACGAAGAGAATCCATAGCTATGACACCAGCTAACTGTGTTACAGTTTTACAATCCATAGCATCGCAATCAGATCTTTATTATTTAGATTACAATTTAGAAGATTCTAAAAATCGCGTTCTTAATACTATTAGTACTATTAACAATGTAAATTCTAAAGCAATAATTGGTTCTAGTGGTTTATCTATTCAATATGCTATTATGATGGGATTAGTAGACCACGCTTTAGAACAACATAATGGTAAACCAATTAAATTTATAGTGCCAACAAACTGTTATGGAGGTACTAATGATCAAGCTAGACGCGTAGCTGCAACGATCGATAATGTTGATGTTGTGGATCTACAAGTGGATGGAGATAATGATATGGTAGCGAGTCTTGAAGTTGTTTTGATTACCATAGCGAAAGAAGATGCTGTTCCTTACATCATTGCTGAAATACCTACCAACCCAAGGGTAGAAGTCCCAGACATGCAAGCTTTAAAAGCTGTATTAACTAAAGAACGAAGTAGTTCTAATGGAAATATAGCGATTGCACCTATATTAATTTTAGATCAAACATTTTGTCCAAACCTTCAATTTTTAAGTGACGCTAGCTTACTAGCATCAATTCAAACCATAGCATATATTAGCGGGTCCAAGTTTCCAAGTGGTGGTAAATGTACGGCAGGTTATTGTCTAGCAAACGATTCTGCTAAACATTTGATATCTAAGATTGAGACTCATCTTTCCCTCTGCGATAATGAAGCTACAGATTTACAATATCAAATTCTAGCAAATCAAATGCCATCCATGCTTCAACGTATTTCTGATGCGTATAAGAATACAAGGGACTTTGTGAGCTTTATTGAAGAAACGCTACCCTGCGCTAAAATCAATTTTGTTTCTGAAGACTTAGCGCAACAGGGATTTACTCCTTCAGTATTCTCTTTAGACTTACCAACCAAAGGCAATACCCCAGAAGAAAAGGAAAAGTATAAGCGCACTTTAAACCACAAGTTGATTAACCTAATGATTACTGAAATACCTGATGAAAGTAAATACTGTGTGAGTTATGGGCAATTAAAAGGTTGTTATTGGACCATTCCTGCGACCTCAACACAAGGCACTACTAAAGAAGGCGATAAAGATTATATAGCACGTATTGCAGTATCCCCTAATTTGGATTTAAACAAGCACAAATCTGTGTTTCAAGATTTTGCTGACAATATCTAGTTTACGGTTTTCAAAATTTTCGCCGAAATTAGCTAGGTGTCGTACTACCATTAATAAATGTTTGACACCTATAAAACAGATTACTTACAACCTTAAATCAGTTCTTTAACATAATGCCTAAAGTCAAAACCGTACCTCCTAAAGGTGAAAAGTTGTTACAGTGGGCAAAATTATTAAAAGATACATCCTTCTAAATAAATTATTTCGTTTGTATCAAGAAACTCTTCTGTATAATTTCTTTCAGATGGAGTGAAAATAAATGTTTGACCATCAGTAGTTGAAAAATGAAGTAAACCATCAATTACTTCATATTTATGAGTTACAGCGTATTCAATTTCTTCACTAGATCCATAATATTCATAAGCAAACCAAAACCTATCCACTTCATCTTTTTGGGTTCTTATATTCCATTTTATTCCATTGTTAGTTGTTTCACCTAATTTCCAACCATCACAATATGAAGTAATACTATCAAGATTAAAAAAGGATATGAAATATTCATTGCCTGAAAAGTTTGAAAGTTTTATATCTGAAAAGTCGCTATAATAATTTCCTGCATCTGTCCAGATTGTACCATCATATTTAGATAAAAATCGATAAAATTTTCGTCCCCAACCCGGACCACAGTATTGATGTGAAGGTGGATCCAAAGAAGGATACTGTACTCCACTTGCACTTGTTACAATATCTTGATTTTCGGATTGTTCAGACTGTTCAGTATAAGTAGGTTCAAATGAATCTCCACAGCTTTTCAAAAAACAAAACAAAGGATAATAATAGTGAAAGTGTTTTTTTTATTTCTTATATGATTATAACATGTCAATATAAAAAATTAATTCCTTTATCAAGGAAATAATAATATACTGAGGCGTTTACTAACTCTTAAAAAAGTCCCTTCACCTCATCAAAATCTAAGCCTCCATAATTACCAGAACTCATTAGTAGCAATGATTTATTTTCAAAATTTTGTGAAAACAAGGAGTTTTTAAAATCCTCAGGATTAGTATATATTATTAAATCATCTCGCTCAAAAGCATTTGCAACTTGCTCGTGAGTAACTTCTTCCAACTTTTTAATTTCAACCGCATGTGGTGAATAAAATACTACTGCAACATCTGCAGCATCAAGGGCACCTTTGTATTCTTTTAAAAATTCTGCATTTAAACTACTATAGGTATGAAGTTCTAGGCAGGCTATTAATTCTCTATCGCTATATTGACTTTTAACAGCTTTAGTTGTAGCCTCTACCTTACTTGGTGAATGTGCAAAATCTTTGTATACCACACTATTTGAGCTTTCAGCAATTTTCTCTAAGCGTTTACTCGCACCTTTGAAAGTAGATATGGCTTCATAAAAGTCATCTTCATCTATACCCATATGCTGGCAAATCCATTTGGCACCTGCAAGGTTGTTTAGGTTATGTGCACCAAAGACTTCAATTGGCATTGGCCCTTCTGGTGTTTCTAATAAAGTAACACCGTCTTCCACAGAATAATTTGGTGTTCTATACGGTAACTTGCGTATTTGATTTTCTGATGCCAATACAACACGCTTTACTTCTTCATCTTCTTCATTATAATTGATACTTCCACCCATTACAATGGAGTCTACAAAAATGCTAAACTGCTCCACGTAATTCTCATATGTTGGAAATACATTGATATGATCCCAAGCTATACCGCTTAGCAATGCAATGTTAGGTTTATACAAATGAAATTTCGATCGCCTGTCTATTGGAGAACTCAGATATTCATCACCTTCTAGAACAATAAAGTCATTGTCTTCTGTGAGTTTAACCATTACATCAAAACCTTCTAACTGCGCACCAACCATGTAATCTACATCTCTATCATGATAGTGCATAACATGCAAAATCATGGATGTAATCGTCGTTTTACCATGGCTTCCACCAATCACTACTCGTGTTTTGTGTTTGGATTGCTCGTATAAAAATTCTGGATAACTGTAAATTTTAAGGCCTAACTCTTGAGCTTTTAGAAGTTCAGGGTTATCTGCTTTTGCATGCATTCCCAGTACAATCGCATCCAAGTTAGAGGATACTTTCTCCGGAAACCAACCAAATTCTTCAGGTAATAATCCCTTCGCCTCTAACCTAGATCTAGAGGGATCAAAAATTGTATCGTCACTACCTGTGACATTATAACCTTTATTGTGCAAGGCTAAGGCCAAGTTATGCATAGCAGCACCACCAATAGCAATAAAATGTACATTCATGTAACAAATATCAAACTACAAGGTGCAATTTCCAAATAACGAAGTAGTTAATTACAAACTAACTTTTTTATAAGTCTGGGTTGACTGCCAAACTATTAAATAACTTGGCTTTTGTATTAAAAAACTTATTTTGTATTGATACGGCTTTTAACTGCCCATCTATCAATTTAGATTCACGAGAATTTACCAAAAACAGTGAACTTTCTCCCAACTGAAATTTAAGTTCTTCTGCTTCTAGCATTCTTTCATAATCAGTTACCATTTGATTGGTAATTTCAATCTTTACTACATAAGAATTGAGCTCTTGCTTTAAGGCATCATTTTTATTCTGAATATTTACACGAGTTGCATCTCTCTCAAATTCAGTATCAGATAGTTTAATCCTTGTGAGTTTTAAATCTAAAGTATTGATATTAAATATTTTTCTTCCTTAAACACATCAATTTTTGGTAAGCCGGTGATGGCTTTATTGATCCAGAGTAATGCTTTTGATTTTTCATTTTTATGCCTGTATATCTGTGCTAAACGATAATAGGCCCATTCTTTGGGTACACCATCTTTGGCTGAATAATTCGCCAAATAAGCATTAAGACACTTTTCCCCTTTTTCTAATTGAAAATTATAATCAGCACAAACCTTTCCAATTTGATAATGGATAGCATTACGTTGATGCTTTTGTTGAGAAGCTTCTAATGTCCCTATAGCCTTATCAGGTTGCTTTTGCTTGTCATAAAAGTTAGTGAGTTTTTCATAACAGGTTACAGAGCCACCAACTTTTATTGCCAATCTATAATATTTTTCGGCTAATTCTGGTTCGTCATCATATTCGTACACATAGCCTTTGGCCAAATAACCATCTACTTTAGACAATTTTTCAAGTTCATCAGCATACTTTAAGGCCTTAGAATAACTTCCGCCTACTATACCAGGTAATGACACATATAGATCAACTAAAGCCCAACGCGTATCTATATGTTTAGGATCTAACTGAGCTGCAGTTAAAAAAGAACGTTTAACATCTCCAATAATCCCAAGTGCTTTAATCTTGCTAATACTTCTGGCCTTCATACCAAGGGCTCCACCATATTTATAATGATAATTCGCATTATTGGGATTTTTCTCCTTTAAAGTTTTGTATTGTTCAATGGCTTTATCCCATTTTCTTTGATGACCATAAGCATCACCTAAAAGTTCATTCGCCTTAACATGATCTGGGTTAGTCGCAAGATAATTTTGCATTTCGCTTTGGGCACTAACAAACTTTTTTGATGAAATATACATTTCTGCTTTGTCTATAGAACTTTGTGAAAAGCATATTGAAGAAATGAAAAGTATCCATATATATTTTAACATAGCAAACTGGCTTTCAATAACAAAAATACAATTAAAGTATCAGTCGTAAAATCATATAAACTTAACGTTTCGTTTCACTAGCAAATTGCTTAACTTCCCTCAATGAAAAGGTAGTTTTACTCTATTCACTTAATTTTTGAAATAACTTTTGAAGGTATTTTCATTGAAAGGTCGACCTTATCTATAAAATTATATAAAGATTATAATGCCATTATACTAAGCTACATTTACAAATACTCAAATTAATAATATCTAGGTAAATTAAAGTATCTTATTTTCTCTGTTTATACTAAAAAGAACAATGTAATAATGTGTTTTAATCATTCTCCCCCTCTTTTAAATTAATCACTTTTGTAAGAGAAGAAGATATTATACCTGTTGGAATTGCCACAATTCCCAAACCAATTAAAAGTATAAAAAAAGTGAAGATTCGCCCACCCATGGTTATAGGATAAACATCACCATAACCAACTGTTGTGAGCGTAATTATTGACCACCATAGACTATCAAAAATGGAGGAGAAATACTCTGGCTGTGCTTCATTTTCAAAATAATATATCCCTACAGCAGCAAAATAGATTAGCACCAATGTTATGGCCATAAAAAGGATGATTTGCTCTTTTGCCATTAGCATTGCTTTTGTAAAATGGCGCATAGCATTATTATACCTTACTAATTTTAACAGTCTAAATAATCTGAACATTCTCAAAACTCTAAGTGATCTTAAATCCACACCAAAGGATAAATAAAATGGAAGTATGGCAAAGAGGTCAATTAAACCAAAAAAACTAAAGATGAATTTGAATTTTCTATCAGCTACAAAAATTCTCAGTAAGTATTCTATTGTAAATATGGCAACACAAAAAATCTCTATTGAATTTAGTATATATCTAGTTTGAGACTTAAGATTTGGAAGCGTTTCAATGGAAAACGTAATTACTGATAGAACAATTAAAAATTGTATAAAAAATGCAAAGCTTCTACTTAATTTGTTGTTATTATATTCGACAATACTTTTTATCCAAGCCTTCATAATAATTAACAATTATTCATTTAGCATTTGCCAGAGTTTGTCTTTCAATTCTGTAAGACCTTGTTGAGCTACTGAAGAAATAAAAATATAATCAGCCTCAAGATCTTCATCTAAAATAGCAGAAATTTCAGACTTCAATTCATCATCTAACATATCAGATTTTGAAATTACAACAAATCTTTCCTTGTCTAACATTTCGGGATTATATCTTCTTAATTCATCTATCAATATATTATACTGCTCTACAATATCTTTAGCGTCAGCCGGAATTAAAAACAACAATATCGAATTTCGCTCTATATGTCTCAAAAAATAATAACCAAGGCCTTTACCTTCTGCTGCTCCTTCAATTATACCAGGAATATCAGCAATAACAAATGATTGATAATCGCGATATTTTACAATACCTAAGTTAGGTTTTAATGTGGTAAACTCATAATCAGCAATTTTTGGTTTTGCTGAAGTTAATACAGACAATAGCGTAGATTTACCGGCATTAGGAAACCCCACTAACCCAACATCTGCCAGGACCTTCAACTCTAAAGTAATATCCTTTTCTTCTAATGGAATTCCGGGTTGTGCGTAACGTGGTGTTTGATTTGTAGAGCTCTTAAAATGCCAGTTTCCGCGTCCACCTTTACCTCCTTCTGCGACAATCTTCTCTTCGCCATCTTCAGTAATTTCAAAAAGCACGTCGTTCGTTTCAGTATCACGAACAACAGTTCCTAATGGCACTTCTATTATTGCATCTTCACCGTCTGCTCCAGTACTTCTACCTGAACTACCATGAGCCCCATGTCCTGCTTTTATATGACGTTTGAATTTTAAGTGAATTAATGTCCAAAGATTGGAATTACCTTTTATAATTATATGACCACCACGACCACCATCACCTCCATCAGGACCACCTTTTTGAATATATTTTTCGCGGTGTAAATGTACTGATCCTTTACCTCCATTTCCCGATGTAACATGCATTTTTACGTAGTCTACAAAATTTCCTTCGGTCATGGCATAAAATCAATAAGTATTTAGTACAATACTTGTTTTATTATAAATTATCAATTACAGCACTCAAACGAATTGTAATTTCTTCAATACTTCCTACACCATCAACACCAAAATATTTATCCTGTTCTGAGTAATAATCTTTTAAAATTGCTGTTTTGTCGTAGTATTCCTTTATTCTATTTCTTATAATACTTTCATCAGCATCATCAGCTCTTCCACTTGTTTTACCACGCTCTAACAATCTACCAACTAATACTTCATCCTCTACCTCTAGTGCTACCATTGCATTAATTTGACAATCTTTAGATTGCATTAAGTTATCCAATGCTTTCGCTTGTGCATTGGTTCTTGGAAAACCATCGAAAATAAAACCTTTTGCATCGGCATTTTTTTCAACTTCCTTATTAAGCATATCAATGGTAACTTGGTCTGGCACCAATTCTCCTTTATCTATGTAAGACTTAGCTAACATTCCAAGAGCAGTCTCATTCTTAATATTATATCTAAAGACATCTCCTGTTGAGATGTGCACTAAATCATATTTTTCCTTTAAAAAATTCGCTTGAGTTCCTTTACCTGCACCCGGAGGGCCAAATAGAACAAGATTGGTCATATGTTGAGTTGTTTTTAATTGATATACAGCTGGTATGTCTCTTCCAAGTCCCCTATAGTCTAATCCGTAACCAACAATAAACTTATTAGGAATCTCCATACCAACATAATGGAGTTTATAATCTTTTTTGTAAGCTTCTGGTTTATGGAATAACGTAGCAATAACTAGCTGTTTTACATTCTCATTTCTAAAAATTCTATGCACTTCTTCCAACGTATTACCAGAATCTATAATATCTTCCAGTATTACAACAGTTCTGCCTGTTAAATCTTGGGTTAATCCAATTAATCTTTGTATATCCTCAGTAGACTTTACACCTTCATAAGATGCTAACTTAATAAAAGTTACTTCACAAGGTTTTGGATATAATTTTACAAAGTCGCTCACAAACATAAATGAGCCATTGAGTATGCCAACAAAAACAGGCATCTCATCTCCAAGATCCGAAGCGATTTCTTCGACCATTTTTTCAACTGAAGATTGAATTTGTTCTTCAGAGATAAAAGGTTTGAAACATAAATCGTGAAGCTTTATCAATGTACACTAAAATTTAGAAATGCAAAGATAATCATTTGATTAACCAATGACTATTTTTTGATTTATGATTTTAGAATTTTGTACTATAATTAGCGTATTTTTGTCTCTTTAACGCAATTTAAGTTGGTGTCTAGATAGATATTTAAAATGAATTACTTTTCTTCAAAATTTAAACTTGGCATTTTAGGTGGTGGACAATTAGGTAAAATGATATTGTATTCCACACGGAAATTTGATATTTATACCTGTGTATTAGATCCTAGTAAGGACGCTCCAGCAAGATTAGCTTGCGATGAATTTAATGTTGGTGACTTGTTAGATTACGATACAGTCATTGATTTTGGCAAAAAAGTAGACATTTTAACTATTGAAATTGAAAATGTCAATGTTAACGCCTTAGAAAAACTTGAAAATAATGGTATCAAGGTCTATCCTTCGGCTAAAACTTTAAAAACCATTCAAAACAAAGCACACCAAAAACTATTTTATAGAGATCATAATATACCAACCGCAGATTTCTCAAGATTTGCCTATACATCGGAAATTAATGAGGCTGTAGAGAATGGCGGGTTGAGTTACCCATTTGTTTGGAAAAGTGCCAAATTTGGATATGATGGTCAAGGGGTTAAAATAGTGAAACGACATACAGATTTAATTGATTTACCCAATGTTGAATGTATTGCAGAAAATCTAATTCCATTTAAAAATGAATTAGCCGTTATTGTTGCACGAAATACAAAAGGCGACTTAAAAACCTACCCTGTAGTTGAAATGGAATTTCACCCAGAGGCGAATCAAGTGGAATATGTGATTTGTCCTGCAAGAATATCAGATCATATAGCTAAAAAAGCTGAACTAGTAGCCTTAAAAACTGCAGCTGCCTTTGAGCATATTGGTCTATTAGCAGTCGAAATGTTTCAGACGGAAGATGATGATATTTTAGTCAATGAAGTTGCTCCAAGACCACACAATTCTGGCCATTATAGCATTGAAGCAAGTTATACTGATCAATTTGAACAACATCTCAGAGCTATATTAGGTTTACCGTTAGGTAAAACAGAAAGTACAGTTGCAGGCGTTATGGTTAATCTTGTTGGTGCAGAAGATTACGTAGGCAATGTACTTTACAAAAACATTGAAAAAATTATTGCGATGGATGGTGTTACACCACATATTTATGGCAAAAAACAGACAAGACCTTTCAGAAAAATGGGCCATGTCACCATTATAAATGAAGATGTTGACAAAGCTAGAGTGATAGCAGAAAAAGTAAAAAAAACAATCCAAGTTATAAGTGAATAAATTATGAGTAAAGTAGGTGTAATTATGGGAAGCAAAAGCGATTTGCCAGTTATGCAAGACGCTATTGATATTTTAAAAGGATTTGATATTGAAGTAGAGGTTGATATTGTCTCTGCACATAGAACACCAGAGAAGTTATTCTATTATGGTAAAAATGCTCATGTACGTGGTATAAAAGTTATTGTTGCAGGTGCTGGAGGCGCTGCGCATTTACCTGGCATGGTGGCTTCTTTATCTCCATTACCTGTCATTGGTGTGCCAGTAAAAAGTAGCAACTCCATTGATGGTTGGGATTCTGTATTATCCATCTTGCAAATGCCCGGAGGAGTACCAGTAGCAACTGTTGCTTTAAACGGTGCTAAAAATGCAGGAATTTTAGCCGCACAAATTTTAGGATGCACAGACCAATGTATTTTAGATAAAATTGTAGTCTACAAAGAAGGTTTAAAGGCGAAGGTTATAGAATCTGCTAAAGATTTATAAAAAAGCCTTGACTATCTGCCAAGGCTTCTAGCTATTAACCAATCCTTTTTGAACAATAGATTTTGTTCTAAAAGATTCACAAAAATAAACAAAAGATAAATACTAAATTGATTTTTACGAACTTAAAATTGAGTTAAAGTTCACAATATCAGCAATATAGTAAGAAAATTAAGACGGCGTAAAATGACAATTCTCAATAAACCCTTTGATACACAGTACAATACAGCTCCATTTTCAAAATTAAAAACCGAAGAATTTTTATCCGCTTTTAAGACAGCAATTAAAAAAGCTAAATCAGAAATTGATACCATTGTCAATAACAAAGAAAAGCCAACATTTCAAAATACCATTGAGGCACTCGACTATTCAGGTGAAGAGTTAGATAGAATATCTAGTATTTTCTTCAATCTTAATTCTGCAGAAACCAATGATGAAATACAAAAGATTGCTCAGGAAGTGTCACCACTACTTTCAGAATTTAGTAATGACATTGCCCTGAATGAAGATTTATTTAATCGTGTTAAATCAGTATTTGATTCTAAATCAGATTTAAAATTAAATACAGAACAAGCAACGCTACTAGATAAAAAATATAAAAGTTTTGCTAGAAACGGGGCTAATTTACCTGAAGATAAAAAAGAAAGACTGAGAGCCATTGATAAAGAATTAAGTCAACTTAAACTAAAGTTTGGTGAGCACATATTAGCCGAAACCAATAAGTTTGAAATGCACTTAACTCATATAGACAATTTAGATGGTTTGCCAGAAGGTGCCAAAGAAGCTGCGAAACAGTTGGCAGAAAGTAAAGGTAGAAAAGGTTGGCTAATAACTTTAGATTATCCAAGTTATATTCCATTTATGACCCACGCTAAAAGCAGAAGTCTAAGAAAAAAATTATCTAAAGCTTTTGGGAGTAAAGGTTTCAAAAGTGATGAGCTAGATAACAAGGCAATTGTTTTAAAAATATCCAATCTCAGATATGAACGGGCTCAATTATTAGGTTATCAGACCCATGCACATTTTGTTCTTGAAGAACGTATGGCCGAATCTCCTGTAAAAGTAAATCATTTTCTAGAAGACCTATTAGGAAAAGCCAAACCTGCAGCCATAAAAGAATTTAAAAAACTCCAAGATTTTGCTAAGGAATTTGATGGAATTGACCAGTTACAAAAATGGGATTCTGCCTACTATTCCGAAAAATTGAAACAGAAGCTGTTCGATTTAGATAACGAAAAGTTGAAGCCTTATTTTAAACTCGAAAATGTCATTGAAGGCGCATTTACTGTGGCCAACAAATTATTTGGATTAGAGTTTAATGAGATAGATACTATAGACAAGTATCATAAAGATGTAATGACCTACAAAGTTGAAGATGCAGATGGAGAATTAGTATCTATTTTCTACGCGGACTTTTTTCCTAGAGCAGGAAAACGAAATGGTGCATGGATGACATCATTTAAACCACAGATGATAAAAAATGGCACTAATGAAAGACCTCACGTGTCAATTGTTTGCAATTTTACAAAGCCAACAAAGAGTAAACCTTCATTATTAACTTTTAACGAGGTTACCACACTTTTTCATGAGTTTGGACACGCACTACATGGCATGTTGGCCAATACAACCTACCCAAGCCTTTCAGGCACAAGTGTGTATTGGGATTTTGTGGAGCTACCAAGTCAGATTTTAGAGAATTGGTGTTATGAAGAAGAAACGTTGAAGCTATTTGCCAAGCATTATAAAACTGATCAGGTAATTCCGATGGAATTAATAGAAAAGATTAAAAAATCAGCAAACTTTAATGAAGGAATGCAAACCCTAAGACAATTGAGTTTTGGTATGCTAGATATGGCATGGCATGGTGTTGACCCGTCAGAAATAAAGGATATAAAAACTTATGAGCTCAAGGCATTTGGCGAAACACAACTTTATCCAGATGTTAAAGCCAACTGTATGAGTACTGCATTTGCTCATATATTCCAAGGTGGATACTCATCAGGTTATTATAGTTATAAATGGGCCGAAGTATTAGATGCAGATGCTTTTGAGTATTTTAAGGAAGAAGGTATATTTAATAAAACAGTTGCTAATAAGTTTAAAACCTATGTCTTGTCTCAAGGTGGTACCGAAAATCCAATGACCTTATACAAAAAATTTAGAGGACAAGAACCCAAACCAGAAGCCTTATTACGACGAGCTGGGTTGATAAAATAAGTAGGACGTGTTTTACTAAAATTTGTTTTGAAACAGGACGTTTTAATTAAGGCTTAATAAACTTATTACATAAAACTAAATTTAAATAAAATTTTCATTTACAAACTCCTTAATATAATTATAAATTGAAGTAAATCCATTCTAACCTCTTTCAGTTTTTTAATTAATTATTCTATTTTTGAGATAGCAATGAAAAACAAAAAATTCTAGACATCAAATAGATCCCAATAACTGGATTTCACAATATTCAGATTACCTTTTTAATTACACAATTACAAGAGTAAGTGACCGCGCAATTGCTCAAGATTTAGTCTCTGAAACATTCTTAGCTGGACTAAAATCAATGGTAAATTTTAAGGGTGATGCAAGTGAAAGAACATGGTTGGTATCTATTCTCAAGCGAAAAATTATTGATCACTATAGAAAAATAAACTCTAAAAAAGGGAGAGCAGAAGTTAGAATGGGTTATAGTAATTACTCCGATGCAGAAGGTGATTGGTTAGAAGAAAAAATTGCAGATCCATTTGACAAGACTGCCGAAGACAAACTGGAAAATTCTGAGTTAGGTGATGCTATTTATGACTGTTTAGATAAATTACCTCAAAAACAAGCAGAGGTTTTTAAAATGAAAACAATTTTAGGTTATGATACACAAACTATTTGTAATGAATTAGATATTACTGCGTCTAACCTTTGGGTAATCATCCATAGAGCACGTGCTGCCTTGGCTGATTGCATTGGAAAAAACTGGTTTTAAAGACATGAAAAAAAGTTTTTTATTTATTTCCTGCGAAGAAGCAAAGTACATTTGTGATAAAAGCCAATATGGTGAGACCTCAACCTGGGAACGATTCAAATTAAGTTTAAGACTCTCGTGGTGTCACATTACGAGATATTATTCCAGAAAGAACAATAAGCTTACTGATGCCGTGCAAAAGGCAGAAGTAAATTGTTTGAAAACTGATGAAAGAACCAAAATCAAGGAGCAGTTCGAAAAAGAACTAGCTAAGCATCAAAAATAAAACCAGCCAAAATATAGGTAAACTTTCTACCCAGAAAGCACTATAATACTTCGATTGATTTTTATTGGAAAAAGCTAAAAATAAAGCTGTAACAAATGTTATTATCAATAAAATAGTTAATGATTTAGTATCAATTTCATTTTTAAAATATTCCAAGAAAAAGAAAAGTATCAAAAGAAATATTCCAATAATTTTTGTTCGTTTAACTCCAATTCGTTGCGGTATTGTCCCAAGTTTTAAACTGTCATAGTTTAAATCTCTAATTTCAAATGGTAGCATTAATACAATTATATAGAAAAACCTCTGAAAACATGTAACAACAGCATCTGCACCAATTTCTATTTCATTTTGAATTAGTGGCAAAACAACCGTTGATAAAGACCAAACTATTGCGATTACATATACCTTAAGACCGCTAATTTGTCGTAGGTTGCTTTGATCATCAACAAAATATTTCTTTGGTAACAAGGGAATGGCATACAAAAATGTTATTACACCTAAAAGTACAATCAAAATTTTTGAATTCACTAAAAGTTGAAAGGCATAATATGCCAATATTATAAACGCAATAAGCGAAAACAGCTGTATAGCTTTTAACCAATCTGCCAATCTTCGATGATGAAATTTTGCAACACCAAAATACTTAACAAAATTGTATCCTGTAATGGTTGCAAAAAAGACGAAATAGAGGCTATTTTTATCATATTTCAAATTATATTCTAAAAGAGTAACCCATGTTAATGCATATGCTGCTATCGCTACATGAATACTACTATTGACATAGAAATAAAAAAGTTGTTTAATAAACCTCACATTACAAAAATAGTTAATGTGTTAATAACCGAGTAAATCCGTTAAAAACTTTAGTTTTACTTAACTAATAAAAGAGGGTATTTACGTATTTTTGCTTATCAAAAAAATAGCATTAAAAAAGAATGGATACTACCTCTTTTGCACTAAGGCATATTGGCCCAAATTCTCACGAACAAAAAGTTATGCTTAATACAATTGGCGTAACAAGTATTGAACAATTAGTTTCCGAAACTATCCCCTCTGGGATTCGTCTTGATAAGGATTTAGAATTAGATCCGGCAATGAGCGAACAAGAATATTTAAGCCACATTTATAAACTTTCTCAATTAAATAAAGTTTACAAATCCTATATTGGTTTAGGGTATCACCCAGCTAATTTACCAGCAGTCATTCAGCGTAACATTTTAGAAAATCCAGGATGGTATACTGCTTATACTCCTTATCAAGCAGAAATTGCTCAAGGACGTTTAGAAGCATTATTA
>Ga0213859_10000186_pt1 | contig 29338 bp, 42 predicted proteins | sample PICome_2_FD_160133 | JGI IMG/M metagenome (GOLD analysis project Ga0213859, IMG submission 160133) | Coastal seawater microbial communities near Pivers Island, North Carolina, United States - PICO304 | ecosystem: Environmental > Aquatic > Marine > Coastal | place: USA: North Carolina...
ATTACATATGAATCTAAAGTAATATAATTTTTAATTTTATAATAATATTTTTATGTCAAGAATAATAAACTACGAAATGATGATTCTTTTAACAGAAGAATTTAATGATAATGAATTAAAAACTTGGGCTTTTAATTATGCTAAAACATTACGAAAATTAAACGCATCTGAAATTTCAGTAATTTCAAGAGGTAAACGAGATTTATCATATGAAATTGCGGATCAAAAACGTGGAAATTTTATTCAAATTAATTTTTCAAGTATACCAAAACATATAGAAAATTTTTCAAGTAGTTTAAAATTTGATTCAAATGTCTTAAGATTTTTAGTTTTAAATAAAACTAATAACGTAAAAAAAATTTAAATTTTTTTTACGTTATTAGCTTGAATTCGAAATAAGCATATGATAATATATATGTAATAGGTATTTCCTCAGTAGCTCAGTGGTAGAGCAATCGGCTGTTAACCGATTGGCCGTAGGTTCAAATCCTACCTGGGGAGTTTAAAATAAAATTATAAAAAATTATGAACAACATGTTTGATCCTTTAAAAATTGGGGATAAATCATTTTCTTCACGTTTGATGTTAGGAACTGGTAAATATAGAACTAGTCAAGATGCAATAAAAAGTATTAAAGCAAGTGAATGTGAAATTGTTACAGTTGCTATTCGACGTTTACCTACAACTATTAACCAAGATAATATTAGTTTTCTTAAATCTCTAAATTGGGAAAAACTTTGGTTATTACCAAATACCGCTGGTTCACAAACAGCGGAAGATGCTATCCGAATGGCATTTTTGGGACATGAATTAGCCTGTCAATTAGGCCAAGAAGAGAATTTTTTTGTTAAATTAGAAGTTATCTCTGATCCAAAATATTTATTACCTGATCCAATAGGAACATTAAAAGCAGCAGAATTTTTAGTAAAAAAAGGGTTTACTGTTTTACCTTACATTAATGCTGATCCTATGTTAGCATTACATCTTGAAGATTTAGGGTGTGCTACTGTTATGCCTCTTGGTTCACCAATTGGTTCAGGTCAAGGATTAAATAACTTGTCTAACCTTCAAATTATTATTGAAAATGCAAATATTCCTGTTATCGTAGATGCTGGTATTGGAGCTCCAAGTGAGGCTACATTAGCAATGGAGTTAGGTGCTGATGGTATTTTGTTAAATACAGCAGTCGCTCAAGCAAAAACCCCAGAACAAATGGCTTTAGCAATGAGGTTAGGAGTTCAATCAGGAAGATTAGGTTATTTAGCTGGTCGAATGGATAAAAAAAATTATGCAACTCCTAGTTCACCACCTACCCAAATTAGTCAAATAGAATAAATATAAAAAGTGTTAATTATTTGGTAAGTTAAACTTGAAGCCTAAAGAAAATTCAATTTGTCTGCAATAAACAAAAGTTTAATTTGTGATTTAGGATATTTTTAGTTTGTAATAAAATAAGTTAGACAAAATATAGTAAGTATAAATTTTTGAAAAATAGTTATCCCTATGTTTAATACTCTTTTTTAAGTTTAAGAATACAGAAAGCTTGTTATTAATATTAAATAAAAAATTTTTTATTTAATATTAATTTCTTTTCGTTTTTTATTTACTAACTAGCACCAATTTTCGAGGCAGCATAATATTTTTCACGATTATGTTCTGACTTTATATTAGGCTTATTCTCTTTATTTTCAATTGTGTCTTCTTGTTTTTGGTTTGTTTGAATTTTACTAAAATCTACATTACTATAATCAAATTTAACTAAAATTTCTGGTGTATAAATATCATCAAATATTGGTGAATATACAGGTCTATTTCCATAGATGTTTGGTTTTATTTCTTGTGTAACGTATATTTCTGTCCCTTCATGAATAATATTACTTAAACAAGCTTCAGCTAATTTATCTTCTAAGAATTTTGTAATTGCACGACGTAAAGGACGGGCACCATAAACTGGATCATACCCTTCTTCTGTAAGGAAAAAGCGTACAGCGTTATCTATTTCTAAAATTGCACCTTGTTCTTTTAATCGTTTAGCTAGTTGGTCTAGCATTAGCCCACAAATTTCCCAAATATCATGTTTTGATAAATGGTTAAAAACAATAATATCGTCTATTCGGTTTAAGAATTCTGGACGGAAGAATTTTTTTAATTCTTCTTGTACTAATCCTGTTATTTTAACAAATTTTTCTTCATCTTCAGCTGTTATTTCTTTTTCAACTGGGGCTTTTAATGAGAAAGTTCCATCTGAATTAACTAATAATTCAATTTTTTTACTTTCTCTCTCTAAAGCTGTTGCATCAAGTCTCCGACCAAATCCAATTTTTTCTTTTGAAAGAATAGGAGATTCTTTCTCAATAACTCGGGCTCCTAAGTTAGTTGTCATTACAATAATACAATTTTTAAAACTAACATTTTTTCCACTTGAGTCTGTTAGATGACCGTCATCTAATATCTGTAAAAATAAATTAAATACATCTGGGTGCGCTTTTTCAACTTCATCAAATAAAACAATAGAATATGGTTTTTTTCTTACTGCTTCTGTTAGTTGACCACCATCTTGGAAACCTACATAACCAGGAGGTGAACCAATTAATTTTGCAACAGTATGTCGTTCCATAAATTCAGACATATCAAACCGAATAAGATTTTTTTCACTATCAAACATATATTCGGCTAAAGTTTTTGTTAACTCAGTTTTTCCAACACCCGTTGGACCAGCGAAAATAAAACTTGCAATTGGACGTTTTGGATCTTGAATACCAACACGTGCTCTCCGAACTGCTTTTGAAACAGCAGTGATAGCATGGTGTTGCCCAATAAGTCGCTCATGAAGAATTTTTTCCATTACTTTTAAACGGTCATTCTCTGACTGATTAATCTTTGTTACAGGAATACCACTCCATGCCGAAATAGTTTTAGAAATATCTGACGGAGTAACTTGATCAAAACGTGGCCCATCTGGATCTGCATATTTTGCATACCGTTCCTTACTTGTTAATGCAAAGCGCATTATTCGTAAATGGGTACGAACTTCTATTTCATGTTCAACTAAGTCTTTTGCCATAGCCCAATCATTAGCAAGAACTGCTTCATTTTTTTCTTGAATCGTTTCATGAAGTTCTACAAGTAGCTTTTGTAAACCTGTAGGTAATGAATTATTTCTTAATCTAACACGTGAACCTGCTTCGTCAATAACATCAATAGCTTTATCAGGTAAATTACGGTCTGCAATAAATCTGCTTGAAAGTTTTGCAGCCTCTTCAAGAGCTTCATCTTTATAGGTTAAAGCATGATGGCGTTGAAATTCAGGTTTCAAACCTTTTAAAATATCAATTGTTGTTTCTACAGATGGTTCTTCTACAACAATTGAATGGAATCTCCGTTCTAACGCAGGATCTTTTTCAATATATCGACGATACTCATCTAAAGTAGTAGCGCCAATAACCCGTAAAGTCCCACGCGCTAAAGAAGGTTTTAAAAGATTTGCAGCATCAACAGCACCTTCAGCTGCACCTGCGCCTACTAATGTATGAATTTCATCGATTACTAGAAGCGTTTTTCCATGATTATTAATTTCATCAATAATATGTTTCATACGCTCTTCAAATTCCCCTCGATATTTTGTTCCCGCTAAAACGGAACCTAAATCAAGAGCTCGTACTTCATGATTATATAGAAACTCGGGACAATCCATACCTTGCATTAATATTGCAAGTCCTTCAGCACAAGCTGTTTTACCAACTCCTGCTTCCCCAACTAGAACCGGATTATTTTTTCTACGGCGTCCTAAAACTTTAACTAAAGCGTTTATTTCTTCATCTCGCCCAATAACAGGATCTACACGTTGATCTTTAACTTCTTGCGTGATATTTTCTGAATAAATATCTAAAGAAGGAGTTTGTAATCCAGATTTATCACGAGCAATTGCCCATTTTTCTTGATCTGTTAATGGTGGTTTTAAAATATCTTCTTGCTGTTCTTCAATATAAGTCAAAATTAAATGTCTTAGTTTAGGTACATTTATTTTTAACTTATCTAAAGTGCGCATTGCAATACCATCTGCTTCATTTATTAAAGATAATAAAACATGCTCTGTTCCAACATAATTTACACCTAGATCTTGACCTTCGTGAATTGACATTTCTAATACACGTTTTGCACGGGGGGTGAATGGTATTTCAGAAGCAACAAACCCTGTACCACGACCAATATATTTTTCGATTTCTTTTCGTGTTTTCTTTAATGTTATGTTTAATTGTGCTAATGCACGTCCGCCTATTCCATGACGTTGGCCAATTACACCAAGTAATAATTGTTCTGTTCCTACAAAATTATGGCCCATACGTCGAGCTTCTTCTTGTGCTAACATAATTACTTTGATTGCACCTTCAGTAAACTTTTCAAACATCCCATTTCCTTATTCATTTTTATTGAATAAAAATGATATTTTATATCGCTAGTAAGTCCTTATTCTATTCACGTTAAAATTAATATTATTATATAATAATAACTTTCATAGAAAATTATACGTCAATCAACCTATTTTTTCTATAGTTGCATAATAAATTGATTTTAATTATAATAATATTAGTAATGAATAATCTTATTTTCGGCGGTATGGCCAAGTGGTAAGGCAGTGGATTGCAAATCCTCTATCCCCAGTTCGAATCTGGGTGCCGCCTTTAAATATAATTCAATACTATTGCTTTTATATATGCATATAATATATAATAGAATATATACTTATGAAGGGGACGTGGTGGAATTGGTAGACACGACGGACTTAAAATCCGTTGCCTAGTGATAGTGCGTGAGGGTTCAAGTCCCTCCGTCCCCATCTTTGAATTTATATATATTAAAATGACTATTGGTTAAATCCTAGTCTATAACCATCTTGACTATATAATATAAATATATTAATCCTTCAAAGAGTGGATAACTTTTATTAATGACCAATACTCTTTTATTTGTGTTAAACTAATTTATTAATAGCTGTTATGGGTTTATCATTGAATTAGAAAATTTTCTAATAAAAAGATCTTGGAGCATTGGGGTTTTTTATGGAGTCTTGCAAAAGTAGTTATAGTTGCAAAAGTTAAATTTTGAACCGCTTTTAATAATTTCTGTTTTATTCTTTATTTGATCTTAAATAAAAAATATAATTAATTTTATTTCTATTGTTTAATCGGATTAGATTGTTTAATTTATTATTTATAAAAAAGTAGAAAACCCACTTCCAAAAGGTTAACAAATAAATATTTTTTTTAACATAAATAATATGTTTATTAAAAATATAATGATGACTATTAAATTTAATTAAAAATACTTTAAATTCGTTTAATAGGTATCATTATATTTTTTATATTAAGTTAATTTTCCTTCTAATAATTTTTGTAATTGGTCTAATGACTCTTTGATTGATTCAGAAGACGCAGTGTTATCAGATATTATTTCACGAACATTACTTACCGCTGATTTAATTTCTTCTTTCTCATCTTCAGTACAATTATTAAGCTCATCCTTATCAATTTTTTCTTCTACTGTTTTACAAAGATTTGTAGCTGTCAACATTGCATCAGTTTTTTCTTTTTGTTCTTTATCAATTGACGCATATTTTTCAGCTTCTTCTAACATATTATCAATATCAGCTTCTGATAAATTAGAACTACCCTGAATTGTTACCGTCTGTTCTTTTCCTGATTCATTTTCTTTAGCAGTTACGGATAATAATCCATCTACATTAATATCAAATGTTACTTCAATTTGTGGTCGCCCTTTTGGAGCTTCTGGAATTCCTTCTAATTTAAAGTTTCCTAAACTTTTATTACCACTAACAACTTCTCGTTCTCCTTGCAATACATGAATTTCAACATTTGTTTGATTATCTGCTGCCGTTGAAAATAATTCGGATTTTTTAACTGGGATTGTAGTATTTCGTGATATTAGTTTTGTCATAATGCCACCAACTGTTTCAACACCAAGTGACAATGGCGTAACATCTAATAATAAAATATCTGTTATTTCACCAGCTAAAATACCCGCCTGAATTGCTGCGCCAATAGCAACAACTTCATCTGGATTTACTGATTTATTTGGTTTTTTTCCAGTTAATGACTCTACTAATTGCTGAATTGCTGGAATTCGTGTTGAACCACCCACTAATACAACTTCATTTATTCCAGATTTATCTACTTTTGCATCTTTCAATGCTTTTTCAACAGGAATACGGCAACGGTCTATTAGATCTTTACATAGAGTCTCAAATTTTTCACGCGTTAAATCTTGCTGAATATGTTTTGGGCCAGTTTTATCTGCTGTAATAAATGGTAAATTAATTGTTGTTTTTTCAACATTTGATAATTCCATTTTTGCTTTTTCAGCAGCTTCAGTTAAACGTTGCAAAGCTTGAATATCTTTAGTTAAATTTGTTCCTTCTTTTGCTTCAAAATCTTGAACTAACCAACGAACTAAAGCTTTATCAAAATCATCACCACCCAAATTGGTATCACCAGCTGTTGATAATACTTCAAATATACCATCGCCAACCTCTAAAACTGAAACATCAAATGTTCCACCACCTAAATCAAAAACTAAAATTGTTTCATTTTGTTTTTTATCTAAACCATATGCTAACGAAGCTGCTGTAGGTTCATTAATAATTCTTAAAACTTCAATTCCTGCAATTTTACCAGCATCAACTGTTGCCTGTCTTTGAGAATCATTAAAATAAGCAGGTACTGTAATTACAGCTTTTGTCACATCTTGTCCTAAATATTCTTTCGCGTCAGTAATCAATTTTCGTATAACTTGTGCTGAAACTTCTTCTGGACTGAAGTCTTTATTTAAAGAAGAACATTTAATTTTAATATTTCCATTATTATCTTTAATTACTTTATACGGTAATTCTTTTGATTCTTCTGAAACTTCATCTGCTTTACAACCTATAAATCGCTTGACAGAGAAAAATGTATTTTCTGCATTAACAACTGATTGTCGTTTAGCAAGTTGTCCAACTAATAATTCTTCTTTTTTCGTATACGCTACAATTGATGGCGTTGTTCGAAAACCTTCCGCATTAGTAATTACAGTGGGTTGTCCACCTTCAATAGCAGCCACTACTGAATTTGTTGTTCCTAAGTCAATTCCTACTACCTTATTCATATAACTATTTACCTTTGTATAAATTTATGCTTACTATTATATAGTATACACCATACCTGTAAATCTATAAACTTATAAATTTTATAAATAAATATATTATTGTTAATATATTTATAACAAAACATATAAGTTTATATAATAAATTTGTAAACTAATTTATTATAATATTGTATATATTTCTTATATAGACAAAATCTTTTGATTTTTTTAGAGTTATGAAATAGTTTGATAGTTGTGATTATCAAAAGATTTATTATTAAGTTTTATTACTATTAATATATATATATAAGTATTTTTGGAGAAAAATATTGTGTCTTTAGGTTTATTAGGAAACAAAATTGGAATGACCCAAATATTCGATGAATCAGGGAATATTATTCCAGTTACAATTTTAAAAGTTGGCCCTTGTGTAATTACACAAGTTAAAACTACATTAAACAATGGTTATAATGCAATTCAAGTTGGTTATGGTAATGTACCATCAAAATCTTTAACGCAACCTCAATTAGGGCATTTACAAAAATCAAATATTCAACCATTAAAATATTTAAAAGAATTTCGTGTAAATGATCCCGCTGAATTCAACGTTGGACAAGTTTTAAATGTTGAATCATTCGTTGCGGGAGAATTAATAAATGTTACAGGAAAAAGTATTGGTAAAGGTTTTTCTGGGCTTCAAAAACGTTATAATTTTGCAAGAGGTCCTATGACTCATGGATCTAAAAATCATAGAGCTCCTGGTTCAATTGGTATGGGAACGTCACCAGGCCGTGTTTTACCAGGAAAAAAAATGGCTGGTCAAATGGGTAATAAAATGGCAAATATTAAAAAATTGAAAATCGTTCAAGTAAATACTGATGAAAATATTTTAGTTGTTAAAGGAGCTGTTCCTGGAAAACCTGGAAATTTACTTAGTATTGTTCCCTCAAAATAATAATAAATAAGAATATTATTAAATAAATGAACATTAGGAAAAATAATATATGACTGTTCAAAAAATTGTAAAATATAAACAACGAGATGGGGAAATTGAACTTAAATTGAATGTATTAGAAGATTCAGGTAACTATTTAATCCATCGAGATATCTTAAGACATCAACTTTCACAAAAGCAAGGAACGGTTGCAACAAAAACTAGAAGTGAAGTTCGAGGTGGTGGTAAAAAACCTTGGCAACAAAAAGGAACTGGTAGGGCTCGAGCAGGATCAAGCCGTTCGCCATTATGGAGAGGTGGTGGTGTTATCTTTGGTCCAAAACCTAAAACAACTAGTTTAAAATTAAATAAAAAAGAACGCAAATTAGCAGTACAAACTTTATTATACAATAAACTAAAAAATACACAAATTTCTATTGAGGTGGACCAGATGATAGAAGCTACACCTAAAACAAAAGACTTTTGCACCGCTTTAAAAAAGAGTAAATTAGATGTAAATCAAAAGACTTTATTAATTGTTTCTAAGAAAACAAATTATTTAAAAAAATCAAGTCAAAATTTAAAAAATATTGAATTGATTTCTGCCTCAAATTTAAATACTTTAAGTTTATTAAAAGCAAAACAGATTTTAATAACACCGTTAGCCTTAAATGAGATAAAGGAGATTTATTGTGATTAATTCTTCAGACCTTAATGAAACTAATATAAATATTATAAAATATCCTATTATTACAGATAAAGCTACAAGATTACTGGCAAATAATCAGTATAGTTTTGTTGTAGATCCTAAATCTGACAAACCAACAATTAAATCTGCAATTGAATATTTATTTGATGTTAAAGTAATAAAAATTAATACAGCCCATTTACCAAAAAAGAAAAAACGCATTGGGCAATATATGGGCTGGAAATCCCATTATAAAAAAGCAATTGTAACGTTATCAGAAGGCGATACAATAAACTTATTTGCAGAAGAAAATTAACAATTATATAAATTAATCAAGTTTATGAGTATTCGTCTTTATAAATCATATACACCAGGGACACGCAATCGAGCCCTTTCATCTTTTTCAGAAATAACAACCGATAAACCAGAAAAAAGTTTAGTTAAAAAAAACCATCGAAATAAAGGTAGGAATAACAGAGGTGTTATTACTATACGACATAGAGGTGGTGGTCATAAAAAACAATACCGAATAATTGATTTTAAGCGTAATAAACATGGTGTACCAGGTATTGTTAATTCAATTGAATATGACCCGAATAGAAATGCAAGAATTGCCTTAGTACATTTTATAGATGGTGAAAAACGTTATATTTTACATCCAAATAATTTAAATATTGGTGATACAGTTTTATCGGGAAAAGGGATAGCAATAGATATTGGTAATACTTTATCATTAGAAGAAATTCCTTTAGGAACATCTGTTCATAATATTGAATTAATTCCTAACCGTGGAGGACAAATTGTCCGTTCTGCAGGAACATCAGCAAAAATTTTAGCTAAAGAAGGTGATTATGTTACGTTACGCTTACCCTCTAAAGAAATTAGATTAATCCGTAAAGAATGTTTTGCTACAATTGGCGAAGTAAGTAATAATGATGCATTTTTAGTTCAAAGTGGTAAAGCTGGTCGTACGCGTTGGTTAGGAAAACGTCCAACTGTTCGGGGTTCAGTTATGAATCCATGTGATCACCCACATGGGGGTGGAGAAGGTCGGGCTCCAATTGGTCGCACTAGACCTTTAACACCATGGGGTAAACCTGCGTTAGGTAAAAAAACACGAAAAACAAAAAAATTGAGTAATGCTTACATCCTTCGACGATGTTCATAATTAACTTATAAAAAATTTTATTAATAAAATTCCTAAAAATGTCAAGATCATTAAAAAAAGGACCTTTTGTTGCTTATCATTTATTAAAAAAAATTAATAAAATGAACGCAGAAGGAAAAAAAGATGTAATTACAACTTGGTCACGTAGTTCGACTATTCTACCTAATATGGTTGGTTTTACTATAGCTGTATATAATGGAAGACAACACGTCCCAATTTTTATTTCTGACCAGTTAGTTGGCCATAAATTAGGTGAGTTTGTTTCTACAAGAACATTTAAATCACACATTAAGGCTGATAAAAAAACAAAACGTTAAGGAAAAACTAAACATGGCACGATTAGAATTAACATTAAATTTTCCAAAAAGTTTCGAAATTAAAACCTTTAGTGTTAAATCTGAAAAAAAGTTATCCCCACTTGCAAAATTAATATTGCAAAGTGTTCAGTTTAAACATTTTTATTATGTGCGTGATGATATATCTTATCTCTTAAAATCTAATCCTATTGAACGAGACTTTCTTTTACAAGCTTTGCATTCAATTGTAATTTCTTTACAAAATAATTTATCTATAAATTTCTTTGATATGTGGATCTATGAAATTTATATAAATAAAGTTTCAACTCATAATAAATTTATGAGTCAAAAATTCCAACATCTAGAACCAAGTGAATATATAACAATTAAATTAGCTTATGGAAGTAACGTTTCGCAAGAGAAAAAATAATATTTCAACAGTAAAAAAGATTAAGGAAATTCTATTATGTCGGATGGTCAATCAGTAAAAGCAGTAGCAAAATATGTGCGGATATCTCCGCATAAAGTAAGACAAGTTTTAGACCAAATTCGTGGTCGTTCGTATCAAGAAGCATTAATGATATTGGAATTTTTACCTTATGATGCAGGTTCACCTATTTGGCAAGTAGTCCATTCTGTAGCAGCAAATGCAAAAAATAATTATAATTTAGATAAAAAAAAACTAATTATTTCAGAAATATTTGCAGATGAAGGTCCAAAACTAAAACGTATTCGACCACGTGCTCAAGGGAGAGCTTTTAAGATTTTAAAACCAACTTGTCATATTACAGTTGTTGTAAAAGCAATTAGTTAAGAAAATAAGGATTAAGGATTATTTCTATGGGACAAAAAACACATCCTTTGGGATTTCGTTTAGGTATTACGCAGGAACATCGGTCAGCTTGGTATGCAGATTTTAAACATTATTCAACATTATTAGAAGAAGATGATAAAATTAGAACGTACCTTAATAAATTAGCAAAATTCGCTAGCATATCAAATATCCATATTAATCGAAATGGATTGGGCGATCAAATTGAAATAAATATTGAAACAGGTCGGCCAGGTATATTGGTTGGAGATAATGGTTCTGAGATTAAAACATTAGCAGCAAATATTAAAAAATTCATACCCAATAATCGTCAAATTACTATTAATGTTGTAGAAGTTGAAAATGTTAATTCAAATGCTTCTCTTATTGCCGATCTTGTAGTTCAACAGTTAGAAGACCGTGTTGCATTTCGACGTGCAATTCGTGAAGCATTAAAATGTGGTCAAGATAATGAAGTAAATGGTATTAAAGTTCAGGTATCTGGACGATTAAATGGTGCAGAAATTGCTAGAAGTGAATGGATTCGAGAAGGTCGAGTTCCATTACAAACTTTAAGAGCGGATATTGACTATGCTACAAAAGAAGCAAATACAATTTATGGTGTTTTAGGTGTAAAAGTTTGGTTATTTAAAAATGAGATATTAAAAAAATAATAAAAACATAACAAAAGCACCAAAAAGGTATAATTTATTAATTAATCTAATTTCATTATGTTAAGTCCAAAAAGAACAAAATATAGAAAATACCATCGTGGAAGAATGCGAGGTAAGGCAACTCGAGGGAATGAAGTTTCGTTTGGTAAATACGGTTTACAAGCTTTAGAACCATCCTGGATTACTTCTCGTCAAATTGAGGCGACGAGACGAACAATCACGCGTTATACTAAACGTGGTGCATCATTATGGATCCGGATATTCCCTGATAAAACTGTAACAGCACGTGCTGCAGAGTCACGGATGGGATCAGGGAAAGGGGCAGTTGATTACTGGGTTGCAACAGTAAAACCTGGGACAATCTTATTTGAAATTAGTTCTGTTCCGGAAGAAGTTGCACGTGCTGCGTTCAATTTAGCCGCCTATAAATTACCAATCAAAACAAAATTTATTATTAGAAACGATAATTAATAACATATGAAAATATCTAATTCTAACAGTAAGGATAATATGTCGATGTCGAATCAAGAATTGATTCAAGAGCTGAAAGAAGCAGAAAAACTATTATTTGATTTGCGATTTAAAAAAGCTACTCGTCAACCATTTAAACCTCATGAAATTAAAGCTACAAAAAAAAAGGTAGCTACATTAAAAACTATTTTAAGAAGTAAATTTCTAAATTAATTCTGAAAATAAAAATCTAAATTGGACTTTGATGAATTGGTGCCGTAATATTACATATGTGAAAATGCTTGTATTTATTTATTCGCACTTATGATCTTACCAGCTAATATACAAATTGAACAAGAAATTTTAAATAAAGTTTAATTTTTGAAAAAAATATCTTAGCCAATAGTATTCTGAAAAAATTAAATAGAAATTTTAAGGAGTTTTAAAATGCCCGTAAAAGAAAAAATTGGTATTGTTGTTAGTAATAAAATGCAAAAAACTGTGGTTGTAAAAGTTGAAAGCCGTTACCCACACCCCATTTATTCAAAAACAATGATCAAAACACGTAAATATTTAGTTCATGATGAAATGAGTGAATGCAATATTGGTGATCAAGTTTTAGTACAAGAATGTCGACCACTTAGTAAGAAAAAACGTTGGTCAGTGTCTAAAATTATTTCAAAATCATCGTTAATTACCTAAGATTATCTTTTTATGATTTACCCACAAACAATGTTAACCGTAGCTGACAACACCGGCGCAAAAAAAATTATGTGTATTCGTGTGTTAGGTGGAAACCGAAAATATGGAAAAATTGGCGATACAATTATTGGGGTTGTTAAAGAAGCTATTCCAAATATGCCAATTAAAAAATCAGATGTTATTCGTGCCGTTATAGTACGAACATCTAAAACTATTCGCCGAAATGATGGAATGTATATTCGATTTGATGATAATGCAGCTGTGATTGTAAATATGGAAAATAACCCACGTGGAACACGTGTTTTTGGTCCTGTCGCACGTGAAATTCGCGATAAAAATTTTTCTAAAATTGTTTCTTTAGCTCCGGAGGTTTTATAAATGTCAAACGATAAAAAAATACATGTTAAAATTGGTGATAATGTAAAAATTATTTCTGGTTTTGATAAAAATAAAACAGGCCAAGTTAGTAAAATTTACCGTAATACTGGAAAAATTTTAGTAAAAGGTATTAATTTTAAATTTAAACATATTAAACCAAACACAGAAAGTGACGTTGGGGAAATAAAACAATTTGAAGCTCCAATTCACCATTCCAATGTTAAATTAATTTAAAGAAAGAATATGCGCAGTCAACATTCCTTAGAAGAAATTGCAGAATTATATGGTCTATTAGAAGATATAAAAAAAGAATACGAAAATGGGATTCATTCTGTATTAAGAAAAAGTAATCCAGAATTATTTTCGAATCCCCATACGATTCCAAAACTTAAAAAAATTAGTATAAATAGAGGTTTAGGTTTAGCGGCCCAAAATACGAATATTTTAAAGAAAAGTATTACTGAATTTACCAGAATAACCGGTCAAAAACCATTAATTACAAGAGCAAAAAAAGCTGTAGCTGGGTTCAAAATTCGAGAAGATATGGAATTAGGGTTATCAAGTACATTGCGTGGTGAGAAAATGTATAATTTTCTTACTAAATTAATCTTTTTTACTTTTGCACAAATTCGTGATTTTCGAGGGTTATCAGTTAGAAGCTTTGATAAAGCTGGTAATTATACGTTTTCACTGAAAGAGCAGTTAATTTTTCCAGAAATTGAGTATGACGATGTAGATCAAATTCAAGGATTAAGTGTAACTCTTGTTTTAGATTCATCAACGCCTAAGTCTCGTTCTAAAACAGTAGATAGAGTTTTAAATGGTATGATTTTATTAAAATTTTTACGATTCCCTTTAAATGATTGCGGATATTATGATAAATATTCCTCTTTTGGAGAAATTAATCAAGTATGGGATAAGAAAAAACACTTACGTCGTAAACGTTGGTCACAAGAATAAATAAAACAAGATTAAGGAGTTATTAGTGGTCACAGATAATATTGCCGATATGTTAACCCGTATACGAAATGCAAATATGGTGAAACATCAAATTGTTGAAATACCAGCAACAAAAATGTCAAAAGCGATAGCAACAATTCTTAAAGAAGAAGGATTTATTGAAAATTTTGAAATTTATAATGAAAATTTATATCAATACTTACTACTTTCATTAAAATATAAAGGTCAATCTAGAGAAAGGGTTATTAATAAAATTAAACGTATTAGTAAGCCGGGATTACGAGTTTATGCTAATTCAAAAACTTTACCTAGTGTCTTAGATGGTTTAGGAGTTGCTATTCTTTCAACATCGAAAGGAGTAATGACTAATAATAAAGCAAAGGAGCTTGGGATTGGTGGTGAAGTTTTATGTTATATTTGGTAATTGGAGTAAATATAGAATATGTCACGAATTGGAAAATTACCAATTAAAATACCAACGGCTGTAGATGTTACAAATGATAATTTACTTTTAAAAGTAAAAGGTAAATTTGGAACATTAGAAAGAACAATTCCAGAAGTTATTGGGGTTGAACAAACAGATGGTAATTTAATTGTAAGTATAAAAAAAGAAACACGAGTTAATAAAGCTTTACATGGGTTATACAGAACATTAATAAATAATATGGTTATAGGTGTTTCAGAACAATTTCTGATAACTCTAGTATTACAAGGTGTAGGATATCGGGCTAGTGTTCAAGGGAAATCTGTTGTTTTAAATTTAGGCTTTAGTCACCCTGTAAATATAGAAATTCCAGATGGTATAACTGTTGAAGTTGATAAAAATACAACTATTAATATAAAAGCATGTGATAAGGAACAATTAGGATTATTTGCAGCGAAAGTAAGATCGTGGCGTCCACCAGAACCATATAAAGGAAAAGGAATACTTTACAAAGGTGAACAAATTTTACGTAAAGCTGGAAAATCTGGTAAATAATAAAAATTACTAAGTTCTAAAAAAAAGTATACTATGAAATTTTCAAAACGAGTTTTATTAAGACTTAAAAATAAAAATAAAAAATTAAAACCTGATAAATATAAAAAGTTAAAACGTGAAAGTGTAAGGGGATTAATAAAAGGAACGGTTGAACGACCACGTTTATCAGTTTTCCGTTCTAATGAAAATATTTATGCACAGATTATAGATGATACAACATCTAAAACACTTGTTTCTTGCTCAACTTTAGACCGTGATATTAAACTTCAAAGTGACAATGGCCGTACATGTAATGCTTCAAAACTTATGGGGCAAAAATTAGCAGAATTAAGCAGGAAAAAGAATATAACTAAAATTGTCTTTGACCGAGGTCCATATTTATATCATGGTCGAATAAAAGCTTTAGCAGACGGTGCTAGAGCAGGTGGTCTACAATTTTAACGAATAATTAAAAAATAATAAATTTTATGAGTACCGAGTTAAAACAAGTTAATAAATTAAAAAAAACATCCCGTCGGAATGAAAATCTAAATGATAAATTTATTGAACGATTAATTAAAATTAGTCGCGTTACAAAAGTGACAAAAGGTGGAAAAAAATTAAGTTTTCGTGCTGTTGTTGTTATAGGTGATGAAAATGGGCAAGTTGGTGTTGGTGTTGGAAAAGCTGAAGATGTTGTTAATGCTTTCAAAAAAGCAAAAACCGATGGAAGAAAAAATTTAATAAAAATTCCAATTACAAAATCATTAAGTATCCCACATGGTGTAATAGGTGACAAAGGAGCTTGTAAAATTATTATGCGACCTTCTATTGAAGGTTCTGGGGTTATTGCTGGTGGGGCTGTGAGAACAGTTTTAGAAGTTGCAGGTATTAAAAATGTAATTGCAAAACAATTAGGCTCTGATAATTTATTAAATAATGCACGTGCTGCAATTGTAGGTTTACAAAGTTTAACGACTAAAGCACAAGTTTTAGAAAAACGTGACTTAAATTAATATTCAAGAAGTCACAGAAATAAAAAAGACTTGAATTTTAAACTAGTAAAAATAAAAATGAAAAAGACAGACGATATTTTATTAAAACGTCTTTTATTAAGTGTCGGAATACTTTTATTTATTCGAATGGGCACATTTCTTCCAATTCCTGGTATTAACCATGGACATTTAGCCTTTTATATTCAACAGCACCCAATTACAAAAAATTTAGTAAGTACTTTTTCAGGGAATGATACCTTTGTAATTGGGTTATTCACTTTGAATATATTTCCTTACATTAATGCCTCTATTATGGTTCAATTAATAACTGGGTTAATACCTAGTATTTCTAAACTACAAAAAGAAGGGGGAGGAGAAGGGCGAAGAGCAATTACGAGATTAACCCGTTTAATTACATTCGGCTGGGCTTTAATTCAAAGTTCAAGTATTGCATTTTATTTAAAGCGTGCTCTATTTGATTGGAGTCCAATATTAGCCTTTGAAATAATTCTTTGGCTTGCTACAGGTGCAATGATAGTTTTATGGTTAAGTGAATTAATAACCGAATATGGGTTAGGAAATGGAGCATCTTTATTAATTTATACAAATATAATTTCAAGTTTACCAAATTTAGGTAAGAAATTAATAAGTGAAAATACAGGAAATTTGACTCTTCTATCTGGGATTGCTATTGCACTGCTATTATTTATTGCAATATCGGGGATTATAACATTACAAGAAAGTGCTCGAATTGTCCCTTTAATTTCCTCAAAACAACTTGGTCAAAGTCAACCTTTAGTTTCTAAAGTTAAATCAAATAATTATATTCCTTTACGCTTTAACCAAGCGGGGGTTATGCCTATAATATTAACAACTGCTATTTTAGTGTTACCAAATTATATAATTAATTTAGGATTATTTCCTTTGTTAACTCTTCCTATTTTTTTAAAATCATCAAAAATCATCTATTGGGTTAGTTACTTTATCTTAATTTTAATCTTTAGTTCATTTTATTCAACTATTGTTTTAAACCCGAAAGATATTTCTCAAGAATTGCAAAAAATGGCTGTAAGTATACCAGGTATAAGACCCGGCTTAGCAACGACATTTTATTTAAAACAAGTAATGAAACGAGTAACATTTTTTGGAGCTATAATATTAGCAATATTAGCAACTCTTCCAAATATTATTGAAGGAATCTTAAATGTTTCGAGTTTCAATGGTTTAGGTACTACGTCTTTATTAATTTTAGTAGGTGTTGTTCTCGATATTTCACGTGAAATGAAAAGTATCATTCTTTCTAATATTTATAATGAAAGATTTGATTAAATCAGGTAAAAAATTTATTTATTAATTTAATATTTATAACTTTATAATGAAAGTTCGCCCTTCAGTTAAAAAAATGTGTGATAAATGTCGAGTAATTAAACGACATGGAAAAATTATGGTAATTTGTCAAAATCCAAAACATAAACAGAGACAAGGTTAATATTTAAAAGGAGTTAAGTAAGTGGTAAGATTACTAGGAATCGATTTGCCAAGAAATAAACGAATTGAATATGCACTTACGTATATTCATGGAATTGGCCTTACATCGGCAAAAAAAATTGTCCAATTAGCAGAAATTAATCCAGAAACTAGAACAGATGATATCACCACTGAGCAATCAGTCGTATTAAGAAATATCTTAGAAAATTTTGAACTAAAATTAGAAGGAGATTTACGTCGTTTTAATGGGTTAAATATTAAACGGCTAAATGAAATAAATTGTCACCGAGGAAAAAGACATAGAAATAGTCTACCTGTTCGAGGACAAAGAACACGAACAAATGCCCGTTCGCGACGCGGAGCAAAAAAAACTGTTACTGGTAAGAAAAAATAATATTCTTTTGTTGGCAGTTATATTAATTAAAAATATTAATTTACTATGGCACAAAAAATGCGAAAACCGACGGTAAAAAAAAATAGAAGTAATCTTGGAACAGGGGTTGTTCATATTCAATCAACTTTCAACAATACGATTGTAACAATTACAAATATATCAGGCGATACAATTTCCTGGGCATCTTCTGGTAGTTCTGGATTTAAAGGTGCTCGTAAAGGAACTCCTTTTGCTGCTCAAACAGCAGCCGAAAAAGCAGCCATACAGGCATTAAGTACAGGTATCAAAACTGTTGAAATCTTAGTAAAAGGTCAAGGCTCAGGTCGTGAAACTGCAATTCGTTCGATAGAAGGGGCAGGTCTAGAAATTCTTTCAATACAAGATATAACACCAGTACCACATAATGGATGTAGACCAAGAAAACGTCGCCGTGTATAACTCTATTTACTTATAAAATAAATAAATTATGAATTCCACAAAAAATTTGGTCAACAATTCTAATTTATTAATGGAATGTTTAAAATCAGAAAGAATTGAATCAGGTTCAATGTATGGACAATTTTTAATTGACTCACTTAGTTCGAGTCAAGGAATAACAATTGGGAATTTATTAAGACGAGTTTTATTAGGAGATTTACAAGGAACTGCTATTACAGGTGTTCGAATTGCTGGAGTAAAAGATGAATTCTCCTTAATTCCTGGTGTCCGTGAAGATATTCTTGAGATTTTATTAAATTTAAAAGGGATTATTTTAAAATCAGATATCTCCACTAGACAGTTTGGACGTTTAAGATTGCATGGACCAGCAGTTATTACAGCTAGTTCAATTCAATTACCCCCAGAAATAGAAATTATTAATCCTAATCATTATATTGCGACAATTTCAAGTTCACATATATTAGAAATAGAATTTAAAATTGAATCTGGAACAAAGTATAGGTTAGCGAATGAACTTTTTTCTGATAAATTTGAAGACTTCATAGAAACAGACGCAATTTTTATGCCTGTCCAAAAAGTAGATTTTAAAGTTGAAAATGTTTATGACAATTCAAATAATATCAAAGAACGTTTATTTCTTGATGTTTGGACAAATGGGAGTATTTCACCTGAACAAGCAATTTTTTCTGGATCTAATGTAATAATCGACTTATTTAAGTCGATTAGTGAACATAAAATTAAAAAAGAAAAAGAAATTAAAAAAGAAAAAAACCATACAAAACCTATTGACCCCTATACTCATATTGCTATTGAAGAATTACAATTATCTGTACGTCCTTATAATTGTCTAAAAAGAGCTCAAATTAATACAATTGGGGATTTATTAGAATATTCTCCAGAAAAGCTTTTAGAATTAAAAAACTTCGGTCGAAAATCTGCCGACGAAGTTTTTGCTACTCTTAAGAATAAATTAGGAATAGTTTTAAAATAATTATTTAGTTTAATTTTAATTTTATGAATAAAACATTTATTCCAGCTACAAATTACAATAAAAGAAAATGGTATGTCATTGATTGTAAAGATAAACAATTAGGACGGTTAGCCTCAACTATTATACCATTATTAACAGGCAAATCTAAATCGATTTATCACCCCTCAGTGGATGTAGGTGATTATGTAATATTAATAAACAGTGAATATTTAAAACTTGATCGCGATGTAGAGCGTTTTCATGTTTACGAACCAGGACGCCCTGGTACCTCATTAAAACGATTAGTAAATATAATACCAAAACGGATTATTGAAAACTCTGTTTTTAATATGTTACCAAATGGGTATCCAAAAAAACATTTGGTAAAAAGATTAAAAGTTTATCAAGGTGATCAACACCCACATCAAGCACAAGATCCAAAAACATTATCTGTGCTTTAATTTTAGTAAGTTAATTAATAAACTAAAAAATTTTATGAATACAGTCTTTCAAAAAGATAAAATTGGACTTGGAAAAAGAAAACGTGCTGTTGCACGAGTTTTCTTAGTTCCAGGAAATGGGACAATAACAATTAATAAAGTTTCTGGTGAGAAATATTTACAATATAATACAAATTATTTAAACGCTATTTGGTCACCATTAGAAAAGTTAAATTTAAAAAATCAGTTTGATATTATTGCAATTGTAAAAGGTGGTGGATTAACGGGTCAAACTGATGCAATTAAATTAGGTGTTGCACGTTTAATTTGTAAAATGGAAAATGAAAACCGTTTAATCTTAAAACCATTTGGTTTTTTAAGCCGTGATGCTCGTATTAAAGAACGTAAAAAATATGGTTTAAGAAAAGCAAGAAAAGCATCACAATATTCAAAACGTTAAAAAATTTAAAAATATGCCAAAACCTGAAATTCATCCGACTTGGTTTCCAGATGCTCCTGTTATTTGTGAAGGAAAAACTCTTTGTTCTATTGGTTCAACAAAACCTCAATTACAGGTTGATGTTTGGTTAGGGAACCACCCTTTTTATACAGACTCCCAAACACTTGTAGATAGTGAAGGGCGTGTAGAAAGATTTATGAAAAAATATGGGTTAGAAACAAAAGACAATTAAATTAATTACTTTTAAAATAAATGCCAACTATTCAGCAATTAGTTCGTTCAAGACGAGTACAAATTAATAAAAAAACAAAATCGCCTGCTTTAGTCAATTGTCCACAACGACGTGGTGTATGTACACGTGTATATACGACAACTCCTAAAAAACCAAATTCGGCAATTCGTAAAGTTGCTCGTGTTAGATTAACATCCGGTTTCGAAGTAACAGCATATATTCCAGGGGAAGGTCATAACTTACAAGAACATTCAGTAGTTCTAATTCGGGGTGGTCGAGTAAAAGATTTACCTGGTGTGCGATACCATATTGTTCGAGGTGCATTAGATAGTGGGGGTGTGAAAGATCGTACACAAAGAAGATCAAAGTATGGGGTTAAAAAACCAAAAAGTTAAATACTAATTTTAAAGTTTTAAATTAGTATTTACTAGAAACTATTTATTAAAAAATAATTATTAATATGTCACGTCGAAATATTTCAAAAAAACGATTTCCTAAAGCAGATCCTACATATAATAGTTACTTAGTTAGTTTATTAGTAACAAGAATCTTAAAATCTGGTAAGAAAAATTTAGCCCAAAATATTGTGAATGGGGCTTTCGATATTATAAAATCAAAAACAAATGAAGATCCGTTAGTAATTTTCGAAAAAGCTATTCGAAATGCTAGCCCTGTGGTCGAAGTAAAAGCCCGTAGAATTGGAGGGTCAACATATCAAGTTCCAATTGAAGTTAGTAGCTTTCGAGCAACGAATTTAGCTTTACGTTGGATTATTCAATACTCACGACAACGAGTAGGAAGAACAATGTCAATTAAATTAGCAAGTGAAATTATTGACACGGCAAACGATATAGGTAATACTATAAAGAAAAAAGAAGAAACTCATAAAATGGCAGATGCAAACAAAGCATTTGCGCATTTTCGTTATTAGCAAGTAATCATTAACGGTTACATTTAATTTCGCTAAAAGCAAAGAGATTTTTATTATAAACATTAGACTTCAAAGGAACTTTTTGAAATGGCACGTGAAAAATTTGAACGTACAAAACCGCATGTTAACATTGGTACTATTGGTCACGTTGATCATGGTAAAACAACTTTAACTGCAGCAATTACTGCAACATTAGCATTAGAAGGTGACTCAGTTGCAAAAGATTATTCAGATATTGATGGTGCTCCTGAAGAACGTGCCCGTGGAATTACAATTAACACGGCACACGTTGAATATGAAACTGCAGACCGCCACTATGCTCACGTAGATTGTCCAGGTCACGCAGATTATGTAAAAAATATGATTACTGGTGCAGCACAAATGGATGGAGCTATATTAGTTGTATCTGCTGCAGATGGTCCAATGCCTCAAACTAGAGAGCACATTCTATTAGCAAAACAAGTTGGGGTTCCACATATTGTTGTATTTTTAAATAAACAAGATCAAGTGGATGATGATGAATTATTAGAATTAGTAGAATTAGAAGTACGAGAATTACTATCAGCATATGATTTCCCAGGTGATGATATCCCAATTTGTCCTGGTTCAGCTTTACAAGCAATTGAAGCGATTTCTTCAAACCCATCTCTTAAACGTGGTGATAACCCGTGGGTTGATAAAATTTACGCTTTAATGGATTCTGTTGATGCGTATATACCAACACCCGAGCGTGATGTTGAAAAAACATTCTTAATGGCGATTGAAGATGTATTTTCAATTACTGGACGAGGTACAGTAGCAACGGGAAGAATTGAAAGAGGGGTTGTTAAAGTTGGTGATACCGTTGAAATTGTTGGAGTTGCCGATACTCAAACAACAACGGTTACTGGTATCGAAATGTTCCAAAAGACATTAGATGAAGGGTTTGCTGGTGATAACTGTGGTATTCTATTACGTGGTGTTACACGAGACGATATTGAGCGTGGTATGGTATTATCACAACCAGGAACAATTACACCGCACACAAATTTTGAATCTGAAGTATATGTATTAACTAAAGAAGAGGGTGGACGTCATACACCATTCTTTACCGGTTACCGTCCACAATTTTATGTAAGAACAACTGATGTAACAGGATCTATTGAGCAGTTTACTGCAGATGATGGTTCAGTTGTAGAGATGGTAATGCCAGGGGATCGTATTAAAATGACAGCTGAATTAATATACCCAGTTGCTATTGAAGAAGGTATGCGTTTTGCTATCCGTGAAGGCGGTCGAACAATTGGAGCTGGTGTTGTTTCTAAAATTGTTAAATAATTAAAAAAATTTATGGAAATTAAACCGAATGAAAAAATTCGTGTAAGATTAGAATCGTTTAATCATGAACTTTTAAATACATCTTGTCAAAAAATAATGGAAATTACCCAAAATAATAATGTGGATAATGTTGGGGTAGTTTCATTACCGACAGATAAACGGATATATTGTGTATTAAGGTCTCCTCATGTGAATAAAGATTCACGTGAACATTTTGAAATTCGGATTCATAAACGAATACTAGAAATTTATTATGATTCATCGGTAAATATTTTTGATTTATTAGTAAAATCTGATTTACCACCAGGAGTTTTATACAGAATTTGTTTATCGTAAAAGAAGTAATTAAATAAATGTAATTTATTACATTTATTTAATTACTTCTTTTACGATAGTTAAACAGAATAAAAAATAATTTTAAAAATACTAATAAACTATAGATTTTCTCACTTTACTTGAAGTAATTACGGATATTTTAAACATACAATAAAAGTCCATTTTTAAAATATAAGCTGTTTTTGCAAAGAACTTTTCAATTTGTTGAACTTTTTTTTATCAACAAGCTACTTATCATAAGTTCGTTTATCCTTAAGGATATTTATAATTCCATTAACGTACAATTATAGTTCTCTTTCAGGTTTGCAATTAAAACTTAAAAAAAAACCATAACAACCTAATAGCATGATTTAAATCCACTTAGTCCCTTTTTTTCTTTCATTTTCGGTCTTTATACAAACAATAGTACTAACACTTTGTTAATAAACTTTTTTGTTTTTGCTTAAACGTTTAGTGCCTCAAGTAATCTTTATTTTATTAAGAAAATAACTTTAATTTATTTATAGTACAAAAATTATACTAGCAAATTGATTAAAGTTTTTACAACGTTAAAAAAACTCTTACTTAAAAGATAAGTCATATTCGTAAAAATCAACTTTTTTTGCCAACAAATTTAGACGCAAATTCTATTTTGAACGTTGAAAAATATTTTACTTCATATAAGCAGGAACGTAATCACGTGTTAATTTTGTTCCCTCAACTCGAGAAATGTCTAAATTTTTATCCCTAGCAGTTTGACGAAGTACTTCCATATTCAGATTTTCTTCAATGGTAGAATTGATCTATAAAGCAGACTCAAGTTTTAGACCACTTTATTCATATCGCGGTCAGCAATTTTATTTGAAAGACTTTAGGCTGCTATCTTACCACCGGCCTCTGCCCTAGTATTAATTTTTGCTGTATCCGCAAATATTTTCCAAAATCGAGAATACCATTGCGTAGCAGGTTTAGGTGTTGATAAATATCTACATGCGCCTTGTAAATTAGAGATTGGTCTTCGTGCTCGTTCAGTAAAACCTAGTCTCTCATCAGTATTTAAAGCACTTCTAACAAACCCAGCCTAACATGTCGAGTTGAAAAGCACTAATGCTTCAACAAAAATAGATGATAATTTTTTAGCACCGTTATTTTATGAATGGTTATTTTAAAAATATATAGGGGACATTACTGAGCCATAGAAAACAAAAACTGTTGATCTTAATGATTTTTTAGTTTTAGCTAATATTCTTAAAAAGTTTTGGTTTGATCTAACTGATAAAATCGTATCCGTTAATTTAATAAATAATTTATTAAAGCTCTCAAAAGATGAAACTCCAAAACCTTTATCAGATTTATATCTGAGATTTGCTTTTAACATATGAGTTTTTATTGATTCTTTAACTGAATCTTTAATAATTTGTTTATCAGCCGTATTATTTTGAGATGAATAAATTTCATTATCTCCACCTTTTACCTTTAAACTAAAAGGAACATTAGAATAGCTAATTTTACAATCTGAAGATATATTATTGTAACCCCTAAAACTATAAGTATACTAAAATTTTTATTCTCTGAACGTGTACGGTTAAGAATACAAAATTGAATTATGGTCGTTGAAAGTAAACTTTCTAACTTTTTAACATCATTAATATACTTATAAGATTTATAATTTACATTTTTTCGATCGTTACTATAATTTATATATATAATGAAATCCTTTTTATAAGTCACAACAATTTTTGTGACTGTAATATAATAAGGATTTAATTTAAAACTCATAATGAAGGATAGAAATGACTAATTTCCTATTTCTACTTTATTTACTGGTTTCTATATCATCAACAATAATACATTCGGTTGTCAAAATCATACTTGCGATGGATGTGGCATTTTGTAAGCCTGAACGCGTTACTTTTGCAGGATCAACGACACCTTCTTCATACATGTTTCCAAATATGTTTTTAGCAGCATTATAACCAATTTCAAAGTCTTGTTCTTGAACTTTCCCAATAATAACAGGGCCATTAATCCCTGCATTTTCAGCAATCCGTTTTAATGGTGCAACAATTGCACGGGAAATAATAAGAGCCCCAATTAATTCATCTTCTTTTAAATTATTTTTTGCCCATGTTATTAAATTTTCTGATAAATGAGTTAAGGTTGCCCCACCACCAGGTACAATACCTTCTTCAACTGCTGCACGTGTTGCATTTATCGCATCTTCTAGCCGTAATTTTTTATCTTTCATTTCAGTTTCTGTTACTGCGCCTACACGAATAACCGCAATACCCCCAGAAAGTTTAGCAATCCTATCTTGTAACTTCTCTTTTTCATAACTCGTCTCAGAAACATTAACCTGTTTACGTAATTGTTCACAACGGGCTTTAATATTTTCAATTTCTAAACCATCACCAACAATTGTTGTTGTATCTTTATTAACAATAATTCGCCTTGCTTGGCCTAATAAATTCAATTGAATATTATCTAAACTTAACCCAGCATCTTGAGTAATAACAGTTCCTCCAGTTAAAACAGCGATATCTTGTAACATTAATTTTCTTAATTCACCAAACCCTGGTGCACGGACAGCTACAACATTTACAATACCACGTAATTTATTTAAAATTAGAGTTGCTAATGCTTCTTTTTCAACATCCTCAGCAATAATTAATAAAGGTCGTTTTGTCTTAGTAATTTGTTCCAAAATTGGCAATAAATCTTGTTGGACTAATGTAATTCGCTTATCCGTTAATAAAATATAAGGATTTTCATAAGAAACTTCCATTTTTTCTGTATCCGTTATGAAATACGGCGAAATGAATCCTTTTTCTAATTTCATACCTTCTGTAATTTCTAATTCAGTAACAATTCCTTTACCTTCTTCTAATGAAATTACACCTTCTTTTCCAACTTTTGCTAATGCATCAGCTATTAATGCCCCAATAACATCGTCATTTCCAGCTGAGATCGATGCTACTTGTTTAATTGATTGAATATCTTCGACTGGTTGTGCGAATTCATTTATCTGCATAACTAAATATTGTGTTGCTTTTTCCATTCCTAATTTTATTGAAATTGGATTTGCTCCAGCTGCTACATTTTTTAACCCTTCTTTAACCATAGCATAAGCAAGGACCGTTGCTGTTGTAGTTCCATCCCCTGCTACATCATTAGTTTTTGCAGCAGCTTGGCGAATTAACGAAACGCCTGTATTTTCAATATGATCTTCTAAGTTAATTTCTTTTGCAATCGTTACACCATCGTTAACAATTTGTGGAGAACCATAAGTTTTTTCAAGAACGACATTACGTCCTTTTGGTCCTAAAGTTACAGAAACAGCTTCTACCATTATTTCCATACCACGTTCTAAAGCTCGTCGTGCATTATCCTGATATAATATTTTCTTTGACATAAAACCAAATTCTACTAAATTTATAAAGTTATTTTTTTATGACTGTAAAATAAAATCTAACAATTCGGCAAGTTAAATTGTTAATTTTGTTAAAATTTTTTACTTAAAAGCTTTACTAAAAAGAAGATTACCTAGTATTATTAAAGAGTAATATAGTTTGGGCTTGTAGCTCAGTGGACTAGAGCACGTGGCTACGAACTACGGTGTCAGGGGTTCGAATCCCTTCTTGCCCAATACATAAAAGTAGGTTTATATATAATATTAAAATAAATACTAACGAGTTGGATTACTATATTACTTTATTGGGGTGTCGCCAAGTGGTAAGGCTGTGGACTTTGACTCCGCCATTCGTAGGTTCGAATCCTGCCACCCCAGGTTATATGTATATCTTTTATTATATTTTTTATAGTAAATTGAAAAAACAATCTAGAACAAAAAAAATTATGACAGCTCATATTCAATTTATAAAAGGCATAGATGAAAAAGTTCTGCCAGAGATTAGATTAACACGTTCACGAGACGGGAGTACTGGCACAGCTACCTTTCGTTTTAAAAATGCAAATATCTTAGATAAAAGTTTAGCATTAAATGGTGAAATTACGGGTATGTATATGATTGATAAAGAAGGGATTTTAGAAACTAGAGATGTTAGTGCTAATTTTATTAATGGAAAGCCTAGAGCAGTTGAATCTATTTATATAATAAAAAGTTCTGATGCCTGGGATCGATTTATGCGGTTTATGAAACGGTATGGGAAAACGAATGGATTAGTTTTTACAAAAGCTTAACCTTTTGTTACATTTTCAAGACAGAAAAAGAAATCTAGTAATTACTTATACGTTTAATTAAAATTTTAAAATATTTGCGATAATTATTCTTAAATGGTGTGGTCACATTTGTTCTGGAAAAGAGATACGATTACAGTATTCTTTCGGTTCATTAATAAGATTTAGTAAAACTTATCTAATTTATCATATTATAAATTAAGAGGGAGGGATTTAACTTTTGGAAGAATAAGTATTTTAAAAGTCTGTATTTTTATGAACAGAATCTAGTAACTATTGCTCAATTGTTATACTTCTTTTTGCTTTCTTCATTTTGAGAGTAAGATATCAACCTTAGCATCTATTTTTTCGAAACTCTCTTTAATTAATTCTATAGCTTCCCCAACATATTCTCCCATTAGTTGGGGGTTTTTAGCTACTAAGTTGTGAATTTCATTTAAACATTTATCTAGATTTTTAGAACAAGATTACTTTGAAAACCATTAGATGGTATTTTGTCACCAAGCACTGTTTATCTAACCGTTATCTCTTTAAGAGTACTGAGAATTCCCTGATTTTATTTTTGAAATTCACCCATATTATCTTGTATAATATAGCCTTCAAAATGTTTTGAAAACGTTTTCAATTTGTTAACCGCCCCCAACAATTGTAACTATTTCAATTTTATCTTTATCATTAATAAAAATTTTATTCCATTTTTCTTTAGGACAAATAAAATTATTATATTCTAGAACTAAAAGAGACGAATTATAATTAAAATATTTAATTATATCTACTAATTTTAGACTCTTATCACTGAAAAACTCTTCCCCATTTAAAAAAAATTTCTTTTTTTCTTTCATATTAAAAATTTTAAAAATAGAATATTGAATTAATAACCTAGACGTTATTTACTATAACTTGGTATAGTATTCTTAGTAAATGGTTTGGCGGGTGTAGCCAAGTGGTTAAGGCAGTGGGTTGTGATTCCACCATTCGCCGGTTCAAGTCCGGTCATTCGCCCTACTTAAAAGATTTCAAAATAAAAAGTAAGAAAAATCAAATATATAGAGTATATAGGTATACTAATTTTATGTCACGTTATAGAGGACCAAAATTACGCATTACAAGAAGATTAGGAACACTACCAGGATTAACACAAAAAACATCAAAGAAAAGTGCTAGACCTGGCCAACATGGAAAAACTTTAGGTGATGGAAAAAAGAAAACAACAGAATATGGCTTACGCTTAGAGGAAAAACAAAAATTAAAATTTAATTATGGTATCAGTGAGAGCCAACTATATCATTATATTAAAGAAGCACGTCGGCGGAATGGTGTAACTGGTTTAATTTTATTACAATTATTGGAAATGAGATTAGACACAATCTGTTTCTCTTTAGGTTTTGCTCCAACAATTGCCGGTGCCCGTCAACTTGTAAACCATGGTCACATTACTGTAAATAATAAAGTTGTTGATATTCCTAGCTTTCAATGTCAAATTAATGATAGTATTGGGATTAAACCAAAATCAACATCAAAAAATATAATTGAAAATAATTTAAAAACTATTAATTTTATTGACCCTCCTACCCATTTAACGTTTGACAAATCAAAATTGGAAGGAACTGTCAAAAATTATTGTGATCGAAGTGAACTTTTATTAGATTTAAATGAATTATTAGTAATTGAGTATTATTCAAGACGCTAATTTTAAAAATTCACGAAAAAACTTTATATTTATATATCAATTTTAAAAAACCATACTTCATAAATTACTTTATGTTAAAATTACGATTAAAACGAAACGGAAGAAAGCGACAACCGTCATATCGATTAGTTATTATGGAAAATAGTAGTCGACGAGATGGGCGGCCAGTAGATGAAGTCGGGTATTATAATCCACTTACAAAAGAATCACACTTTAATGAAGAGAAAATTGTAAAATGGTTAAGTTATGGTGTTCAACCTACAGAAACTGTTTTTCAATTATTAAAAAAAAGTAATTTAATTAAAGTCTAGT
>Ga0213859_10000187_pt1 | contig 29301 bp, 43 predicted proteins | sample PICome_2_FD_160133 | JGI IMG/M metagenome (GOLD analysis project Ga0213859, IMG submission 160133) | Coastal seawater microbial communities near Pivers Island, North Carolina, United States - PICO304 | ecosystem: Environmental > Aquatic > Marine > Coastal | place: USA: North Carolina...
GAACAAGAAAAGAAACACTGGAGAAATACCAATGGTGGTGACCCCTTAGATTCAATTCTAACAGTTGAGATTAATACAACTGAGCTCTGTAATCGAACTTGTGTATTCTGTCCTCGACATGACCCAGAGGTCTTTCCAAATCGAAATCTGCATATGACTGTAAAGGGTGCAGAAATCATTGCAGAAGAATTAAGTTCAAATGGTTATAGTGGTAAAATATCATTCAGTGGATTTGGTGAGAATCTACTCAATCCAAATTTCAGAAAAATTGTTAGAGAATTTAGATTTCATTTACCACATGCAACACTTGAATGTAATACAAACGGTGATAAGTTAACTGCGAAGTATCTAGGTGACTTAATGAAAAATGGATTAGATTTAATCTATATCAATCTTTACGATGGCATACATCAAATGGACCACTTCAAAGAAATTATAAAAGAAGCACGTGTAAAAGAAGAGAGATACAGATTTAGAATGCATTGGTCTGAGGCAGTAAAAGACCATGGACTGATTCTAAATAATAGAAGTGGTACTATTGATTGGGTTGGTGTTGAAGAAGAATCAATAGAGAAACTCAAAGGTAAACCATGTCACTATCCATTCTATAAAATGTTTGTTGATTGGAATGGTGATGTCCTCTTTTGTTCTAACGATTGGGGAAGAGAACACGTTGTAGGTAATCTACTCACAATGTCTCTACATGATGTTTGGTTTAGTAAACCTATGACAAAGATTCGCAAGAGATTAATGAAAGGTAATAGAAATCATTCGCCTTGTAATAAGTGTAGTGTAGACGGTTCACTATTTGGCAAGCCGTCATTTGATTTGATTAAGGAATATTATGAGAATAGCAATAACAGGAAGTAGTGGTTTAGCAAAAACAATTAAAGACGTATTTGAAGCAACACCACATGCAGGTAATACATTCGAAGTCACACCAATTCGTTGTGAAGATATAACAGCAAACGGAAAGAACTGTTGGATATTTACTGGTCACAAACCTTGTGATGTGTTGTTAAACTTTGCACATCAAGACCAAGCAGATATATTATCAATCGCACATGAGGCTTGGCTCAATGAAGGTAGTAAAATGATAATAAATTTTTCATCTCGTGCAGGTCATCCTAACATCTCAAAAGGTTACAAATATGCCAGTGAGAAAGCTCAACTCAATCATCTTGCAAATAATCTAACTTACAACTCTAAAAAGAAATACAAGATGACTACAATCAATCTAGGTCTCATCAATCACGAGGACTTACCAAGTCTAAAATGGAATGATATCGCACATCTAGTCTACAAGTTAGTTACTGCATATCCTTCAATTGAGTTTCCTGAAATCACTATGCAACATAGAGCAAACTATATGGAAGTTCAAAGTGATAAGCAAGACTTAAAAGACTTAGAAAAAATAATTAAATATCCTGCAAACGGAATGTAATAAATAATACCATGAGCATAGAATATAACGATTTTGGTTTTACGGCAATGGACGCCGATGAACTTGCATCAGTCGACACCAAGATAATAGAAAAGACTGCTTCTGCAACGGAAGTAATAGAACAGATGGACAACTTTATTAGACCTTTGTTAGAGAATCTTATGAAAGATTCAGACAAAGATTACATCTATTGGCCGAACAGGTCTGAAATGATTCAAAAGCAAATAGAAAAACTTAATTCAATTCAAAAAACCATTTGACTTTGACATCACTTTTTTAGTATACTTATCCCTGTCACTAAAAACAAGGAGAAGACAATGCAGAATTATTACGATGATTCAAAACAAATAAAAAGACTGGTAGCAATCGGTCGACAAATGATAACCCTAGCAGAACAAAACGTTCTGTATCCCAAAGACGATTACATGTGGAATCAAGCAGTTGTTTGTGGTAATAAACTTACAACAGTTGGCACAACATGGGGTCGTTGTCAATCACTTTCTGACCTCACAAAAGATGAGAAGAAAGCATTACTACATTACCTAGATAACCATTCAACTAAAGCTTGACAGTAACAGCCATTTTTTTGTATACTATGTGTATAATATAAAAAAAGGAGAAAATTATGAGTCACCCAATAAACGATATGATTGCCGACAATGCAATCAGTGAAGCAATTGACATTGTAAATGAAATGTCAAACATAAAAGTAAAACAAGTTCTTCATCTAAACTTCGGTATCAACATACCAATGTGGAAACTGAATCTTGATGAAGCAAGAGATTTTCTAATCAGCAAAATCTCTGAGCAATTGTTTGAAGAAAAAATGGAAATGGGAGTTTAATTATGGATATAAGTTATCTAAGTGAATTCGATATGGTAAGGTTCAAACAAAGTGGTAGAACCTATGAAGGAGTGATTGATAAAGTTGTTAACAATCACTTTCCTTTTATTGAACTCAAGTTCTATGAAGTAGACGAGATAGGTAAAAGAGTTGGTCATACAAGCACTGGACTTATATATGCAAACTCATTCAAAGGTCTAGAAATGGAATGGTGGTTCGAAGGACAAGGTTGTGATAACTCTGCAATAGGAGTTTCAGGTGCATGGGAACTACTCGTAGCATGAAGTATCTAAAAGAGATTACAGAATGGGATAGCAATATCCCAAATCATACTTACATTCTAAATGATAAGAATGAACTCGTAGGTTACATCAAGACAGGAACAAAAGATGAGATTATTTTTAAAACACCTATGAAACAGTTTACAAGAACACGAAGAAAATTTGTAGAACTAAAAAGAGCTTGACTATAACAGCTACTTTTTAGTATACTAATATAGTTGATTAAGGAGACAATTATGACAAAAAGAGACTATCCAAAAAAATTCAAAGACAATTTAGAAGTTGCTGGTAGAACATACTCAAGATGGAGTGTAACAGGAACTTTTGGAACAACTGATAATGCAGTTGAGAAATACAAGAATGACTTTTACCTTGACGGTGATATAGTCAGATGGAAATCAAATAACCAAATACCTTTTGGTGATATGTTACTTGATTTCTGCGAAGCAGGTTTAGTAAGTCCAAAACAACTCAGACTTTCTTGTGAGATTAGAGAGAACGAAACAGATGAGTTTTGGAAAAAATATTTTAATAAGGAGACAGCATGATAATAAAAGATTATGAAGTGTTATCACCTGATATGACATCAGGTGGAACATCGTTACAAGGTTACAAGACTACAACTTACAGTAGACTAAGGGAAGTATTAGGTCCTCCTACTTTTTCAAGTGGTGACCCATACGACAAAGTCCAGTGTGAGTGGGTTATCGATGCACAATACTACGATGCAAACGAGATTGGTCAAATCAATTACGAAGATTGGGAATACGAAACAGTTACAATTTACAATTGGAAAACTGCTGGTGTTCCTTTAGAAGAATACGATTGGCACGTTGGTGGTAATTCAATCTGGGCAACAGATGTTGTTGACATGATTCTTGACAATTACAATCAGAACGGTGTTAATCACAACGGAGAGAGATATGTCGCTTAAACATTATGAAATCTTGTCAGAGACAAGTGGTGGTAAACTAACACCAGAAGAAGTTTACAACTTAGAAACTTACGGTGTCAAAAGTGCAATGGAATTTGCACCTGACCCAACCGATGAGCCAAAACCTGGATATTGTGTATGTGGCACAAAAGATTGTGCAACAGAATATTCATGTTTTACAAGTGGGTATTAATATGAACGAAGAAGACAAAAATTTATTAATTAATTTTAGTCCTCTGTTAACAGTATCAGTAATTATGTTGTTAATATTATTTTTAGGAGAATACTAAAATGGAAATTGGATTTATAGGTGGAACAATATTATTATTTATTATGGGTAGTATGGTCTTTGTAGGACTTCATATCAACAAACCATTTCCCTGGGAGGATAAAGATGATTCATAAACATACAGAGAAAGATGCTTTTAAGGCATTTTTATATGGCATGGGATTCGGTGCCTTTTTGATGTTTCTATTAATGATACCTCAACAAGTAAAGGCTTCAGATGCAAACAATGATATCTATTGTCTTGCACAAAACATTTATTTTGAAGCTGGTAATCAACCCCTTGCAGGTAAGATTGCAGTATCACAAGTTGTTCTCAATAGAGTAGAACATTATGCATATCCCGATACCATATGTGGTGTAGTGTATGATGCAAAGTGGAAAGAAAACTGGAAAGGTAATATGGTTCCTATAAGGAATCAATGTCAGTTCAGTTGGTTCTGCGATGGTAAGTCAGACGACCCTATAGATAGTGCAACGTGGTTATCCTCTATGCACATTGCAAGGGATGTGGTTCAATCTAAGTATGGAGATATTACTGAAGGTGCAACTCACTATCATGCAACATGGATATATCCATATTGGGCAGACTCATTAAATGAAACGGTGGTTATCAATGAACACATCTTCTACAAATAAAACAGAAAAATGTGTAGTGTGCAAGTGCGACACACACATTCCAATTGAGACTCACGTTGAGAAACGAAACTGTTACATTGATGGAGTAGGACAAGCATGTTCTACATGTTATAATAAGTTATATCATATTAAGGAGAAAGAAGAATGTATGATACTGTAGAAAACTTTAGAGAGTATCTTAAAGATACTAATTATGTTAACAATGGAGTGCAACACAAGTATGCATTTTCAAATGGTTACGGTGCAAGTGTAGTGAAACACGATTTCTCATATGGTGGTAAAAATGGTTTATGGGAACTTGCAGTTTTAGATTTCTCTGTAGACAGTGAAGGTGAACTATGTTATACTAGTGGTATCACTGAAGATGTTATTGGACATCTTTCATGGAATAACGTAGAGAAATACTTAGGGGAGATACAGCAACTATGAATTTATTTTACTTACACAAAGAACCACAAGTGTCAGCAACATTACATTGCGACAAGCATGTGGTTAAAATGATTATCGAGTATGCACAAATGCTATCAACAGCACATCGTATGCTTGACGGAACTCAATACACCGATGCATCGAGTGGTCGCAGAATACAAAGATGGCGACTAGACAACTCAAACATGGACGGTATATTATACAAAGCATCACATATCAACCACCCATCTACACGTTGGGTCAGAGAGAATGCGATTCAATATCAGTATGCATATGATATGTTTGCTCATCTATGTGACGAGTATACCTATCGATATGGTAAAGTCCATATGACTGATACTAAACTCAGAGATTTACTTAACCAATTGCCTAAGAACATTACACTAGGTGAATGGTCAGAACCACCTCAATGTATGCCTGATGATGTTAAGACAAAAAGCACTATTGAGGCGTATCATAAATACTACAGAGAATACAAAACACCATTTGCAGTTTGGACAAAAAGAGACGTTCCAGAATTCATGCAAGAAGGTAATGCAGGTTATATATCATGAGAGTATTGATTAAGAATTACGGAGACTGTAGAGTCTTTTCAGATAGACCATTCGGTTACAAAAGATATATCGTATCATGGAATGATGGCACAGAAACCATCTATTCAGGTTTGTGGTATAAAGAGAAAAGAGTATTAGAAATAGTTGAGGATAGTTTAATCGATTATGCCTAGATACGATTTTCTCAATACAGAGACAAATGAGATTGAAGAACATATGATGTCTTACACAAAACTTGATGAGTTCAAAGAAAATAATCCACATCTTAAACAACAAATCAGTGCATTGAATATAGTAGGTGGCACTGGCGACAGAGTGAAGACAGATGCTGGTTTCAAAGAAGTCTTATCTAAGATTGGTGAAGGACATCCAAGTTCACCACTAAACACTAACAAGTCAATCAAAGACATCAAAACAAAAGAGATTGTCAAAAAGCACATTCACAAACAAGCAAAAAAGTAGTATAATAGATTATGACTGAAATAAAGAGGAAGACTCTGCCAATAGAGTTACATGAACTTGAACAAATCAAACTTGATACAGTTCAAGAGAATGGTAAAAGATTCTATGTTGATGATACAGGTGAGAGATATCCTAGTGTTACTACAGTTACAAGTTTACTTACAAGAGACCAAATAAAACTTTGGAGAGAAAGAGTTGGTGAAGAACAAGCAAATAGAGTTTCAAGTAGAGCATCACGTAGAGGCACAAAGTTTCACAGTTTAGTCGAGGACTATCTTCGTAAAGAGAAAGCTTTCATTGAGTTTGATGACGTGATGCAAGAATCTCAGTTCATGGGTGTTAAACCATTACTCGATGAAGTCATACCTATTGCCCTAGAGGCACCTTTGTTTTCTACAGAATTAAAAATGGCAGGTCGAGTTGATTGTGTTGGACTATTCGAAAATAAATTATCTATTATCGATTTCAAAACAAGTAGTAAATTTAAAACAGAAGAAATGGCAAAACCTTGGTTCGTGCAAATGACTGCCTATGCAATCATGGTTGAAGAGCTAACAAACGAGCCTATTGAAGAAATTACGGCAATGGTTGCCATGGAGGACGGAAACTTTCAATTGTTTTCTGCTGACCCAGGTGACTATGTAACACAACTATATGGTCTAAGACAACAATATAGAAATTTATATGGAGTATAATTATGAGTGACGTGAAAATAGAAATTGGCAAGACATACGAAATATCTTGTGCAAACAAAAAGAGTGTTTATGAATTAGAATACTGGACTGATGAATCAGGCAGTAGAGTCAAAACAGAAACAATGTGGCGAAACGGAGAATGGTTAGTCAAACCAACTAACGAAGAAGAAGTTGAATGGTTAACAGATGCTATGAATCAGGAAGATACTGATTGGTTTGAACCACAAGTATTCGAAGAGAATGAGTTTCAAGAATGTTGGGATGGTTGTTCATTCGATGTTGAGATATTAGAATTCAAAGGCAGTGATGAAGAAAGAGCAACACTACTTGAAAATGTAGAAGAAGAAGGCACAGGTTACTTCTTTGATAACGGATTCGATTCAGCAGATTGTGAGTATCTATTTTATGGACCAATTGCAATTGAAGAAACAGATAGGGAGATATTCTAATGGCAGATTTTTATGATGAAGAGAAGTTTACTCTAAAACAAGATTGGAATTGGGGTAAGATATTTCATAAAGCAGATGATTGGATTCATCAACAAGCATACGATAATGCCTATGACAATATGTTAGAGTATCTTGAAATAGGAAGTGAAGACGAACTTACTGAAGTTCATTTAGATGAATGTCAAGCACTTATTGATTACTTAGAAACCCCTTATGCTGACGGTGGTGAAGGTATGGATATGAACGGACATAGTCCAACATATTATGCATACTATAGAGTCATGATGGACTGGATTGAAAACTTTGATAATGGTGAAGAGGTTCAAGGAGCACCAATAGATTTAATATGATTAATAAAAAAGAATTTACTGATAAAGTTGAAAAAATACTTTCACGAGGCGGAGCAGATGTTATGGGTGCAATACTCAAAGTTTGTGAACAAAATAAAATAGAACCTGAAGGTGCTAAAAGGTTATTGTCAAATCCTCTTAAAGAAAAACTTGAAGCAGAAGCAAAGGGTTTAAAGATGATTGACAGAACGAAAACTAGCAGAGCCTCACTTCAAGGGTTCTTTGTAAAATAGGAGTAATTATGCAGAAAGGTGATATAGTAACCGTCATAACATTTAATGGTGAGTTTGTAGGTAGAGTTAAGAATGTTGACCCACTTACACTTGAGAATCCAAGAATGATTATCGGTACAGAAGATGGTAAGATTGGTTTCGCAAAGGGCATTGCCGCATCAGGTGAGATTGACCCAAGTGAATTAACAATCAACAATTATACGTTTGTTACGCCAACTAACGAAGTTGTGCAAGAAGGTTGGACAACTCAAACAGGTTCAATCGTAGCACCCAATAAAAAGAAAGTTATAGTTACTTAATGTCCTCACGAGAAGGTTACGATGCATATCTACTCTATCTTGGAATCAAATTGCATTTCAATACAGAGTCGTATGACTTTATCAAGTATAATGGTAAGGTCGATGCAACGATTGATGCCTATCTAAAACGAAAAGATAAGTTTCATTTCGCAAAACTTTCTCGTAAGTATAAACAAGAACTTCGTGATTTCTTTATTGCGAATCTTTCTTTCAAAGATTATTGGGCAGGCGACTTACTTGAGAATGAAGCTCATAAAAGATACACTGAATGGAAGAAAAGACAGCAGAGTTTGTTTTACAATTTCGAATCAGAGGTTCAATCGTTACTTGAGAAGAAAAGTATAACAGAAATACTTACAGTTAAGAGTGGTCAACACCCCTATCTACTCAAACAGTTTCTAGGTAAAAAGATATCTATCGAAACGATGTGTATACTAGAAGAGATTACACATTACAGTAAGAAGTGGAATACATTGATTAGTGAAACAATAGTTTACCCTAATACAATTAATAAGATTAACAAATACAAATCGTTTGTGCGATATGACTTTGCACGATATAAACAAAGGTTAGTTGAACTATGCTCACAATAGTTGGCAATGGTCCTAGTAGACTGAATACTAATCTCAACGAGTTAGATAATTGGTGGGGTTGTAATGCAATCTTCGAAGATTACACACCAGATATATTATTTGCTGGTGATATTGCAATGCAGTCTCATGTCATAAAGAGTAAGTATCACGAAAAGAATAAGTTTGCAGTTGGTGGGTGGGAACCATTAGACATTAATATGAAAGAAATGATGATGTCTGGTTTTGAATACTCACATAACAAAGTAAACGATAAGACAGAGGCATTAGACGATAAGTTCATCGTCCAAGGAAATAATGAGTATGTAGATTTCTTAGGCTATAGAAGCGATTATGAACATAACATAATTATGTATAATTTTTCAAACCTCAAGAATCTATTTACAGGAATGATGGCATTAGGATATGCCGCTGAGACAGGTCACAAAGAGGTAACTCTTTTAGGTTTTGATGCATTACAAACAGGTGATGTATCAAATGTATATGAAGGCAGACTTAATTATTTGTCTAAATATACTATGGAAAGTAGAGTATTTGATGCTCAACGTTCCCAATTTATTGCTCTATTGAAGCACTACGATATAGAAGTTTTTTTCAAAAACTCACTAGACGAGAATGTTAAGGTGGAGTATAATAAATTATATGATGGAACCGATTGCAAAGAATGGATTTTAGGTCTAGGTTTTGCAGACGGTTCTGTTTAATACAATGCGATATAATGTTAATACAATAGGAGAATACAATGTCGACATCATTAGATAAACTAAGAGCAGCTATGGAATCTGCTTCACCTACTGAAGGTGCAAAAAAGTCCTACTCAGACGATAACTTCTGGAAACCAGAGTTAGATAAGTCAGGCAACGGTTACGCTGTTGTTCGTTTTTTACCAACACCAGAGGGAGAGGAGATGCCTTGGGTATCTTACTTTGACCATGGTTTCCAAGGACCAGGTGGGTGGTATATCGAAAAGTCTTTAACGACTCTTGGAAAACAAGACCCTGTATCAGAGTATAATTCACAACTCTGGAATACCGGCATCGAAGCAAACAGAGAGATTGCACGTAAACAAAAAAGACGTTTACATTATGTGTCAAACATCTATGTTGTTTCTGACCCTAAAAATCCTGATAATGAAGGTAAGGTGTTTTCTTACAGATATGGTAAGAAGATTTTTGAAATGTTGAAAGAAGCAATTTCACCAGCATTCGAAGATGAAGCACCGATTAACCCATTTGACCTCAGAGGTGAGGGTGCAAACTTTAAAATCAAAATCAGAAAAGTAGATGGTTACTGGAACTATGATAAATCAGAGTTCGATACACCTGCTCCTCTTTTTGACAGTGAAGAAAAGTTGAATAACATATATAGTTCACTTAGTTCACTGAATGAGTTAATTGCACCAGAGCAATTCAAGTCGTATGACGAGTTAAAAGAAAAACTCGACAGAGTGCTTGGACTGTCAGGTGGAGTATCCAATTCAACTGCTGAATCAGTTGCAGAAGACTTAGACGAAGTGCCTTGGTCTGGTGTAAATGAAGCAACAGCAGATGAACCTGTAATCTCATCAGCAGAAACTTCTGAAACTGTATCTACCACAGAAGACGATGCGATGGATTACTTTAAGAAGTTAGCTACTGAGTAGTAGTTGACTTCACACGAAACTGAGGCCGTGGAAGATTCTCAGTAAGGGAAAGGTCAACATCATCATCACGATGCGGAGTTGGTCGGTGAAGAACGGGTTGCTGTAAGGCGTGGGGTGACTTCACACTTTTATAAAAACACACTAGACAAAAGATACATAATTATAGTATAATAGAAACACATGACACAAGTAACACCAAGACGAAATAAGAAGACGAATCAACTCGAAGGTTTTGATTCTATGCTAAGAAGATTTCGTAAAGCATGTGATAAGAAAGGTATCGTTAAAGAATGTAGAGATAGAAAGTATTACGAGAAACCAAACGATACTCGCAATCAAAAAAATCAGGAACTAAAACGTAAAAAGAAATTAGAACTTAAGAGAAGACAAGACAGTAATTATAGAAAAGTAAGATGAGTAATTGGCATGGAGGAAAGGGTTCAAAAAGAAGGAACTCAAACGAAGAACTCTATGCAGACAACTGGCAGAAAATCTTTGGTAAGAAAAAACCTGAATTAAAAGTTCGTAAAGAAACACCCTCACATGGACTTACTCAAGTTCATAAAGATAAGACGAAAGTCATACCTCGAAAAAGTAAATACTACGATAAGTTAGATTGATTACTTAGACAATGCTTCTGCGACTGCAGGTTGTCCTTGTTGAACGTAAGCACTTGTAATATTTTGCTGAAGACTTGGTGCCATAATTTGTGCCAACTGTCCTTGTCTACCTAGTTTACTATCTAAGAAAGTTGTTTTACCTTCAGCAGTTTGTTCTGCAATTTTTTCACCTGTTTGCTTTGCTTTACTAATATATCTGTCAGCAACCATTCCCATGTTGTTATTGTTGATGTCAATACCACCAATATCACTTTCTACATCGTCTATTATAGTTCTTAGATTAACTCGTTTATTTTCAGATTGCAGTTTTGCTAATCTGTCTTGGGCAGATACTTCATTAGTTTCATTATACTTATTAATAAAATTATTTGCAGCCTCTATAGCTTTTTGAGCGGTCTCTCTTTGTGAATCATTTCTAGCATTCTTAAGTCTTTTTTCTAATTCTGGCAAACGTCTTGCAGACTCTAAAGCAAGTATATCTAATTCTGCTTGAGAGGTGGCATCTGCTTGAAATTCTTCTTTTGATTTTTGTAATACATCACCTTGTGCATTTACAAGTTGACCTGATTCATTGTATTTTGAATCTTTTGTTGTAAGTCCTTCTTCTCTAATCTTTTTTAACTTCTCTTCTTTAGAAATATCCATAGCACCGATTTCATTAACTCTATCTCTATCTTTTGCTATTGCATTGACTCGGTTTCTTCTTTGAACTTCTTTTTCATTCTTTTCAATCATTGCTTCTCTATCTTTTTTAGATAAGAAATCTGCACCTACTTTACCTAGTAAATCATTAATGCCTAGAATTAAACTTCTTACGCCGTTTGCAAATCGACCAAATACATTTTGTATCATATTGATTGTATCACCAATGGCATCCCAACCATTAAGAGCAGAAATGAATAGACCAATAGCAGTCGCAACTGCAACAAGAGCGGCAACAACTGCAAGACCTTTTAATGCAAAAAGTGCCACAGGTATTAACATAGCACCAAGACCCACAGTCAATCTAAACAGTCCTGCACCAAAAGCTTTTAGTCCTGCTAGAACAGGAGCAAGTGCCATCATTATCTTATCATTGATACCACTAAACATGTTCTTAAATCCTTCACTGACCTCTGAAGTTAAGGCAAGAGCATTATTAGTATTAGGATTTGGTAAAGCATTTCCATCTATTACTTCGTATTCACCATCTATTATATTTGAATCGTCAGGTTCAACTTGAGATTGTTGTTCTTGTTTTCTTGATTTACCTTGTAAGAAGTTTAATCCAGCAAAAGCAAAACTACCTATCTCAGCGAAAGGTGCAAATAAATCTCCTAATGCATTAAATTTTTTACTAACTTCTTCTATGATACCTTTGATATCAATGAAACCCATAGATAGTTCTTTCAAACCATCTGCTGACCTACCAAAAGCACCTTTCATTCCATCGCCAGCTCTTTCTAGATTAGAAATTACTTTTTTAACTTTGTCGCCAATCTTATCTTGTTTTTCAATTACAACATCTTGCTTTTCTACAGATACATCTAAATTGTCTGTTATCTGCCTAGTTTTATCTGCAAACGGTCTTGCAAACTTATCTAAAACTGCTGATTGTAATTGTGGATTGACTGCGACTTCCATTATTTACCGAATGCCTTACCTGCTTCTGATATTCCAAATGCACCAAGTGTAACTACTACAAACGATGTGTAGATTGTGTCTGATATTAATAAGTCCATTCCCCAAAATGCAGTGATTAAATCACAAACACCGAAGACTACCATTAAGAAAAATGATATGAACCCTATGATTGATTTTTCGTTGATGTCGTTTTCATCTCTGAACAATGCCCCAATTGAAAATCTTTCTACTGGTTTCGCTGCCGCAGTAGCAATTTTGAGCTCTTTGGACATCTTTTCCATTTCTTTAATCTTGTCCTGTGCTTCATCAACTTTCAGAACAAGTTCAGTATACTTCTCAAGGTCGACTTTAACTTCGCCACTACCTTGTTTTATTGTTTCATCTGCCATGTTATTTCCTTTTTTGTCGTTCTTTCTCTTCTTCTAAGTATTGAAGTAAGAGTTTAATGTATATCTCCCTTTCCCATGGCATCATATTTTCTAATTCAGTTAATGAATAATTATGATGTTGCATTAACTGAAAGTTGGTGTTATAATAATTATACACCGACTCATGTGAAAGGGCGATTAAAAAAAATTTTCTAAACCTTTCAACTCTATGACTTGTTTATTACTACACAAAGGACAAACTGCTTCTATTTCATGAGATAACGTTGGCACTTGAGATATAAAAGTTGCAATCTTTTCTATTTGTGTCACGGTTAAACTCTCAAAAAATTCAGTTTTCTCTGCATCTGAATAATCTACTAAATCATAAACGTTTTCTTCATCATATATTTGAACAACACAAGACTTTACTATTTCCATAAATGTCTTTGTATTATCATCACTGATACTACCTTGTATTGATGATTTCGGATATTCTAAAATGACTCCTAACTCATCTGATAACTCTATTTTAGTATCTGGTAAATTTGATGTATCAATTTCTATCTCATTCAAATTTACAGTATGTGGTGTTTTACCAATACAGTCCTCTTTTTCACAAGGAATGTTTAATTCGGTAGTTTCACCCACTGATTTACTTCTAATTTGCAAAAATAGATACTCTAAATCTGCAATAGGTAAATCATCAGTGTTTACTTGACCTTCAGTAACAGCATGAACCATTTCTTTTAAAACATTGTATGATTCTTTTTGCTCACTGTCTTGTAATAGCATCAAATTTCTTTGTTCTTTTACAAGAAATGGTCTAAATTTCACTTCTTTTTTACTCAAAGGCAACTCACAATAATAATGTGGTGCCTTTTGCACTGGTAATCCCATAATAAACTCCTAATTAATCAAAAATTCCACTAATTCTATTTAGTCTCTCTGCAAATTTTGTTATTTTCTTATTTGGTCCCTTTCCAAATACTCCTAATAAATCGTTAAAGACGCCTAATGCCCTTGCACCTCTGTTTAGACCTGATAAAGAATTTGGATTTCTGTATTCTGTAGTAAACGACCTGAATGCAAACGTGCATTCAAATCTTAATATCTCATCAGTCTGTTCGTAAGACAATTCTTGTGCTGAAAAACTTATTGGATATGCTTCGTGTAATTTGTAGACAAGTGATTTCTTGTCCTGTTGTGTAAGTGTTACTATCTCTACTTGACCAACGTAATCTTGGTAGTAACTAAACTGTGGTAATTGAAGAAACGATTCATCATTTAAATCATCTTGACCGTAAATAAAACTCTGCCATGTCTCAATTAAAAATCTATCAGTAAATGATGAATCACATAGAAAGGTAAACGATGCTTCACCACCGTCCATCGCCACACCGTAAGGCATTTTTCTTGCAGGACCATATTCAGATACATCAGAAGTCTCTAATTGTTTACCTGGTAATGTAGCACTAATACATCTAATTGATTCCATTTGAATGCCGAGTTTATCACAACGTAAATCAACTGCATAACGATTTGCTCTTGCACCTTGGTCAAAGTTATATTTTAATTTATCGATTCTCAAGTTGGACACTATATTTTATTCCTAGTTTCTCTATACACATCTAAAGCATTTGCTTTATTCCATTGAGCCGTAGGTAGAAATGCTATGATATCCCAATATTTTGGCTCAATCAGTAATGCTTGACCTACTATGTGTGGTGTTAGATATCTTTTAACACATGCACGAGCAGGTCTAAGTCTTGTTATACTATTTAGTAAATCCCACGAAGCTTCTAAACGAGTTGTTTCATCAAATTCGTTATTATTAGTATACATAAACAATTCATCTAAAAAGGATATTCTCATTCTTGGTGGTAAATAGTGTAGATTCAGACCAGTGAAACCCGTTTGATTCATATCGATGATGATAGTGCAAGGGAATGTATCGTAATAAGGTAGAGTCTTTGCATGTTTAGGGTTGTAGAAGTAAGTATACATTCTACCTGTAGCATATCTATCTGTTTGTTGTAAGTCAGAATAGGAATATAAATCTCTGGCACCTGTTTTTAACTTGCCGACTCTGTTTCGAAACCAAGTTAAACTATCTTTTGACCTTCTTTGTAATTCACTAGGGCTCTCTTTATCTAATTTTTCTAAAAGACTCATAGAGATATTTATGATTAAAGTCTAGATATTGTGAAATTGTCTGATTGATGTTTCTCTTTTGTTTGTGGATATAGTTCAGTAAACCAACGTAAGTCTTCGAATGTAAATACGTAGTCATTATGGGTCTCTAACAGCACACCATCGTCTCCAGACTCACGAAATAAATGTTTGATGTCACTACTCACTTGACCTTTGACTATAGGTTTTTGATGCTTGAATAAGTCTGTTTTGATATCGACTTCTGCATCGATAATTAAATCCCTACGTTCACCAACATGCATTTCCATAATACGACCTTCGATGTTAACTGCGAACTTAGTTTGATTTGGCACATCAAAGATACTAAACCATTCATCAAACGATAAAGGTTGTTTGTCAGTGATTGCATTGTCTCTGTCCCAAACAACAACAGGTTTGTCCCACAAATCCATTTGCATGATTGCAAAGACTCTCGACATGCCTGGGTGAATGAATAGTTTTGTTTTAGTCAGTTGACCTTGCATAGTTGAATACAAACCAATCGTTCTTTCTTGGTGCATTAACCACATAACTTTACAACAATGAAAAGTCCAGTTGTCTTCTTTCTGAGATATGTCTGCACCCTTATCATGAGGTGGTGATTCGATGTTGCGTAAAAGTGTATCTACGTATTGATTGATTAAATCATAACTGTATTCATCGTCTCTATCGTTTAATATGTAACCCATCTTTCTGAGTTCGCCAAATGTAACGAGATAAGGCACGGAACCATTCTCAACGATTTGATAAAATGTGTCTCGTGTTTCTTCGAGTCTTCTAGGATTATTTTCAAAGTAGAAGAATTCTTCCATTTGAAGATTAAGTTCTTCTGCTTCTTGTTGTGAGGGTTTAGTTAATTTGGGCATTTAGATAGTTCTCCACGTTCTTTAAATCTCTTTGAGTGTCTACTGATAGTCCTTCATCTTGCACTTGAACCATGTTGACTGTCCATGAGTTCTCTAAGAATCTAAGCATCTCAATACCTTCTGCTTTCTCAACGGAACCTACTGGCATATTAGCGAACTGTTCTAACGTTTCACGATTGAACACATACAAGCCAAGTTGTTGATAGAAATATGGCTCTTTACCTTTCTGATAGGGTATTCCGTATCGTGAATAATACATTGCATTGTCGTTCATATCTAAAACACATTTAACAACATTGTTGTCATGTAGTTTGTGCCATAAATCGTCTTCATCTAATACAACATATGCATTCGATACACCTATTTCTTTATCATGATTACGAATCAGTTCATCAATTGCATTGGGGTCTATCAAAGGTTCGTCACCTTGAATGTTAACAAAGATATCGCCGTCAATCAAGTCGAGTGCTTTTGCACACCTGTCTGTTCCAGTCTCGCATTCTTCTTCAATCACAATACAACGTATCTCATTGTTGACACAATAATCATTGATTCGTTTATCATCTGTTAACACGACAACAGTATCTAACTCTTCACATTGAGTTGCTTGGTCATAAACTCTTTGTATCATTGGTACACTATTGATGAGTGCTAAAGGTTTACCTTCAAATCGAGTTGAGTTCCATCTTGCAGGTATGAGACCTACGGTAAGATTAGTTGTTCTATCTGGTTCACTGAGTGTTCGCATTTCACCTGTCCATATCCATAGTTTGCATGTATAAAATCCACACCTGCCCTTTGAGCAGTTTCATAATCACTTTGCATATCTCCAATATAGACTGTATCTTTAGGGTCTTCATTACAGAATGCAATAGTATTTAGTAGTTGGTCAGGAGAAGGTTTTCCTCTGAGACCTTTCTTCGGCGCACAAACCCAATCAAACTTTGGTAGTTTATCACCATCTAAAATCAAACTTGATATCACATGTTGTACACGTTTGATATCTTTTGATGTACAGATGGCAATCTTACTACCTTGTTTCTTCAATTCTTTGAGTGTCTTAATAACACCTGGGTATATCTTTACTTCATCACCTTGTATTGATGCTTCATCATAAGTTAGTTTGATACTACTATGATTCTCATCTATTCCTATTGCAGTGAGTATGTCCCCAAATGGTTTACCGATATGCTTTTCATATTCTGAAAAGGGTATATCAATCTTATGTTTTAATTGAACGATTCCCCATGACATCTTCATGTTTGGGAGAGAGTCTATGAGAACTCCATCTAAATCGAATACGTATAATTTCTTCATTTGCCTTTACCTGGTGTAAGTTCTTTCTCAGTTAGAATTCTAAACTTGTATCTTCGGTCAGCACAATACTCTTCTGCCGCTTTGAACTTTGCTTGATTTACAAGATAAGTATTCACCTCTGTAAGAAACCTTTTTGTTTGTCTTTGTGGTTTCTTAGGTGGGAATAATTGTTTGTATGGTTTGACTTCTATTACTTCACGAACTATTTGTTTATCCTTATTAGTATATTTTACATAAAAATCGGGAAAATATCTATGGGGTTTTTTATCTACAGGTGACCTGTAAGGTATAAAGAACTCTTCACTGCCCCATTCAAGGACAGCATCGTTGTTATCACACCAAACCATAAATCTTTTTTCTAACAGAGACCGATAGAAAATTTTTGTTGGGTCACCTTTGTACTTTTTGTAGTTCTTCGGTTTAAACTTACCACTGTATGACATAAATATAAATAGAGATTTTAAAGGTATTTATAACATATGGCATACATCGACAAACTTCTTAACAAATTCAACAAGATACAGAACTCAATCAACTCACTAAAGGGAATTAGTGCGAAGATTCAGAGCCTAAATTACAATACCGAAATAGACAAACTTGGTGAAAGAAAAACAGAAGCACTTGATAAATTAACTGATAGAAATAAGGCACTTAAAGAATTAAATATACAATCTAATTTATCTAAAGGATATCTCAAAGAGTTGCCTAAATCTACAAGACCAGAGTTAGTATATCCTTTTCATGACAATCTTGCCAATTACTTAGTCTTTGATATTAGAGATAGAAAGGTGGGTAATGAATTACCAGCAGATACTATAGCACTTTACATTCCAGATGAACTCATATCAAGTGCAACTGTTTCATTTGGTAGCACTGAAATTTCACCTCTAGCAAAAGCAATGTCAGGAGTTTTAGATGCATTTGGAGAAGGTGGTGCTGTGGGAGATGCAGTAGCAGATGGTGGTAAAGCAGTTGTTGGGTCAATCAGTAATAAGATTAAAAATTTTTTAACAGGTGGTATCAGTAACGTAAAGGCAGGTATTGCAATCAATCCTCAAAAAGAAACAACATTACAACCACTAGAATTTAGAACATTTAGTTTTAATTATGAATTCAATCCAAGGTCAGAAGAAGAAACAGAACAAGTAAGAAAGATTATACACACTTTTAGAATGGCAATGTTGCCTGATGGACTTACAGCAGGTGAGTTTGAAAAAGGAGAAGATTTAGCAAAAGAATTAGATTTAACACCAAATACAAGTGAAGGTAGAAACGAATTGTTCTTCTCATTTCCAAATGTCTTTGATATCTACTTTGACGGACCTGTTGGTACAAAAATAGATGGCTTCTTACCAGCAGTTTGTACTTCAGCAGAAGTAAACTATTCAGGTGGTCAAAAGTTTGCAACTCACTATGATGGTCAACCAGTAAAGATTGGTTTAGCATTATCATTCCAAGAAATCAGAGTCATGACAAGAAGAAATTATAAAGCAATCTCATCTTATTTGCATGATAACTCTGGTGCAAATATATTAGATAATGATAATGAATCAATAGTGGGTAGACAAAATCCAAGAGGTGATGATTAATGGCAAATCAATTTTTTAAAAATTTTCCAAAGATTCAATACGAATTAAATGATGGCAAACGTGTATACATTAAAGACTTTTTTCGTAAGTCACGTATAGAGCAAGAAGCAGTCAATAGTATAATAAACTATACTAAGTATGAAATACAAGACGGTGAAAGACCTGATGTTGTTGCAACTAAACTCTATGGTAATCCAGATTTACATTGGACATTTTTTCTAGTAAATGACATAGACAATTACTATGATTGGCATATGGATAACGAAACTTTTGAGAAGTATGTCAATAAAAAGTACAAGGGTTACTATGCAATCGCATCTCAAACTTCAGATATTCTTACAAGTACAGATAAATTTCTTATAGGCGAAAAGGTTAGTAGCACTTCAGCAGCTGGTCGTATACTAGAAGTCGACCCAACAAAAAATAGAATAGCAGTCGATACAAAAGGATTTGTTTCTGGTGAAGCAATCACAGGTGCAATTAGTGGTAAATCCTTTACACCAACAAGTGTTATACCTCATTATGAAGGTATAGTGCATTATAAAAATTCTGATGGTATAATTCGAAATGCACCTGCAAGTGGATTCTCAGCAGTTACAATCTATGACCATGAGTATGAGCATAACGAAGAAAAAAGATTAATCAACGTAATAAGACCAAATATAATAAATGATGTAGTTAGAAGATTTGAAAAAGTAATGTTATCATGAGTGAATCACAAGCAAACTTTCTACCAGGTGAGTTATCGGTAGATGCAGTTATATTAACTAACCCAGAGGGAGAGACAATCAATCTTTTACCAATCACTGGTCGTATAGATATTTTTGAAGGCATTGATGAACCATTTCTACATGGAAGAATAACTGTAGTAGATGCATTAGGCATAGCAGACGATTACAAAATTTTTGGACAAGAATCTATTTCTATCCGATATAGAGTTAAAGAAAACAAAGGTAACTTTTCCAAATTTATAGAAAAAACTTTTAGAACTTATAAGATTACAAATGTTAATAATAGTGATTATAATACCTATTCATATGCAATTCATTTTATAGACCCTAAGTTTTTCATATGTGAAAATTCTAGAATTAGTAAAACACTTAGAGGTTCATATTCAGAAATGCTTTTACAAACATTGAGTAAAGATGCAAGATTTGAAAAGTTGCCTAATAAAATTGGTGTAGATTTTTGGGATAAATCTGTACCAGAAAAACATCAGTTAGTATGTCCTAATTGGTCTCTGAATGAGCTAATAGAATACATTGTAACGAATGCAAATCATGCCAATGATTCAGTATTCAAGAATAGCATGTTCTTTTTTCAAACAATGATTGGTGGTTTCAGATTCATGTCATTAGATAAAATGTTAAGTGGTGATAATGAACTGATTTCTAAATTTGATTATCAACCTAGAAACATAAATTTAAATCAAGAGGATATTCCAACAGAAGCAGACGGTGGTCAAAGTGCAAGAATTTTAGATTTTGAAATACAAACTAAGACTGATACATTAAGAGGCACAACAAGAGGCGCATATTCTTCAGTATTAAAAACATATGACCCAATTCGTAAAGTAGAAAAAGAAATATATTTTGATTTAGCAGAAAATTATAAGAGAAGTAAAAACAAACATTTATCAGGATTTCCACCTATCAGATTAGATGACGATGAAGTAATCTTTGATGGTGAACCTGGTGTTGGTTCATTAGGTGATATAGAGGGTAAAGAAAGAGAAGTAGATTATGCCCCAAATAAAAATTACTTAAGAGGTGCAAAAACACATTACAAAGTTAATCATACAAATGCATTTTCAGATGAGGCAAAATTAGTAGATGGTAGTGGTAAAGTAAACATAGAACAATATGTAGGTAATGAATTTTTAGACGATGCGATATTAGAACGAGAAGCAATGTTAGAATTACTAAGTCAAAACGTTTTAAAGATGACAATACCTTATCGTCAAGACCTGGCAGTAGGTACGATTATCAATGCTTCTATACCTACAGGAAAACAAAATGGTTCACAAAGTCCTTTAAATGACAATAGATACTTAGTGACTAAAATAAGGCATGTAGTTCAACCTTTAGATTATAAAGGCACTATGGTAATTCAGTGTGTCAAAGAAAGTTTTGCAGCTGATATAAAAGAAGTCAAAGCATTAGATGAATACGAAGGACCAAATATCGATGAATAATTTTTTCTACGGCATAGTTGAAGATAGAAATGACCCTTTGCAAATTGGTAGGGTGAGAGTTCGTGTTCATGGTGTTCACACTGATGACAAGAAACTTATATCTTCAGCAGACTTGCCATGGTCACAAGTTTTAATACCAACAACAAGTGCTGGATTATCTGGATTTGGACATGGTCATGGGCTTGTTGAAGGAACAACAGTCTTCGGAATGTTTCGTGATGATGAGAGACAAGACTTCTTAGTTCTAGGAGTCGCATTAGGAATCAATCAGACTGGTTACAAGATTACAATAACAGATGAGTTATTGACTAGGTCAGTTGACAAAGGATTCAATGACCCTAGAAGACAGACACAAACAGATTATAACAACTCAGTTGACGGTCTAAATTCTGGCACGGACAGAAAACGTCCTAACGAATTATCATTAGCACTTGATACATCACCTCAGTTGCCAAAAGGATTAGAAATAACTAATAAAGATAACAAATACGAAGTCAAATTAACAGAACCTTCATCTAAAGAATTGCCGTATTACCCTCTCAAAGATTATTACAATGAATCAGATTTAAATAGATTTGCAAAAGGTGGTGGTGATTATAGCACTAGAGATAATTTACCAAACGGATTTGTTCCTGATTTAGATGAAATATATCCAGCATACAATGAAGAAAAGAAAGAGGGTAATATATGGAAAAAAGAAGCAGGAAGAAAGTCTCTATATCCATTTAACAAAGTACATCATACAGAATCAGGTCACATGATAGAGATGGACGATTCTGTGGGCGCAGAACGATTGGCAGTATCACACAGGTCAGGAACATTTTACGAAATACATAAAGATGGTTCAGAAGTTCATCGAGTCGTTAACGATAATTATACAGTCATATGTAAAGATGATAATGTATACATCGGTGGCAAATGTAATATTAAAATTTTAGGAGATGCAAACATCGATATCGATGGTAAAGCAGACATACATTCAGATAAAGCAATGAAAATCTCATCAAGTATATCAACGACTATCACTGCACCTCTCGTTGACATCAATGGTAAAACAGTTAAACTTAATTCATAATGACTACAGCACCAACATATGATGTACCACAAGTCCCTTCGGCATTTCCATGCCCACCAGGTGATATCTTTAATCTTCCTACAAAAGAAGAGTTACTCAATGCAATCAATAAGATTGCACAAATACCAAGTGAAATTAAATCCTTTTTAGTAGAAAAGAAAGATGAGATAGCAGAAGACGTAGCAAAAGAATTACAAAAAATATCAGATGAAATCTCTGAGTTTATGGAAAAGATAGCAGACATACTATCTCCGTATTGGCAAAAAGGCACTATTCGCAATTGGCAAAAAGAAGCAAAAGATGCCATCACTGAACTCTTACAAGAGTTGCATCTCTATATTCCAACAAAGATAATGGAAATCATATCAAAACTTATTCCTTTTGATTTTAATGTAACTGTTCTTGGTATAGAAATCAATCTTCTAAAGATATTTACTAAAGAAGAGCAACTCAGAATCAAGACTCAAATTGCAGAAGATGTTGATAAGTTTTTTGCTATGGTTGCCGAAGAGTTTCAAGGATTCAAAGCAGACTTTGGTGTATTATGTAATGAGTGGAAAGCAAAGATGACTTGGCAGTATATTAAAACTAAGTTACAAAATCTTTTAACAGAAGGATTACATAGTATCTTTGGTAAGTTGATTGATAAGTTTGATGAGATATGGGACGCCCTTGGACTGCCTAATCTAATTGCATTGTTTACTTTAGATGTGGGTGCATTGATTGAAGAAGCAATTGCAAAACTAAGAGAAAAAAGAGACGAGTTAGTAGAGAAAGTTCAAAATGCAGTAGGCGAAGCAAGAGAAAAGCTCGAAGAAGAATTGGCAAGAATTAATGCAGACATATTAGGTGTCATCGAAGATATTAGTCTCTTTGGTTTTAATGTTAGAAGTATTATTGGTGGGTTTATTGATGAGAATGTCGCATCTTTAGAAGAGAAAATTATGGAGTTCAAACTAGCATTAGAAGACTTCAAACAAAATTGGCAGAAGAAGTTATTAATGGAATGGGTAAAGATTGTGAAGAAGTTCTTTGATGCAATCGGTCTAGGAAAAATCTTTGAATTCTTAACATTTACATTTTGTGATTTACTCAATCTAATAGGATTCCCTTTTGCAATCAACATAAGTAATGCGACTTTACCAAAACCAGTCCATCCAGAAGTAATAAAAGACCCTGCATTACTAACATTCAGTGAAGGAACAGCATCGTATGATGGAGATGGTGAGACTCAAAGTTTTTCTATACCAAGTGGCAGTGGTTCTATTCATGTTTTTGTAAATGGCGAAGCACAAGTCGGAGGAATACTTGGGTCTTATTCGATTTCAGATGGAAATATTACTTTTAGAGACAGTAGTGTTCCAAATGTTGAAGATATGGTTTCGATAATAAAGATATAACGTATAAATAGATTTATGGCCGATTATCTAAAACCAAATTCTAAAGTAAACGCAAAGAAAAATTTGTATTCAGATTTAGATTTGTTTATGAATCCACATCCGGTAACAAAAGACGTTACAACTAAAAAAGATTCAGATGCAATCAAAAGGTCAGTAAAAAATATCATTCTAACAAACAAATTTGAAAGACCATTCAAACCAAATTTTGGTGCAAGTGTTCGTAATATGCTATTTGAGTTAGACTCTCAAAGACAGATACGAAAATTCACAAAAGAAATAGAAAAGATGATTTCTATTTTAGAACCAAGAGTTAATAATGTAAAAGTTGCATTAGGTGAAATGAGAGGTAATGATTTAAACATGACAGTGTTTTATAATATTGTCAATGGTCTTCCAAATCAAGGTGTAGAATTCACAGTAACGAGGGTAAGATAATGGCAACAGTATATAAATTAGTAGTAGAAAAATTAGGTGGGACAGACCCATCAACATTCAAACCAAAAGTTGGTGAGATATTTTATGACCCAACAACAGGAACATTAAAAGTTTCTGATGGTTCAACATTAGGTGGTAATGGTTTACCAGTTACACTTGCTGGAACAGTAACAGGTCATTTAATACCTGATACAAATGATGCATATGATTTAGGTAGTGCTGAATTTAAGTTTAGAGACATGTACTTATCAGATAGTACTATTCACACTGCATCAGGTTCTATCTCAACAGAGAACAATGTTTTATCATATAACGGAGAACCAGTCATACTAGAATCACATTTAAAGACTTTAGTTGCAGAGTCAACTTCATGGGACGACTTTCAATCTAAAGTAGAAGGATTATAATGGCAGTAAATAGTTCAAACATAAACATTACAGAAACAGATTTCGAAGCAATTGCAGATAACCTTAAAACTTATCTAAAAGGTCAAGAGAACTTTAAAGATTATGACTTTGAAGGCTCAAACATGTCAGTTCTAATTGACTTGATGGCATACGCATCTCATATTGGTGCTATCAATACAAACATTGCCGCATCAGAGTTGTTCTTAGACTCAGCACAAATCAGAAAGAACGTTGTATCACGTGCAAAAGATTTAGGATTTATACCTGCTACTGAAAAGGCATCATCTGCCACTGTTGTAGTAGACATTAATAATATTGCTAAAGCTGATGGAACAATACCAACAGCAGATGAAATGATATTGCCTAGAGGACATAGATTTAATAGTGTCTTTGATGGTGTATCATACGAGTTCGTAGTTACTGAATCGGTCACACCAACAAAATCAGTAAACGACTTTAACTATGAGAGTGTAGAATTAGTTCAAGGAACTTATGTCACTGATACATTTATATTTGATAATCAAATACAGAATCCAAAATTTGTATTATCAAATGCAAGGGTTGATAGAAATAGAATTGATGTTGCAGTAACATCAAATGGTAGAGAAGAATCATATTCATTATCTACCAATGTATCAACAATTAATGCATCGAGTAAAGTATATTACACACAAGAAAATGAAGAAGGATTTGTAGAGATATATTTTGGTGATGGAGTATTAGGTACTGGTCTTAAAGACGGTGATGCAATCGAAGTTACATATGTTGTTGTTGATGAAGAACATGCAAACGGTGCCAGAATATTTGGTATGTTAGATTCACTGAATGGATTCTCAAATGCAACAATTACAACAATAGATATTGCATCAGGTGGTGCAGAAAAAGAATCAATCGAGTCAATCAAGTTTAAAGCAACAAAATTCTATACATCACAAAACAGATTAGTCACACTGAATGACTACAAAGCAAAGGTCCAAGAGTATTACTCAAATGCAGATGCAGTTGCAGTATGGGGTGGAGAAGACAACGACCCACCCGAGTATGGTAAAGTCTTTGTATCATTAAAACCACAAAATTCAGATTATCTTTCAGAAGTAGAAAAGACAGACGTACAAAACAAACTTAACGCATTGAATATGTTGACTGTAAGACCAGTGATTGTTGATGCAGACATTACTAAGATATTAATTACAACAACATTCAAGTATAACAAAAACGATACCACTTTGTCAAAAGGCGAGTTAGAAACAATTGTAAAGAATGCAATTATCAAATACGATACAGAAAACTTGAATAACTTCGATGCAATCTTTAGGCATTCAAAACTCGTAACAGCAATTGACAATGCACAATCTTCAATTTTATCAAACGTCACTAACGTTAGATTGAAGAAAAAGAAAACTGTATCATTAGGTACAGATAAAGGTTTCGAAGTTAACTTTGGTAATGCATTCTACAATCCACATTCTGGTCATAACGCAGATGCTGGTGGAATATTAACATCAACAGGAATCAAAATACAAGGTGATTCAGTGAATGACCATTTCTTTGACGATGACGGAAAAGGAAATATTCGTAGATTTATAATAGAAGCAGGAACAAGAGTAACAAAAGACAGTGAGGCAGGTACAATAGACTATGTCTCAGGAAAGATTTCGATTGACGCCATCAATATTACATCAACAAGTAATATCGATACCTCAATTGAATTCACCGTAATACCAAGTAGTAACGATGTCGTTGCAATCAGAGGTTCTTTGATTGACATTGATAAAGATAGTATTAGTGTTACTGGTGAAGTAGACACCATCGCAAGTGGTGAATCTAGTGCTGGTGTTGGTTTTACAACCACATCAACATCTAGTTATTAATATGTATGAAGTGATTACGGCATTTACCGTAAGTAGCATTCCATTAACTTGGTTTTTATAGGAGGAAACTAAAATGGCAGATAAAAAAATTACCGCTCTAAACTTAATTGATGAAGCGGATATTAACGGTGCAGACTTATTGCACGTAGTAGACGACCCAAGTGGGACGCCTGTAAATAAGAAATTAACAATCGAAAGATTATTCAACAATGTACCATCATTCTTAGCATTCGATGACATTGAATCTTTAGATGAGTCAACTTCAGTATCTTCAGGTATCTCAGCAGGTGAGGCAATTACAAAACTAGATTTCACAGGTGAATCTGGTGGTGTAGACTTAGACATTGATTTAGGTGCCCCAACTCACGAAGGTCAAATGAAAATAATAATTAGAGTGAAGGACGATGTGGCAATTAATGCAGACATCGATGTCCCATCATCTAATTGGGTAACAGGAACAGCTTCTGATTCACTAGTTATGGCATCTAACAGTGCTGTAGTATTAGTTGCAGTTGCTTCAGTATGGTATCCAGTTGCTACTGTAGGTACAGTAACAATTAACTAATAGCAGAGATATATGGCTCATCAAAATCATGTTGTAGATAAATTATCTACTCGATTATCAGGACTTCTTCCAGAATATATTAGGGAAGATGCACCTATATTCGAAGCATTCTTGCAATCATATTTTGAATACTTAGAGTCAGAAATCATAGTTCTCGAATCAGTCGATGAACTAGATGCTATTCAACTCGAGGACGGTACTGTTGAGGGTGATACATCTATATTATTACTCGAAGATGGTACCGACCCACTTGAATCAGACATAGACAATGCTAAACTGATTTACGAACAAGATAAAGAACCCCTATCAGTTGGTGAATATATCTATGGTGAAACTAATAAGTCGGTTGCCAAGATACTAACTCACCACATTTCAAAAGTAAAGAAAATTCTGATTGTCGATACGATATCAGGTACAGGTTTCGCAGAAGGCGAAAAGATTACGGGTAGAGATGGTAATCAAACAGGAGTTGTATCATCTTATAAAGAAAACAGTATTGTTGCAAGTAACAGATTACTAGACTATTCAGATGTTGATGAAACATTAGAATCATTCTTACAATACTTTCAGAAAGATTTCATACCATCTTTAGATTTAAAAGATACACAAAACAAAAGACTTACATTAAAGAACATAGGTAAATTATACAAGCAGAAAGGAACAGCAGAGTCAGTTCAATTCTTAATGCGTATACTTTACGGACTCAATTCAGAAATTAAATATCCCATAGACGAAACAGTTTCTGCTTCAGAATCAAATTACAGTGAAGACAGAAGAATGTTTGTCGTTATGGACGCAGGTGGTACGCCACAAGCAACGGATAGAATCGTACAATACAACGAAGTCGACACAACTCTAGTCGATGCAGAGGCAGTCGTAGAGCAAGTCAACATTATTAGTTCAACTAATCGACAGTATTCACTGTCAATATCAGATACACATAGAGGAACTTTTCAACCAAACAAAAGAGTTACACTACAAGACAGAGATGGCGTAACAGCATATCAAGGAACAGTAAAAGGTATTGTATCAGGTGTAATTAAATCAGATACATCAACATACTTTGGTTTAGAAGACGATGCTGGTGACTTATTACTAGAAACTGGTTCTGGTTTATTATATGAGAAACCAACGATTGGTTCGATGTATGATTTAAACGACCAAATAAGATTTACTGGTTCAAAAACAGATACAGAGGAAGTTGATGCAATAGGTATTGTTGCAGGTCTATCAAGAGGACCAGTTGAAGAGATATACTTAGAAGAAAGTGGCGAAGGATATTCAGCAAATGATATTATTATCTTCGAAGATGAAGGTACTGAAGGTGGTGGTGCAGAAGCAATCATCTCAGCAGTCGGTGATGAAATCACTTTAGAAAATGCAAGTGCATTAGACCAATACGAATTAATCGCAACAGCAGGACAAACAACGTTTGGTGGTGTTGACAGTAACGGAAATAGTATTCGTGATTTAAATGATAAACCAATCGCATTGAATGGTTTAAAGGTTAAAGTCTTTGTCGATGGTATAGAACAAGCAGAAACTAGTTTCGAAGAAAAACTCGATAGAGTTGTCTTCTCATCTTCACCTACACCAAGTGGTGGTGAGAGGGTAGAAATAGTATCAGAGTTCAGCAGACTTGTTGAAGAAGATGCCGACCCAATTATGTTAGAGTCATCTGACCAGAGAATCAGACGAATTATTATCACAAATGGTGGTGCTGGTTATCAAAAATTACCAAGAGTATTCCCAGGTGGTTATCTATACTTTGATGACGTTTCAGATTATACAGTGGGTGAAGTTGTAACAGGACAATCTTCAAATGCAACTGGTATTATATCACGTATTGATACAAAAAACAAGCGATTGGTCATCAAAAGATTATCAACAGATACTGGTGAGTTTACAGAAGAAATTATAGAAGGTGGTTCATCAACAACCGAAAGAGCTTGTACATTCGCAAACGTTACAGCAGGTACAGGTGCAAAACTCTTTGCTTGGTCATCACAAATTGGTGGTGTGGAAAAAGTTAGATTTACAAATCAAGGTTACAACTTTGATGAAGATGCAATCCTTGGTAATAATTCATTCTTTAATATAATGATTACAACACCAACTACAGTTGGTTCATTAAGTAAAGATGTAGTCTTTACTGGTGAAACATCTGGTGCAACAGGTAGTGTTGTATCATTCGATGCACAAAGAAACATACTTAAGTTTACAACAAGAAATGGTACTTTCCAAAAAGATGAGAAAGTAACTTACGCAAATACAGACAGTTTTAAAGTTATTGAGTTTGACCCATATGATGCTAGAGGTGAGTTTGCTGGAGAAGGTGTTATCTTAGATAACTTCTTAGGAGAAAAGGGTTACGCATCTAACAGCACATCAAACATACAAGATAGTAAGTTCTATCAATCACATTCATATGTTATTAAAGTTGGTAAAGCAATCGATGAATATAGGTCAGTAGTTAAAGATATTGTTCACCCATCAGGTCACATCTTTTTCGGAGAAGTTGCTGTAGAAAACATCATCGTATCAGATACAAAAAATGGTAGATTTAGTAGAAGAGTCGATGTAGATGGTGTTGATAACTCTCTTGCATTAGAACAAAGGGCATTTGTTCCTACTATCATTATTACATTAG
>Ga0213859_10000188_pt1 | contig 29084 bp, 46 predicted proteins | sample PICome_2_FD_160133 | JGI IMG/M metagenome (GOLD analysis project Ga0213859, IMG submission 160133) | Coastal seawater microbial communities near Pivers Island, North Carolina, United States - PICO304 | ecosystem: Environmental > Aquatic > Marine > Coastal | place: USA: North Carolina...
CTGTTCTGGATTTCAATATAAATGGGATATGTTAGATAATCCAGTAGATGGCCATTTAGTAGAAGATATCTTGTACATAGATAGAATCGCAGAAATGTTTGTCATTGGTTGTACAGTAGATTATGTTACAGAGTTTGGAGGATCTTATCTTAAGGTCATTAATCCTAACGCAGTTGCTTCTTGTGGTTGCGGAGAATCATTTTCAATCTAATTAACATGTTAATAACAAAGTTGTGTACTTTTCCTCAAAAGTAGTGTATAATAATACTTAATAATTGAGGAGTAACATATGACTACATTAAAACAACACTACATTAATTTTCAATCACAACCAACAATTCCAAATAAAATTCTTTATTTACAACAAAACCAAAAAGAATTATCACAATATAATATTAACATTCCAAACTTAATATCACACTGGAATAAACAAAAAGAATCATAATGGCATTTTACACAAACTTATATCGATACAAAAATAATATCTTCTATCGTGGTTATTCAAATAACGGCGATAGAGTTATTAAAAAAGAACAGTATAAGCCAAGATTTTATGTTACATCAAATACTAAAACAAATTTTAAAAGCTTAGATGGACAATATGTTGGACCTGTAGAGTTTAATAGTATGTACGAAGCTGGTCAATGGTTTAAAGATAATGTTGAAGTGTCAGGCAGAAGTATATACGGTAATAAAAGATTTATTACACAATACGCGATGGATAAATTTCCACAAGATATTCAATTTGATCGTAATATGATTAATGTTGGTACATTCGATATTGAAACAGATTATGATGATGGCTTTCCATATCCAGACCAAGCTGCTCATACTATATTATCAATATCATATAAGTCAAGTAAATTTTCAACATATCATGTGTGGGGTTATGGCGATTTTAAAACCGAAGACTCTCTTATAAAAGATGTTAAGTATGTTCAATGTAACAGTGAAGAAGAACTTCTTACTAAGTTTATAGAATTTTGGTCTCACCCAGATATTACACCTGATGTTATAACTGGTTGGAATACAAGATTTTTTGATATACCATATATTATTAATCGAGTTGCTAAAGTCTTAGGAATTGAATGGCTATCAAAGTTTTCTCCTTATGGGTTACAAATCCCGCCACCAAGAATGATACCGAGCCGTGGCAAAGAGAATATGGTTTATGAGATTCCTGGAATACAAACACTCGATTACATGGAATTATTTCAAAAGTTTGGTTATACATATGGTCCACAAGAATCATACGCATTGAATCATATTGCTTATGTTGTACTTGGTGAAAAGAAACTTTCATATGAAGAATCAGGCTCACTTAAAAATCTTTATAAAGATGATTATCAAAAATACATCGATTATAATATGAAAGATGTTCAGCTAGTTGACAGACTTGAAGAAAAGCTTGGACTGATTACTTTGGCTATTACTATGGCTTATAAAGGTGGTGTTAATTATCAAGATACATTTGGTGTTACAGCAATATGGGAATCGATTATTTGTAGAAAATTAAATCAACATAACATTATAACTCCTCTTACTCAACAATTCGATGATTATCAAATTCAAGATGGTAAATCTCATATTGCTGGTGGTTATGTAAAAGATCCGATCCCTAAAAAATATCAATGGGTAGTATCATTTGATTTAAATTCTCTATATCCTAATATTATTGTTCAAAACAATATGTCACCAGAAACAATAGTAGATCATATCGATGATCCTAATAAGTATGTTAGAGCTGCTAATGAAACATATTATCGTAAAGACTTTCAAGGTGTTCTTCCACAAATTATTGAAGAATATTATGATGAACGTGTATCAGTAAAGAAGATGATGTTAGCTGCTAAATCTCAAATGCAAAAAGGTTATACAGTTCAACTTGATAGAGAAATAAACACTCTTGAAAATCGTCAAATGGCTATTAAAATTCTACTTAATAGTTTGTATGGTGCACTTGCTAACAAACACTTTTTATATTTTAGACCAGCACTTGCTGAAGGTGTTACTCTTACTGGTCAAAAAGCAATTAAGTGGGCTGAACAAACTATGAATAAAGAATTAAACAAGTTACTTAAGACTGATAAAGATTATGTTATCGCAATTGACACCGATTCTTTATACGTCAACTTTGGACCACTCATAGAGAAATTTACTCCAAAGAATCCAGTTTTATTCTTAGATCAAATCTGTAAAGAACACTTCGAACCTGCTATAGAAAAAGCATATCATGAATTTTATATTATGCATAATGCATATAAAAATAGAATGGTCATGGCAAGAGAAGCAATATCAGATGTTGGTATCTGGACTGCAAAGAAAAGATATATTCTTAATGTGCATAATAATGAAGGTGTTCAATATTCAGAACCAAAACTTAAGATTATGGGTATTGAAGCAATTAAATCATCAACACCCGAAATAGTTCGTAATAAATTTAAAGAAGCATTTAAATTAATAATATCTGGTACCGAAGCTGAAACACAAAAATTTATTGCTAACTTTAAAGCAGAATTTAAAAGTTTACAACCAGAAGAAATAGCCTTTCCTCGTAGAGTTACAAACATTACAGATTGGCATGATAGAAAAACAATATTTAAAAAGAGTTGTCCAATACATGTTAGAGGTTCTCTACTACATAATTATTATCTTAAAGAAAACAAACTAAATAACAAATATGAACTTATAACAAATGGTGATAGAATTAAGTTTGTATATTTAAAATTACCAAACTCAATAAGACAAAACGTGGTATCATTTAAAGATGTATTACCAAAAGAATTAAAACTACATAACTATATTAACTATGATTTACAGTTCGAAAAAACATTTATCGAACCACTAAATTTAATACTCAACCCAATCGGCTGGAGTGCCGAAGAACAAGCAACCTTGGAGGATTTTTTCGTATGAGTACAAACTGGTTTAAAGATATGCAAGATATGCATAAGAAATATGGTGTCGACAAATGGATGAATGAAGAAAAGAAATCCGATTGGTCGAGACTAAATAAGTATATGGATTTTAGAATTAAAATGATGCAAGAAGAACTTGATGAAACAAAGCAAGCATTTAAAGATCATAATCCAGAAGAAATAGTTGATGGTATTATTGATTTATGTGTTTTTGCTATCGGCACACTTGAAGTATTTGGTGTTGATGCTAACAAAGCATGGGATCAAGTATATAAAGCTAATATGTCAAAGGAAGTTGGCATTAAAGAAGGAAGACCTAATCCACTTGGTTTACCAGATTTAGTAAAGCCTGAGGGATGGGAAGGTCCAACACATGAGGGCAATCATGGAAATATCACTGACTCTTTTTAATAGTATATTTGATAATAAGACTAAACAAAAATTAACTTTTGAAAACTTTGATAGTTTTGAAAAAGCATTATATAGTCTTTCTACTAGAGTTATAAAATCTAAAAAAGATGCACCGTTAATGACGCCTGCACAGTTTAAACCTAATACAACAAGAGCTAATGCTAATGTTACAATGTGGGCAGGCTGGTGTGCAGTTGATGTTGACGATTTTGAATTTACAGGAGATCTTGAAAGTGCTTTATCTGATCGTTTTAACAAGTATCGTTTTATTTGTTACTCTACTGCTAGCAGCTTGGAATCTTTTCCAAAGTTTAGGCTTGTCTTTCCACTTACGAAAAATATACCACATGAAAAAATACGACACTTTTGGTATGCTCTTCAAACAGAACTTGGAGACTTGGGAGATAAGCAAACCAAAGATCTTTCTCGCATGTATTATGTACCAGCAAAATATGATAATGCTTTTAATTTTATCTTTTCTCGAAGCGGTGATTTTATCAACCCTGATACTTTACTAAACAAATATCCTTATAAAGAAAAATCAAGTAATAGTTTCTTTGATAGACTACCAGAAGATATGCAAAAAGAAATTATTGAACATCGTAAGTCTAAACTTGATAACACAAATGTAAATTGGTCATCATATAAGAATTGTCCTTTCTTTCCAAAACAATTAGAAAAAGAATATCGAATGATAAGTAGCAGTGGTTGGTATCATAAGATGTATCAGATCATGGTTGCTACAGCTGGTAATGCGGTTAAAAACAAATATCCAATTACAGCTCAAGAAATTACAGCATTGTGTAGAGAACTTGATATTGAAACTGGTAATTGGTATAAATCCCGTCCATTAGAAAAAGAAGCTGATCGCGCTTTGGAATATGTATATAAAAATATTTAAATTAAATGCATTTTTTCCTTTACTTTAAGAAAAAAGTATGGTATAATAATATTATAAAATTAAAAAGGGAGTTTATTTTATGTACAAAGGTTTTCAATTCGAATTATTTCAACCATCATGGGGTGTAAATCCTGGTTTTAAGAATTTAGCTGATAAGCTAAACGAGCTCTTACCTTTACAAGGTAAAGTCCAATTTCCAAGATCTAAAAATAAAAATCTTGAATTATTTAGAAAAGCGCAAAATGCTATTTACGATCTTTTTAATAATGGTCTTTGTAATAGAAGATCTGAGTTTGTAAATCTCTTTGGTTTCTCACCGTCATCTTCAAAATATTGGACTGATGTTAGTCTTAATGATATTGAAAATGCGGTTGAGAAAAGATTTACACGAATTATTTTATCAGCAGCTAAAGAACAGGGAGTTCAATAATGTATTATGTTGATGCTTTTAAAAGCGATGTTATAATTGATATGAAGACTGGTATGGAAGTGCGTGATAGTAGTATTAAGTCTGATGGAAAAAGATACAGATGGTTTGATGAAATGATGGTTTGTTCTTCTGGCCACATTAAAAAAGAAAATGCAATTGCTGAAATAAAAAAGCTTGAAAGTAAAGGCTATAGAGTTGAAATGGAGGAGTGTCAATAATGTTAGATTGGAATCAATTTGAAAACGAAGCTAAATACGATGCTGATGGTGAAGTAAGACATGACAATATTACTTATGTTGGTGATGTTATTGAAACTAAATATGGCTTATGCAAGATTAAAAAGATTGAAATCATGCCAGAGCCTAGACATTACTCTAAGTGTGGAATAAATGTAAATAAAATGTTTACATCGATGTTAAACTATTGTATAATAGATCTAGATAACAACCATTTTATATATGGAGATGAAGTTGAAAGAATCAGTTAAAGTTCTAAACGAATGTGTTGAGTTACAAAACAGAAAATCTGATGATTATCAGAATAAAGACTCTAACGTAACTCAAGCAATGCATTATCGACGTGGTGTTGATAGCATACATGATATCATTCAAGGTAAGTGCTATCGTGCTCAATCAATACTCGAAAGTCAAGGTGATCCAAATTTTGAATCACTCGAAGATACGTACAAAGATATAATTAACTATTGTTCTTTTGCAGTATCTTATATGCGTGGCAAGATGGAAGGTCAGAATCCGGATAGAGATATGTATAATAAACCGAAAGTGAAAAAAAATGTTGGATATTAAAACTGAACAAATAAGAAATTTATTTAAATCTAAACTTCTTAATGAAGAGTTTTCAACAGATAAAACTGGTCAAAAAACTATTGAAGTGATTGGTGCTTCTTTTCTTGCAGATGAGCCATCAATATTTGGTACACCTAATGATGACTATATCAATCATGAAATTCTTTGGTATCAATCACACAGTTGTAATATCAATGACATCTATTCAGATGAACGTGAACCACCTAAAGCTTGGCAGTTAAGTGCTAATAAATACGGTGAAATCAATTCAAATTATGGTTGTCTTATTGGTTCTGATAAATATTACGGTCAATATGGTATGGCACTTGACGAGTTACTCTATAACAAAGATAGCCGTAGAGCATCTATGATATACCAAAGACCATCAATATGGGTGGAGTACGAAGAAGATGGTAAAAATGATTTTATATGTACTAATGCCGTTACTTATTACATTCGCGATGATGAACTACACGCAGTCGTACAAATGCGTTCAAACGATGTCGTGTTCGGATACAAAAATGACTATGCTTGGCAGCTTCATGTTCTAGAAGAATTAGTACACGATTATAACAGTTGTAAAACTGATTCATACGAAGAAATAAAACCTGGCGATATTATATGGCAAGTTCAAAACTTGCATGTCTATGAAAGGCACTTTCATCTTGTCAAGTAAATGGGATAAAAGATTTTTAGAAATGGCTCAACTTGTTTCAAGTTGGTCAAAAGATCCATCTCGAAAAGTTGGAACTGTTGCTGTAAGAAATAGAACAGTGATTGCTCAAGGTTACAATGGTTTTCCTCGAGGCATTAAAGATGATGAAAGATATAATGATAGAGAAACTAAGTATAAATACGTCGTGCATTCAGAAATGAATGCTATATATAACGCAGCACAAAATGGTGTATCATTGGAAGGATCTACTGTTTACACATATGGATTACCAGTATGCCACGATTGTGCAAAGGGATTAATACAAGTAGGTGTAAAAAGAGTTGTATCACCTATACATGAAGTACCTGATCATTGGAAACTTTCATGCGGCATGACTAAATCAATGTTTGAAGAAGCTAATATAAAATGGGATTGGATTAAAATATGAAAATACTTGTCACAGGAATGAATAAAAATCAAGTTACTGAAAACTTTTATTTAAGACAACAATTAAGAGTGGTACCTTCACATTATTCTTTATTAAAATGCTTAAGAGATATGGGACATGATGTTGAACAAAGATATGTTAAAGTTGGTGAAGACTTATCAATGTATGATAAAGTAATTTGTTTTTTAGCATCACCAAGACAAGCATTACAACTTTTATTCTATAATGGATTATGGGCAATACAAGCAACTCCTAAAGATAAACTTGTACTTGCATTTGATGATTGGCAAACTGATGGAATATTCAAAGGAATTTTATCTTGTGTTGACAAAGAATCACTCTTAAAAGAATTTACAATAAACCAAAATGCAACTGATCCACAAATTAGTAAAGAGTTTTTAGAACCATACACAGATTCTTTACTTGAAGCAGTAAATTATGTAGGTAAAAAAGAAGCACCAATATTATTATCAGTTTTTGCTGGTGGCGATATGAGTAAAATAATTGATTATGATAAAGACAAAGTGTTTGGTTACAATCCAAATCCATATCACAGAAATAGAACACCAGGTGATAGAGGCGACATTGAAAAAAGTGAAATGAATTTTATGGAATCACAATTACAGCCATCATTTGAAGAAGACTTTGTAAGTCCAGAAAATAAAGAAAAGAAATTTAATTTTGCTTCATTAGTGCAAAGCAGTACAGCAAAATGGTTAAAAAAGCAAAACATAAACAATTGGGATATAGAATATTTCGGTTCAAGAAAAGAAAAACAAAGAAGACTTTCTGAAGAAGATATGTGTAAAGTCTATGGCGAACAATGGGGTTGCTTGATGCCTGGTTATGTGCATTCAGGTTCAGGCTGGTGGAGAGCAAGACCATTACAAGTTACTGATGCTGGTTCAATTTTGATTGGCGATTATGAAGAGCTTATGGTATTATATGGTAATGAAGAAGCAGCATCAGTAAAAGCATCAGACCTTGAGACTATGAGTGTGCAACAATTAAAAGATCTAGCTGAGCTACAAAAAAGCTCGATATATACTAAACATCCGTTGGATAAGAACACACAACAAAACGAACTAAAGAAAGCATTAAACATATGAAAATATTAGTAGTAGGTGCAGGTTTTTCAGGCGCAGTTGTTGCGCATCAATTAGCAAAGGCCGGTCACGATATACATGTTATAGATGAAAGAAATCACATAGGTGGTAATGCCTATGATTATACAAATAAAAAAGGAATAAGAATCCACAAATACGGGCCTCATTTGTTTCACACTAATAATGAAAAAGTATATAATTGGGTTACACAATTTGATGAATGGGTGCCGTATAAACATAAAGTTAAAGCACAACTCAGTGATGGTAGATATGTTACATTACCGGTTAATAAAGAAACAAAAGAAATTGTAGGTGAAGAAAATATTGTTAATACATTTTTTGCACCTTATACATATAAGATGTGGGGAAAAACAATTGAGGAACTTGATCCATCAATCTTAAAAAGAGTACCAATTCGCGATGATGACAACGAGTATTACTTTCCAAATGATGAATATCAAGTCATACCGAAAAATGGTTATACAAAAATATTTGAATTAATCTTAGATCATAAAAACATAAAGGTAGATTTATCTGTTCCTTTTGAAAGAAATATGGAAAAAGATTTCGATCATATTTTTAACGCAATGCCGATTGATGATTATTTTAATTATGTTTACGGATCTTTGCCATATCGTTCTATAAAGTTTCATCATATTGATGTACCAATGAATAAAATTTTACCAACTGGTACTGTCAATTTTACTCATGATGGACCTTACACAAGAGTCACTGAATGGAAAAACCTACCTTGTCACGGTACAAACAATTATTATACAACTTTAACATATGAAGAACCATGTGATTATGTAACCAACAATTTTCAAAGATATTACCCGGTGAAAGATGTTGATGGTAAGAATAGAGAAACATATGAAAAATATAAAAAGTTAACGCGTTCTAATATGACATTTATAGGAAGGTGCGGTATGTATGTATACATTGACATGCATCAAGCTATTAATTCAGCGCTTGCGATATCAGATAAATTTTTGGAGGATAATAAATGAAAATAGCAATTACAGGATCTAGAGGTTTTATTGGAAGTCACCTCAAAACAAGACTTGAAAAAGATGGCCACGAAATAGTTGAATGGGATTTAAAACAAGAACCTTCTCGTTGTATTAAAGACTTTGATCCAAGCGATATTAATTATTGTATTCATCTTGCAGCATATGCTGATGTGAGAGCAAGTTTAAAAGATCCACAAAAATATTGGAAAAATAACGTAGAAAATACTACAAGAATACAGAATATATGTCATCATAATAATATACCATTACTTTATGCATCATCTTCTTGTATTCATAACTGGTGGTTATCACCTTACGGTATTAGTAAAAAAGTAAATGAAGAAACTGCATTTCATAATCAGGTTGGATTAAGGTTTACCACAGTCTATGGCGATGGTGCAAGAGATTCTATGTTAATTGGAAAATTAGTAAACGGAACTATTAAGTATCTTACTAGACACACTCGAGACTTTGTACATGTAAGTGATGTAGTAGAAGCTATAGTGTTATTAATGAGCAAAGATATAAGTATGCTTAAACCTGCATATGATATAGGTACCGGAAAGGGTAACGTAGTTGAAGATCTCGGTATATTGGCTGGATGGGAAGGCATTGAAGTTACAGATGGAGATGCATGTGAAGCACAAAATAACACTGCTGATATATCTGCAATGAAAGAGTTAGGTTGGGAACCAAAAGTAGACGTACGAGATTACATTATTAAGAATACGGTAGCTCACTAATGAAATTTGCTAGTATAATACCTCTTATAGGTGGTGCAACTCTTGCTATGCAAAATGTTTTAAAACGTCAACCGGAGTACATTTTAAGTTATGAAGATTTCGAAGCAAATGATAGTCACCTCGTGGAGTACTATAAAGGAAAAGTTCCCTATCATCTTTATAAAAATAATAGGCTACCTTATTTACCTAATGTTGAGGTTATTAATACCGTTTGCCCATGTGCTGGTCTTAGTAGTCTTAGTCCTTCAGCTAGTAGTGATGCTCCTGCTAACGATTGGATGCTTACCACATCACGTCTTGTCTTGGGTACACTCAAACCTCAAGTATTCTGGGGTGAAAACGCACCAGGACTCGCTTCGAACATCGGAAAACCTGTTGTTAAAAAACTCAGAGAAATTGCAAAAAGTTTTGGATATACTTTCTCAATATATAAAACGAAGTCTATCCTTCACGGTTTAGGACAAGTAAGAAATAGAACTTTTTATTTTTTCTGGAAAGGTGAAAAGATTCCTCAATTTGAATATATAAAAAGGGATCACGAAAAAATTGAAGATACAATTCGCGCAGTAAAAAGAAAATCTGATGATCCTATGAACGTTCTTACGAACAAAACAAAACCGTCAAACAATCCTTTTTACAAATACGTTTTAGAAGAAATGTGTGGAGGTATCACCCACAAAGAATTTATTGACACCAAAATAACAAGATCGCAAAATGCAATGGATTACATTGAATGGAATGGCGGAAGCTATAAAGATGTATCGCGTTGGATGGAAGTGCAGGGGTTCAGTAAAATAGCAGAAAGATGCAAAACAATACACAAAAAATTATCTCAAGGTGGTAATATTATGAGAAAGCTTTGTCATTTTCCAAAAGGAACTATAGGAGCTTTTGTTGGACATATGCCAAATAATTTGACTCATCCTGATGAAGACAGATATTTAACTATAAGAGAATGTATGTCTATTATGAAATTACCTGATGATTTTGTATTGCAAGGCGGTCTTAAAAATTTAAACCATATATGTCAAAACGTACCTGTTACTACAGCCGAAGACATGGCGCTTCATGTAGAAAAATTTGTTGATGGAAGATTAGACAATCAGATGATTGACACTGATTTTTTAATACAAGATAATACAAATCATAAATTAAATTTTGAAAAAAACAGTGTACAATTAGATGCTTTTATGGTATAATAATACTATTATTTGTAGGAGAAATGAATGTCAATAATGGATAAACTTAAGAAGAACAGTAAAAGTGATTATACATCAATACTTTCTGATTCTAAATTTTTTACTGAAAAAGATATGGTGACAACAGATGTACCAATGATAAACGTTGCATTATCTGGATCAATGGACGGTGGTTTGGCACCTGGGCTTACAGTATTGGCTGGTCCTTCAAAACACTTTAAAACATCATTTGCGTTAATCATGGCAAGTGCATATTTAAAAAAATATGATGATGCTGTATTATTATTCTATGATTCAGAGTTTGGTTCACCACAAGCATATTTTGAGAACTATGGTATAGATACAAGTAGAGTTCTACATACACCTATTACGAATGTAGAAGAATTAAAATTTGATATTATATCACAACTCGAAGGATTAGATAGAGATGATAAGGTTATTGTAATAATAGATTCGGTCGGTAACCTTGCCTCTAAAAAAGAGTTAGAAGATGCAATAAACGAAAAATCAGTGGCAGATATGTCTAGAGCAAAAGCACTAAAAGGTTTATTTAAAATAACAACACCATATCTAAATATGAAAAATATACCTTTGATTGCAGTTAACCACACTTATCAAGAGATTGGCTTATTTCCAAAAGCTGTAGTTTCTGGTGGTACTGGTATTTACTACAGTGCTGATAATATCTGGATCCTTGGTCGTCAGCAAGACAAACAAGGTACAGAAATAAAAGGCTATCACTTTGTAATCAACGTGGAGAAGTCAAGATATGTTAAAGAAAAGTCTAAAATTCCTATTTCTGTTAGTTGGGACGGTGGTGTTCAGCATTGGTCTGGCCTGCTTGATGTTGCTTTGTCTGGTAATTATGTTTCTAAGCCAAGCGCTGGTTGGTACTGCAGAGTTGATAAATCAACTGGAGAATTGGTGGAACCAAAAGTTCGAGAAAAAGATACATTAAGTGAAGAATTCTGGAAACCAATAATTGAAGAAACAGATTTTAAACAATATTTGACTAACAAATATTCAATATTAAACTCTGTTAATTTAGGTAAATTGGATGAGCATTAATGGAAGAAAAAGTAGATTATGAAATTATTCCAGATCAAGCTGATGAACAAGCTTGGAACGTGAGAATATTAACAGGCCCATATACTGAAACAGTAATCAAATATGGGACTGTTAAGTTTAATGAAATACCACAAAATATGTCATTTAATTTTAATATCGTATCTTCACCTGATGAAAGTTTAAGTGTAGATGATGTAGACTTACAAGACTTTGTCGGTCTTATGCTTGAAAAGATTATGGCTAGAGGTATAGAAGAAGGTACTGTAATAACAAAAGAGGTAGAAGATGGAAAAGATAACTAAGACAGAAAGATTAGTTTTATTGATGGATGAAATTGCAATTGCAAAAAGTAAATTACAACCGCATGATACTGGTCACATTTATACTTCAATAAGCTACTTAGAAAGTAGAGTTGAAGAATTACAAAAAGAAATTGATGAAGGATTAAGAAAAGCTGCCTATGCCAACTAATTTAGAACAAACCATACTGCGTAATCTTCTTACTGATGAAGAGTACATGCGTAAAGTATTACCATTCATAAAACCTGATTACTTTCAAGGTATATACAGAATATTGTTCAGAGAAGCTGGTAAGTTTGTTGCAAAATATAATAAACTACCAACTTCTGAATCATTTCAAATAGAACTTGATCAATCAGAAAAACTTAGTGATGAACAACACACTTTAGCTATGGATATAGTTCCACAACTTTTTACTCATGAAAAAGTTGATGGTAAGTGGCTTCTTGATACTACAGAAAAATGGTGTCAAGATAGAGCAATATACAATGCTATCATGGAATCAATATCAATCATTGATGGTAAACACGAAGAACTGACTAAAGGTGCTCTTCCTGATCTTTTAAGTAAAGCTCTTGGTGTTGCCTTTGATTTAAAAGTTGGTCATGACTATGTTGAAAATGCTGATCAACGTTTTGAATTTTATCATACTGAAGAAGATAGATTACCTTTTGATTTAGAATACTTTAATACAATCACAAAAGGTGGTGTCCCTCGTAAAACATTGAATATAGCATTAGCTGGTACAGGTGTAGGTAAGTCTCTATTCATGTGTCATGTTGCTGCATCATCATTAGTTCAAGGTCACAATGTTTTGTATATCACTATGGAAATGGCAGAAGAAAGAATTGCTGAAAGAATAGATGCTAATTTATTAAATGTACCTATTGATCAACTTGATAAAATGTCAAAAGATATGTTTACTACAAAAGTAAAAGATATTGCTCGTAAGACGACTGGTAAGTTAATTATTAAAGAGTATCCAACTGGTTCAGCGCATTCAGGTCATTTCAGAGCTTTACTTAATGAACTAAAACTTAAAAGACAATTTGAACCTGATCTTATATTCATTGATTATCTTAATATATGTGCAAGTTCTAGAATGAAAGGAATGGGCGGTGCAATCAATTCATACTCTTACATTAAAGCAATTGCTGAAGAATTACGTGGCCTTGCAGTCGAATTTGATGTACCGGTCTTCTCTGCAACGCAAACGACTCGTTCTGGTTATTCTAACTCGGATGTTGGGCTTGAAGATACAAGTGAATCTTTTGGATTACCCGCTACCGCGGATTTAATGTTTGCTCTTATATCAACCGAAGAACTTGAAAAGCAAGGGCAGTTTATGGTCAAACAATTAAAGAACCGTTATAACGATCCAACACTTCATAAAAGATTTGTAGTTGGTGTTGATCGTAGTAAGATGCGATTATACGATGTAGAAGAAAATCAACAAACATTAACCGACGACACACCAGTCTTTGATAAAACACCAACTGGTCAACGATTTAAGGATTTTAAGTTATGATAGCAAAATTAATTTCGTATAGCAAATCATCTGAATTTGAAAGTTATGATAGTAACGAATATGGACCACTTGATGTGCAAGACTTAATTGCTTTTTGTGCAAGAGTTTCTAATCCATCAGGACAGATGAACACAGCAACAAATGAAAAACTTTTAAATTATCTTATGAAGCATCAACATTGGTCTCCATTTGAAATGGTTAGTGCTTGTATTGAAATCAACACTACTAGAGATATAGCCAGACAAATATTAAGACATCGTAGTTTTAGTTTTCAAGAGTTTAGTCAAAGATATGCAAATCCAGTAAAGGAGTTACAATTTGTTACAAGAGAAGCGAGAATGCAAGACGATAAGAATAGACAAAGTAGTATCGAAGTTGATGACGAAGCTTTCCAACTCGATTGGGAAAGAGAACAAAAGCGAGTCATATGGATGTGCAAACAAGTCTATGAAGCTGCAATCAAAAAAGGAATAGCTAAAGAAGTTGCAAGAGCAGTATTACCTGAAGGTTTAACCACATCAAGGATTTATATGAATGGAACAATAAGAAGTTGGATTCATTTTATTGAATTAAGATCAGGTAATGGTACTCAAAAAGAATGCAGTGAAGTTGCGAGAGCTTGTGCTGAAGCAATAGCAAAAATATTTCCGATGGTGAAAGGGTTTGTTAATGAATGATAAAGAACCAGAAAGATATTATGATTGGATGCTATGGAAGCTCAGACAAGATGCTGAATGGAAATCCATAAAACAAAAAACAAGAGAGCCATTTATAAGACAACTTTTAAAAATGGATAGTTTGGTACTTGCTTTAATTTATACTGCAGGTCATATTTTTATTGCTATGAATGTTGTATATTTTATGACAGGTGCTAATCTATGGGAAGCTGGGGTTGTAGCTCTTGTTGAGCCAATAATAAATGGTTGCTGGTTTTTTGTATTACATATATTATGGAAAAAAATACAAAAAAGATGAAAAAAAAGGTGTACATTCCTTTAAAAATAGTGTATAATAATACTATAAAATTAAAAAGGGAGTTCATATAATGGGTATACACATCGGACCACACAATAGATCATCTTCATGGATTGGCAGATTTGATCCTCAGGATCCTCGAGATATGCTAGAATATGAAATGGTTAAATCTGTTGCAAAAGCATGTAATTCATCTAATAGAAAATTTAGAGTTGAGAAGAAAGGTAGAAAACCTACTAAAGGTTTTACGTACTTCGGTGATCCTATAGGAGGTATTAAAAATGCTACACTATGGGATGTCTATGTGTATAGGAGATATTCATGATTATTGTCGACTACAGTGGAATAGCATTAGCTAGTATTATTATTAATAAAACTAATGATGAACAACTTATTCGCCATATGATATTAAATTCTTTACGCATGTATCGAAAAAGATACAAAGAAGAATATGGTGAAATGGTTCTTGCTGTAGATGCTGGAAACAATTGGCGTAGAAAAGCTTTTCCACAGTACAAAGCTAGTCGTAAAAAAGGTAGAGAAGAATCTTCATTTGATTGGAATGAAGCATTTAGAATATTAAATCTTGTAAGAGAAGAGATACTAGAAAATCTTCCGTATAAAGTTATTCGAATCGATGGCTGTGAAGCTGATGACATTATAGGTACATTAGTTACTATGAAATCAGAAGTAGAATTTAATCCAGAAAAGATTATGATTGTATCTTCTGATCGTGACTTTTTACAATTACAAAGATTTCCAAATGTTAAACAATTTTCACCATTAAAGAAAAAAGAAATGATAGAAGCTAATCCAAGATTATTTCTACAAAATCATATTATACGTGGTGATAAAGGTGATGGTGTACCAAACATATTATCTGACGATAATGTATTTGTTGAAGGGTTTAGACAAACACCTATGACACAGAAAAAAGTTGATGCACTTATTGAAGATGTAAATGAAGGTGAATTACTTTATGCAGCATCTTGGTATAGAAATTATTGTCGTAATAAAAAATTAATTGATCTAAGTGAAACACCATCTGAACTTAAAACACAAATTATAAATACTTATAATGAACAAGATCCTGGTTCTAAGACAAGTAAAGTACTTAATTACTTAGTGGCCAAGCGTTGTAATAATTTGATTGAAAGTGTACAGGAGTTTATTTAATGAAACAATATGTTTTTGAAGTTTTAGAAGAAATGGCTAAACAAAGAAGTAAAAATGATAAAGTTCGTGTTCTCAAAGAAAATGAGTCATGGGCTTTAAAGGATATTATAAGAGGATCTATGGATACAACAATTGAATGGAATTTGCCTGAAGGTGAACCACCATATGTTGCATCTGCAGCACATAATCATCCAACTAATCTTACAAGGCAAAATTCACAATTTAAATACTTTGTAAAAGGTGGACAAGGCGATAAAATGCCTAAGTTTAAAAGAGAACAGATATTCATAGGAATACTAGAAGGCGTACACCCTGAAGATGCTAAACTAGTTATTAATATGATTAATAAAAAGAAAATTCCAGGAATTTCTAGACCAGTTGTAGAGGAGGCCTTTCCAAATTTACTTAAGGACTAACTCTGCAACCTTTTTGAAAGGCAAAGAGATGGTACTACAACAACTTGAAAAACACTACGGACTAACATTTAAAAAAAGAGGTAGGATTAATCGAATGGAAAAAATAGATAAAAAAAGAAATTTCATAAGAAAAAAAGTCAAGTTGATGAAAATACTGGAGAATAAATTTCAAATCAATTAAAAAAATAACTGTTTACAAACTGCGAAAAACATGATACAATTATATTATTTAAAAGGTGAAAAGTATGAATATTTTTATATTGGATAAAGATCCACAAAAAGCAGCCATGATGATGTGTGATAAGCATGTGCCTAAGATGATTATCGAATCTGCGCAAATGCTATGTACTGCACATAGACTTCTTGATGGCAAACCAGAAAAACGAAGATCTCGTTCAGGTAAAACTGTTCAAACTTATTATTCGTTTGGTGATATGCGCGATGATATTTACTATGCAGCTGTACACAAACATCATCCTTGCACTGTATGGACAATGGAAAGTAAAGATAATTACAATTGGCATTATCATCATTTTGTTTCTCTTGCTAAAGAATTCGAATTTCGTAGAAATAAAAAACACGTTACATTCGAAAAGTTAGGTGTTGTACTCGCTGCACCACCTATAAATATACCAGAAGCTGGTCTTACTGAGTTTGCTCAAGCAATGTCTGCTTATCCTGACTGTATAGTTGAAGGTAATGCAGTGCAAGCTTACAGAAACTATTATCACAAAGCTAAACCATTTGCTAAATGGGATTGGGGCAGGCCAGCACCGGATTGGTGGGAAGGATATCAAGGTGCCTAAGTATACTGTAAAGCCTTTAGAAGAAGGTGATGAATACGATATTGAGTGCAGTTCTGAAGAATTAGAAGCTTATCTTAAGGAGCATAATTGCATAAAAGTACTTAAATTTCCTGGCGTAATTGGTGGTCATGGAAGTCTCCTATCAAAAACAGATAACGGATGGAAAGACAATCTTCAAAGAATTAAACAGAATTCTGGCAAAGGTAACACCATCAAAATATAGGAGGAAGATATGGATTTTTTTATAGTAATATCTTTTATAATGAGTAACGTAGCAATAGACAGACCTGTATACATATTTCAAGAACCAAATTTTGATAATAAGCAAGTTTGTGAATTATATGTGAGAAAATACGAACAAAGATTAATAATGCAAGCTGGCGCAGCATATGATTTTGAATTAAACCCAGAAGCAATCTTTTGCATTACTAAAGAACAAGTTGAAGAAATATTCAAATATAATAATGGTAAGAAAAATATATAAATTATGATAAAACCAGATTATGAAATTATTGATGATTTTGTTCCAGATTATACTAATGAGCATATTGATAAAGTTTTAAGTGGTATTCATTTCCCTTGGTTTTTAGCAGATAAAGTTAAAACAAAAAACATAGAAAATGAATTACAAAATAATCAGCTTTTCCATTTGATTTACTTTTATAAAGATCTTTATAAAAGTAATTATTATTCTTTAATTGAACCTATTTTAAAAAAACTTGATATTGATATTTTGTTAAAAGTTAAAATTAATTGTACAACATATACTGATAAAATATTTGAATTTCCTTTTCACGTAGACACAGAACATAAAGCAAAAACGTGTGTATATTACGTTAACGATAATAATGGTTATACATATTTTAAAGATAATTCGAAAGTTTATAGTAAAGCAAGAAGATTAGTTAAATTTGATTCTCATCATTTACATTCCGGAACAACAAGTTCAAATACTAAATACAGATTCGTTATTAATATAAATTATATACCTAAAGAAATGATCACATATGACAAAGAGATTTAATCATGAAAAAATTGATATCGGCTATGAAGATCTTATCGCTACAACTACCGACAGTGGGAGAACTTACAGTACTCCTGATGGCAAGTCTTATCCTAGTATCACAACAGTTCTAAGTATACTGTCTGAAGATGCTATAAGAGCGTGGCGTGAAAGAGTTGGAGTCGAACAGGCTGATATAATCAGTGGAAAAGCATCGAGACGTGGAACAAAAGTCCACAGTATTGTAGAGAAGTATTTAAGCAATGAAGACACAACACAAGAATTGCCACACATCAGGCAGAGTCTCGCAAATCTCAAACCTGTACTTGATAACAATATTGGAAAAATATATGGTCTCGAGGTGCCACTATTTAGTCATCACCTCAAACTCGCAGGACGGTGCGACTGCATCGCAGAGTATAATGGAGTACCCTCAATAATTGATTTTAAAACTTCTAAATACATTAAGAAGAAAGAAAGAATCACAAACTATTTCGCACAAGGTGCAGCATATGCAATCATGTGGGAAGAAAGAACGGGCATGTCAATACCAAACATAGTTATTATTATGGACGTTGATCATGAAAAACCGTGTGTGTTCGTAGAACACAGAGATAACTGGACTAAATTATTAGAGGATACAATTGATGAATATAGAAAACGAAAGCTTTTTGGACACTAACATGCCTATAGGATTAACAAGAATAATTCAACTAAGATTTGAGTTTGAAGAGATTACTAGAGGCTACAATATGGAAGTATCTGGTTCTGATATAAATACTATAGAATGGTTTATTGAAAATGGCCACAGGTCAAATTCACTTCGTGATGGATTTAATGATGCATTAAACATAGCGAAGAAAATAAAGGAGTTCTATAATGAGCGAAGAAGATATCAAGAAAGCGGGTTTTCATCCGGCGGATACTAATGGTGATGGTACTGTTTCTGAAGAAGAACAGGCAATGTATTTAGAATTTAAAAGGAAAGAAATGGAAGACGCAGACGCTCAAAGAGATGCTATTAGAAAAATGGCATGGTTTGCTTTATTTGGATTGTTGTTATATCCAATTGGTATTTTTATAACTTCTGCATTTGGATTGTCCGAGGCAGCAGGATTAATTGCTGATATTGCACCAACATATTTTGCATCAATTGCTGTATTAGTTTCAGCATTCTTTGGTGCTGATGCATTAAAAGGTAAAGCAAACAAACCAAGTGCTACTCCTAAAAGATAAATAAAAGGATTTTTGTTATGAAAAGGTTGATATATCAAGTTTACACTGGTAAAAAATCGAGGCTGTATGATCATTGTACAGCCTCGGTTAAAGCTTATTGCGATGAACTTAATACCAAAGAAAAACCTCAAAATCGCGTTGACTATATAGTCCAAACAATTCCAAAAATGATGATTAAACCAGACGTATTTGCTACAAATCGTAGTAAAGAGTCATATGAAAAATACGGTGGATTTCTTCCAATATATGAAAAAGAAAATGCTTTTGATTATTGGGATAAATACGATCAAATTTGTATTATTGACGCTGATATTTGGGTAAGACCAGGAAGTCCTAATATATTTGACGAAATGGATAATGAAACAGAGTTTGCAGGAGTTGTAGAAAGATCTGCACCTATTCTACCTTGGTACAAACAAAAACTTGCTGGATATACAAAAATGCAGTACAGCAATCTTAAAGATGTTGATTGGAAATGGAATGATGCTGGTGGTCATTTTTATAATATGGGAATGATGTTAATGAATAGACAACTAGTAAACTATTTGCCATTACAATCAAATGGTAAACGTCAATCTGGTAAACAATTTATTGAAAGACCTGAATTTAAAAAATTTGTAGACGGTTTAGGTGCATGGAAATGGAGCACTGATCAGACACTTTTAAATTGGTGGGTCAAAAAAGAAAATATGATTCAGCAAGAATTAAGCTGGAAGTACAATGCATTATTCACTGCTATTCCTGATGATAAGATTAAAGAAGCATACTTTGTACATTTCTTTCTTAAAGACAAATTACCAAATAGTGGTGAGAACGTTGAACAATTAATGGAGAAAGTGATATGAGTTGGAAAGATCCTAATTTTGAACCTGCTAAATCTTTTACGATAGATATTAGTATCGCTGAATATATTGATAGATATTCCATATTATTAATAAAAAAAGAAAAAGGCTTGGATGTAGATAGAGAATTAAATCAGTATGAAAGTCAGGATCTTACTCATGACGGATTCGATCATTACTTAGGAATCATGAGAGCTATCAACGAAGAGCTATGGGATTTAGAAGATCGTAAAAGAAAAGGCGTAGAAAGATATAGTAAAGAAGAAGCTGATACTGCTTTTTTAATTACTCAAATTAATGATTTAAGACATGAAACAAAAAAACGTATTGATGTTTATTTTGGTAGTGCATTTACAGAAAAGAAAAGCCATTGAAACATATAGCATTAAGATCAAAGAGCGTAAGAAGTGGTGATAGACCTTATACCACACCTGGTTTAGGTGATAGAGTTCATAGTGCACTGATAGCATACCAATATGCAAAAGCTCATAATTCACCAGTTACAATACATCTTACCGACGATAAATGGAGTATTGCTGGTGGCGTACCTTCTGCTAAAAAGAAAAAATCTTGGATAGAAATATTAGCTTTATTTCCTAGTGATTCATTATATTTAGAACCACATCCAGTTGAAAATTTAACTGAAGTCGAATGGATTAAATATTTAAAATCTAAAGGTCATGATGCATACATATATCATTATGAAGATACAATTCATATGCATCCTAATGAAACACGTGTTGGTATTGAAATGTCTCAGTATATAAAACAGCTACCTGAATTAGAACCAATAATTGACAATACGTGGTTACCTGATGAATACATCACCGTTCAATGGGATTCTACAGATCCTAAAAGAACACTATCGCAAGAAGCAAGAAAAAAAATACACGATAAGTATGGTGTTATTCCATTATATGTTGGCGGAGAAGGTAAAGGATTGTTGAAGACATCATTACCTCATATTGGTTTTGCCATAAAAAACGCAAAATTTCATGTTGGAAGTGATTCAGGCATGATGCATGTTGCGCAACTATATAAGAAGTATGAAGATATTCATATATATGATACAGACGATTCATATAAATCTCATCACTTAGTAAGAGCGATTAATAACGGAAGTAAATATTTTAAGGTATAACTATCATGATGGCAACTCACACAAATAAAGATTCTCAAAATATAATGCATTTAATAAAGCCTGATACGGTTGGTGCAGAAATAGGTGTTTGGTTTGGTAACACTTCAACTCAATTTGTAAAAAAAGGTTTAAAAAAATTCTATATGGTAGATTCATATTCTATAGAGCCATATAAAGAAAATAGTGAGATGTCATTTCAAGAATACATTGCTAAATATTCTAAAGTAACAGGAGAGATATCTCCAGCAGGATTTGAAAAATATTACGATAGAGTGTTTGCTGAAGTGAAATCTAGATTTAGAACTTTTACTGAAGCTGAAATATGTCGCATGTCTTCTGATGAATGGTTTGAAAAATATAATGATGTAGAACTTGATTGGATATATGTAGATGGAGATCACTCATATGAAGGATGTCTTAGAGATTTAGAAAATTCATTAAAGGTTGTAAAACCAGGTGGATTAATACTTGGTGATGATTATGGCTGGCCTAATTCTAGATGGCAAAAACCGGGTGTTACAAAAGCAGTTAATGAGTTCATAAATAAACATGAATTAAAAATATTCAAGCATGGACAAACACAATACGAAATTAGAATATGATAAAATTAATAGTATTTGATCTAGACGGCGTATTAATCGATAGTAAACAAATTCATTATAAAGCTTTAAATGAAGCTTTAGGTTCTAAATATGCTATAAGCATTGAAGAGCATTTAAGCACTTACGATGGATTATCAACTAGAACAAAACTTAATATGCTTACATCTAAGAAAGGTTTGTCAACAGATAAACATTCTACTATAGCAAAGGATAAGCAAAAAGCTACTGTAGAGATTCTTAAAAACACAGTAAAACCTCGAGATGATTTCATCAACATGTGTAGAGAGTTAAAAGATAGAGGTTATATTCTAGCGTGTGCGAGTAATGCTGTACGTGAAACTGTAAAGATGAGTTTAATGCAATTGCGTCTCATTGAATATTTTGATTTCTGGTACAGCAATGAAGACGTACAAAAACCTAAGCCGCACTTTGAAATGTATTTTAAAACTATGTTAAAGGCAGATGCAAAACCTAGTGAAACTCTTATAATCGAAGATAGCCATATTGGAAGACAAGCAGTATTAGATAGTGGTGCACATTTACTAGCAGTAGAAGATACACAAGATGTTTATTTAAGTAAAGTATTAGATAAAATAGAAGAAGCAGATAAAACCCCTAAACAAAATATACCGTGGAAAAGTAAAAAAATGAATGTATTAATACCAATGGCTGGTGCTGGAAGCAGATTTCAAGAGCAAGGATATACGTTTCCAAAACCTTTAATTGAAGTAGGTAATAAACCTATGATACAAGTTGTAACTGATAATTTAAATATTGATGCTCATCACATTTATATTGTACAAAAAGAGCATTATGAAAAATTTAATTTAGAAGTTGTTCTAAAATTAATTAAACCTAATTCTACAATAGTTCAAGTTGATGGTATTACTGAAGGAGCTGCATGCACTACTTTATTAGCTCGAGAATTCATTGATAACGATGACCCTCTTATAATTGCAAATTCTGATCAATTTGTTGAATGGAATAGTAATGAAGTTTTATATGCATTTAGTACTGAAGGTATAGGCGGCGGCATACTCACCTTTAAAAGCACTCATCCAAAATGGAGTTATGTAAAATTAGATAAAAATGGATTCGTTAGCGAAGTAGCAGAAAAACAACCAATTTCTGATAATGCTACTGTTGGTATATATTATTGGTCTCGTGGAAGTGATTACGTAAGTTGTGCTGATGAAATGATAGAAAAAAACATTAGAACAAATAATGAATTTTATGTTTGCCCAGTATTTAATCAGTTTATAGAAAGAGGCGGAAAAGTTAGAATTAAAAATATTCATTCCGATGGAATGTGGGGACTAGGAACGCCTGAAGATTTAAATCATTTTTTGAGTAATTACAATAAGGATGTATAATGAAACCCGCGATTTGTGTTTCTGGTATAGCCAGAGGAAATATTGAAAAAAATATTAGTAATTTAAAAATTGCATTTCCGGAAATACCTATTTATTTTTCAACATGGGCAGAACACAAAAATAGTATATCAGAAAAATATAATTCAACATATCATAATGAACCAAAAATTAATTATAACCCTTGGTTAGAATGCGTTATTGATCCACCTCATGTAAAATATAAAGCATACAAAAAAGCTTTTATTGATAAAATGAATGGAAGTTTAGCGGACAACGCAAAAACACATAACAAATTACTTCATCATACAAAACAAATTATAGGTCATGCTTATCAATTAGAACACGATGTTCCGGAAGAATATGACATGATTATAAGAACAAGATGGGATACTATAGTGTCTACTGTAGTTGATTTTAGTTATTATTTAAATAAATCATATGAAGAAAATATTGCTATAGGCTTTTCAGTTCGTGGTGGTAGACATACCGATCTTAATAAATTTAAAGATATTGAGCATGTTTACATTACTGAAGATACAGATCAAACTTGGAGTAGAGATTGGCATTGTTGGATAAATGATAATATGATATTTCACCCTAGAAAATTATTTGATACTAAACGAGTTCATCAATTTAATGAAGAGAGAAAATTATGGCCGGCTGAATACGGGTGGTATCAAATGTTAAGTGTGATGAATAACCACCATTGCGTGTATGGTGGAGCTGCTATTGAAAGATTTGTTCGTGCTTAATACTTTGTTTCAAAGATATAAATCAAATAGACAAAAATATTCTTTATTTTATGAAAAAGAATTGTTTAAAAATAGGCATAAACCATTAAATTTATTACAGGTTGGTGTAGAAAGCAGTATACCAGTTTGGAATAAATTTTTAGATAGATCTAACATATATTGTATTGATAAATTTGATAAAAGAGAGCCAAATAAATATTATTATCTAAATGAAAAAAGAATATATTGGTCAAGATGCAATATTGATGATCAAAAGAGCATAAATGATATTATGAAAAATGTGTGGAATAAACCTAGGTTTGATATTATTATTGATAATGTAAATAATTTTGCACTTACTCGTTATGAGTATTTAAGAAGATATTGCATTGGCAAATACTATGTTGAAGATGGTGATGACATAAGGATAATAAAATGAAAGCATTTGCTATAGTAGTTCCAGGCAATAATATATCAATGTCCGGATTTAATGAACTTAATGAAAGCTATAAAAAATATGGTCATGCCGAAGGATTGGAAATGCATGAGGCTATTGAGCTTCATAAAGTTGAAGGATTTTGTGGTGGTAATGGATTAGTTTGGAATTATCCTTTAGAAGGTCAAATTTCAGACATAAAAAGTGGTTTAATTAAATCAGCATATCAAACAGCAGATTTAAGAAAACGTATGTCATGTTTTTTAAGTCATTGGTATCTCTGGCAAAAATGTAAAACTCTTAATGAAACAATTTTAATATTAGAACACGATTCTAGATTTATAAAAAAACTACCAGCTGATAGCACATTTGCAAGAGCAAATTACGATATCATTGGAATAAATGATCCATCAATGGCTACACGCAAATCAAAAGTATATCATGATAAAATATTAGAACGTTCTGAATTTTTTCAACCAGTTCCTAGAATAGATGAGTTTAATGTACCACAAGGTTTAGCTGGAAATTCAGCATATGTTATTAAACCAGAAGGTGCTAAACTTATGATTGAATTAACACAAGAGTATGGTATGTGGCCAAATGATGCTTTAATGTGTTATCAACTCGTGCCAAGACTTGGCGTAACACGTAATTTCTACACAAGAATACAAGGATTGAGGTCAACGACAACACTATGAAAATGTATGTAATAACAATAATGGATAATGAGAGATCAGTTCAAGTTGCTGATAGATGTATTAAAAGCGGTAAAGTTTTTGGATATAATATTAAAAAACATAAAGCATATACTCCGCAAAACTGTGATGTGTATGAAGAATTGAAGAAACTTAAATATGGTTCTGGACCATTTCATGAAAAATATAGTAGGCCAGAGAACTGTATAGCAGGATTTTTGAGTCATCATAGTTTGTGGCAAAAGTGTGTAAGATCAAAAGAACCAATAGTAATATTTGAACATGATGCTGTGTTAGTCGGTGACATACCACAAATGATGATGTTTGATATATTAAATCTAGGTAAGCCATCTTATGGTAAGTTTAACACACCATCTTATATAGGTTATGGATCATTAGTTTCAAAGCCATATTTCCCTGGTGCACACGCATATAGATTAACACCGAAGGGTGCACAAGAATTGATAGATGAATGCGTATTTAGTGCAGGTCCAACAGACATATACATACATTCAAGTAAGTTTACTTTAGGTGAATATTATCCTTGGCCAGTAGAAGCGAGAGATAGTTTTACTACAATACAACAAAAAGCAGGTTGTTACGCTAAACATAATTATGGTGAGACATATGAAATCATTTGATGAAGCTTTTTTGACAGGTTGCGATGAAAGCCATGAATGGATGCTTCCTTGGTTTTTTAAAAATTACAAAAAACATTGCAATAAACCTTTAATATTTTCTGATTTTGGGTTAAGCGATTTAGGTCGGGCAATAGTACGTAAAAATGTGCATGCAGTGATGAACCTAGGAGAAATTGAAGAGTATAATTGGTTTAGAAAACCATTATCAATGTGGAAATCTCCTTCTAAAAAAACAGTGTGGATTGATTTAGACTGTGAAATTAAAGAAAACATTGATGATATATTTGATTTATTAGAACCAAATAAACTTGCAATGGTTGAAGATAAACCTTGGACTAAAAGAAGAGGTCATAAGTGGCATAATTCAGGTGTTGTAGGATTTATAGATAAACCTATAATATTATCGCAATGGTGCGGCGCAGTTAGAAAATATTATAAAGAAGAAAAAGGCGATCAAGAAGTATTAGATAGAATTTTAACACCTATCACAAAAATTAGTTTAATTAAAGATTTACCAAATGAATATAATGTAATGAGAATACAAACTGAGCTAGATGGATATGACGGTAAGATTAAAGTTATGCATTGGACAGGCAAAAAAGGTAAAGATAAAATTAGAGGTATGTTATGAAAACAGTTCATATAATAGGAAATGGTGATCAAGCAAGTTTATTTCATAAAGAACAAAGAGTTGGCATGAAACTAACGTGTAATATACCGCCTTGGCCAGTAAATGGCGTATATGGAACTATTATGGTAGATTTTAAACTGATGAGAGCTTTACACGAAGGTACGTTAACTATTCCTGGTGATTGGATATTAGGTATGAGACCTAAAGTCTGGATGGATCAACAACCAACTTTTTATGTTAAACACGCTCATCAAGTCAAAGAATTTTATACAGTTTTACCAAAGTACGCAGGAAATTACACAAACTTTAATTGTGGTCATATGGCTGTTCATTATGCAGCAAATAAAGTTAAAGCTGATGAAATTCATATGTATGGATTTGACTCTATCTTTGATTTTAATCTTCGAAGTTGTTCTGATTTTTATCTTGAATCTGATAGAGGAAATATGAATACAAATAGACTAGCAAACAATTGGCGTCCAGTATGGGAAAATATGTTTAAAGAATTTCCTAACACAAAATTTGTATTACACCATGTTCATGATGCCATCAAAATTAAAGTTACAAGTAATGTGCATGTAATAAAATATGATGAAAAAGCTAAGATGGCTTAATTAACATATTAACTAAAAAAATACAAATAAGTGAAAAAAATAGTGTACATTCCCTAATTTTTAGTGTATAATATTATTATAAAATTAAAAAGGGAGTTTATATTATGGCTAAAATGAAAAATTATATGATGGATATCGAAGAGCAAGTTTTCGGTTTAGATCTCGAGAAAATCATTACTGAATCAGAAAATACTTCAGAAGCCAAAGCATCAGTTATTAAACAACTTGGTCTAATAAATATGTTTGATATTTGCATCGCATCGGATGTTGTAGATAATTCTTGGAATGAGTACTGGGGTGACTATGTTTAAGAGTTTCTTTATAGTAATTGCAGCATTAGTTTATAGTGTATCAGCTCAAGCAGATATTTCAATAAAAGCAGAAGCAGAATGCATAGCAAAAAATATGTATTTTGAAGCACGCAATCAATCTCTTAAAGGTATGATTGCTGTTGGTCATGTTACAATGAATAGAGTTGCTGACGATAGATATCCAAATTCAGCATGTAAAGTTGTATATCAAGCACAGCATTCTAAATGGTGGTTAGAAACACACGGCAAATGGCATCCATTAAAAAACAGATGTCAGTTTAGCTGGTATTGTGATGGTAAAAGCGACAAAATACCACCACAGGATGCTGAACTTTACGAACAAATACGTGGAATTGCTCAAAGAATATATTATCAATATGATTCATTTTTAATGTATGATTTTACAAAAGGCGCTACTCATTATCACGCTGATTACGTGTATCCAGATTGGGCAGAAAGCAAAACACAAACTGTTACTATAGGTAAACATATTTTTTACAGATGGGAAAAAAATGACTGATATAGATTTAATAATAGCTGAATTTATTGTAAGCCAACACGGTCATAAAATAGAACCTGGACAAATACACGAAAATAATCAAACAGTTATAGACTGGATTAATAACGCTAAAAAACTAATAGAGGAAAAGAAATGAGTGATATAGCTTATAAATTTAATGAAGATTTATATGTTGATGAGATTAAAGAATACATAGACAGAACATATACTGGTCATTATTCTCGAGAACAATTTCAAGCAACTGAATTTATAGTTGATGGTGGTCATGGTACAGGCTTTTGTATTGGCAACATTATGAAATATGCTCAAAGATATGGTAAAAAAGGTACAAGTGAAGATGCTCGTAAAGATTTACTTAAAGTTTTACACTATGCAATAATACAATTACATGTGCATGACATTGCTGAATTTGATAAGATAGGTGATATTGATATTAATTCTGCAGATTCTGACGAAGAATACAAATACGATACTGATTAGTGTCAAAAGGTTGACAGTAATATTGTGACAAATTATTGTAGGTGTTATTTTTTTGACATTATATAAATAATAATGTATAAATAAGGCTTTAATAAATATTACCATATATGAAAGAAAGAGAATCTATGATTAAAAAAATATTTATTTACAGCCTAGCTGTATTCTTTATTAGCACGGCTAATGCAGAAACTATTGTAACCGAAAGTACAACTAACAGTAAGATTATTACTGAAGGAAATATGGAAACAACTGTAAAATCACCACCACCAAGTGCTATATCACCACAATTTAGTAGTGGTAGTAATAGTGACTTATGTACAATAGGTGTTGCAGGTGCAGTACAAACACAAATACTTGGTATAAGTGCTGGTACTACATTTACAGAAGAAAATTGTATACGACTAAAGAATGCAAAAACATTATATGATATGGGTATGAAAGTAGCTGCAGTGAGTGTAATGTGTCAAGATAAAAAAGTATTTGATGCTATGATGATGGCAGGTACTCCGTGTCCATATGATGGAAAAATTGGTGAAGCAGCTAAAATTGGTTGGGAATCACATGAAGATAAAAAGAAACACGAATTAAACGGAACGGACAAAAAACTAGATGTTAAAGAAACTGCTACTTGGAGCATTGGTGGGATTCTTACCCTCTTATTGTTACTCTGATAATATCGCACCTTACTATGGCACCACTGGCAATGCTGCTCAAAGTGGTCATAGTTGGAGTATGAAAGACGTATTGCCGACACCTCCAGGTTTAGATATTAATGGCGTATTCTATCGGTACACTGCAAATAAAAATTTAGAAGATGATATGAAAGTTCATGTGCAGAATAAAAATGCAAATGGAACTGGTTATATCTTTAGAGATACAGAAGATTGGTCAGCATCCCCAGGTGGCATAGAAGTAAGAAAACTTATTGG
>Ga0213859_10000191_pt1 | contig 28734 bp, 48 predicted proteins | sample PICome_2_FD_160133 | JGI IMG/M metagenome (GOLD analysis project Ga0213859, IMG submission 160133) | Coastal seawater microbial communities near Pivers Island, North Carolina, United States - PICO304 | ecosystem: Environmental > Aquatic > Marine > Coastal | place: USA: North Carolina...
ATATAAAGTATGTCAATAATAAAGGTCAAACTGTTCGTGAAATCATAGAAGTGAAACCAAAGAAACAGTTATCCCCACCTAAAGAACCTCAAAGAAGAACTAAAAGATATCTAAATGAAGTTGCAACATATCTAGTTAATCAAGCAAAATTCAAAGCTGCAGATAATTATTGTAAAGATAGGAGATACGGATTCAGAATACTTACTGAAGACCACCTCGTTAAATGAAGAAACTCATTGCATTTGATTTAGACGGAGTCCTTATTGATTCATTGAAGAATATGGAAATGTCTTGGGATATTGTTAGACTTCACCACAAGATAGAAGTCCCCTTTGACGAATATAGAAAACATATCGGTAAACCATTCTTTGATATACTGGACGAGTTAGGACTCACTGAGTCACAACAACGAATCAAAGACACCTATGACGAGGCATCAAATATGGTTATTGACGAAGTTGAGATATACGAAGGTGCAATCGAAACACTAGAACACATAAAAGAAAAAGGATATAAGATTGCAATTTGCACTTCTAAAGATATCGTAAGAGTAAAAAAAGTTATTGCAAGTCTTATACTGGACGGAAAGAAGTTTCCAAAGTTTGATTATATCTGTTCACCTAAACAAGGTCTGAGAGGTAAACCAGCTCCTGACCAATTACTAAATACTATGGCATTCTGTAATGTTGACCCACACGAAACATACTACGTTGGAGATATGCAATCAGATATGTTTTGTGCAAACAGAGCAGGTGTAGATTTTATACATGCAAAATATGGTTATGGAGAAGTTGAATGCGAAGTATCGCTAGAGTCGATAAAGAATCTAATCTCGTTGTTGGATTAATTCCAGCACGATATCATTCTACAAGATTCGAAGGTAAACCCCTAAAAGAAATACTCGGACTCCCAATGATTCACCGAGTATACAATCAGGCAACTCAATCAAAACTACTCGATAGTGTTATAGTGTTAACAGACGACACTAGAATTTCACAATACTGTTCGGTCAATGATATGAGATGTATTGTGATTGACGAAGAATGTAGAACTGGAACAGATAGGTGTGCAAAGGCTTTGGATTTAATTGACGGAGATATCTTTGTGAATATACAAGGTGACGAACCCCTGATTGACCCTGAAGCAATCGATACACTTATACACTCTCATGCAAATAGTGGGATAACTAATGCATACGTTGAATTAGATTTTTATTCGAACAAAAGACATGATAACAATGTAGTAAAAGTTGTGACTGATTCATACAATAATGCAATCTATTACTCACGTCTTAGTATACCATATTACCAAAAAGAGGAAACCATTGTCAAACAACAATTAGGTTTGTATTGTTTTCATAGAGAGTTCTTAGATATGTTTCCTAAACTCCCAGTCCGTGATTTAGAGAAAAGTGAATCCGTTGAAATGTTAAGATTTATAGAGAATGGTTATAAAGTTAAAATGGTTAAAGTTGAAGACGAAGGTTATTCGGTAGACACACCTGACGATTTGGTGATAGTAGAAGAAATTTTAAGGAAAAGATTATGTTAATTCATTTGAAAACAGAAGAGAATTATTCAAAAGTTGAAAAACTTTTTAATCAAATAAGAAAAACTAGTAAACCAAAGATTGTCACTTGGAAAGATATAAGATTTGATATTCCAAACGTTTATGAAGATATGAGAGCAAGTGGTAATGGATATGCAGAAGGACTCATGCAGTTTTCAAACAGTAAACCATGGTATCCTATGGGACAAGAGGCTTTTATGAAATCCATAGAAGACGGAATACAACCCCTTGCATTAACTCATGACGATAGAATACGATTAGGAGATTCAGGTGATAATAGATTTTTTCATGCAAGTAAATTGAGGTGGTTAATAGACGAGTGGAAAGAGAATGGTTGGTATTCATATCCACAAGCATGTGTTCAACCTAATGGAAAATTATGGTTTCACCCAGGCATGATAAGACAATTTGCAATGTTATATGGTGAAATGTATAAACAAAAAATAGTCTTGTGGGATTGTTGGGACAATAAAGAGTTCTTTCCAAACATACCTATTTTAGAATTTGAGGAATACAGAAATATTTTTAGTGTCAAGAGAAGTCAATGGATAGATACCAAAGGTATGGACGGAACCAGTATGCAACATTTTGGTGCAAAACCTATATTAGAATGGCACGTAGACGAAGATAGACCAAACTTTTATTTAACTGCAAGACGTTATCAAGAAGAGATATTTAATTATAAGAAACCTAAAATCTATGGTAAAATTGGAGACGGAAAGTATGCTCCATGTTTTGAATGGGAAGATGATAATCATAATCAATGTTTAGAAATACACATGAAGGAAGGAATAACGTTTGATAAATCTTCACTTAAATACATATTTCAAATTCCGTTTGAAGATAAAGAATGGGAATGTGAAGAATTCTTTATCAGAAAAACCTTTTAAAAGCATAAATAATAGACAATGGCAGGTCTATTTGAAAAATTACAGAACGAATCTCCTAAGGAATTACAACAAAGGAGTTTTGATTCATTGGAATGGTTCAAAGACAACCTAAGATATGTAAAGTTAAGAGCTGACCAAACACTAAGAGAAGGTGAAATAGTCACTCAATTAGAGTTAGGTAAAATGTATATGTATTTTTATGATGCAAAGAACAAAGATACATTACCTTACTGGGATAGATTTCCTTTAGTCATACCAATTAGAAAGTATGCAACTGGATTTCTCGGTATTAACTTTCATTACATTGCACCTCGTTATAGAGTTTTATTCTTAGAAGCATTATTTGAATACACAAACAATAAAGACTATGACGATACAACTAGACTTAGATTAACATATGAATTACTAAAGGGTGTATCAAGATTAAAGTATTATAAACCATGTTTAAAAGAATATCTCTATGGTCATATCCGAAGTCAATTCAGTCTAGTCCCTCCACAATATTGGGAGATAGTTGCAATGTTGCCAACACAACAGTTTAACGTAAATGCAAACAAAGTTTATGCAGATAGTAGAAGGAAAGTAATATGAGTTTTAAAGGTGTCAACGATTTTATATCCTATTTCGATACGGGTGCAAGACCCAATTACTACAATATTGAAATAAATTCTAATCCTAATTTAGGTGATTTTACATTTGGGAATGACGGACACAACCTTCGTTGTATAAGTGCTGCCTTCCCAGGCGTTGAAATAGGTGTCAACGAAGAAACAACTTTTGGAGCTCCACGTCAAGTCCCTGATGGAACAGTGAGTTATGATGGTGGACTTGCATTAACATTCCTATGTGATACAACTTTTTACGATAGAATTCTTATAGATGCATGGCAAAGATATATCTTTGAAGGAAATCCAACACTAAGTGCATACAATAGAGGTAAAGGAACAAAATTCCAACCCGTCATGAGATACATGGACGATTATTGTGGGACAATAACACTACAACAATTGAGTCAAGGTGGTAAACCAAGAATGCAATACGAGTTCAAAGACGTGTGGCCGATATCATATTCAGAACAAGCAGTTGCAAGTTCAAACGAAGCAGGTGGTATTATGGAGTTTGAGGTCACATTTGAATATAAAGATTTTAAAGTTTCTTATCCTAATGAAGCAGACGAACCAAGAGTCATTGAACCAAAAGACAATGGTGCAAAACAAGACCCATTAGGAAAAGGAAGTATTTTAGATGCAACACTTGATACACTCAATGTGTTGTCTAGGTTTAATCCAAAGGCTGGAGAATACCTAAATAAACTAAGTGGTCTTGAAGGCCAACTTACCCGTGGTAAGAACATCAGCAGAAAAATTGGTGGTCTTAACATCGGTGGTGGTGGTGATTAAGAATAAATTAATTAAGTGAGGATAATATAATGGCATTACCAATACAGTCGACACCGACTTATAGAACAGTTTTACCAGTTAGTGGTCAAGATGTAGAATATCGACCATTTCTAGTAAAAGAACAGAACATATTAGTTCAAGCTAAAGAAGGTGCTGACGCAAAACAGACTATGCAATCTGTTAAAAAATTGCTACAAGCAGTGACTAATGATAAAGTAGTTATTGAGGATTTACCTACTACAGACTTAGAATGGTTATTCATTCAAGTAAGAAAAGTATCTGTAGGAGATACGTCTAAATTAATGTTCCCATGCGTGAACAATCAGTGTCCCCATACTAAAGATGTGACACTTAATTTAGACGATATTGAACCTGTAGGAAATCTTCCTGAAGACTATACAGTCATGATTACTGACAAAGTAGGTTTGACACTAAGTGTTCCTACTGTTGAAGGAGTTGAGAAAGTTAGTGGACTAACTGAAGAATCAGCACAAACAGTAGAACTTATTAAAGAATCTATAGTAAACATTTTTGACGAAGAGAATGTTTATGAAGGTTCAGATTTGTCGAAAACAGAAAGGGACGAATTTGTGGACTCATTAACTTTCCCTCAGTTGGAACTTTTAGGAAACTGGTTTGACCAACTTCCAAAATTATCAACTAGTTTAGAGTGGGATTGTGAAGAGTGTGGAACAAAGAATGAGCAGAAGTTAGAAGGAATTCAAAATTTTTTTTAATAGCTCTTTCTCATGAAAGTGTGTTTAATCATTATAACACTAACTTTCAATTAATGCAACACCACAAGTATTCATTAACTGAATTAGACAATATGATACCTTGGGAAAGAGAGATTTACATTAAATTGTTAATGCAACATCTCAAAGAAGAGAAGTCTAGACAAGAGGCAGAAAATGCTAAATTGAAAAGACGATAATTTAACAACATAATAAGGACACAAATTATGGCGGACACAATCATAAAGGAAAACAATACGACTAACGAAGTCGAAATTTCCTTAGACAAATATATGAAACTTATCGACCAGTTAGATGAACAGGAAGATAAGATTAAGGAAATGCAAGAAGAGGCTAAGAAAGCTAGGTCACAACTTGCACCACCTAAAAGAAAATTCATGGATTTGTTTTTAGACGACAATGATATAAATGAGAAATCAATTATTGGTTTTATCTCATTTGCATTAATGACTGTATTTGGTATTTGTGATTTGGTCACTGCATTCGCAGGTCAAGACCTTGTAATCTCAGATACTATTTACACTTCATTTGTCGTTGTGACACTAGGTGCATTTGGTATTAGTGAAGCAGGAAAAGCCTTCGGCGGAAAATAGGAACGTATAAATGGCTGACGAATTTAATAAGTCAATCGAACAACAAAAGAAAGAGTTCTCTAATGAACTTCAGGACGTTAATGCAAAGTTAAAGCCTGGATTTCAAAAGTTAATCAATTCTCTTGAAGAGGCTTCACCTCAGATTGCTAAGATTACTGCAGACTTTAGGGAATCCAGTAAGGATACCTTTAAGGGTGCATTGGCAACTAGTAAGTTAAAGAACCTCTCAGGAATCGTTGACAAATATATGTCGGGTGCTGAAGTTTCTGCAGAAGAAATGTCAAAACTTCAAAAAGAATTTACAGTAGAAGTTGACGGAGTTCAAAAAGGATTCAACTTCACTGGAATGAGAATCGCACAACAGTCATTTAATAAAACACAAGAAACTGTAAACAAAATCGAAAAGGCAAAACAAGCTGCCTATCTAAAACAAACTCAAGATATAAGAGAAGAATTTAGGAAACAAGAAAAGGCATATGAAGCTGGAACGATTAATGCAGTCCAATTCGCAGAAGCACGTGCAACGTTTGAAGAAAAAAACAACGAAGCACAAAACAAAGTCAACGATAAGTATGACGCAGGTTTAGACTTTGAGAGAAAGAAACTTGAAGAACGTCAAACTAAACTACAATCATTTACAGACGACTACAAAGAAGGACTAGAAAGAGCAACCGATAATGCTGGATTACAAAAATTCAGTGACGGAATAGACGAACTATTCGGTATTGATATACTTGGTTTTGCAGATAGTATGACCAAGAAGGTTAATGCAATCGGTGACGTTATGGGTTCTATTGGTGGTGCATTAGGTGAAGCAGGTCAAGGACTCAAAGATAAAGTCGGTGGGTTCATGGGTGGAGTCAAAGACTTTTTCACACCCAAAGCAAAAGAAGGTGGTAAAGACGAAGGTGTCATTGGTGGTGCAATCAAAGGTAAAGCTGCTGGAATGGCAAAAGGAATGTCTGACAAAGCTGCAGACAAAGGTGTCGGATTACCTAAAGGTTCAGGTAAGAGTGGTGGTTTCTTAGGTTCAATTGCAAACGGAGTCAAAAAATTTGGTGACTCTAAAGCATTAAAAGGTGCATTGACACTTGGTATACTTGGTGGAACAGTAGGATTACTTGCAATCGGACTACAACAATTTACTGGATTAGACTTCAAAACCATGTTAAAAGGTTTTGTTGCACTTGGTGCTTTAATATTATTTGCAAGACTTATCGGTAAAGCAACATTCGGAATTCTTAGAGGTGCCCTTGCAATCGGTGTATTGGGTGCAGCCTTAATCCCATTTGCATTTGCACTTAACTTAATGAAAGACGCAGGTTTAGGAACTATACTAACCATTGCAGCTGGACTTACTGTTCTAGGTGTTGCAGCTGCAATACTAGGTGGTATGCTACCATTAATGATAATGGGTTCCATTGCAATCGGGGCCTTAGGTGCAGCTCTAATTCCATTTGCATATGCAGCTGAAATGGCAGCTGGTGCATTCGGTATGTTTATTAATGACATTGTTAAGATTAGTTTGGTCGATGGTGCAAACTTAATTCTAGTTGGTCTTGGATTAGCAGCTATTGGTGCTGGTCTAGTTGCAATGACTGGTGGTAATCTAATAGGAAGTTTATTAGAAGGAATCGGAAGTCTATTCGGTGCAAAATCTCCTATGGAGAAAGTCACTGACTTTGCAAAAGGTTTACAAGACGTAGACATGACTAAGATTACTCAACTAGGAAATGCATTCGAAAAACTACAAAGTGCTGAAGGTGCAATTAAGTTGTTTAGTGATGTTGATGCAAAGGCAAGAGGTCTAAAAAGGTTTGCAGAATCCATAGACGAACTAACAGAAGCACTGGTGAGATTAGAATCAGGTGTTCCTAAAGAAGATAGTTGGTGGGATAAAATGACTTCTTTTGCTGGTAAACTTATGGGAACCACTGAAGAAGAAAGACTTGCTGAACAAGCACAAAAATCACAACAAAGACTTAACAATGGTGTGTCAATGGGTGGTGCATATTACTCAGACGAAGAATTAGACGAAATGACTTCGGGTGGAACTGTTCCAATGAGACAACCTAGTGGAATGTCATTGGAAATGGCAGAAGTCAAAGCAGAACTTCAAGGTCAAAGACAGGCAGAAGAAATTAGATTATCTAGATTGCAAGAAATGATGTTAGAACATAACATTGTTGCAAGACAAAAATTCGGAATACCACACTTATATTCACCTGAAGAAATTGCAGCTGCTGGAGTTCAAGACCAAGGTGGTCAAATTGCTAATGCAAGACAAGAAGTGTCTGCAACTGCAACTGCTGGAAATCAAATTGCAATGGCAAGTAATCAAAACATTGTAAACAACGGAAGAACTTACAATAATCTAAACAAACCTCAAACCAATAATGACGACTATGCAGTCTATAAGTATGGTGGTGGTATGGGGTATGGAGAAGAAGACTTCTAGTCTATTCCTTCCATTCAAGTTTATGTTTTAAATGTCTAGGGATAACCTTAGTCTTATCTTTATGAACTTGAGTATGTCCATGTGAAGGTGTTTCTTTACGAACACTGACATTAGGTTTTGGTTTGCCAAAGATTTTCTCCCAGTTATCTGAGTAGAGTTCTTCGTTTGAGTTCCGTCTTTTGGAACCCTTTCCTCCATGCCATTGTGTCATAATTCATTATAGTAGTGGTGGTTGATAATTCCAGTAAATGTATACTGCAGCTATTACACCTAGTATCCCTATCAATGCAGAGATAATAAACTGTCTAATAATTCTTTTTTCTCTTTTACTTCTCATCGAATATGTCTATAACCTTTCATAGCAGCACGTTTAGCTTCTATTTTCTTTCTACGTTTAATCTCTTGATTCTTTTGATTCCTTTTAGTGTTAGGTTTCTCATAATATTTTCTATCACGGCATTCTTGAACGATACCTTTACGTTCACATGCTTTTTTGAATCTACGTAGCATTCTATCGAAAGGTTCGACAGTTTTATTCTTTGGATTTATTCTTGGTTTTACACTCGTCATATTAATTAAAAAATTGTTCTAAAGATTCTACTTTATTCTTGATTTTATCTGAACTATATTCTAGTTCCCCTTCTTTCCTAAACACTAAGATGAATTCATGCACCTTTGCAGTGTATCGTTTACTTGCACACTTACCTGCTTGTAAGGCTGCAAATATAGTGTCGTTCTTCATTACAATTATATCATGCAATTTGAGACCCGACTTAATGAACATATTTATGGTATCGGAATGAAATGGAATATACTTTCCGTCTTTTCTCCAATCACCACATACCCAAACACAAAATCCGCCTGGCTTTAAAACTCTCTCTATGTTGTTTCCACAAACTTGTATCCTTTCACAAAAGTCTTCATACTTTCGTAGGTCGGATAGTTGACCTTCTGCACTTTCGTATCTTTCGATATCACCATAAGGTGGACAAGTCATTACTAGGTTTGCACTCTCATCATCTGTATGAGACATTTCACACCCGTCACTCTCTATGATATCGTAGTATCCGTCAAAGGAATGTCTTTCCATTTCTTCTCTGACTTTTATTACTGTTTCAGAAGATACGTCATAACCAAAATAATCTCTTCCTAATGAAGCAGACACAAATGCACGTGTCATTCTTCCAGCAAAAGGGTCAACGATTGTATCACCAACCATAGACCAGTATTGAACAATGTTCTCACATAATCCAGCATGAAACTCTGACATCATTAAACCATTAGGAAGACGAGGACAAACACCTCTCTTTTCTTCATACGCAGTTAAGTATGCATCGTCCCAATTGTTCTTAGATGATTTAGTAGGTGTTATAACCGACTGAGGATTCCAACCAAACTGGTCGATAACCCTTTCGTTTTCATTCCATGGTAGAATGTTTTTGTAATATTCACTTTTCATAATCTATTAAAGTGTGAAGTCACCCCACGCCTTACAGCAACCCGTTCTTCACCAATCAACTCCGCACCTGTAATGATGTTGTTGATTTTTCCCTTACTAAGCACCCCCTATTTTCCACGGCCTTAGTGTTGTAGTCGTCTTTATTCACGGACACATATTGAAACAAACGACTACCCCAATTCAGAAATTAACTATCAGAAGCTAATTTCTTAAAGTAATCCATCGCGTCGTCTTCTTCTACTTGTGGAGAAGATTCTGCTGATGCGATTACAGGTTCTTCTGCAACACTTTCAGTGTTCACGTTAGACCAAGGCACTTCGTCTAAGTCTTCGGCAACACTTTCTGCAGTTGCATTAGATACAGTCCCAGTTAAACCCAACACTCTATCGAGTTTCTCTTTGAGTTCCTCGTAGGTTTTGAATTCACTTGGTGCAATCACTTCACTCAATGAATGAGTTTGATTATTTATATCATTCAGTTGATTTTCATCATCAAAAAGTGGAGCAGGTTTATCGAACTCTGATTTATCATAGTTCCAATATCCGTCTACTTTTCTGATTTTGATTTTGAAGTTTGCACCTTCACCTCTTAAATCAAAAGGATTGATTGCTTGTTCATCGTCAAACGCTGGTGATATTGCTTCTTTGAGTTGTTCAAAGATTTTTTTACCATATCTGTATTTGAATACTTTACCTTCGTTATCGGGATTTTTTGGGTCTGAGATAACATAGACATTGGACACATAGTGTAAACGTCTTTTTTGTTTACGTGCAATCTCTTTGTTTGCTTCAATCCCAGTATTCCATAACTGAGTATTGTATTCGGACACTGGGTCGTTTTTACCAAGAGTCGTTAAAGACTTCTCGATATACCAACCGCCTGGCCCTTGGAACCCGTGGTCAAAGTAAGATACCCAAGGCATTTCTTCGTTTTCGGGAGTAGGTAAGAAACGAACTACTGCATAACCATTACCTGTTTTATCAAGTTCGGGTTTCCAGTAAGTATCGTCTGAATAGGACTTTTTTGCACCTTCAGTAGGTGAAGCAGATTCCATAGCTGCTCTTAGTTTATCTAATGATGTCGACATTGTATTCTCCTATTGTATCGCATTGTATTAGCATTTTATTATGCATAGAAACCTTAGTTCCTATACTCCTATTATAGTGTATCAATGATAATCCTACAAGAGGGTTTTTCAAAGATACCTTATATTTATATAATTTATTTTCTTAGGATTTGTTTTTTTATACATAATAATGTTATGTCTATAACCCGCTCTATATACACAACTCTTTAAGTAGTTCTGTATACTTCTTATAATCAACACTTATAAAACTTTTATACTTGTTAATCCTATTCTGTATATCGGGGTAGACGAGGGTTTCGGAAATTAGTCGTTCCCAATCCTTCGTGAATCCTATGATTTCGTCCATTATACAAATCGTTTCGAGGGATATCTTCTTACCCATAAACTGTTTAAGTAATATGGGGTGTTGTCCGTTCTTCACTTCTAACACTTGATTGATATTCTTCTTACGTAGTAAATCAGACACTTCCGTTTCAAAAAGATACGATAGTTTCTGATTCCTGTTCTTCCAATCTTTATAGACTTTGACACACTCATTATCAAGTAAGTCTCCAGCCCATAAATCTTTTAAAGACAAGTTTGCAATATAAAAATCTTGCAATTCTTGTTTGTGGGTTTTGAACAATTTACCAAAGTGGTATTTGTCCTTACGTTTTAGAAAAGAATTGATATCACTTTTCACTTTACCATTGTATTTTATAAAGTCATAATCCTTAGAATGGAAATGCAACTTTATTCCAAGGTAAAGTGTATATGCATCATATCCTTCTCTACTTGTCATTTAAGTGACAATCTTTTTTTCGGGTGGAACTGCAATACCACTCACTGCAGTTCTATGTGCTTCTGCAACTTCTTTATTACACTTCGAAATAAAAACATATGAACCAAATATCATTTCTGTTGGGTTCACTTCACCTGTCACTGCAACACCTTTAGAGAAACCCATTCCTCCTTCGGGTGTGTTGACAATCATTTTGGGATTTGCAAGTGTCACTGGTTTACTAGAAACCAACTCACCAACATACTCACCACTTGTAGCAACAACTGCTACTATATCACCTTTCTTCATAATAACTCCTAATCTGAAAAGAATGAGGTTATACTTCCTTTGGAATTATTACCTCGGTTAATTAAATTTAAACCAGCAGCTTCTGCTTCCAGTTTATCTTTGAGAGGTTGTGTTAATAACCTCTTTGCACTTTCGGGTTCGATATTGTTTAACTCACAAACCTTAACGATTGCAGACATAACATCTGCACCTCGTCCTTTGACTAATAGTTTTTCAACTTGTTCTGAAAATTCTTTACGTGTAATCATATCAAATTTGAAAGGTCAGTTTCTTGAACTTCCTCACCATAATCAAAGTTCTCTATCCAATCTTGCATGACTCTATAATATGCATAGTATGTTGGACTATGTCCGTTCATATCCATACCTTCACCACCTTCAGCGTAAGGGGTCTCTAAGTAGTCAATCAGTGATTGACATTCGTCTAAGTGGACTTCAGTAAGTTCGTCTTCACTTCCTATTTCAAGATATTCTAACATATTATTATATGCATTATCGTATGCTTCTTGATGAATCCAATCATCTGCTTTATGAAATATCTTACTCCAATTCCAATCTTGTTTTAGAGTAAACTTTTCTTCATCGTAAAAATCTGCCATATTAAAACCTCAAGTTATATCTGTTATCGGGGTCGACTGGGTCTACTTGTAAAGGTAAACCAAAGAAGTGTTCTGCGTCCCATGAGTCATAGTTGTTATCCCAAAACCAGTCGTGTCCTTCTTCACTGACACCTTCTAGAATTGCATCTTCATCTGCTTCACTTCCTTCTGCAAGGTGAACATAAACATCACGTCCACACTCATCAAATGATTCTACGAATTCGTTTTCAGAAAACTCATCAGGTTCCATATCACCTTCTGCATCATCTGACATATATCCTTCTAACAGTTCTTTATCATCTTCGTCTAATACCTTAATGATATAAGCACCACTTCTCCAAAGACATTCAATGACAACTCTATCTTCACTATCGTTATCTTTGAACACTTCACGTTCTACATACGACTTTTTAAATTTCGGATAAATCGTATATTCTTTTCCGACTTCAATTTCCATACTATACTCCGTATAAATTATTATATCTTTTTCTTAAATCTACTAACTCGTCAATGTAGTCCAGTGGATTCCCGTAAAAAATCTGAAAGGCATTGTGTCCTTCCACACCTACTAGTGCAACAATCTCTTCGATTGCTTGACCAGTTAATTCTTCAACCATTAATGCATATGCAGTCATTTGTATCATCCATGGTTTAGTCATATATTCTTCTTTGTATTTTCCACTAGACTTGAAATCTATTACAGATAACACTCCGTCTAACATACCAATACAATCTACACGACCAGCCATTTTTAGATTAGGACTCCACAATGGTGCTTCTAAAGCAAGTGGGACGATTTCGTCTAACACTGGTTGAACTGCTTTGAACATTCCTTCTTGAAGGACATTATCAAACTCTATAAACTCTTTATCTTTTCTGAGATAGTCTTCTATGTTTTGGTGGAAACTGGTTCCTCGTTTTGCAGCTTGTGAAGATATCTTATTTGCAGTTTCTTCACCTACACGTTTTCTCCACAACTTGATATGGTCACGTGATAGTAGAGAGGTGACAGTTGTGACACTTGGATATTTTGCACCAGTGTCGTCAACGTAAAATCTTTTTCCGTCTTCTTGTATTGTGTTAAGTTTGATATTTTCTAAATCAGTGATATCCATAGTTTGTAATTTTAATTGTGTCATTCTATTTTACTTCTTTCTTGACTGTATGTCAATGTGTTTTTGTATAGTATCTCTAGTCTTAACTTCTTTTGTAGACTTTCGGTGATACCTTTCACCTAATGGTGTGTCGATATTGTTAGAAGCAATCTTGGACATTACTTCTTGGAATCCACTATCGGGTTTAACTCTATCTCCATGACCACCAACTGTATCGGGTGCATGAAGGATAACTTGTTTGAGGTGTGGGTTGTCTTCTTTGAATTGGTCTAACTTTGTATAGGACATGATACGTTCTTCTATACAACCAGTTTCTTCATTCTTAAATGTGTAAGTCGGCATTATATATCTCTGTCTTGAATTACTTTCTCGACCATGTCCTTCACTTGTTGTTCTTTATACCATAGACCACTGAGAAATGAAGTTGTTTCATTGTCCCATTCGATAACATATCTTCTATAACCAAAAGGTCTCTCGTAAAAGATTCTGATATCACCATAATTTTCAACTAATACTCTCATGACATAAAACTCGGAATGGGTCTACCAGTCCATTTTGCAAATTCTTTTTTGTAGACTGCATAGTATTTATGGTATGCATCTATAACACTTTCAGACTTCACGTCTTCAGGCATACACTGAGGTGGTTCGGTGAACTTAGTCTTAGGTATGTTCTTTGGAACTTCTGATAACACTACACATAGTTTTCTGTATGTCTCATGAACTTTACCATAACGGAAAGTGTATTCAAAACATAACTGTCTCCATAGTGCAAGTAAGTGTTGATAATTTTCTACACTCTCTCTAGCCCATACTGCAGTTGGGTGATTGATATGAGAAGCTTTGTAAAGTGTTTCTTCCATTAATTGTTCGGGGTGTCTCCACCTACGAATTCTACGATTGAGTTTTGTTCTCCCTTCGTATTCTTCTCCGTCCAACATTCTATGTGCAGTAGACATAAGTTGTGCATACTCAATAATCATTTTAACAACATGTTTGTCACAATGAAGTGTTGCACACTCTGTCGGGTCTTTACTCAAATAGAATAAGTTCATAATGATTTAATCTCTCCCAAGATTTTTTCTACGTTTACCCATGAAAGATGTCCAATGACATCATCAGTTATACCACTAGTATAACACAACTCTTCTCCTTCGAGAACCGCTAATTCCCATAAACCTTGTTTACCACCATATGAGAAATCGTGTTTCACTACACTTGCACCATAACCATTTGGAAATGAATACTTGTGTTGCACTCCACCATTTACATAATCAGTATCCTTGAGATACTCTCTAAAGTTTTCTACAGTATCATACACTCTTCTTTCTCCTCAATATAATATAATTTATTATAACATATAGAACATGCTTGTCCTACCCCATAAACGTAATTGTTTCTTTTTTCAACATGAGTGTCAACTGGGACTTTAGTGTCACACTTGCACACTACACATGATTCGGTTTTACCATTTTTCTGTGACATCTGCAACTCCTTTTTCATAATTCCATGGGACTGATACTGAGTATGGGTCACTCATAGAACTACCAACATATTTAAAATTCTTTTGAACAACGAAAGGTGCAACATGGTCAAAGTAATGTTCAACACAAGTGTCTTCCTTATCTGCATATTTCTCAATCTCTTCATAAAGACCATATACTAATTGTCCGTCTTGTAATTGTGCAATTTCTATCATGCAATTAAAATTTGTATAATTGGTGGAAAGAAATATGTGTATACCATAATTGCAAATATGATTAACAATATTGCAACTGCAAGTTTGACTCCAAACTTTATAACAGCTGGAAACACTCTAAATGCAAGATAGATACACGTGAATAAACCTATAATCTCTAACATAATTACCTATAAAAAATGTGGTCTGTTATTTGAACTGTTTCATTCAGTGAATCATTCCAATATGGGTCAACCATAATTGAATGATAATGTGTTGCACCTTCTGTAATGTCGGGATACTTACCCATGATTACGTCTTGTGCAATTTGATATGATTCAAAGAACGTATCAGTGTCTAGAGGTTCGTCTGACTTTCCGTCACAAAACCAACTAAACTGACACTGGTGTCTGATAGGAACTAAATTACCTTTCCAGTTCTCTCTTAATTTTGCCTGATACACTACACCACAAATATCTTTAGGGTATGAGGCATGTTCCATACGATTGATTACAACTTGTGCAACTGCAACCTTTCCAGCAAGTGGTTGATTACCTGCTTCGAAATAAATGTTTTTTGCTAAACAAACTGCATCACCATTCTCGTCAAATGCCTGAACCTTTTGTGGTATTAACAGAATGAACATAAGTAAGGCACCAAAACCCATTCCTGCGAGGAATGATTTAAATACTAGTGAACCTTTATACTTGACTTCCTCGTCAATTGCTTTTCCCCATTTACTAGGCTGCATATCTATCTCCGTTGTGATTAATTCCGTTCTGATTGTAGTTGTCAAGAATCATGTCAACTACATCAGTTGCCCATATTGATTTACCACCAACATGCCAATCATACTCTTCTAAAGGAACACTTCCAGTCTTCCAGTTGTAGATTGTGACTGTTTCATATTCCCAGTCGTCATAATCAATTTCGTCTACGTTATTTGCATCGTAATACTTTGCATCAATAACCCATTCCATATTGACTTTGTCATATGGGTCTGCAGAAGTAAATGTTGGTTTACCCAACACTTGAACCAACCTATCGTAGGTTGTTCGTTTGTATCCCTGTAGGGACGTTCCACCCGAACACATGTCGGGGGAACAAACTTCGTAGTCTTTAATTATCATATCGTTCTCCTGTTTACTTTGTTGGGATATATGGTTGCAAACTCACCAGTAAGATAGGCCTTTAACATAAGGTATTTCTTCTTGTGAAAGTTAGGTCTTCGCACTATATCTATATAAACCTTATGAGAATTTATATTTCTACAGTTTAATTTATATCCAATGTCCTCTTCTATCAAAGGGATTTGTCTTTGTAGTGCATATAATTTCATATCGTTCTCCTATTTTAAATAATCGGGGCCGTATTTTCTCATTCCGAAGATTTCATAACCATCGAAGAGATTACCTCTTGGTGCATTCAACGCAGGTGTTCCCCACCCAGCAGCTTTTAACACGTCACCACTTCTAAAGGTAATTCCAGTCAACCCTTTTTTGAATTCTTTTTTATTAATGAAACCCCAAACAGAACGTTGGTTTCCACTGTTTTGTATAACTTTGATATACTTACGTCCACGAGTTTCATATTCATATGAATACTCAGTAAGTGTTGGATATTGTTTTAAGTGTTCCTTTAACAAGTCTTCACAAAGTTTATCACATAGTTGTAATAACTCTTGTTCGTTGTTAACTTCGTTTACTAATTCAGACAATTTCATAATTTCTCCTTTTGTTTTATTTCTCATCATGTATATAATAACAAAAAGTGAGGGTCATTGTCAAGTCTTACAGACCTAATTTTTCCCTTAATTTATCTATAAAACCTCCGTCTTCCCAAAACATTGGTTTGTTCATATGTGTTCCTACGTATAACATAGACACCATCATGAATCCTAAGAATATAAAAAATATTGTTTCCATACTATCTCCTAAAAAGTGGCGGTCTGTAGGGGAATCGAACCCCTCTCTTCGCCGTGACAGGGCGACATACTCACCGATATACTAACAGACCGAATAAAAAGGGAGGGGTGGTTCGCACACATCAAATCTAATATTAATGCTTGTGGATTTTGTGATACTTGAACCATTATCCCTTCCCCGAGTCTTACGACCCTAAAACAAATCCTCAATTGGTATTGGAGGGTGTTCTAATCCATACTTGTCTAAGTAATTGTAAACAACCTTCGTTTCATTGTCATTGAGGTCTTCAAAACTTTTAAAATTTGACCATGTCGTTCCTAGTGTCACCAACTTATTACCAGCAGTGACAGCTGCATTCCAAAGTAAATCGTCCTTTGGATATATCTCATTCTTCTCTGCAAGTGTAATTAGGTTCCGACCCATTCTCACGATTTTCTCTTCGTGCTTCTCATATATACTTTGCATGATTAGAATCCACTAGTATGACATGCATATTCAGTAGAACAATTTACTGTTCCACATACACATTCGTTTTTCTCTGCTCTCTCCTCTGCTTTTGCAAGTTCGATAGCATTGTCTTCTGCATAAGACTCTAAGTCTTCTTTTGTTATTTCATAGTTCATAATTTACTCCTTAAATTGGCAGGGTGTAGGAGAATCGAACTCCTGTTGCATGGATGAAAACCATGTGTCCTAACCACTAGACGAACACCCCGTGTTGAATGGACAACAACAACCCTTTGGAATCTCCGCTGGGTATGTTGTTGTTTATTCTCATTACTATATTAGTATACGAAAAAGTGTTAGTCATTGTCAACTACTTTTATGGATTATTTTTAAAAAACTCTTCCCAAACTTGTCTTGGATAAACTCCGTCAAGTTCCATTTTTCCACCACTTAATTCTTCTACTAATTTAGAAGGATTGTGAAAACCAAAGATATTACACCTGTTAGTTTTTACTGGGTTATGGTAATAGACTTCATTAAGAAGTGTCATAGTGTTATCTTCGTCTGAGATAAAAGTCTGAAACTTATCTCTTAGAAATTTTAACTCACTGGTTGGGTCGGGTGTTCCAAAGTGAATAATCATATTCCAACTAATTAGACTAGGGTCAATTGCACCCTCTAATTTACTATCCCAATCTCTTACGGCTTGTCCGTATTGAACACCAAAACCATATAGAACTTTATCAAAGTTTACACCATATGCAATCCATCTACTAACTGCATTGTCCTCATACATATTTGATTTATCTCTCAATACGTCTAAGAGGTGAATACCTTTCTTAACAGTTGAGAGTGTTTTCTGACCAGTTATTGATTCTGTAAGTTCAATAATCAATGAAGAAATTTCTCCTTTTTTAGAAGAGTTGTATCTTTTATTTGCAATGAAACTGATTCTATCTCCAATTTCTTTTCCAAACTTTTCTTTATCTTTTTGAGTTGGATTTCTTGGTAATGCAATTTCTCTTTCTTCAACTAACTGTCTGATAATCTCAACCACGTCTTCCCATGATATAGGGTCTACAGTTAAATCAAGTGAATTAAGTCTTCCACCGATTTGAATTAACTTAGCCATAGAGAAGTTCTTAGTTGCACGGAACTTATGAACGATTCTATTTTCTACGTTAGTTTCATTTAATAAAATAGTATTGTTAGTGTTTCCACCAAAGACACATACTGGAATATCATTTTCGTCATAGACTACGTGTAGACATTTTCCTCTCAAATCAAAACCACTATTTTTCATGTCTTGTTTAATAGTGTTGTATTTTGAGTTGGAAGATTTCCTAAACTTCTGTTTCATTAACTTAGTTTGTTTATTGTTAATGACAACAGATTCCTCAAGGATTGTATCCTCGTATTCTATACCCATGTCGGGGAAAACGAAAAACTCGGGGTGAGTTGTTTTATTGAAAACGGACTTATGTAAGTCCAAGTGTGATTCCGTAAATTCGACTAGATTACTCAAGTCTACTTTATACGGATTTGTTATATTATGTATAACCATAATTATCTCCGTTATGTATTCGACTACAATGTCTCATACGTTTGTTATGTCTCAATCAATAAGAACTACAATGTTTTTATTGACGACATAGTATATATTATACACTAACCTCTAAGATATGTCTAGAGGGTTTTTTGAATTTCATCTAACTCTTGGATTTTCTTATTGATAATGTCAACTCGATTAGGCCAGTAGATGTAATCTTTGTCTGAGTCTTTTGCAAGGTTCTCTAACAAAGGTCTAATAAAGTTATCTAAGTTATTGATAACTTCAGTAGCAGTTGTGGTCTTCTCTACAATCTTTGTATCGACAGAGGCAAGTTCCTCTGCGTCCATTGCAGTAAAACCGAAATCGTTGTATTCTATACTCATAGTATTATTTATACTTCTTGATTAGGATACCTTATGTATCTTTCTAATTCTTTTAAATCTTGTTTATCACTTTGAACTTCACTATAGTTTGCTCTATGTTGCATTGTTATTTCGGGAAACTCTACAGAAGGATATGCAGTGATTAACTTGAACACTAAGTGTGCAATATCATTCTTTGCAAGACTAGGAAGTTCGTCATGGTCAATCAATCCTAAGTTCAGTGTAGTCATTTTATATTTCTTTTTAGAGTTGTAAGTTAGATTATTTGCAAGGTGATTGAGTTGTGCTTTCTCACTTGCATAGACATAACCTTTAGATATGTTTGGTTGACTTGCACGACTAGAGAAGTTGATAATCATTTTACTTCCTTCGTCTTTCCAAGCTTCATGTGCAATTGATAGAATCTTTGTTTGGTCTTGGTGTGCAAAATTTATCAATACGTCACAAGGACTATGTCCATTGAATATCCAACAGTTCTTTCCGTTTGCAGTTATGTCCTCACAACGAATTGACGTGACTGTATGGGTTTGACCAGCAGTTGGAGTTGCTTCTATAACGTCTTTGATTGTTTTTGCAAGACCACTACTTCCTGTTATTGCTATTCTCATAATATTTTCTCACTATATCGAAAGAGGGTTTCCCAAAGAGTGACCCGTCTACACTACACTTATTACAAGGAGATTGACTTCTATCTCCCTTCATTAATTTCTTTCTAATCTTTGTCATAGGTTTAGAGAACCATACGTCATGTAAAGACATAGTCAATAGATTACCTACAACGTGTTCTCTTCCCCAATCATTACTACAGAAGAGAACGTCACCATTCCAATCAACAAACATTTTATAGAATGGATAGTGACATGGTTTACCTTTTAGATTTTCTATAGTATCGTCTTCAACACCAATCCAATCAATAACACCACTTCTATTATTTAGTATCAATCCATGTTTTTCAAAATCACCCCAATGCATTCTGAATTTATATTGGTCTTCTCTTATACGTGCTTCTGACAACATAGTGTCGAAGTGTTCCATTTGTTCGGGGCCGTCATACAGATTGATATACAACTGGTCGAGTCCACTACGAAAAAGTTTCTTGAGATATTCTACGTCTAACTTATCACCATTCGTATTACACTCTAGTGTTGCTTGTGGTAATTCTACGTGGAATGCTTTTACAATTTCTGCAAAGTTTGGATTCAATAAGTTCTCACCGAATCCACTAAAAGATATTTTACCTTGGTATCCATTGTCTGCTAATTCTTCTGCAATGGTTTCAGCACCCTTAATTGTAAGGTGGAGATTCCTGTTGGGAAATACTGCTGGGTCATGTCTTGGACAAAAGACACATGTCCGATTGCACAACTCAGTAGTATTAATTTCAATTGTAAGAATTGAGTCAAGGGGTTTATCACCTCTTACTTCGTTGAAGTGTTTCTGTTCCTGTTCTCTCCTATGTTCAAGAAAATCGAACTGGTCAACTGCTGTAATTGGGATATTTCTTTGTTCCATGGTTTAACAGATTGAAACCTTGAGGTGTCTCTCTGTTCCTGTAGCTTTTTCACTTTGGTATTCATAACGAATTTTATCTCCTATTTTAAAATTGCAATAATCGTTGGGAAGTCTTATAAACTTTGAACAAGTTAAATCGTCAAGTTCTACACTCTTTGGATTTCCGTCAACTTTATAATAATATGTAGGGGTTTTAAGAAGGTTGGGTTTGTCTAGTGTAAGACATGATATGAAAAGATTATCGTCTTCCCAATAAACATTGATTTCGTCTTCGTATAAAAATCCAATCTTCATGCAATAGACATAAGGGATATCTAAACGTATCCCTTCTTCTATATTGTAAATTGGACTATAAGGGGTTAATGAAAAGACTTCTGAGTCTTTAGAAATAACCTCCGTCTCTCCTATCATCATCGTCTTCTTCACCTTTAGTGGTTTCAGTTGCACTTATAAATTCATCTGATTCTTGAAGAGATTCGATAAGTGATTCAGTTTGCACTGCAATCGATTCAATCATTTCTTCTTTAGTGTCATTGGTTGACACTTCAAAGTTTAGACCTTCTGCAGTTTCTTTGATTTTCTTTTTAGTCATTCCCCTTAGTTCGTCTGCACTTGGGATAACTAATTCGTCAAACTCTTCTTCCTCTTCAACCTTTGCATCGTCAATCTTCTTCTGAACAGCTTCTATCATTTCTTCTTCTGAAGCATAAGTGTTAATCTTCTGTTCTTCTTTGATTGGTGCTTCGATTGTATCACCACTTGTTAGAGGTCTAACATTTGTTTTAGTAATTGGAATACTTGCTGGTTTAGCATATGTTGGTTCAGTCTTTACGTCTTCTTCTGCAACCTTTAATTCTGCACCACCATCTTCAGTTGGTGTTTCTACTAGTTCTTCTTCGACTCTATCAACTTCTGCATAGAAGTCTTCAATACCTTTTGCATCTTCGGGAACTGGTAATTCGATAGTAATAGTTTCGTCTTCTATTGGTAAATCAAATCCGTCTTCTTCTGTAGACTCATTACCGAATACCATTTCTTCGTCTGCAACTTCTGTTTCAGATTGTTCTTCCCACTCTGAGAATGCTTCTTTTGTTTCTTCAACTTTAGATTGCAACTCTTCGTCTGCAGTAAATGGAACTGTAGTTTCTGATTGAGGAACGTATCCGTCTGAAATTGATTGAACTTCTGCAACACTTGGTTCAGATTGTTCTACTGGTTCTTCGGGATTAAGGAGTCTAGCCATTTGAAATGCTTTAGACGTTTGTTTTGGTTCTCCTTGTTTACCCTTTTGGACTTTAGTTTCGGGTATGGACACTCCATGTTCTTGTGCAAGTCGAGCAGCTTCTTCTGCAGACAATTCTACAAATCCGTCTTGATTAAGTTGTCCTTCTTTGACACCAATCACTCCGTCATTATTTAAGTCAACATTGATACCATGTGAAGCAAGGATTGCTTCTAGTTGTGCAACTTTAAGTTCTGCATCTTTTCTTTGTTTACGTTGGTCACGAATCTTATCAGTCAATACAGCTTTGTCTGCTTCAATCTGAGCTTCTTTTGCAAGTCTGTCTGCTTCTTGAAGTTCAACTAATTGTTGTTGTGCAACTTGAACTGCTTGATTGTAATCTGTTAATCCTTTATCGATTTCATCTCTTACTGCAATCACAGCGTCGAGTTCTTCAATCTTAATAAGACCACTCTTTAAATGTAATTGTAATAACGTAGAAACAGCACTTGCAGATTGAGGATTAATTCCTATCTGATAGTTTGCGATACGTTGTTGAACTTTTTGTAGTTCTGTTAATTCGGGAACAACTTGTTCACTTGCGAATTCTGATTTCACTTCATTTACCATATTTAAAATACTCCATGGAGTCCTACTCGACTAGAAAGTTTTACACATTGGAAAGAATTAAAAACTTTCCTAATTAATATGTATAGTCTCTGAGGACATTAATATTTATTTATTTTATGTGTTCGGGAAAGGCCTTTTGTGCAATATCTTTAGTGATATTTTTAAAGGGCCAAACCTTATCTTTTATTAAATCCATTAACTCTGCTTCTTTAGCAGGTATCCCTTCTAACAGTTGAATCCACATTGTCTCTCTACGAGTTGGTGCAACTTCTTCTGTCACAAAGTATTTGAATAACCTTACTTCAAATCTAAGACTTGTTTGTGCAAGGTCTGACGCAGGTGCATCGTCTTGATTGTAAGGTGTCTTACCTTCGGGTAGTGTAGACTTAATATTGTCGTCAAATACCCATTGCAATAAAAATCTTACTGCACCATTTCTGTCATTAAACACTCTAAGACCATTGACTGCATTGTCTTCGTTTTCTTGTGCAACTATATTAGCTTGACAAAAAATCTCATACACGTCTGCATCTTTGGTTAACTCTTTTCTTTCAGTAATGAGTTCTATCTTAGGTTTATTGGGAGCACCCTTAGGTCTACCCCTTCCTCTTTTTTTTGTTTCCGTCATAACGAAAAATCTCCTACATTGTCTAACAACTCATTTAATCTATGAGTCCTTAGGTAATCAAACACTTTACCTCTTACTGGTTCGGTGTTTTCAAATTCACTTAAAATTCTATCTTCAATATCCTTAGGGATAAAATCGAAATCAATTAATGTTTGATTTCTTAGATAGTTCCGATAGTATTTATCGTCATTTTCAATCGATATTCTGAGATACTTATCTTTGATTGGTTTACGTAATGGTGTCTGTCTAATACCTTCGACCATACAATCGTCACTGGATAAGATATTAGGAATCCCGTCTGACTTATCCCCAGTGAGGATATGTTCCTTTAGGAATAAGGACGGGTCTTGACATACGACTTGTTTGTTTAGGTTTGGTGACCATTGTATTACATTTTCTAATGATTGTAATTGTTGGAAGTCTTTATCACCACTGATTATAAGTATGTCTTCCTTTATATGTTTTGATAATACTGCAATGATATCGTCTGCTTCACACCTCTCAACATACATGTATCTATATGGGAAGTTATCTCTGAGTTCGTCTTTAATAACTTGAAGTGTATTAAAGATTACACCCCAGTCTTTATCGTCTTCGTCTCTGAGTTTCTTTCTGTTTGCTTTGTAGTTAGGAAAGAACTCTCTTCTCCATGGGTTAGCAGCGTCCGTGCAAAGAACTATTTCTCCATAGTCACCAGCATATTTCTTTTGATAATTCCGAATGGAATTAATAATCATTGGTCTAAGTTTGTCTTCACTTAGTTGTCCGTCATTCAACTTGAGTTGAACCATCAGACCAGCAATTATGGTCTGAGTAAAATCTATAAGTATCATTTAATCACTTTTATTAATAATGTATTTTTGGTCAACAAATCGTTTCCGTCTTTTAGTTTAGAACGAGGTATCTCGTCTATAAAGTTTTTTGCAATTATATTACCACCTCTATACAGTCTATCAAGAAGTTTCTCATCTGTCAAGGTCTTTTCTTGACATGAATCATAATCAATGATTCGAGAACCTTTTACGGATAGACCACCAAAGGTATCGAACTTAGTTAACTTCTTAGACGAAGTGTTATAAGTGAACAAGGTTCTTGCACGTATGATTTCTTCGGGGTCAACAGATTGGAATGACTTATACTTTGGTAAGTATGGAAGTTTCCTTACTAACTGTTTAGGTGTTTTGATTCTTGGTTTTCTAATAGGTTTATATTCGTCTACATATTTTTCAATATCAGATTCAAAACCTTTAAGTGTCTTAACAACTTTTTTCTTTTGTGGTGCAGTTAGAAAGTTATAAGCTTCGTCTAACTGTTCACAACCTTCTTTGTTTTCTAACTCATAAACTATTTCTTCAGTAAATCCTTTCATATAATTTACTACACGTCCACTGAAGTCTAATTGTTTGAGATACTTATACATAGAAAAGTTTGTTGACTTCTTTTCCATTAAGTAATCTATCTGAGCCTCAACTTCTACCAAGGCAAGTTCTGCCTTGTTTTGCATACGTTCTTGAATTGTTGGTTTTGTATTCATAAAACAAAGTATAACAAAAAGTTTAAGTCACTGTCAAGCTAGTCCTCTTCAGAAGTATCGTGTTTGTTTGTCAATAGGAATTTCCTAGACGGGTTAATCATTAAGTTTGCACGATTCATAAAATCTCTATTTGCAAGAAAAGGGATTTTACCTCTTTGGTCTAAACTGACTTCCTGTTCATATATAGTATTTAAGAAGTTTAACTCACACATTACAACTGGTCTTGTCTCAGCTGGTTTGATTAATGTAAGTTCTCTGACCAAAGGTTTCTTATACTTTTTACCATTCCTTTCAAAGTGAACAACCTTTCCTTTAACCTCATAAGAGTCTGCGTGAAGGGCACAAGCGTTTGCACTGTTCCCAGTGTCTAGCTTAACAGTCATCGTCTCACCATCGACCTCTATGGTCTCGAGAACACCACATTCAGTTGCACTCTTCTTCCAAATATTTCTATCGAAGTAATCGTCTATGATTGTCTCACAAACTTCTTCACCAAGTGCTTCTGAGATTCCTTGTGACCCAGGCGACTGGTTGACCTCTAAAATAAAAGGTGCATCTTTGTCTCTGTTATCAGCAGGAATAAAGTCAACACCAACCCATTGACCATTTACTGATTTTGCAGCGATAAGACATGTTTCTTTTTCTAAATCTGTTAGTTCTATTTCTTCTGCTTCTGCACCTTGTGAAATATTAGAACGGAAGTCGTCAATGATTTTCTTACGTTTCATTGCACCGATAATTCTTTTATTGTTTATCATAACACGGACATCATATTCCATGTCGATATATTCCTGTAAAAGGATATCACAATTAGGGTCAATCTTATACACTAGACTCACTGTAGACTGCAGAGAACGTTCCGTTTCAACAAGCAATACACCAACCCCTTTTGCACCTTGAAGTGTCTTTAGAACCATTGGGAATTCGTTGTCGAGTCTTTCAGCAGCTAAGTCTACAGTCTCGGGGTCTTCGTTTGGAACCAAAACTGTTCGAGGTTGGTTCATTCCGATTTCCTGTAATCTCAAATACGTTCTAAACTTATCTGCACATACTTCGATACACTCCCTTGAATTGACTACAGGGAATCCGTATCTTTCTATTTGTGAAATTAAATCTAAGTATGAATCTTTAGTTGTGACTGCACCACGAACCATAACAAGTGTATCTGCATCTAATTCAAAACCTTTCTTATCGTCTTGGTTATGAATTGTGATAACACCATTGTCGTCACGTTCAATATATGCACCATTCACTTTAACACTATACACTTCACAACCACGTTCTTTTGCAATGTTATAAAGTTTACTTGAAGTTGAACTGGGTTTCTTTACTACGGGTTTATCGGCATTCTTCTTTGTCCTTTTCACCATGCGACGTTCTGCAATGACAACCAAACGATATGGTTTATCATTAGTCTTCTCTTCCGAGATTAACTCATTGAACGATAACATTCTTTTATTCCTCATGTTTAATTAACTGAACAAATTTTTCTGCGTCCATAACCACTAAAGGTTTATGACGATTCCTTTTTATTACTACAAGGGGTTCATACCCTTTGCAATTTTCAGAAGCTTGTTCGTATGCTTTCCATACATTTACTGCTTCTTGATTCTTACATTCTACACTAAAAGGAAATAACTGTCTAGATTGTTTTCCAAGAATAATGTCCTCACCTTGAGAACCCATAGGTCTTGATTCTATATCTTCAGAATCTAATCCTAGTGTTTCGACTAGAACGTTTGCAAACCACTGTTGTAGTTTACGACCTTTAGCTTTTGCTGATGATGTTTTCATTAAATTGCACACTCACTCCACAACCACAACTGGATTGTTCATTTGGATTTATAAATTTAAAAAATTCATTTAATCCTTCTTTAATATAATCTAGTGTCATACCTTCTAAAAAAGGTTGACTGTTCTTATCTATAAGAAAAGAAAACTTACCATAGTCTATGACTTCGTCTCCGTCTTTTATAGTATCTTCTGCAAAAACATACTCAAATCCAGCACAACCACCACCAGTCACACCAAGTCTTACTGACTTAACATTTCTTTCTAATAGTTTTTGTATTGCAATGTCCGAAACTTCTATCATAGAAGTATTTATACAATTAGCTTAAGTCTTGAGGTGGGTAATTTGTTCTCTTGTCTTTACACAACTCGTAAGGAATTGCAATCTCTTGGTCTTCGGGGATATATAAATGATTTATCTCAGAACGATTACATGTATCGATTGCATCAAAGATATTCTCTACCAGTGCTTCACCACCTAGATTAAATGAAGTGTTAAAGATAATTGGTGTCCCAGTGATTTCACCAAACTTTTTAATTAAATCGTAATAGTTTTTATTCTGTTCACGATTGACTGTTTGAATTCTACAGGTTCCGTCTGCATGAACCAAACTAGGAATCTCGTCATATGCTTTTTGTTTCGCTTGAATTGCAAAAGACATATTCGGTGAAGACTTGAGTTGCAACATTTCAAAATATTCATGTGCATGTTCTTCTAAGATACTTCCTGCGAATGGACGATAGTCTTCTCTACGTTTGACTGAGTTAACAATTTGTTTTGCATGAGAATTACGTGGGTCAAATAATATACTACGATTACCTAATGCACGAGGCCCCCACTCTGACTGACCTTGAAAGATTGCAACAATTTGTCTGTTGTCAATCAGTTCATGCAAAACGTCATCTAAATTTCTATGTATTCTCGTTATTATCATTATTTTTACTCACTATATCTTTATTCTTAAATAACAGGTCAAGGTGAACACACGCACCAAACGCAGTTCCCCCGTCATGTGGAATTGGGTCAACAAAAAATTGGTGGTCGGGGAAGACACTTAAATATTTGTAATTGTTTGTGCAATTCAACGCATACCCACCACTTAATACTATGTTCTTACAGTCGGGATTTAAATCGATTGCTTTTTGTATGGTCTTACAAGTGTTATCGAATGCATGAAGTTCTAACTCTTGTGCATACGCAAAATTATTAAAGTTTCGTTTCGGTGCTGGTTGCACAACACCATAACTTGCCATACCCATTACTTTACCTGCGGCACGTCCTAGGTGGTCACACCCAAGTGCATGGGATAGGTTAGAGAAGTCCATACCATTACTTGGTCTAGAAGTGTATTCGTATTCTATTCCGTTCTTGACTTCGATTACATTCTCACCTTCATAATCCAATGACCCGTGTTGTTGATTCGGGAAACCATTGTTATGGTGATTACCTAACGCTCGGTGATTAGAACTTAATACCCATTGACGTTCTGCAAACTCACCTTTACGCATTCTATAAATGGATTCAATCTCTTGATAAGACCGCCAGTTCTCCCAGTCTAACCTTGCACCACCTCCGTCCATGGTGATTGCAATACAGTCTTCATTGTCTTGGTAATAAGGACTGAGGTGATAACCACAATAGGCGTGAAACAGGTGGTGTTCATACCAAAAATAATATGAGTGGATTGGTTCTCCGTTAACTTCGAACTGACTTGCAAACCCGTCATGAATTCCTTTCTCTTCGATAATACCACCGACACCACTGTCTGCAATATAATCACTGTATTTTTTTACGAGTTCTTGTTCACGTGCATTGTTAAGTGGTTCTGCACGTATCCAGTCTGCAATTTCGATTGAGACCATACGATTCTCTAAGAGTTTATCTACCTTCCAATCTATGTTGAAACTACGTCTATCAAAACTTGCAAAGACTAATTCATCAGGTCGTTGCACACCACCTTTATAGATTGCAGACAACACGTCATGGTGTTGGTCGTCATTTTGTTTGTAATGGGGTGACCAATATTTGTGTCTTCTGAAGCGGTCTTCTTCATACATGAAATCGAGTGTTTGGGTTTCGGTATCATACTGACACACGGAAGTGTCATGACTGGAATTTATTCCCACAATTTTCATATTAAATCCTGTTCTTTATTTTAATTTTTTCTTTATCTGTTCTGCTTCTGCAATTTTACCGACAAAGTCTTTCGTTTTATTTAGGTCAACCAAATCTTGGTCTAACATGTCCTCAAACATTTGACCACGACCATACTTGACACCACTGGCCCATGAGAAATAAACACAACTGGCAATAAACACCACGTGCAATAAAATTAATTCAGTTGACATTATATTATATAGTCCTCGGGTTCTTCTATTTTTTCTTTTCTTCTATTTGTTTGCCATTCTTCATAATAACGAAGCACACCTTCTTTGAATAT
>Ga0213859_10000192_pt1 | contig 28690 bp, 43 predicted proteins | sample PICome_2_FD_160133 | JGI IMG/M metagenome (GOLD analysis project Ga0213859, IMG submission 160133) | Coastal seawater microbial communities near Pivers Island, North Carolina, United States - PICO304 | ecosystem: Environmental > Aquatic > Marine > Coastal | place: USA: North Carolina...
AACTCAACTCGGACCTAGTGACGACTTCTCCGACGAACTGTTCGCATAAATCTCGAAAGAAAGGAGACACATTATGTGGACTAAACCAGAAGCAATTGAAATGCGTTATGGCTTTGAAGTTACAATGTATGTAATGAACAAGTAATAACAACTTAGTAGTAAAGTATGCCCTGTCCACAAGGCAGGGCATTTTTAAAAAATCCCAAAAGGAAATTTTATGGAAATTATAGTGAAAGAGATACCCGATCCTTCACAAGGTCAACAGGCTATTAGCCAAGATGGCAGATTGTGTGTTTTTCATCAGGGCAAATGGATTACCGAAGAAGAATATGATCGAGGAGTTTATATTAGACTGTTAGCAGCTCAAGGAGACTGCGTTTAGGAGATCAAGATGGATAAGGCACCACAACCTAGTCCAGTAGGACTCGTAGTTGTCCTAATTATTTTTGCGTTCTTAATTTGGCACGGTCCGTGGAAAGAACGCTGGGGCGATCCAGATATTGTTTTAGAACCAATCGAAATACACGGCATAGACTGCCAAAGAGATCTAAAAGAACTAACCGTTACGCAAATAGAAATTTGTGCAGATCTAAAAATTTAATCTAGTTTGGTTAAACAAATTCACTTTTAGTTAAAATTCCTGTTGACAAGATAAATAAAGTTGCATATAATAGTACGTATGCATTAGGCATAAATGACATTTTTTATTAGGCAAACAAAGGAGGCTACAAAATGGCATCATTAGCAGAAATTCGTGCAAAACTGCAAGAAGCAAACAATCGCTCAACTGGTAATTCTACTGGTGGCGGAGACAACGCAATTTACCCACATTGGAATATGCAAGAAGGCAAAGAAGCCGTGGTAAGATTCTTACCAGACGGTAATGCTGACAACACATTCTTTTGGGTAGAACGTGCAATGATCAAATTACCTTTCGCAGGTGTAAAAGGCGAATCAGACAACCGTAACGTAATTGTTCAGGTTCCTTGTGTGGAAATGTACAATGACGGAACTGCTTGTCCAATTCTTTCTGAAGTACGTGGTTGGTTTAAAGATAAATCACTAGAAGATATGGGTCGTAAATATTGGAAAAAGCGTTCATATATCTTCCAAGGGTTTGTTAATGAAGATCCACTAAATGAAGAATCAACACCAGATAATCCTATTCGTAGGTTTATTATTGGTCCGCAAATTTTCCAAATTATCAAGGGTGCATTAATGGATCCTGAATTGGAAGAATTGCCAACAGACTATATGCGTGGTGTTGACTTCCGTATTAAGAAAACATCTAAAGGTGGGTATGCTGACTACTCAACATCACAATGGTCACGTAGAGAACGTGCTTTGACTGATGAAGAAAAAGCGGCTGTTAACACTCACGGGTTGTTTAACCTTAATGACTTTTTACCTAAGAAACCAGGTGAAGTTGAACTTAAGGTAATGAAAGAAATGTTCGAAGCGTCAGTTGACGGTGAGGCATATGATATGGACAAGTGGGGTCAATACTTCCGTCCAGCGGGTATGAGCCAGGCAACTGGTGATCCAAATAAATCCACAAGTGCTCCTAGTGCACCGGTAACTGAAACTGCTCCAGCAGCAGAAGCAGCACCAGCAGCAGAAGCAACTCCAGCACCAGCGGCTGAAGCGGCTCCAGCAGAAGGTGGAGACAGTGCTAATAGAGCACAGGACATTTTGGCAATGATCCGTAACAGACAACAATAAAAAGTTTGTGTGAGTTCCGGCAAAAACCTCCATTCGGTAACCAGCGAGGTCTCACACATTTTTTAACAAAGGAAAGGTAATATGGCAAAAGCATTTGACGTAAGTAAATTTAGAAAAACTCTTACAAAAAGCATAGACGGCCTTGGCATTGGCTTCAACGATCCAACTGATTGGGTAAGCACAGGTAACTATGCACTTAACTATCTAATTAGTGGTGACTTTAATAAAGGTGTCCCACTAGGTAAAGTAACTGTACTAGCAGGAGAATCTGGTGCAGGTAAATCATACATTGCCGCAGGTAATATTGTAAAAGCGGCACAAGATCAAGGCATCTTTGTAGTTCTTATTGACTCAGAGAACGCACTTGACGAAGCGTGGCTACAAGCACTTGATGTAGATACAACACCAGAAAAACTTCTTAAACTGAATATGTCAATGATTGACGATGTTGCAAAAACTGTATCCGAATTTATGAAAGAATACAGAGATATGGCAGAAGAAGATCGTCCTAAAATTTTATTTGTAATTGACAGTTTAGGTATGTTGCTAACACCGACAGATGTTGATCAGTTTGGTAAGGGTGATTTAAAAGGTGATATGGGTAGAAAACCCAAGGCACTAACAGCACTTGTACGTAACTGTGTTAATATGTTTGGTAGTTACAACGTAGGTATGGTATGTACTAATCATACATATGCTTCACAAGATATGTTTGACCCAGATGATAAGATCAGTGGTGGACAAGGATTTATCTATGCAAGTTCAATTGTAGTAGCAATGCGTAAATTGAAACTAAAAGAAGATGAAGATGGAAATAAAGTAACTGATGTACGTGGTATTAGAGCCGCTTGTAAAGTTATGAAAACTAGATATGCAAAACCATTTGAAGCAGTGCAGGTAAAGATTCCGTATGAAACAGGTATGGATCCTTACAGCGGACTTGTTGACTTATTTGAAGCAAAAGGCTTGCTCAAAAAAGAAGGCAATCGACTTAAATACACAGACCTTACAGGAAATGATCACATTGATTATCGTAAACAGTGGACTGGTGATAAATTAGATATGATAATGACCGACATTGTTAACAAACCTGCAATGGTTGATGAACAAACTGTAGAGGAAACAGTTGAGGAAGTCGAAGCACAATAATAGGAGAGAGCATATATGAATACGGATTTAATCGCCGATATTTGGAACGTAATGTCTGAGCACATTCAAGAAAGTAAAAAGAAAGATGTTGCTCAAGAGTATATCAATACTTTACTAGACTACGGTGTGAGCGAACAAGTAATCGAGGGATTATTTGGTATTGACACATATCTAGATGATGCAATAGAATACGTAATCGATGACGAAAAAGTTGACGAATACGAAGAAGAAGATGAATGGAACTAGTATATGACCAATTGGTACGACAAAGTTTCTAAAGATATCTCTAATATTCCTTTAGCAGTAGAATATTATGAAAAGGAATTATTAGAAGCAAAAAAAGAAACAGCAGTTCGTGGCAGAATCGAACAAGCGGCAGCACATATGCCGGCAGTTGTAGAAACACGATTTAATCAACTGCAAGAAATAGAAGCAATACTAGAATATCTAAACATCGAATTAAGACGATTAAGATCGAGTCATTTTAGGAAATATGTTGAAAACTATCAGCGTTCACTAAGTTCTCGTGATGCAGAAAAATTTGTAGACGGCGAAGCAGACGTTGTTGATTTTGAAAAGATTATCAACGAGTTTGCTTTGCTGCGAAACAAATGGCTAGGCATTATCAAAGGACTGGATATCAAACAATGGCAGTTAAGTAATATCGTAAAATTACGTACTGCTGGTCTGGATGATGCAAGTTTATAAATAAACTTGTGTTAAGCAAGAAAGAACTACATAAACTTTTTTTTGGAAAACGTGTTGCATTAATAGGCAACAGTGATTCTCTATGTTATAAAAATTATGGAGAGGAAATAGATTCTCACGAAATAGTTGTGAGAATGAATAGAGGAATTTTTGCTCTAGGTACTGAAAGTCACGGTAGTAAAATAGACGTTATACTTTATAGTAAACCTACTGTGTTCAAAGGCCTAATTGAACCTTTTGAAAAACTTCCGGAACTTTTTAAAAACTGTACTTACATACACACGTATCCTGCCAATAAAAACAACAAAATTTTTTCTAAATCTACTTACTTTTATCCAGCAATAGAAAGATACTACTTTACATTACCGGTTGGATTTCATAAGCGTTCTCAAAAAGTATTATCGACAGGTGCGTGTGCAATAGATCTAATACTGAAATGTCAACCAAGACAACTTAATCTATACGGGTTCGATTGGAATAAGACTGAGACGTTTTATCAGAGTGTTAATTATGAAGTAACAAAAGATAAACACAATTTTGATGTAGAAAAAAGATATATCAATTGGATTTGTTGGCTAGAATCTGATATTGTTAAAGTAATTCAATAATTTTTGCACCAATTAACATAGCATATAAATATACGTATGAAACGTATTGTCCTTGTAACTGGCGGGTTTGATCCATTGCATTCCGGCCATATTGATTATTTTAAATCTGCTAAAGAATATGGCGATTACTTAATTGTCGGACTTAATTCAGATGATTGGTTAAAACGTAAAAAAGGGAAACCTTTTATGACGTACAATGAAAGAACAGCCATAGTCAGTCAATTAAGTGTTGTTGATGAAATTATAACATTTGATGATAGTGATGACACCGCTTCAGATGCTATAAGACAAACACTTTCTAAATATCCAAACGATGAATATATTTTCGCTAATGGCGGAGATAGAACAAAAGATAATATTCCTGAAATGGAAGTTTTTCATCCTCGACTTAAATTTGAATTTGGTGTTGGCGGAACTAATAAGATTAATTCTTCAAGTTGGATACTTGACGAATGGAAGACACAAAAGACGGAGAGAGATTGGGGCTATTGGCGTGTACTAGATCATAAACCAGATAAAGGTTACAAGGTAAAAGAACTTGTGATATATCCTGGAAAAAGTCTAAGCGATCAACGACACTTTAAACGTTCAGAACAATGGATGGTACTTGAAGGTGTTGTTAAAATGGAAACAGAGTGGGAACAAAGACAAGATGTAGTGCATCTAGAACCTCACAAACCTCCCTATGAAATTAACAGATTAGTTTGGCACAAAGCATCAAACCCGAATAAAGAGAATGCACATATTCTCGAAATACAATGGGGAAGTGAATGTGTTGAAGAGGATATTGAAAGAAGATGAGTGATTGGATTTTTATAAGCAAAGGAGGAGAAGATCCTTACATCAATGAATTTGCAAGAGGCTGTAAATCAGACACTGTAAAAAGTGATGACTTTGATTATGATGAAAGTGAAAGTCCTATAGTTCTTAGAGGTATACTTAAAAAGAAAATTATACACAAGTGTTGGGAAGATAATAGAGATTTCTATTATATGGATACAGGATACTTTGGAAATGAAGCAACACCTGGTAATCCTAATGGTTGGAAATATTGGCACAGAATAGTAAAAAATGATTTACAACATACTAATCTTACAAAAAGAAAAGATGACAGGTTTAAAAGATTTGGTAAAAAAATAAAACCTTGGAAAAAAGGAGGCCGCAAAATATTAATTGCTGCTCCTGATGAAAAACCTTGTAAATTTTATGGAATAGATTTAGAAAATTGGTTGACTGAAACAGTTGACACAATAAAGAAGTACACAGATAGACCAGTTGAAATTAGACGCAGAAGCAAAAGTAGAAACGATAGATTGTCAGATACACTTGAACAAGCATTAGACAAGGATGTTTTTGCTCTAGTAACATATAACAGTAATGCAGCCGTTGAATCAGTATTTCACGGTATTCCTGTATTTCCTTTAGCACCAGCGAGTGCAGCATCTCCAGTGGGTAGTAAGGATTTAAGTAAAATAGAACAGCCTTTTTATCCAGATGAGGATCTTGTGTACAAATGGGGATGTCATTTATCATATGGACAATTTCATATAAGTGAACTAAGAACAGGAAAAGCAAAAAAAATGTTGGAGGAACTATGGACCTAAGAGTATATGTAGGTTACGACACTAGAGAAGATATTGCTTATCAGGTATGTAAGCACAGTATTCTAAACAAACAACCTAACGCAGATGTGCGTCCACTAAAACAACAAGAATTACGTGATGCAGGATGGTATAAACGTCCTTTAGATAAATTAGCATCTACAGAATTTACATTTACAAGATTTCTTGTGCCTGAACTTGCAGGTTTTAAAGGTTGGGCAGTGTTTATGGATTGCGATATGATTCTTACTACAGATATTAAAGAACTGTTTGATCAAGCAGATGACAAGTATGCAGTTATGTGTGTGAAACACGATTACACTCCTAAAGAAGGTACGAAGATGGATGGACAGAAACAAACTGTTTATCCTAGAAAGAATTGGTCAAGTGTTATGTTGTTTAACTGCGGACATCCTAGCAATCAAACACTAACACAAGATCTAGTAAACGAACCAGAAATCAATGGGGCATACTTACATAGATTTAGTTGGCTAAAAGATGACGAAATTGGAGAACTAGATCATACTTGGAATTATCTTGTTGGTTGGTATAATGACATAGAAAAACCTAAACTAATACACTACACAGAAGGTGGTCCTTGGTTCGAAAACTATAGAGATTGTGAATTTGCAGATTTGTGGAAAGCAGAACTATTCGATATGATGGAAAAATAATGAAAGATAACAAAGAAAATATAGAAGAAATTCTTGCAAAAAGTTCTGGTAAAAGACTTACTACTGATCCTACCGAAGTTAAAAAACCACTTATAGTAAGAGGCGTTGTAAAAAAAGATCACGTAGAAAGAAGCATTCAAATTGGAAGAAGTTTTTACTATATCGACACTGGTTATTTTGGAAATTTTCCAAGTCCGGGTAATCCAAAAGGACAAAAGAAATGGCATCGTATTGTAAAAAATGAAAATCAACAATCTAAAATTATTCCTAATGTGCCTGCAGATAGATGGAACAGAATAAAAAATGATGATCCGAGATATGATTGGCACGGTTGGAAAAATTATGATAAAAAAATATTACTAGTAATGCCTAATCCAAAGGCCTGTAGATATTATAATGTAGATTTTGAAACTTGGACTAAAAATACGAAAATGATGATTCAACAACATTGTGATCTACCTGTCGAAGTAAGAATAAAAGGTTCTAGGACTTATAGAAATTATGATTATTCTATATATGATGCGTTTGACTCGGGTGTATATGCAACAGTAACTATGAACAGTATGGCTGCATTAGAATCTGTATTATACGGTATCCCTGCATTTGTCACTGTTCCGTGTGCAGCGTCTCCATTAGCGACTGTAGATAATTTAGCAAACTTAAAAAATCCTTTCAAACCAGATTTAGACACAATTCAAGCACACTGTAATGCACTAGCATATGGTCAATTCACATTAGACGAAATACAAGACGGCACAGCATACAAACTAGTAGAGAAATATCAATGAAACTTTTAATTAATGATAAAGAACTTGCAAACTTTTTATTACACTGTATGCCTGTTCCAAAAGAACTTAGAGAAATAAGAATACAAGACAGATATCTAGCAACGTACATAGATGATCATCTAAGTAAGAAATCTAAATGGTCTGATCCAACTAGACAATATACTGAAGATGAAAAAAAGCGTTTTCGAGATAAACTTATCAAAGCAGTTGGCAGAGATTTACACGATTGGGTAGAAACAATAAAGAATAACAAAGATAATGTTAAATCTGCCTACTTCAACAAGATTCATAATAACATAGAATACTTTATTGAAAAAATTGGTAAAGAAGAACTTTTAAATCTCTACAAAAAATCAAAATATAAAAATTTTGTCAAAGGTACAGGATTAACCATTGACAAAAAAGCACAAATGATGCGCAGAAAAGAATTAACTGATTACAAAGTTGATTGTTTGATAAGAAATACTGTAGGAAACGAAGAATTACTGGTAACCAAGATGAATGGTGGCCATCCTATGTGGTTTATTGACAGCGGTTACACTAATTTTATCGAGCCTAATAAAAAATGGCATAGACTAGTTAGAAATCATCTGCACTATGGTAAATTTTTTGATGCTCCGATGGACAGATTACAGAATTTTCCGAAATTTCCAAAACCTTGGAGACAAGGTGGCGAAATAATTTACATTATTGAACCTGGACCGTTTGCTGCTCAAGTTTTTGGGGTAGATTTAAAAACTTGGAAGTATGATGTTGCTAAAGAGTTAAGAAAGTATACAGATAAGAGAATTATTTTTAGAAAAAAGGCACCAAAACGCCAAAGACCGAGTTTAGTTAAGCAATTACAAGACGAAGATTACTATTGTGTAGTAAGTTTGAATAGTAATGCGGCCACAGAAGCAATTTGGGAAGGTGTTCCGGTATTAACACTAGGAACTCACGTAACAAATCCGGTAAGCAGAAGTAAACCAAGCGAAATTAACGATTTATGGCGTGGAAATTTAGGTTCTTGGCTTGCTATGTTGAGTTATTCTCAATTCACAAAAGAAGAATTGATGGATGGAACTGCAATTAATCTTGTGAGGAAGTATAATGTCTAAATTAACTGCTGTTGCCTACTACGGAGGCATTCCAGCAAGGAATAACAACTTAGAAAAACCTTTAATTCTCGATAATTTCCTTCAAGGTGTAACTGCTAGTGGCGATACAGGAATTGCTCATAGAACAATGAACACAATTCCTTGTGATGTTGCACTAATTCAAGGATATGTACACGAACACGGCAAAACTGCACCTCATCTAGTACTGAGAAGAAATGCTATTGACCTACAAAAACAAAATGGCAAGAAGAGTTTGATAGTAGATAGCAATTTATTTTTATATGCTGACCCAGGTAACTCAAATCGCTATTTAAGATACAGTTTTGATGGTGTTTTTCCTACTACTGGATTTTATTTTGACAAAGATGTCGATCCTAAAAGATGGATGAAGATAAGCAAAAACTTAAATTTGCCTTTAAAAGAATATAGAACCAATGGTAATCATATTTTGATATGTTGTCAAAGAAATGGCGGATGGTCTATGAAAGGATTGTCAGTAATGGACTGGTTAAATCAAACAATTGCTACTATAAAATCATTCACCGACAGACCAATTGTGGTTAGAGCCCATCCAGGCGATAAAAAGTCACATACGTATTTGCGAATTAATCAAAAAAATGTAACTATAAGCAAAAGACCTAACCTACGTGATGATTTAGTAAATGCTTGGGCAACTGTTGTGTATAATAGCAGTCCTAGTGTTGCAAGTTTGATTGAAGGAGTTCCTGCATTTGTTACAGATCCTCAACCGGAGTATGCACAAACAAATGAAGTTGCAAATACTAATCTTAAAAGACTAGAAGATCCCAAAATGTTCGAAAGACAGCAATGGATTGAAAAATTATCGATGTGTCATTGGAATTTTAATGAATTAAAATCAGGAGAGGCTTGGCAATTTTTTAGGAGGTATGTATGATTCAATTAGATAACGGTTGGTTTGTTCCTGATGGCGATCAGAAAATGACAAGACATCTAGAAACTGACAAATCACCGCAGCAGGCCACCTACGAATACAAACAAAGAGATGTAATTTTACAAAATATACCACAAAAAAATACTTTTGTAGATATAGGCGCAAACGTTGGAGTGTGGAGTATTGTTATGGCTCAACATTTTAACAAAGTTGTTTCATACGAACCGAGCAAACGTAACGTAGAATGTTTAAAATTAAATCTAAATGGTATAACAGAGATTAGAAACGTTGCACTTTCTAATTTTAATGGAAAATCTCAATTTCACGACGAAATTAAAAATTGCGGAAACAGTAAACTGTGGAACGAAGGAGCTCAGCCTGGGTTATACGATGTAGAAGTTAAAAAATTAGACGACGAAGGTATTGAAAATTGTAGTTTAATTAAAATGGATGTCCAAGGTTATGAGTGGCAGGTAATTCAAGGGGCTGAAAAATTAATTGAAACACAAAAACCGTGGATTGCTTTTGAAGTTAGTGCAGATGTTGATGTAATTGTAAAGTTTTTAGAAGATAGAGGCTATGATATGATCAACAACAAAAGCAAAAGACTGTTTATCTTTGCTCCTACTACTGGAATAAACGCTCCTAACAAGAAAGCATTCGGTCGAAGACAAGGCCCAGGACCGTATATTACACTTTTACCCGAAGATAAGCAAGAAATTGCTAAACAAAGACACGGTTACTGATTCCAATAAGGTTCAGTTCTCTTAACAAGCAAGTCAGTTCTCTTACTTTTACCTAGTGCTTTACGTCCGCCTTTGAGATGATCTAAATATGCACCCCACATACTATTAATTAAAGGATGACCTTCTCCTGTAATTAATCCTTCACTCCAATTCCAATGATTCATTGGCACTCTTGACCTTACTACATCAAATACAAAACTATCGTGCCACTCTGCCATTGAAAAAATTCCATTATTTTCTGCTTCGTCGTATACTCTTTGGAACTCTCTAAGAAATCTTTTAGTTTGTTTGTTATGAATTGTCATACTATACAACCCACATTCAGAAAATTTACCTTTTCTACCTAAAAAACAGATATCTTTTTCTTTAGGACACAATTTTTCAAGTTGTTCTAATGTAATAGGACTATGACAATAGGTATCAGCATCCATCCACATAAGTCTATCAGTACCACATTCTTTCACGCAGGCAAAAATTGCATAAACTTTGTGAGAAAATCTAATAGCATCCCATTTAAAACCTTTACCTGAATCCCGTCTTTTACTTCTTACCGGATCTTTACTAACATCACCGTTTGCTTTAGGTACGTTCTTCCAGGTCTCCTTAAATTTTACTAATTCAGGACTGGCTTGGTGTAGATCTCTTACAATTAAATTATCTGCAGATTCTTCAACTTCACAGTCTTCTGCATAAACAAATAATTTTACTTCTTTAGGCCATTTTTCTAAAAACGATTTTATCATTCGTTTGCCGTATTGCTGATAGCCTGCTTTATGAAATGTTGTTATTACTGAAATGCTCATTTTACTCTGTACCAATAGTGAAAACTACCACCTTGTGCAAGTGCGTTATAGTGGTATCTATATAAATTTGTTGTGTGTGAACGTGGTATAATATCATTACCTTCTATTACTATTTCCGGACTTGGTTTTTGTAATAGCGCAGATATGTAATCAAGTGCTTTGATGTAATCTAAATCTATAAAAATTGTAGTAACATCGTTTAGACCAAGTGTGCTTTTTAATTCTTTTTTGACTACAAGATTTCTAGCCTTAACATTAACCGATGACTTACTGTATACAAAAACAGTATCATACATTTCTAAAATTTCATCTAAGAAACCAAATCCACTACCGATTACCAGCGCATCTTTGGGCGATAATTTTTGAATTTTGGCAATTCTTTTTCTAAATTTACTCATTGTAATCCGTTAAATACTATTATATTTATGGAAGAAAATGCGTTTCAAACTATATCGTGAACACGGGGCATTAAACAGTCCTGCTATATTTAATTCATTCGAGCAAGGCCTTAAAAAACTAGGGCATCAAGTGGTAGACACCAACGAAGATGTTGCAGTAATTTGGTCAGTACTTTGGCACGGCAGAATGGCGGCAAACAAAGGAATCTACCAGCAGTGTAAATCACAAAACAAACCTATTATTATTATTGAAGTAGGAAATTTATTACGTAATTCAACCTGGAGAATTTGTTTAAACCATATTAACGGTTTAGGAACATTCGGCAATGACGAAAATTTAGATTATGATAGGCCTAAAAAATTAGGTGTAAAATTATTACCTGAAAACAATAATAGAAAAGATCAAATATTAATTGCAACTCAACATCAAAAAAGTTTACAGTGGGAAGGTATGCCTACTATGGCTAATTGGACTATGAAAACTATCGACGAACTAAGAAAATATACTGATAGAGAAATTATCATACGTCCTCATCCTAGATCACCAATGGAAGGTATAGAACACGAATTTAAAAAAGTTACAAGACAACAACCTAGACATATGCAAGGCACATACGATAACTTTGATATAGATTATAACTTTCATTGTGTAATAAATTACAACAGTGGACCGCCGATTCTTGCTGCTATTCAAGGTACACCTGTAATTACAGGCAAATCTAGTCTTGCGTATCCTGTATCTGATACATTTGAAAATATTGAAAATGTAAAATTACCAGACAGATATGAATGGTTTACATCTATAACTCATTGTGAGTGGACAGTAGATGAAATAGAACAGGGCATTCCTATTTCTAGGTTAGAAAAACATATTCTCCAGCAAATTAGCTCTTGATCTTTTAAGACGTTTCTAGTATAATACAAGTATGAACAATATGATTTACATCGAAGACCTATTCATTGCAATGGTAGACACTATGGAACAACACAGACTACCAATGCAGCCTCACGATAGAAGTGCAGCCTACAGTTTCTATTCTAATATCTCTAAAAATACTGCACTTACAGAAAAACAAGGAGCATACGTATTAAAGATTTTAACAAAATATAGAAACGTTTGTAAAGATTATTTTGACTATGAAGATAGATTAGATCCTCCGATGTGGAAAACTCCTTTTCGAGTTATTGATCAAACTAAAAAAGTTTGGGTTGAAACACTTGAAGGAATAAGTGTACCTGTAGTTGCATTTAAGTTTCCGTTTGGTTTTAAAGACACATATGATACAGAATTTAAAACTTCATATTCTAATCAAAGTGTTTGGGATAAAGACAGAAAAATAAGATTAGTGCATCTTTACTCAGTAAACATTATGCAAGTTTATGAATTTGTCAAAACGCACGATTTTGAAATAGATCAATCTTTTTTAAATGTTGTAGATATGATCGAAGACATTTGGCAAAATAGTGATAAGATTATTCCTAGCAGCAGTATTGTAGATAGCGAATTAATTCTAAATAATGCTTCAGAGGATGCTGAAAACTTCTGGAATACAAATAAAACCGGTAACTTGTCAACAGATTTGATACTTGCTAAAACAATGGGTTATCATTTTAAAGGCAATATAGATACAAAGATAAAAAAGATTGCTAGTGATCAAAGCAATAGTTTTTGGGTCAAAAATCTCAAAGAATTTATTGAACTTACATCTAGTATAGATGGTAAAATTTGCATCTTATTAGATCAAACAGCAGACAATGATAGTTTTATAAATGAATTGCCACAAACATTAGATATGCTAGGCTGTAGTAGGAAAGATTGGAGAATTTGTTTTAGATTGTCTAATAAAAAAGATCCAGAATTTAATCAATGGATTAGTGATAACGGTTTTGGAGGAAAAATTAGCACAGCAAAGTATTTTATTTTCCAACATAAACCCCATAAGTGGTTGTTTAAAAAGGAAAATGATGTTATAATACTAGCAACAAACAATTTAAATCCTTCGTCATATACAATGACAAGGAATATGTTGAAATACCATCCTTGTGTAATTTACATAGGTGATCATATTCCAACATTACATAGGAAACAGAAAATTGTCGAACTGTAAAGTAATAATTAAAGACGAGGTAAACATTAAGTTAGAGGGCCTTGCGATTGAAACACGCAGAAAGATTGCAAACAAACTAAAATATGATTTACCATATGCAAGACATATGCCTGCCTTTAAACTTGGTCGCTGGGACGGAACTGTTAGTTTCTTTGGTATAGGTGGTACAGGATTTCTTGCGCATCTTGATGTAATATTACCTATTATTGAAAGTGACGGTTATGAAATTGAAGTACAAGATAATAGAAACAAATTTGATTTTAAGTTTGATAAGATAGATGAAAACTATTGGAAAGATCAAGGCAAAACTTGGCCTGAAGGACACCCAGAAGCAGGGCAACCAATTGTACTTAGAGATTATCAGTATGATGTTGTTAACCAATTCTTAGAAAATCCACAATCATTACAAGAAGTAGCAACAGGTGCAGGAAAAACTATTACAACTGCTACACTATCACATCTATGCGAACCATACGGCCGTACAATGGTTATTGTTCCGAACAAAAGTCTTGTTGTACAAACTGAAGAAGATTATAAAAATTTAGGACTTGATGTAGGTGTATATTTCGGTGATAGAAAAGAACTTAATCATACACATACTATTTGTACTTGGCAAAGTTTAAATGTACTAGATAAGAAAAGTAAAGATTATGAAGCAGCATTGACACTGGCAGAATTTACAGAAGGTGTAAGTGCAATTATTATTGATGAGGTGCATCAGGCTAAAGCAGATGTTCTTAAAAAACTTCTTACACAGAATTTCCGTAATGCACCAATACGCTGGGGATTAACTGGAACAGTACCTAAAGAACAATGGGAATTTCAAGGTATACTTGCAGGAATTGGTCCGGTTATTAATAATGTGTCAGCACACGATTTACAAGAAAAAGGTGTTTTAGCAAAACTAGATATACAAATTCTACAAACAAAAGATGTAGAAGAATTTAGAAGTTTTCAAGAAGAATACAGTTGGCTAGTAACTGATGAAAAACGTTTGACATATATTAGCAATCATATTAAAACAGTTGCAAAGAACGGAAACACACTAGTACTAGTCAATCGAATTGATACTGGCAACAAACTATTAAAGAACATACCTGATGCAACATTCATTAAAGGAGATGTAAAACTTGATGAACGTAAAGAACAGTATGATGAAATTAAAACAAGTGATGGAAAAATCATTGTTGCTACTTACGGCGTTGCCGCAGTGGGCATTAATATTCCTAGGATTTTTAACCTTGTTCTTATTGAGCCTGGTAAGTCTTTTGTACGTGTTATTCAATCTATCGGCAGAGGAATACGAAAAGCAGAGGACAAAGATTTTGTCCAAATTTGGGATATGACATCAACTTGCAAATATGCTAAAAGACATCTTACACAACGTAAGAAATTTTACAAAGAAGCAAAATATCCATTTCAAGTAACCAAGGTTGACGTATGAGTGAAAGAAAAATAAATGAATGGGCTATGCCTTTTGTAAAAAAATATAGAAGATATATTGATATTGGTGCTAATGTAGGTCATACCTCTGTTCCATTTATACATAAGTTTGAAAATATTGTAGCATTTGAACCACATCCTGATTGCTTTGATATACTAAAAGACCAACCAGGAATTCAAGCATTAAATTTTGCACTATTAGACGAAACAAAAATTGTAAAATTAAAATTACACAAGAACAGTATTAATAAGCCAGAACACGGAAGTATTGCAGATAGACGTAACAAAGATTGGGACGGCAAAATATTTGATGTGTATGGCACAACACTAGACAGTTTTAACTTTGATGATGTAGATTTTATCAAAGTCGATGTTGAACAAGGCGAACTAGAAGTAATCAAAGGCTCATTAAAAACAATAGAAAAAAACAAACCTGTTATTATGTTTGAAAACAAACGCAATGAAAATGATTCTGTTATTGATATATTAACAGATCTAGGGTACAAAATTAAAAAATACAAAAGTGACACAATCGCTTTTATAGAGGAGAAATAGTGAGAATATTAACATTAGACAATAAGGCATTCGACCTAAACGAACTGCCAGAAGAAGTCGAAGAAGATGCTAGATTTAGTGTACTAGATAACAGTACACCAGCAGAACCCGACTTCTTTTTTATGCCACTCATATTTTTAGAGTCATTTAATAGTCCGGCAATTTTAATGAAGATTGGCGGTTATGAAATCAAAATGCCTTTAGATTGGAGTATACTTGTTGGTGACAGCGAATGCTTGGCAGATCCTGAAGTATTGCCATTAACAAGCATTAATGAAAGAGGTTTTGAAGCATTCACAATGAATCCTATCAAAGGTTATAGGTCCGATTGGATGCCAATTGAAATTGTAAATATCTATAATGATGTGCGATGGTATTTTCCAAAGATGAAGAATGGACAGATGCTTACCATCCCATTGCACGACGGACATAATCCTCCTTGTGCATTTTTTGTTAAAGATATTAGCAGGCAATCAGAAGTTGTTGAGTTATCCAAACTCTTCTGATAATTAAGTATACCCAACAAGAGGGAAAGGACAATGACAATGAAAGCAGGTAAGATTTGGGGTCAAACGGAATTGATCCACGCAAACGGTGTACTAGAATTTCACCGTATTGAATTTAAAAAAGGATATAAATGTTCAGAACACGAACACAGATTTAAATGGAATGGCTTTTTTGTAGAGTCAGGAAAGATGATTGTTCGTGTATGGCAAGATGAAGATCAAAAAGGACTGGTTGATGAAACTATTCTCGGACCTGGAGAATTTACACAGGTTAAGCCAGGTAAGATCCATCAGTTCGAAGGAGTTGAAGATGGTGTTGCTTTTGAACTGTACTGGGCAGAATTTAATCACGACGATATCGTAAGAAGAACTGTTGGTACGCAGGTTAAAAAGTGATCCACGGTGATATCAATATAGGCAAACACGGTTTTTATTGCTCTAGCGATAGCGGTTACTTTAATGAATGGACTAAACTGCTAATTGCCAGTGCAAAGAAACACGTTCCTTGGGCAAATTTTCACGTACATATTTTTGATCCTATAGAATCTGATTTTACTTGGTGTAAAGAAAACAGCGTAACTATTTCTCACGAAATTACGCCTCCTCAATACACAAGTAATATAGAAACTAAAAAAGGCTACTGGGTAAATGCAAGGTTTTATCGCATACCAGAAATATTTACATCAAGAACTATTGTGTGTGCAATAGATAGTGATAGTTTATTTTACAAAAATATGTCTGAAGATGAGTTTATAAGGAAATGCAGCAAGAGTTGGGTCACTGTTCGAGAAAAAGGCACAGGAAGTGTAGGCAGCGGAGTTAACTTTGGTTTAGATTCTTTTAGAGATACATTTAGAAATATTTTAGAACCAAATGTTGAACAGGGATTTAAATGGTATCTTGATCAAGAAATATTAGATAAGTGCATTGCAGAAAACAAAGTAAATACATTTGGTATGAGTTTTTCAGATTATAATTGCAGACCTGAAAGTTATATCTGGACAGGTAAAGGTACAAGAAAATACAAACATAAATTTGCAGAACTTGCAAATACATATAGATAAGGAAAAGTTATGGCAGTCAAATACGTAGTTGATGAATCAAAACCACATCTTGGTGGTAATTTTGCAGATGGAGACCCTGCTTGTTGGTGTCCTAGTTCTTGGAAATATATTTTCAAAAAATACAATATTAAAACAGCAATGGATATTGGATCAGGTTGTGGACACGCAGCAAAGTTTTTTGCTGATCAAGGAATAGAAACTACAGCAATCGAAGGACTGAAAGAAAATGTTGATAACGCAATTTATCCAACACAATTACACGATCTAACTACTGGTTCTTATACCCAGTCTGTAGACTTCACAAACTGTATCGAAGTTGTAGAACACATTGAAGAAAAATATATAGACAATCTTATGTCAACACTGTGCCAAGGAAAGTACGTATTGATAACTCACGCAGTTCCTAAACAAAAAGGATGGCATCACGTTAATTGTCAACCAAGCGAATATTGGATTGAACATTTTAAACAAAGAGGTTATAATCTATTAGAAGAAGATAGTAAGATTATTCGTCAACTTGCAGCAGAGGATGGCGGAAAGCATATTGCAAGAAATGGTATGCTATTCGTTAAGGTATAATGAAAGTACTGATTACTGGTAGTAATGGATACATAGGACAACATCTAGCAAAGTTACTTCATACAGAATATGAAGTACACGGTATTGATATACAAGACGAAAACAAATCTGAGCACGTAATTAACTACCAAAAAGTTAACATATGTGATCCTCATTTTTTGCCCAACTCGTATGATACAGTTGTTCATCTAGCGGCATTAATTAGAGTAGGTGAAAGCGTAAAATATCCCCAAGAATATTACACTGCCAATATTTTTGGTACTATGAATGTGCTAAATTGTGTTACATTTAAAAATTTTATTTTTGGTAGCACAGGCGCAGCGGCATTACCAACTAGTCCGTATGCACTAAGCAAAAAAGCAGCAGAAGATATTGTAACTCAATTTTGTACCAAAAAAAATATTGACTTTACAATATTTAGATTCTATAATGTAATAGGAAGTGAAGTTTCACAACCTACAAATCCGGATGGATTATTTTGTAAACTAAAGGAAGCGACAGAAACAGGTAAATTTAGTATGTACGGAACAGACTACAATACAAAAGACGGAACCTGTGTACGTGATTATGTTCACGTAAATGAAATTGCTAATGCTATTAAACTTGCAATTAAGACCCCATCGAGATCTATAGAAAACCTAGCACACGGTAAGGGTTACACAGTAAAAGAAATTGTAGACACATTCAAGCAAGTAAACAATGTTGAATTTGATGTTGAGTCGCATCCAAGAAGAGACGGTGATCTAGAGTCAAGTGTTCTTGACAATGTATCAACGTATATGGAGAATTTATATTCTCTAGAAGACTACCTAACATTAAACAAAGGAGTTTGAAATGCAACATACAATTCAACAACTAATGGATAAAGTTAGTGCAATGCATACTCTTGCTGTTCAAGCACATAGAGAAAAATATAGAGCAGCACCAGGCGAGCCTTATGATGTTCAACACGTAACTCATCTAGTTGAACAGATACAGGCACTAGCAGGCGACATCTACAACGATAAAACACCGCATCCTAAATTAGTTGCTAAAAATGATAAGTGAATCGTATCGTAAAATAATGAGTAAGGCTCACAAAGAGCCTAAATACGGAAAGCGTGTAAAATTTCCAAAGTATCTTGATGAATTTATTCAAGAAAGAAATCCTAAGTCTTTAATAGATTTTGGTTGTGGCAAAGGCAGATTAAGAGAAACTATCGAAAAAAGATTTCCAGGCATATCTTACAGAGGGTATGATCCGTGTGTGGAAGAATTCAATTATCCTTTACAACCGGTTGATCTTATTTTTTCAACAGATGTATTAGAACACGTAGAACCAGAATTTATAAATGCTACACTAAGAGAAATTAGAGAGAACTGCAAGTACACGTACCACTTAATAAGTTGTGCCCCGGCAAAACTAATCTTAGCCGATGGACGAAATGCACACCTAATCCAACAAGGTGCCGAATGGTGGAAAAAGCAATTTAATAGTGTAGGATTTAAAGTAATAAAAGAAGAATGGATAGAAAAAACAAAATACTCTAAAGAACTACGCAAAGATATGCCTGTAAAAGAATATATCATACTAGCAAAATAATATGGCTAAAATATACGAATCACCCGATGGTGGAGAAACTGTTTTTGAACGTGACACCTGTACCGGAAAACGAATTCTCATAGAAGAACCTAAATATCCTGATTACTATATTTTGGATCATCAATGGCACGAGATAACCGAATTAGCCGAAAACGGAAATAAGGCCTTGCAAAATTCACTAAAAGAGCTTAAACTGTTATATATGATATCAAGAGGAAATGATGAGTAAACCACCAGGACTCAAATTAAATGAAATACTTGCTGCTATAGATTTGAATGGTAAAGAAGTATGGGATGATCTTACAGAAGAACAACGCAAGAGCGTTGTATTCTTTACTCTTAATCGTTATATAAGCAGCGTACAAGGGTCGAGAGAAGAGAAAGAACACTTTGTTGTACTTGCAAATGAACACTTTAACAAACACTTATTTTTGTTATTGAACAAACATCCTAAATTACTTTGGCAACTTGCTTGTAGTTGCGGACACGAATCTAAAAAAGTATTTTTCCACAAATGGCTAAAACTTACAAAATCAAAAGACAAAAGAGAAGATTTTTTAAGTACGTTATTTCCTAATATGAAGAAACAAGATCTAGAAACACTATCTGCAATATCTACGGATAAAGAAATTAAAGAATATTGCGAAACGCTAGGTTGGGGTAAGAAGGAAATAAATGCAATTAAACTTTAAATGTGATTATTGCGGTAAAGCATTTGTAAAAGAAAAAACACTATCTGTACACGTCTGTGAACAGAAGCGTAGACATCTTTCTAAAAACGAAAAACACGTGCAGTTAGCATTAATGACCTATCAAAGATTTTATGAACTGAATCAAAAAAATCAAAAGAAAAAGACCTTTGATGATTTTGCTTCAAGTCCGTATTATAATGCATTTGTAAAGTTTGGAAGTTTCCTTTCAAACACTGCTCCTATATACATAGAAAGATTTATTGACTTTGTTATTAAGAGTGGTGTAAAACTTGATCATTGGTGTAGAGATGAATTGTATGATACCTATGTTAGAGAACTAATTAGAATAGAACCAGCAGATGGTGCTATACAACGTACCTTGAAAACTATGATGGATTGGGCAGATGATAAACAAGCACAATATAATCATTATTTTAAATATGTTAATCTTAATAGAGCAACACACGATATTAAAGAAGGACATATTAGTCCTTGGATATTACTAAACAGTAAGTCTGGTAAAAATATGTTACAAAATATGAACGACGAACAAATAGAAATTATAGGCGAAGTGATTGATCCAATATTTTGGTCTAAGAGATTTAAAACATTGCCAGCAGATGTTGAACTTGTCAAGGAAGTAATCAAGGAGGCTAAAATTGATGAAAACTAGAACTTTAAAAGACGGAACGATAGTAAAAGAACTTGACAGACCGCAGAATTTAAGTATAATAACTAAGTGTCCTGAAAAATGGAAAATTGTAGATATGGAAACTGGACAAGAATATGTTGCAACAGGAACATTTGAATTATATAAACAATGGAAACTAATTAACAAAAACGATGCCTGATATTGATATAGATTTTGCAGATAGAGAACGTGCATTGAGCAAATTCAAGCACGTGAAAGCAAGTCGTGTTGAAGATAATAATCTTACTAAACACAACACAGGTGTATATTTTCACGAAGTTCCGTTAAATGCAGAAAAAAATCTCTGTGCTGTTGAATATGACAAAGCAGAAGATGAGCTAGGATATTTTAAAGTAGATTTTCTAAATGTATCACTATATAATGATGTTAGAGACGAAGAACATCTTAACAAACTTATGGAAAGGGAACCACTATGGGAACTTCTGGAGTATCAAGAATTCAGCGATCAATTATTTCACGTCGCCGGTCACAGTCAAATTCTACAAATAATGAAACCGACAACAGTAGAACAATTAGCAGCAGTATTGGCAATGATCCGGCCAGCGAAGAGGCATCTTATAGGGAAGCCTTGGAACGATATAATGCAGAGCGTATGGGAAAAACCAAGTGACGGTAGTTATTATTTTAAAAAATCACACGCAACAGCATATGCACTTGGTGTTGTAGTACATATGAATTTAATATGTGAAAAAATTTCTGCTCAGAGTGCAGGAAGTTAGGAATGGTTATATGAATTGGGAAGGTGAAGACTTTAGAAAAAAACAACCAGAACCGGAGTTAGGATCTTGGCCGTTTTGGATTGTACCAGAAAAGTTTGCTGTAGATTATGTTTTAAAACTTGCAATCTTTATGATAGGGTTACCTATGTTATTTGGCGCTGTGTTAACCCCATTAGGATTATTTTTTAACTTTGCACTTGTTGATTTTATTATATATAAACAGTACGAGAAAATAAGATTGATGTAATGGAAAATTTTATCTATACATATCAAATGGACCCAACTATCTGTGATGGTCTTATTGAGTATCACAAAAATGAAGAAGAATATAAATTTGAAGGTGCAGCAGGTTACGGCGGTACTGTAGATCATACTATAAAACAATCAATCGATGTTAACTTTTTCAACAGCAGTAGAGATCCAAGAATTAGAGCGTATTTTGAAGGTTTGCAGAAAGGATACAACGACTACTGTGACAAGTTTAATCTTCATCACTTGCCTTTAACAACATATGAAACGAATATGATACAATACTATCCCCCAGGCGGCGGATTTAAAGTTTGGCATTGGGAAAGAGATAGAGGAAATGATAATAGACAGTTAGTGTATATGACCTATCTAAATGATGTTCCTAATGGCGGAACTGAATGGAAATATCAAGAATTTAAAATAGAAGCAAAGAAAGGTCTTACAGTTATTTGGCCTGCTGACTTTGCTTGGACTCACAGGGGAATAATAAGCCCAGACTGTGAAAAATATATCGCTACTGGCTGGTTTGTTTATTAATCTTTTGGTTTTCTTACAAGCGTTATAGACTTTCTTTTAATACGCTTCATAATAATATTGTTTAAACTAGTAACTGGTCCTAGTGTTATTTTAACGTCTTTTGTAGTATAATTCCTAATTGCATATTTGAATTCTGCTATTTCATTTCTTAGAAAGATGTTTATAGGAATTTGCCTATTTGACTCCCACCACCAAGCATCTCCAAGGTCTAAAAAGCGTTTTTTTGCTGCTTCTCCCTCAATAGACTCATAGTCGTAGAAACTAGTAACATTAGCGTCCTGATTTATTACAATACCGACATATTCTTTGTCAGCGTGGGTAATAACGCTTATAAATGGAAAGTTTTCTTGTAGGTTTTCTGTAATTCTCATCGATAAATATATATAATAAAGGTTATGTTAATCATATGCAAAGTAACTCAATATATTTATATCCAAACTCGCTCGACGTTTACCCAAATGTGGCGCAAACTTGGACACCAGAGAGGACAAGACAAGTGTACAGTCGTAATATAAAAATTTATAGAAGTGTTGATAATAGAATAGATCTAACTGTCAGAAGCGGAGATCAAAAACCACTCAACGTAAGTAACAATGTATTTGTCTTTAATTTAGTAGAGCGTGAAAATAATGATTTAATTTTAAGGAAAGATTGTTCCTTTGATGATGCTACAAAAGGCAGAGCCTATGTAACTATAACACAGGCCGAATTACAAGATATCAAACCAGGAAACTATGACTTCAGTATTACAAAAGAAACAAGACAAGATAATAGTGTAGGATATGATGTTATCAAATCTGAACCAACATATTTAGATGCACAATATGGTTCAATGGGAACTATAGAAGTATATGGTGATTTATTAGGCTATGCATACGATACACAAACCATAAAAACATTTAACAAAATTATTAACTTCAATAACTTTTTAGGTGTTGATGGTGATCCGCCATTTGATTTACCAAGACCAAACTATGCAAGACATACACCTACAAGTGGTTATGAAGAATACTTTGTAAGTTCTATAGTAGACGGTAAGCCAAACGAAACAACTACTAACAGTTTGCACACTTTCCAAATTTACCTAAATGCTTACGAAGGCGAACTGGTATTACAAGGAAGTTTTGATGAAGGTGCTGATCCAATTGAAGAAAATTGGGTTGATCTTCAAAGTTGGACACTAACAGCATCTGATGATGATTTTTTCTATAACCAAATTGGCAAATATAATTGGTTAAGATTCAAGCATACTCCTACCGCAGATAACACAGGAACAGTTGACAAAGTATTATATAGATAGTATAATACACGTATGACTTTGGTTCTTGACACATTTCGAAATCTATTGCCTCCTCGAGCAAAAAACAGTCCTAGCGGATGGACTAGTTTTAATGCTCCTTGCTGTCATCATAGAGGACACAATCAAGATAAAAGAAAACGTGCAGGTGTAAGATTTGATACTGGAGTTATCTATAACTGCTTTAACTGTAAGTTCAGTACTAGTTGGCAGCCTGGTCGTCCTATATCTGAAAAATTTAAATCATTATGTAAATGGTTAGGTGCTGGCGACGATGAAATAAAAACCCTGATATTTGAAGCAATGAAAACCGAGTCTCCTGAGTATAAGCCAAGAGAGATTCAAGCAAGAATATCTTTTGATGAAAAGAAACTTCCTGATCACAGTTTACCAATTGTTGATTGGTTAGAAGTAGATTTCAAAGGTGACATACAACTAGAAGAAAGATTTGCAAAAGTTGTAGCATACATTTATGATAGAGGTTTCGATCCGGCAAGTTCAAACTTTTATTGGTCGCCTACAGAAGGTTATAGTGATCGTGTTATTATTCCTTTTTTCTATAAAGGAAAAATAGTAGGTAATACTGCAAGAAAAACTAGAAGTGGAAGACCTAAGTATCTAAGTGATCAACACAATAATTTTGTGTTCAACATAGATGCACAACAAGAAGATCAAAAATATATATTTGTAACAGAAGGTCCTTTTGATGCAATGTCCGTTGGAGGTGTTGCACTATTAACAAATAATATTGCTGATCAACAATATAGAATAATACAATCACTAGGACACGAAGTAATTGTTATTCCTGATCAAGATGTTGCTGGTTTAAATCTAATTAATAAAGCAATAGAATATGGTTGGAGTGTTGCTTTTCCTAACTGGGAAAGCGATGTAAAAGATGTTGCTGAAGCAGTAAACAGATATGGAAAATTATTTGTAACTGTAGATGCGATAAAGACAGCGCAGGCAGGAAGTATTAAACTTAATGTTGCGAAACAGAACTTTAAACAACGACTGGAGAAAGCAGATGCAGAAGTTAATTAATTGGTTCAAGAACAAATATTATGCATTCAAAATGCGTAAACAAATAAAGAAGATGAGGGAGAAGGACCCTTTTATATACAAATAGATGAGTGAATTTAAAGATGGTATATTCAATTTATTACTAAAACTTGTTGGACATAGCAGTCTAGCAAGAGCAGTCATATATACCATAGGTCATATCTTAATAGCAATGACCTGCAATAGATTAATTACAGGTGCGGCTTTAGAATTAGCCGCAGTTGATGCACTAGTAGAACCGATCATAAACGGTTTTTGGTTTTATCTACTAGATAAGATGTACGTAAGTTATAATAACAGGCAATAATGAAAATATTAGCAGTTGGATGTAGTTTTATGTGCCATAGAGGATCTGTGATTCCACAGTGTGAAGTCTTGGCACATAAACTCAATGCTGAATTAGATAATAGAAGTAAATCAGGAAATGGTAACACACACATACTTTACAATACTACAGAAGCAGTATTAGAAAATAATTATGATCTAGTGTTAATAGGTTGGAGCAATCCGTTACGTTGGGATTATGTAACTGCTCCGCACAAATGGTTTGCTTTTAAACTTGGCGACACAATTGCTGATAAAATAGATAAACCTATTGACGTAGATGCAACATTATTTAGACACTGGTCAAGTAAAGTTGTTACACTTGCAAGTTTTTTAGAAGAAAAGAAAATTAAATTTATTATGTTTAACAGTTTAGAATGTTATACAAACGGAAACACAACACTACACAATTATATCAAAAATATGAATAATTTTTATAAATTTAGTCATTCACAAATTGAAGATGTGAGAAATAAAAAGGAATGGATATCAACTTCTGATCATCATCCTAATCAAATTAATCATAACTTCTATGCAGAAGAATTGTATACAAAGTACAAGGAACTATATTAATGATAACTTGGGGAATATCAGCAAATAGTCACGATGGATCATTAGCAGTATTTGATGATAATGAATTAGTCTTTGCTAGTCATACAGAAAGGTTTAGTGGTGTAAAGAACGATCCACACCTTAATAAACCTATACTCGATTATGCAAGACAGTGGGGTGAACCAAATCAAGTTGTTTGGTATGAAAAACCTTTTAAAAAAACTATTAGACAATTGTATGCAGGGCAAGGTTGGAACTGGAATGAAAACAATGTCAAAACATACTTGAGAAACTTTGCTATCGACGCCCCCTTAGAGTACAGTAACCACCACCAAAGTCACGCAGCAGCAGGTTACTACACTAGTGGATATAGTGATGCAACTATAGTGTGCATCGATAGCATTGGTGAATTCGAAACATTCACTATATGGGAAGGAAAAGGAGACAAGTTAACCAAAGTATTTTCTCAAAGTTATCCGCACAGTATAGGACTATGGTATAGTGCTATGACTCAGCGTGTAGGACTTAAACCAAACGAAGATGAATATATCTTAATGGGGATGAGTGCATACGGTGATTGGAAGGTATTCTATGAAAATATGCGAGAAACATTCTTTCAACTAGGACCTCACAGCCATTGGCAATTTCCTTATGTTGAAATGAATTATAATTTGCACAGAGGGTGTAAGTGGTGGAAGCCTATGAATAACAAATGGTCTGATAAACTTAATATTGCAGCAGCAACTCAGACCATATATGAAGAAATTTTTAGTGGTATCATAGAATATTGTAGTAAAAATTACAAAAGTAAAAATCTAGTTTTAATGGGCGGCTGTGCATTAAATTGTAAAGCAAACTCCAGAGCATACAACTACTACAAAAATGTTTGGATTATGCCTAATCCAGGCGATGCAGGTTCTAGTGTAGGAGCAGTACTGGCATTAAAACAAAAACATATTAAATGGAAAAGTCCATATCTAGGATATAACATACAAGGTGAATATCCTGTAGATGAATTATTTAGAGAATTAAAAACTACTGGCATTGTAGGTGTTGCAAATGGACGTGCTGAATTTGGTCCGAGGGCACTAGGTAACAGAAGTTTACTTGCTGATCCTAGAGGCAAAGAGATGAAAGATAAAGTTAATGCAATAAAGAAAAGACAAAAGTTCAGACCGTTTGCTCCTGTCGTACTAAAAGAACACGCAGAAAGTATTTTTTACGGACCGACTGGACCGTATATGCAATTTACATCTCAGTGTAGAAAAAAGGACGAATATCCTGCAATTGCACACGTAGATGGATCATCTAGAGTCCAAACTGTAGGAAAGGATGATAATACAGGATTGAGAGAATTGCTCGAGCGTTGGTATGCTAAAACAGGGTGTCCGATGTTGCTAAACACTAGTTTGAATATTAAAGGAAAACCAATGGTAAACAACGAAAAGGATGGAAAAAAGTTTGCTCACAAGTATGGAGTGAGTGTATACTAATGAAGTTAAAAAAATTAAAAAAGAAGAAAAAGAAGGTTGAAAAATCTTTGTTCGAACTCAAAGATAAGTTATATAGGGCAAATATAAAGTTAGCTCAAATTGAAAGAAAATATTGGTTTACAACGCTAAATTAAAATGTTATACTTGTTTTATAAAGGTAAAAAAAATTAATGGCTCAAATTAAAAATTACGATTACGAAGTACAAAAAGTATATCTTGAAATGATGATGTCAGATGCTGAAACATTTGTGCGTTGTCAAGGTATCTTTGATCATACTTTGTTTGATCGTAAACTACAAGATGCAGCACAATTTATTAACGAGTATGCAAAAAAGTATACAGTACTTCCAGATTATGAAACTGTAAATGCAAGTTGTAGGACTGATTTAAAAGCACCAGGCGAAATCAAAGAAGGTCATCTAGAATGGCTTATGGATGAATTTGAAAGTTTTACGAGACACAAAGCACTAGAAAAAGCAATTATACAAAGTGCAGAACTATTAGAAAAGAATGACTATGGTCAAGTAGAACATATGGTCAAAGAAGCAGTACAGATTGGACTTGCTAAAGATATGGGTACAGATTATTTTGCTGATCCTAGAGCAAGGCTAATGGGGCTGAAAGATAACAATGGACAGATTAGCACTGGCTGGACAACTCTTGATAAGAAACTGTTTGGTGGTATGAACAGAGGTGAACTTAATATTTTTGCAGGTGGTTCAGGTGCAGGTAAATCTTTGTTCTTAGCAAACTTAGGTGTGAACTGGGCATTAGAAGGATTAAATGTTGTTTACTTAACACTAGAACTATCTGAAGCACTTGTTAGTATGCGTGTTGATAGTATGGTAACAGGCGTAAGCACAAGAGAAGTATTTAAAAACATCGATGATGTTGAAATGAAAGTTAAGATGATTGGCAAGAAGTCAGGTGCATTCCAGGTAAAATATATGCCAAGTGGTAAGACAGCAAATGACATACGTGCTTATCTAAAAGAATACGAAATTAAAATGGGGAGAAAAGTAGATGTACTACTAGTAGACTATCTTGACTTGTTGATGCCAACAAGTAGGAGAATTGCTCCGAGTGATTTGTTTATCAAAGACAAATATGTATCAGAAGAACTGCGTAACCTAGCAATGGAATTACAGTGTGTGTTTGTAACAGCAGCACAGTTGAACAGAGGCGCAGTAGAAGAAGTAGAATTTGATCATTCACATATCAGTGGAGGTTTGAGTAAGATTCAAACTGCTGATAATGTGTTTGGTATTTTCACAAGTCGTGCTATGCGTGAACGTGGACGCTATCAAATACAATTAATGAAAACACGTTCTTCGAGTGGTGTAGGACAAAAAGTTGACTTGGAATTTAATCTTGAGAGTTTAAGAATTACAGACTTACCTGAAGATGAACAAGAATCTACTAACGGTTCATCAAGAGGAACAAGTTCGATTATCGATTCAATTAAAAGAAAAACAGAAGTACAACAAGAAAACACACCCAATGACGATCCAACTGAAGGAGTATCTGTAGGTAAAGTTGCAGGTAAAGTCGGTAGCACAAAATTAAAACAGTTGATTCAGAATATGGGTGACAATGAAGAATATTAGAGTAACACTGTGCGAATTCGATGACTTTGAACCAGACAATATGTTAGACATTGATTGGCCTAAAGTACAAAAAGAAATCGGTGAAGATCATTTACAATGGTTATATAATCAACCTAAAGAAGACTGTCAACTAATGTTAGAGTTTTCTAAGTCAGGTAACAAATCTCTTATTGTAGAGTTTTATAATGAAAAACTATCTAAAACATATGCATTGATGTGGAGCAAATGAATATACAACCTATCTTTCCTAGTTTTCTAGCATCAGAACAGACAGATATAGATTGTGACAAAATTGTTGCATACTGTAAAGAACTAGAAAAACAAAGACCAAGTTATCACGATAACGGTTGGCAGAGTGGTCCAGTATCTTTGGACACACCTGAACTACAGGAATTAGTT
>Ga0213859_10000194_pt1 | contig 28484 bp, 42 predicted proteins | sample PICome_2_FD_160133 | JGI IMG/M metagenome (GOLD analysis project Ga0213859, IMG submission 160133) | Coastal seawater microbial communities near Pivers Island, North Carolina, United States - PICO304 | ecosystem: Environmental > Aquatic > Marine > Coastal | place: USA: North Carolina...
AAAGCTCCTACAAAAGAAAAGGAAGGGGGTCTTGCGACCCCCCAGGAATCATTACTCTGCGATTGCGAGTACGAAACCAGCTTCAGGACGATATACCTGAACACCGTACAGGCAGTCAGCCGTGTACAGAGTTGAGAGGTATTCCTGCTTGTACTGAGTCTGTGAACGAACAGCTTGCTGTTCTGCCATGACAATAGCGTCAGTGTGGAACAGAAGAGCCGCACGAGTATCGATAGAAGACGCAGTGTTGTCAGCCGCCGCCTCGATAGTTCGGCAGTTAGCTGAAACGTAGATGTCTACACCGTACAAGTTTCCGATAAGACCGGAGTTCACAGCTTGACCAGTTACGAAATCAGAAGACACGTAACGATCAATACCCATGATGGTGTTACGAACAGAAGGAGGAATAACAAGCGAACGTCCGTCCATAGGTACGTTGTTGTCATCAAGCTTCTGGATCATGTCGCGGAAGAAAGCATCAGTGAACACGTCAGCCGCTACCATAGTGTCGTCGGTGTACTGAGTAGTAGTACCGCCGTCATTAAAGAAGCAACCAGTGTGCTGATAGTCAGTAGCCGCTGGGCTAAATACAACAGTGCCACCATCACCAAAACCAGTACCCGCCGCGTGAAGGTCATTATCAACCTGCACTGAAAGCGCGTAACCCGCATCTTCAGTGTAGAACTGACGGAGGCTAGAAAGAGCCTGAACTTCTACGATGTCTTCGATAAGACGTGAGTACTCGAAGTGACGGTCGATATCAACTGTCAATTCGCTTTCGGTGTTTGCGATGATAGTAACCGCAGTGTCAGCCGCTTTAGCATTCGCATCGCCACGAGTGGGCTTTGGAATGTGAAGCTTGTCGCCTTTCTTACCTGTCATGGCAAGCTTTTTGACAAGCGGAGCCATCTTCAGGTTCTTTTGATAAGCGGCGATAATTTCATCACTCCAGATCTCTGGAATAAACGTAGCCGCTTCTGTCTTCGCGGTATTACCAGCCGCGCCTGGATAAGTTGCAGTAGCCATGTCAATCTCCTATAGGATTATTTGACTCGACCCTCTGCGTATGCCTGAAGGATTTCACCTGACAGGGCTTGGTAACGCTCGGGGTCAGTTTTCATCAGTTTAATGATGTCGGCCCTGCGATACTGTTTTCTTGCGGTTGACTCTGCACTGCCTCGAGCTTTACCTGTATTAGCCGCCCGTAGTTGTTGCTTACGCACCTGTTTTTCAACATTAGCGGTTTGCTGAGCAACTACCTTTCTTTCTTTCCAGAGAGAAAAGAGTTCATCAGCCGCGTCAGCATTATACTGTTGGTCGGCCTCTACAAATAATTGAGTCCTAATCTTTGAAGCTGATATCCACTCTGCGAACTTAGGATCTTTAAGAATTGTTTGCATATCTGGGTGTTTGTTGCCCAAGGATGCTAACGCCGCTTGTTTCCTATAGTCCTCAGTGTATCTTTCAGCCTCCCTAATCTTAGGATGGTTCTCAATTGCCCTATTAACAGCCCCTTGAGGATCCGTAAAATAATCAATATCGCTTTCAGGCTCAACATTCTGTTGAGGTGCTGGCGATGGTGTTTGAGTCGTAATGTACTCATCCACTATCTTACGAAGCTCCCCGACCTCGTTAGAGTGCCGACTCATCACCTTTTCAACTTCTTGGTGCATCTGAACAACTTCTTTCAGAGATTTACCTCGGTATTGCTCTGGAATATCGTCTTCAGTGTCGGTCTCTACCGCGTCTTGAGTCTGCTCAACGGCTTCAGCCTGCTGAGTCTCTTCGGCTTCGTTTTCGATGTTTTCCGCATTGCCCTCTTCTTCGAGGTGAGGATCAACCATCGTTGCTCTAGACATAATTAAACTCCGTTTGGAGATTTACGTTTTCTGCCACCTTCTTCATGTTCCCGTACCCACTTCATGTGGCGACCTGGAAAGTCCCCACTATGACCGTCGAGTACGCACTTAGGCGCTGACAGCATTTTAGTAGCATTAGCACCACAACCGCACCTACTGGTTGTAATGCCTTTGCTTACCATCTCTTCAAATACATGACCGTTTTCACAACGGAAGTCATATATCTTATACATCTAACTCTTCTTGCCCTTCCGCTTCGGCTTGGTCTCGCGCCGCAGTAATTGTTGCTTCTAAGTTGATTACTGTAGCTAGAGCGGCAACCTGGCCTTTGCGATAGAACAACTCCTCCTGATCTTTAACTGTTTGAAGGTCTGCTAACTGTCTTGCATTGTTAGCCAGTTCTTCTGTCAACTGCTTAAATCCAGCGTGGTTAAACAGTTCGTTGTAGTTAGTAAAGTACTCCTCAAGTTCAGGTGTCATATTCCTATCTCTCTTTTGTTGATTATGTGCCTTGTAGCACGGTTTTTAAAAAATGTCAGGCATTTCTCGTAGTTTTTCTGCGCTTACCTGATGCCGTTACAGCATGAGCAATACGCTTTGGCCCTGTCTTACGCCTAGCTGATGACTCTTTTTCAGCCTTAGTCATTTTAGCTACTACTGCTTTTGGCCGACAAGAAGGATAAGGACGATCGCTATTTTTAGCAGACTTACGACCACAAGGCTTGCCTGTTTTGACGTCAATCCACTCTTCTTTAAACCACTTAGTTAAGCCGCTAGAAGGTTTCTTTTTAGTAACCCGCCTACGACTTTGATTTGCTCTAGGCATAAGTACCGCCTCTACGTTGATACTCTTTAGTCAGCCAGCCAGAAGCATAAGCACTAGGCCAAACATCAAACTTGCGTTTAGCCTCTGCTTTAACGCGAGCATACAATGCTTTGTTTTTAGGCACTGGCTTTTTACTAGCTGACTTTTTCTTTCTAGTAGCCATAACTACTTACCCTTTGGCTTCTTTACTTTTCTTTTCTTTTTGTTGCCGTACATACCAGGCATAACACTCTCCTCAGTTTATTTACCAAACATCATTACAGTAAACGATTCCATCTTGCCAACATCTTCTGGCTTGTCTTTTGCATCGTACTTAGTAGGAATGCCTTGATCTTGCATTTCCTTAATACGACGCTTAGACGATTCGCACATAGAGTAATACTCAAGAGGTGTGTAACTAACCGTGTGATCTTTGTCTTTCATTTCTTGCCTCCATGTACTTTTTGAACTGCAAAGTCTGCTGACTTAGATGCACCCTTGTGTGGTTTGTAACCACCCGCAGGATCTTTCATCAACTTATACTCTTTACCGGACTTCATCCAGTGATAACCGTCAGGCGCTTTAACTTTCATATCGTCACCATTTGACCTTGTCAGCCCAATATGCGGCAGAACACTTACCTTTTGCAATGTTCTTTGCATGACGGGCTTTAAATGATTTGCGTCTAGCCTTTTCTTTGGCGGTTTTAGGATTTTTACCAGCCCCGCTTACACCCTGTTGACCAAAACGAATTGTTCTAATAGAACCATCTTCACATTTTGCAACGACAACGTGCGATTTAGTGGGATGGTTGGGGGTTCTCTTCGGCTTGTTGTACCCGCTTACGCCTACGCGTTCGAGGCGCGGATCCTTCTTGCTCATTGGTTAAAGCCTCCACCTTGGACTGGAGTTCTTGGACTTGGCGTCGGAGCGGCTCCACTTGGGCGTTGAGCCTGTTCAGTATCATTTGGAATTCTCTGTCGGTTAGCATTCTCTTTTCCTTGGATTTGTTTCTCTTTAATTAAGCGATCAGCAACCTGCATACGACGCTCAAACTCTTTGTCGTCTTGGTCGCCTTCACGCAAGTTTCGTGTAACAGCGTTAATTCTGTCAATCTCAAGCTCTTGCGGTACAACTGCCGCTTCAGCCGCAAGCTTTTGCGCTCTGGCTGAAGACTCTTGTGCCTGTGCAGACAGGGCCGCAGTTTGTGATTGCTGGAACTGCAATTGTGCTTGTTGAGCCGCCATTTGCATTTGCTGTGCTTCAGGGTTGGGTTGCATAGCTTGAGCCATTGCCGCCAATAGTTCCTCACGATTAGACAGGTTCATGTTGTCTACAACCGACTGGATTAAGGTTGTATAGAGTGGTGAGTCTTTGCCCATAGTCTGCAATAACTGTACCAACTGAGTAACTTCGTACTCCCTAGCAATAATCCCTAGCGTACTGCTCGCATTGAACTTGTAGTCCGCTACTGGGTAGTTTTCAGGATCAAACTGCATATACCGATGTGCGGCTTTCTTAACAAACGGAATCAGGAAAGATTGTTGGAAGTTAATAAGGGTGCGCTTATGACGCTTAATAAGAGCGCCAAGAGACATACTAATACCTGCCGCCGTTGACTCCCCATTAACTTGTCCAGCGATGCCAGCAGAATCAACTGCGCCGGTGGCTTGTTGAACCATCTGTTGTAACGCTCCGGCTTGCGCGAACGTAATCTGGCTAACCTGACCAAAGTTAAACGGTTGAAGTACTTCACGGGGATCTCCATTCGTAAGAATCATCTTGCCAGGACGGACTTCTGGCTTTGCACCTCGTGGCAATCGAGTTGCATCAAGCGCCATCATTGGGTGAATCGTTAAGCTCAGTGCATCAATACGCGCTCTAAGCTCTGTATCCAAAGCCTTTTGACTGTTATAGCCCTTTTCACAGACGCCTCTTCCCCAAAAACGTCCAGGCACTACATCCCACGGGAATGCTACGACAGGTCTATCGCCCATCATGTACGGATTGGCTTCCGCTTTTAAAAGTGTGCCACCGTTAGCAACAACAATAACGGCTTCTACGTACTTGCCTTCCTCTTCAACTTCCTCATCCATTGCTTCGTTAAGAAGCTCTCTAGGAACGAGGCCGTAGTATTTAGTGAGTCGAACCTTGTCATCGTTGTAGATCGTAATGTCTTGATCGGGTTCGAGGTCAGTATCGGGAGCCGCAGATCCTACATAGGTATCACGGTATACACCTTGCTCTTGAAGTAGCTCGACTTGATGCTTACTGACAAACTCATCAATGCAAACACCCATAGCCTCTTCAACGCTAGTGGCTACAGGGTCAATCAAGAAGTTCTGAGGTAGGACAGGGCGTAGCTTTACTTTGACGCGATCTTGGACGTTGACACCTACAGCTTGAAGATCCCCATCCATAATCGGTTGAGTGGCAGGTGCCATTTCTTTCATTTCTTCAATGACGATTTCACCAATGCCTGTACCGAATACGGCGGCATTGATAAGGCATTCCGCAACAGACTTGCGAATCATGCAATCTTCGAAGTCTTCGGTAAGTTTGTTTCTTAGGAAAAGAACGTCTTCCCTAGAGGTGTCGCCTAAATTATCGGAGACATCAAACCACTTTCCCCTACCGAATGTAGCTTCTTCCAGCTCTGCCACGTTGGATTCAACAGCTTGCTGTAAAGCAGGAGAAATAATACGGCTACGCTCACTCCGACGCTCGCTATCAGCAGGATCCCAAATCCCACGCCAAAGCCGATAGTATTCTTCAAAACGCGCTTCATAGTTAGATTCATAATAATCCCGCCAGTTTTCGCACTTTGTTATCACCCAATCCTCTACGGATTGTTCAGCCATCAAAGGATCCTGCTCGTATATCTCGTCCATATTAGTATCCCGCCACTATGTCTAAGATGTCGTGGTCGTCTATTTCGTATTCGTAGTCATAAGCTACTTGAGCCAATTGGTCAATGTACGCCAAAGCGTCCACCAAGTCGTCATGGGTCAAAGGATCAGGGAATTGGAAGAGTTGGTCAAGGAATCTTACGTTCCAATCACCCTTGTTTAATGTGACATAGCCGTTTTCAAAACGACCCTGTAGCGCCCACATGACCCGATCGGTCTTCTTTTTGTTACCGTGGGTAAGTTCTTGCACCCGAAAAAACGTGCCGTACTTTTTTTGTAGGTCAGTTAGTGGAGACATAACCGCTTGCTTGGCTATACCCCTTTCAATACCGACTGATACAGGTTTGTAGTCTCTTACGGCTTGGAAGATTTTGATCGCGGTTTCGTCGAGCGTCCACCTGCCGTGGATGATGTTTTCGACGTACCAGCCTTCTTCCGAGACGTTGACGACGGCAATTGCCGTTTCGTCGAGCTTTTGGTTTTTGGTGCGCTTTTTGTTGACTTCTTCGAAACCGGCGAGGTCGATGGCGATGTAGTAGTCTCCGGTCGGATCTTTATCAGCTTCGACCCGAATCCAATCTTCTTTAAACATTTCTGACCCACGAGCTTCAAACGACGCCATAAATTCTTGACGAAACGCATAACTAGACATACTCCTCTTGGCGATATCAATTTCATTTTTGTCCAATAGTGGATTGTCATAAGAAGTAAAGTGCCAGGCACAGTACGTCGGATCATCCCCTAACTCCGCATATTTGTACAGTTCGTAAAAATGGTTCCTGCCCATAGGCGTCCCAATAAACATGGCACAGCCCTTTTGGTCGGCCAAAGCAGGTCTTAGGATTTGCTCGAATACTTCGGGCTTCATATCCGCGTATTCGTCTAGAACAAGGAACTTTAGCGAGACACCTCGCATGGTTTCTGGTCGGTCGGCACCTTTGAGGCTGATGGTTGCTCCGTTGACCAGTTTGATTTGTAGATTATTGATGTGACTACCAGCGATAACAGGATGACCAAGCTCAAGAAGGGTTTGCCACATGATGTCTCTGGCCTGTCCTTGGGTTGGTGCGACATAAAATACATGACCCCTATCAGCTTGAAGTGCATTAACAATCAACATCCATGCCGCAAGACGGGACTTTCCCGTCCGTCTACCAGCGGCTACGATTTTAAAACGAGTATCGTCTGACCAAACCTGCTGTTGCCACGGCAGTAGTTCGATGTTTAAGTCAGTCAAAAGTTCAACCTTGGTGTTGCAGTTACCAGCTCAAAAGAAATAATACTTACAAATGTAGATCCTGCTTCTGGCGTCAGACTTAAGGTGTCACCTTCCTTTGCTACAAGAAATTCACCGTACTGACCGCCAAACTCCAGGAAATCTCCTGACCCTACGTTTTTTCCAGACAGAAAATCAATGTTGACACTATTATGAACCCAACGAGCATCAAGGTTTTTACTACTACCTGTAGTATTTGAGATAAACAGGTAGGTAACAATGGCATCGTAGCCTGTTGGTACGTCTAATATCGTGTTACTTGACCCTGCGGTTAGGGCATCACCGTGAGAAAACTTCATGCGTATGTCCACAAAACGGGGGTTGTTGTACGGGTATCTACGTGTACAAATGTTTTGGCAACACCTATGCCATTAAATCGTAGAGCAACCGCCATCTTTACGATTTTCATACGTTCTGTGCCGTTAGATACCGCAATATCAGCCGCGATACCTTGGTTATGGGTGCCAGGAACTTCCTTTCGAGCCTCGTTGGGGTGGGTTTCATCCCTGTAACCCGATGTAATTTTAAAGGGAAAGCCACATAGCTCACGCAACTGATCTAATTTCTCCAGAAATGCGTCATCCATTTCGTTCTTGTTGGTATGCGTACAGTTAAACTCTTCTAACTTAAAGTACTTCATCTGACTCTCCATCAATGATGGTAGGTTGGATAGTGTTAGGATCGAAGTCACCCATAGCAGAGCCAACATCCTTAACATCTGCAGTGCCAACCCCAGTAATGTTGATCTGAATAGCAGATTTGCCGCCATTTTGCACGATATCTTTTTCAAATGCCGCTACAGGCAGGATTCTATCCATGACTAACTTCCATGCGGCAGACTGATTTTTGTGATCATTGTCTAACGCGGCATCAAAGATAGTATCTAAGACTAGTTTGGATTTAGGAGAGGCCAGCATACGAGCCTTGTACTCGTTGATCTTGGCGGCATCACCCTTAGGACGGCCTGGTTTACCCCTGCCACCTTTAGAATGAGCGGCTAATGCTTGTCTACTGGGTTTAGTGCGCTTTTTTTCTTCTTTTATCTGCGCTTTACGACGTTGCTTGTAAGTCAAACTGTCGTCTTCGGGTACTTCTACTCTCTTGTCTGTCATAAAAAAATTGGGCTGTACTTATCCAACCCGCCCTCCCTATCCTATATATATATTACGGACTCTACAACCCCCACTTTACCTGATAAGAATGCTAATGCAAAACAGTTATAAAAACATGAGGTGAATCAAGGACTTGGAATAAGGTCAAAATGACTTTTTTTTGTGGTTGGGTGGGAACAGACGACGACGACATACGCGCAACACCCCCCCGTCCCCGAAAAAATCCCAACAATTGGCACTCGGTATGCCAATAGATTGTGGCACGGTGTATGCCAATAGATGAGGTGAGAATGTGAGGTGTGTGGATGGATGTGGTACCCCATAGGCTATACCCCTAGAGCATACCCATAAGCCATACCCAACAAACCGAGCTGGCAGAATCCTTTTGTCACAATTGTCACAAACACCAAATAATCCCCCCATTATCCTTGCAACTATCCACACATGGAGTAATGTGTATACATCAACAACAAACAAGGGATCTACAAATGGCAAACGCGATATTTACTTTCTCTATCTACTTACTGGGCGTTTTAGTTTTGTCGGTGGTGTTGCTACCACTCACGCAAATCGCGCCATCCTTTTTGGTCGGTATTGTGGCGGGGTCTCTCGCTACTGCCGCCACACAGCTCTAATCAAACGGAAACGAGGATCAAACAATGTCATACGTTGAAATCAAAATTGCACAGCTAAACAACCGCGCTATGTATTCAGTATCTGAACGCATCAATGGCGGAGAGTGGTCAATTCTAGACTACGGGGTAAGCATTAAATCCGCTGACAAATTTGCGGATGAGATGTGCATGGGATACGAGCTGTGGGATGGCCAGATGATCGCTAACCATACAGTGAAATGCTTTTACGAATGGTCAGATGGCCGACGTACCTACAAGTACTAATCAACTAAAAGAGGATCAAACCATGTTTAAAGGTACTTTCCAGTCTGAGGTAATTTACGAAGTAGAAAATGACGAGCTTGGTGTCCTGGCTCAAGTAGCTACCAGCTCTAACATTATGTGGAAATTTAAGGTAACCGTTCACGATGTCGACGAGTGCGAGATCGTCGGGACTAAATCCTTTAAAACAAAAAGCGAAGCTGAAGCATACGCTGACCGTTGCATCATAGGTTAAAGCCTAGCCGATCGGGCACCTACGGGTGTCCTTTCGGGTGCGCTTTGCACCATCAACCCAACAAAAGAGAGAGTTAAACAATGCGACATATCACATTAACAGGATACTACGCCGGAGAGACTGTTTGCGGCGCACAAAAAAATATTGAGGGCGATACATACGCCCACGTCGGCGATTGGCTGGATAAGCCAGAAAACCTGGCTGATTTATGTCCAGCTTGTCGAGAGGTTTGGGATGACGTTTCAAGCGATGATGAGGTGTCACCATGCTAGGTAAAAAGACATCCCCCAAATCATTACCCAAACGACGCGGATTTATTCTATACCAGGGGCCATCGGTACTGGACGGTGCACCGATTGTGGTTATCGCTACGCTGTCCACGTCTAACGTAAAAACTGGCGACGCTATACAGACCTGGATACTGCGCGACGATATCAATCCGGTTGAAGCTACAAAGACTGGAGACGATTCATCGATATGTGGAAGCTGTCCGCATCGTCACTTCAATAATGGCGCGTGTTATGTGAGCGTTTACCAGGCACCAAACCAAATTTGGAAAAGCTATAAGCGCGGATTGTATGAACAATATGATCACAAGCTACACGCAGACTACTTTCGGTCGCGTGTTGTGAGATTAGGCGCGTATGGTGATCCTGCGGCAGTACCCTTTGAGGTGTTTCACATTATCGCCAGACTAGCCCGCGCACATACCGGCTACACACACCAGGCGAACCACAAAAACTTTGATCAGCGTTATTTCACGTTATGCCAGGTATCAGCAGACTCCCCCAAACAAGCGACCAAATACCAAAAGCAAGGCGCAAAGACTTTCCGCGTGGCAATGGAAGGCGACGGGTTATTGCCTGGTGAGATCGAATGCCTGGCAGACTCCGATGGCATTCAATGCGTAGACTGCAAGCTATGCGACGGGGTATCACAAAATATTGCGATCGCTGTACATGGATCGCGTTCCAATAAATTCAACACTGCAATCATTGCGAGAGGTTAATCATGGGTATCGGCATCAATATCAGATCAACAAAGAACCGGCGCTATGCTCTCGATATCGCGCAAGGATTTAAAACACTAGAGACGCGAAATAGTGATTCACTACGCGCCTATATCGGAGAGCGGGTCGGTTTAATCGAGACGGGTAGAGGTAGAGCAATGCTCGTGGGATTCGCCACCGTAGGCGATCCGATAGAGGTCAGCTCCACCGATTTTGACGATCATTATGCGAGCCATTTAGTGGCGCCAGGCGATGATTTTTATCCTGAACCTGGATCATCTAAACAATGCTATCCAATGCTAAATGCTGAACCGTGCGAGCCACGCGCTATTTATTCATTCGGCATTCGTTCTAGAAAAATATAAAGGGGGTTAATTATGAATAAAACAGACATCATTCTGGCCGCTATCACTGCGGCCCTACTGTTAACCGGCGCAATGTTAGCGCTTAATTTTGAATGGCTGGGAGCGTTCGCGTTCCTTGCCGGCGGAATCTTGGGCTTATTCAGCCTTGAAGCTATCAATGGAGGACTTTAATCATGGATGAATTATTTGGCTTTACTGTCATCGACCGCGATGGCGGCGAGTTGTTCACGTCAGACCCTGAATACCCCAGCTACAAGGAAGCAGAGCGCGCCGGAGATCATTCGCTATGCGATTTGAATGGCGGCAGTCTCGAAGTATGGCTATGGGATGACAGCTTGGAAGACATCAGCAAAACATGGGAGGTGTAAAAATGTCAGTAGAAATAGAAACGGGCGTGCCGGTGCCTACGCAGAAAGTCGGCAAGTTAGGACGCTGGAAAGAGATCGCCCAGGGTATGGAGGTAAACGGCCCTGGCGTACTCCTGAAAGGCGAGACAGCACGAAGCAATGCGGCCCGAAGTCTACGCACTGCGGCGACCACACTAGGCCACAAGGTCAAATCACAAACGACTGCCGAAGGTGTGGTGGTCTGGAGGGTGGAATGATGTCGCAAGATATGACGCGATGGGCGGCAGAGTGTTACGCACAATTGGGTTTAGATATGGCGGATGAGCATTCAATTAGTTCAGGGCCATATTGCGATTTTAAAACAAAAGAGCAAAGAGATAGCTTTATTGAAGCCACAATGGTCATGCTTTTTAATTCAATGAAGTTTGTATTGCCCGAAGAGGTGTCGCTAGGTGATGAGCCTAGCTTAAAAATTGACTTTGATGATTTTTTAAAGATCGTCAGAGAAAACCCTATGCCTTATGAGTTTGTTGCTTTGTCATGCTTTTCAGCCTTTGTTGATGGAGACAAAGGCCCAGCTTGTTTTCTCTATTGGCACGATGAAGAGAAAAGAGAGATAACTATAAATGCTTTCATTAAGCCGAGTGAAAATAGCGGGGCTTTTTTAAAACTTCCATTGTTCGTTACATTGGACATAGACAAAGGTGAATATCGACTATATAGCACCATAAGCGAAGCCGTTGCAAAGCAAGACTTTAGGCGAAAAATTAACGGAGAAGACGAGCTTGACGCTTTGGCTAAATCATCAGCCACACAAGCGATGCAGGCGCTTGGAGCGCTATTAACACTTTTATCTTGCTCCAACGTCAGCGAGAGAGAAATACCGATAAGCAAGCTGAAGCGCGATCGCCTGAAGAAGAAAAAGCTACCCGTGTTTGAGCATAAGACTCTGTATATCGAGGATGTTCGGAGTGCGCGGGTAGATCGTGGCGGCACGTCATCACCTAGAAGGCAACACCATAGACGCGGACACATACGGCGATTGTCTAACGGCAACCAAGTGTGGGTGCGGCCCTGCTTGGTGGGAGATCCTTCACTGGGATTTGTGTCCAAAGACTACGTGCTACGCGGCAACAGACGATGACCGTCTCAATTGTCACAATGCACAGACATCACTATCTAACCTAAGTAAACTTTATTAAACATCAACGAAAGAGGGTAACAATATGACTACACCAAGATATGCCTACGGCGAAATGGGTGAGCAGGTGCGCGATGCTGTCGATCACTTCGTTCATTCCGAAAAACAAAACATCCTCGCACTAATCTACTGGTGCGAACGTGTCGGGATGGACTCCGATGAAATCATTGATCTACTAAAAGAGGAGCTATAGCCATGAGGTTTAGTGATAAGTACATCAGCGAACTCTGCCCTGAGTTAGGCAAGTGGGAAGTCCAGCTACTGAAGAACCATCTACTGGATATGCACCACCCGAACGACATCTACGACCAGCTAGTACGCACGACCTCTCGCGGTTTGTTTCCTGAGCTGTACCGATGGAGAGCATCCAAGGCGCATGAGGCCATTCAGGAGGCCGTAGAATTGCTTCAGAGAGTCGATCAGATTCTGGCTAACGTACCGGATGCCTCAGATGAAGTAGCCCGTACACAGCTAGAGATACGCAATAACGTCGTGTACCTTCAAAGAGAAAACGGGGGTAAATGATGGAGCGGCTATACCCTGAGACGCTGTTGCAAATCTACTTCAACAAGTGCAAGTTCGATGATGAGCGGCCCACAGTTGAAGGGTTAAACAAGTTCGCTGAAGAGATCGCCGGATGCTACAAGTCCGGCCCTCATTACGAGACCATAACGGACTACATAAAACGGAGGCAGGGCGATGAACCTACCCAGAGATAAAGCACTGATCAATATCGTAGCGCTTGTACATGACGACGCTGACGACTTCATGGGCGCACAGATCGACGACTTCGACAGAGATACAGGTGTCGCGTCACTGATCGTTAATCTCGATGAGATCGAAGCAGAGATGAACACGCGCCAAGAGGTCTACACCGATGAGGCATGGGGCCAGGTTGCGGTATTCCGCGAGGAATGGATCGACGTGATTAGCTGTACATGGAACGGTTACAGCATCATTAACTTTGAAGATGTATGCGAGAGGTTAAACAATGAAGTTTAAAGCGCCAAAAGAACTACCGATGGATTCGCTGGAGCAGTCCCTTCAGATGTTAAGAGACATCAAGGTAGTCAATGAAGTAGATCAGAAGCCAGAACTAGGATCGTGCGAGTTCTACATGAACGACTATCTCGACATGATCGAGCGTGATTACAAGCACGGTTGGTCTGATTGTATGAAGAATCGCTCGAATCTATGTACGTCTGATGCGTATATGCAGGGTTATCAAGACTGCAAGTACGAAAAACAGTACATAAGAGAGCATGGTGACTGCTAAGATGATGCAGTCTGAGGCATTCTCTTGCCTGTTGGCCGGTTGGCCGCGTTCCGGTAGACAGAATCGCGGCACCCTATCTAACCAGCAGATCTTTCTAACGCACCATCAATAGCGGCCCTTGTCGTAAAGGGTTTCTCGCTGGCATCCTTGAAGTAATTAACGCCCTGCTCATCCAAGATACGGATCAGCTTTGGCACCTGGTACACCTTGAAGATGTCAAACAGGTCGCGGTAGTACAGGTATTCAGTTTGCTCTGTCATTTTAATCTCCTAAAAAAGCCCCGCACTGGACGGGGCAATGGACGTTGGTACGGAACCAGACCAACGGACTTAACTCACCAGGGGATGTCGTCGCTTTGTGTTGGCGCTTCCGCCTTAGGCGCGGTGGGCTTCCACATATCACGCTCAGCATACAGCTTTCCACCCTGAGATTGCTTGATGTCGATGTTGATCCATTCAAGGCTTGGGTCTGCCTTCTTCTGTGCGGCAACCCATGCGCCAAACTCATCGAGCTTGAGAGAGATCTTCTCTTTTACCCAGTCTGGTGTGCCTTCTGACTTGCTCTTGATGATCATGCCATCAACAAATACTTTCTCATCACTCATGGTTACTCTCCCATTACTTTTCTTGCGGCATTGAACTCATCGGATTTGAGCGCGGCACGTTCAGCCGTAGTAAATGCCCCGCCCTTTGAGGGAGCCAGCCACAAGGCTTGCTTGTCCTCGGTTGAAATCTCACCCCATGCTTCAGCTACGTTCTCCCACTTAGGCTCATCCATGTTGATGTATTCCTTGATGAAGTAGATAGAGGCTGAGTTGTTACGCCATGCTTCATTGTGAGCTATCAGCTTTTCCATTTCTTCATTGGAACCCTGGCTATTCTGTTGGCTAATAGCGTTGGCTACCTCATCCGCTGAAGCTATCTCAGAACCACCCAGCCCGAAGAACGCTAAGGCTCTTCCTACTGCGCTGGTCTCTGCATTCTCTAACGCTGAAGTACGGTTGATCTTGCTGGCTGTCCTAACCTCTTCGGCATAGCCTGTAGCAATTACCTGAGGCCCCATAGATATCGTTGCTTTCATAACAACCAAGGTATCGTTAGCCTCAACCAGCTCTGTCTGAATAGTGAAGTCGGGATGCTTCTCCCTGAACTCCTGAATACGCAAGGCTACGGTCTTGTATTCCTTGCCATGAATCTTAACGGTTCCTGTCATCTCTCTCTCCTTTGTTGTGTTGAGATGTAATGGAGTGTACTAAAGTTGTATAAAGATGTAAACATCTGTAAACATTTGCAACAGCAGTCAGATCATGTTTGACAGTTGGGCAAAACTAAGCCAAAGTTAAAGGCTTTCTGGGCCAAAAAAAGGAGACACCAATGCAGGATGATTGGGCAATGTACTGCGAAGAACTAAATAAAATTCAAGTAAACCCCACTCAAGTACCCACCCCGCACATAAACGGAGCAACGCACCAAAACGGAACGTCTACAGCATTATCAAAACTCATGTTCGCGGCAGTCAATGACCGCATCGAAGAGATGGAAGAGCGCCTTGCCAAAGAGCGAGACGTGATACCAGGCATGATTACGACCGGCACAGTCACCCTTGTGTACGCACCTAGCGGCGCAGGTAAAACAGTATGGATACTGGGCAACCTCTTCCAGAGTATTCGGAATAACCTGATAAAAGGCTCCGACGTGATCTATTTCAACGAAGACGACGGTGCTAAGGGTGTACTCCAGAAGGCGAAGATGGGCAGGAAGCACGGGATGACCATGATCACCTTGGCTAACTCGCCAGATCCTTTGCTGAGAAACACCGAAGATGCGTTACGCCTACTCAGTGCGATACGCGAAGAGGGTCATGCCGATGGCAAGATCGTCATCTGTGACACCCTCAAGAAGTTCGCGCCAGTGCTGAACAAGGGCGATATGCGGGACGTGCTACACGTCTTCCGTGAGTTCGCGGCGGCAGGTGGTACGGTCATCTTGTTGGGCCACTGCAACAAGCACCGAAGCATGGACGGTCGCTTGATCTACGAAGGCGTAGGGGATCTGAAGTCAGACGTTGACAATATGTTTGGCCTTGACCCAGTGAACGATAAGTTCGCCGCCTATCAAGAACTTTTAGTAATCAATGAAAAGGATCGGAGCCAGATTAGCTTCGAGGGTGGATTTAAGTACAAGCAAACTAGCGCAGTTGTTCACTACGAAGAGTCAGTGGATTCTGTGCAGTTTATGAGTACCGATGACATCAGCGAACTAAAGGAAAAGCAGAGAGCGCAAATCAACATCGGCAAGGCCCTATCCAAGTACGAAGATGAGTACATCCTGCTGAGTAGTGTGATGAAAGAAGGCAAGCTATGGGCGCAGTCAGAGTTGTTTGATCTGTTAAGTGACCATGAGGTGAATCCTAACGGCTGTACAAAGAAGATGCTTCGTAACTGCATCGACCTGCTGAAGGGAAACAACCTAACACTGGAGCGCAGAGGGGCGCACGGTAAGAAGTTTTATAGATGGAACCCAATGTAAGGAGAGAAGTATGAAGCGTAACGATGAAATTTTATTAGCGTATAGAAAAGAGAGAGAAAGGTTTTACCTAAAGGCGGTTGATGTTTTGCTTAAAGCAAAGCCATCAATGCCTCTTGATGACATTTATCTCGAAGCTAAAACTGAAGCTAAATGTATGTGGCTTACTTTTGCTGAGAGCTTAGAGGAATCGCAGGAAGAGTTTGAGCAATCGAGATGGTATGCAGGTTATTTTTATGAGGATGAAGATGAATAGAATGCCCAGAATGCCCCGCCAGCCCCTAAAGCCCTTGTTTAACCCCCCACCTCTAGCGGGATTACCACCTAACCCGCCCCCTAAAACTAAGGCATTGGGGGATTTCTGGGCAAACTGGGCAAACTGGGCAAACTGAATGGAGATGATATGAAAACACGAATAGATCATTACCCAAAATTTGCGCGAATGGTTGGTGAAGCAAGGCCAAATACAAGCCACAAAAGCAAACTGACGCGAGAGCAAATGCTTGCAAGGAGAAAGCTACATGACATTGCTTGTTACAAGTGCGGCAGAAAATGCAAGGTTCCTTTGGGAAAATTAAATGCAATGCTTACAAACTATCAAAGCAAAGGAACAGACAATCAAGGCAACCACTTTTGTTGTTCAACGTGCATAAAGTCTGGACTGTCTGAAGTCAGAGAAGCAACGATCAACACGGCGGATTCCAGAAAGCTCAAAGAGGCAATCAAATTACTTAAAAAATCTAAAAAATTTAAAGCCGCTGAACTGCTAGAAAAAAAACTAGAGGAAAAGACCTGATGACAGACCCTGCACATCGCTGGATAGTCGATAACAAAAACAAGCTGAAGTTCTTTATTAGCTTCGTTAAGAAGCAATATGAGGATGGCAAGCACGTCATGTACTCGATCAAGAACACCACACGTAGTGACCGGCAGAACAACGCCATGCACTTGTGGTTCAGGCAGATAGCCATCGAGCTAAACGATGCTGGCTACTGGGTACGACATCCCTTCAGTGATAACTTTGAGATACCGTTTACTGAGGTACTGGTAAAGGAGATGCTCTACAAGCCCACTGCAAAGGCCATGTTCAACAAAGAGACCACCACCAAGCTTACCCCTGCTGAGCTATCAGAGACCGCTGAGGTGCTAATTAGGTGGCTCTCAGAGAACAAACAGATCTATGTGCCATTCCCTCAACAACTAAAGGATGAATTGAAGTGAATAAGAATTTTTATAAGCACGTTTTTTATGCGGAATGCCCAGACAATGGAGTTCCAATTCGCTACCTGTTAACGATTGAATCTTATCGAATGATTAACGTATTCGATATTCAAACCAGAACCGAAAGCATGACCTCTGGATACCAAGAAGATTTGGCCGATGCTTTGTTTCAAAGCTTTGGCGAGAAGCAAATGCTGGAAGCTTACCATCACGGCTTTTTTATAAGGACAGTAAGAAGCGAACAGGATGAGGATCTATCATGATTCACTATCATGGAGGCCCCATAACGCCAGACACCTGCGCGATCAGAGCATGGAAGAGTAGACACGCATTCGTTAGCTTTGCCAGGCCAGATCAGCTCGGTCTTGCGACAGAGATTTGTCAGTCTTTTGGCTTAGACAACGGAGCTTTTACTTTCTGGAAAACAGGGGAGCCTATCGACTGGTCTGGATATTATGAGTTTATTGATCGCTGGAAAAATCATCCTCGCTTTGACTTTGCAATCATACCCGACGTAATTGATGGAGGCTCTCGGGCAAACGATGAGTTGCTGGCGGCATGGCCTCACGGCAACTATGTTGGTGTTCCTGTTTGGCATATGAATGAGCCAGAGGATCGGTTTATAAGGCTATGCAATACGTACCCTAGAGTCGCCATTGGATCGTGCGGCGAATACGATGTACGCAATCCTGGCAAATGCGTCAGCAGAATGAGAGACGTTATACGCCACGTTGTTGACGATAACGGACAGCCAATAGCAAAGCTTCACGGCCTTAGAATGCTTAACAAGTCCGTGTTTAAGTACCTTCCTTTGTCGAGCGCAGACTCCACAAACGTAGCAAGAAACATAGGGATAGACAGCAAATGGGCTGGATCGTATAGCCCAAAATCAAAAGAGACCAGAGCAAGCATTCTGGTGGAAAGAATAGAGTCTATTAACTCAGCCAGCGCACTTCATTGGGATGAGGAAAAAGACAGGGTAGACGTACAGCTATCGTTTGAAATATAGCTTGGAGATCAAGATGAAGTTAAAAAGAACAGCGGCAGATCATTGGTTCAGTAGATGCGTCAGGCTACGCAATGACTTCAAGTGCCAGGGGTGTGGCGCACAGTACGAGTCAAACAGTACGGGACTGCATTGCTCTCACTACTTTAGCCGGTCAAAGAAGGGCATACGGTACGATGCAATGAATGCCTTTGCTCACTGCTACGGCTGTCACCAGAAGTACGGTAGCAACCCTGATTACTTTGTCCGTCACTATATTGACACCTATGGCGAAGGTGCCTTGGAGTTGATTAGGGAAAAGGCAGAGGACATCAACCTTGGTAAGAGGATGAACAAGGAACAGAAGCTAATCGCTAAACACTATAAAACTGAGGCCGCACGTATGGAGAACGAACGAGCCTCAGGGGTAGCGGGATGGTTAGAGTTTGTTAGTTGGGACTAGTCGTCAGTTAACAGTCGTTCGCCGGTAGTCATGCGAAGGATTCTGTCGATGTTAGCCAAGCCAGGAGCGTATGTCTGAGCAGTGCGAAGCAATGGCTCCATTACATCTTCTTCTCCAGACAACACCCTTTCTCCTGCCGTTAACATACCAGTGCCTGTACGACTGATAGCCTGTAACGGAGCAGGGCTGATGCTTACAGTCTGTCCACCAAACTCCTGCGCTCGTATGTTGACAGCACCACTACTAATGTTAGAAGCAAGCTGATTCATTGTCCCTGAAGCGATACCTTCTGGTGTAAGCACATCCGCAATGTCTTTGTTCTTGCTGAGATCCAGCGTTTTTCGAGCATCATCCCAAACGCCAGCCACAACCCCAAACAGTGCTACATACTTTCCTGTCTGAATCATTGCAGTCTTTGCGGCCTCAGCACCTTCCTTAGTATTGATGCCCTTCTCTGCAACGGTAGCTAGGTTCAAGCCAACCTCAGTTCGGATGTTATTCATTTGCCGGTTCATGTACGACAACATACTGTACATCATGCGAGCGTTTGGATTGTCGTTGTAGGCACGAGGCATTGCGCTGGCACTAACTGGTTGCCATTTGTTCATAGCCGCACCAGCAAAGTTCAAGACATAGCCAAGCTCATTCTTATCTAGTGAGCCGCCTTCTTTCATCTTCTGCAATGCGCTGACTGTACTATCAAACTCAGACTGCGACAGCCCCCTCATTCCGTCGTGTCGCTTTAGCTTTTCGATAGACTTTGCGTCACCCTTCTTGGCTAGGTTTACTGCTCGCTGAACAGCCGTATTGGACAGCATCTCCTGACCCATACGGTTTACTTTTTCTACGCCTGAGACGCGATACAGAGCCTTACCAAGGATGTCTACGCCACGGCCCACAAGCTGTGGTGCCTTGATGTAGTTGATTACCTCAGCGTTCTTTATGGTTTCCTTGCTAATCGTGTTAGCCACTTCGCCATAGAAGTTCTGACCAAGGCCAAGCTGTTCGTTTGATACCCACTTGCTAGGACTTGCGCCGGTGGTGATTTTTGAAATCGTAGGAAAGGTTTCGATGATCCCGCGTGGCACTGTCTGCGCCCAAGCCTTGATGCCATTCTGAAAAACTGGAGCCGTTACACCTTCAATAATGTTCAGCACAGCGTTCATGGGGTTAGCCAGTAGCGCAGTAGATACCGCTCTTCTTGATACAGCACCTACCGCATCGCCACCTATCTTAGAAGTAATTAGTGTAGATCGGAGAGCATCCTGTAGGTTACTGCGAATAGCTTCGGCATTGCCCGCCTTCCCTAGCTCTTTTTCTGCGGCATCATCAATCTTCTTGAAGATGATATCAATTCGGCTTTTTGGACTGTTTAAGTCTTCGATGCCTAGACCTTTTATATCAATGTTGAATCTAGTTCCCACGGCCCTTGCCATAGAAACATCTTTTGCGTATTGCTTAAGCGCTTCGACAGGATTTGCGTAGTCATTTACTCCGAAGGCTTTTTTGTCTTTGCCTATGACAATCGTTGGCATGTAGTCGCCGTCAGGAAACTTTACGAGATCTTTGTCCTGAATTCGTTTTACTTGATCTCTCATCAACTGAACGGCCTTCTTCTCTTCGGCAGTTCTTGCCACCGCCGTCGCCTGATCCCAAGAGACGGCCTTATCATCAAGGCTCTTGTTTATCTGAAGGAGCATCTTTTTTAGTGCTGGGTTTTCTTCAAAGACTTTGTACGCGCTAACAAAATCATCGCCATTAAAAACGGTATCGACTTCATGTAAGTCATGGCGAACCATAATCTCAGAGTCTTCAATGAGACGAGCGGCTCTGGCACCTACGTTCTTGGCTGTCCACTCTTTGGTTCCTAAAAGGATATTGCCTATCGTTCTTGAGGCCTTACCCATGTCGTCTTTAACACCATCGCCATCAAGGATGGTAGTGTTGGTTCGCTTTTGTAAGCTGGCATCAAAAGCAGACCCACCTCTTCCTGCGCGGCCTACATTCGCAAAGCCCTCTTCGCCGCCAATAAATCCGCCTTCTTTGCCTACACGCTGACGTTTAGCTTGTTTAGTTGCGGCGGCAATCTCATCAGCATTACGAGTTAACAAGGAGGCTCCAGCGCCAAGACCAGCACCGAGGCCAGCCCCCAGTGCGGCACCTTCTAAACGACCCTCATCTCTACCACTTAGATAGCCATAGGCGGCACCTTCAGCGGCACCAAGGGTAGCCACTTTGAAAGCCCTATCTAACTTACTGCCTGTCTGTGCAATCTTGGCAAGACCAGCGCCAGGCACAAACAAACCAGCGCCAAAACCGACAGCGGTAATTAATTTGGATGCTCCAGGATTGGCTCTTTCAAAGGCGTCTAGCTCTGCGCGAGACTGTTGTATGCCTTGATTATAGGTATCAGCTTCGCCAGAAAGAACGCGAACAGCGGCATCTAGCTCGTCACCCACACCTAAAGCAGACTCTAAGAAGTCAACAGCACCGGAGCGAACAGCGCTGTACTCAGGCTCAGGAGTGAAATCAGAACCCACATCCCAAGGCGCTTTTGGCCTACCTATTGATGTTCTTTTAGGTGAAACACTCCAAGGATTTTTCATCTACTCACCTGCTGTTCTTCGGTTTATCTCAGCTTCAATCCGGCTCATATAGTTCTTAAACCCACCGCTAGGATTTTCAGTAATCAACATTAGCTCTTCTGTTGTTATTGCACTTAGATCACCGCCTAATTGTCTAAATGCTTTACCTACTTTTTTGCGTGTTGATGCAAGATCAATAGCCTCTCCTATCCTGCCTGCTACGGCCCTTACAGGAACCCCAACAGTTACATCAAGTCCAGCCCTATACTTCTTGCCCGCCTGGGGAATCTCTTCCTCTGTTGCAAGGCGATAGTTTTCTGGGTCTGTAAAGTCTCCACCCAAATAAACAAAGGCTCCCTCTTCAGAATCAATTACCTCGCCAACCTCATAAGGCGATCCCGTATCGTCTTTAAAGCCTAGCTCTGCGGCTTTTTCTGGATCGTACTGATTGATTATTCGTAACTGAGTGTCGATGTTTTCTTCTCTAAGCTGTTGCTCTGCCACGATATAGTCTTCACGAGTAGGCTCACCATCTCGCTCCTTCGTAATCTGTTTTGCTCTTCTTTCTCTATCGATATCCCTTACAGGCTGAAGCATATCTATCTCAGCCTTTCTTATTATTGCCCTTTCTTCTGCGGCAATTCTTCTGTTTTCTGTAATTTCTGAAGACCACAGCGCGTTTGCAATGCCAGACATTCTTGAGCGAATTGCTTTTTCAGCGGCTTGCGCTCTAGCTAAAGCGTTTGTGTTGCCAGACCATTGAGTCTCATCGCTCCAACCTTTGATGGCCTTTTTGTACTCTCTGATTTCAGGGGCCATCGCTTCTTCCGCGCCCTCTGGAAGCTCAGCAATTATCTTGTCTAGCTCTGCTTCTGACATTGGCGCTGTGTTAAGAGCAATAGATCTTTTGTTAAATTTATTAACGGTTTCGTTGTTTCTGATAGCGCCCGTAATGTATTGATTGGCTATCGTTGCAAATTCAGGCGGCACTTTATTTATTACGGCATCAAGCTGATCTTTGTCGCCAGATTGAATGGCTCTTTGAATTTCATCTTGGTTGTCGCGAATGTACTGTTGCTCGCGCATGGCAAGATCTGCCTCTTCAAACCTGAACCGATTAACTTGATCCTGTCTGTACCCTTGCTCGATCTCTGGGTTATCAAGAAGCTGGTTCTTGCGTAACGTCAAAGACTCTTTTAACTCTGACTTCTGCTGTTCTGATATATCTGTTCGCGCATCAAGCCCATCAAGCACATTGTCAATCTGAGATACCGCAGTGATATCACGCTTCAACCCAGCCTGCTTTGCGGCAGGCATCATGCCTCGTAGTTGAGTTATACGAGAATCAATGGCCTGCTTTTCCTGAAGCGTAGGAGCGGCATCCCTAAGCTTTTCTAAGCCCTTAATATTTACTGCAAGGGCATTAGGGTCTCCGCTAAATCTTGAGGCTAAAGCTTGATCGGTAGCTTTGCTTAGTTGGTCAAAGCGTTGCATCGCGCCACGCTCCTGCTCCAAACGACCTCGAAGACCGCCAAGCTCACGAGCGGCAGTAAACAAACCTTCCTGATAAGAAGGCTGAGTCATTGACCGTAAAAATGATTCTGAAAACTTAGCCATGATTAGCCTCCTAAATTTTTAAAAGGTTTCTAATGCCGCCGCCTATGTTGCCAAGGCCGCCAGCAATTGTACTAAACAAACCGCCTAAGCTTGAGCCACCGCCACTTGGAGCCGCTGAGGCCGCACGCTGTTGGTTAATCAAACCTGATATCACATTGCTACCAATACCGCCAAGCAAATTAGCTCTAGCTTGCTCTGCTATTAATTGCGCTTCAAGGCCAGACAGTGCAGTCTCACCAAAGAGTCCGGTACCAAACTGTTGCGCTTGTTGTGCAAGCTCCTGCTGAATCAAACCAGGCTGAGTAGCCGCTACTAACTGCTGTGTTGGCAAGTAACCAGCACCCAAGAACTGACCGCCTAGAGCCGCTTGCTGTGCTTGTTCTGCTTGCGCTTGTTGCATCGCAGTCAACATAGACCGATCACGAGCCTCACGCTCCGCTGTGCTTAACGCTAGGAGTTCTGGTGTAGCGCCACCAAAGGCCGCTGAGGACGTTCCTAATCGCCCCTGAGCCGCTAAACGCTCTTCGAGTGCTAGACGTTGCCTTTCTTCTTCAGGACGCTGTGCGGCCCGTATACGCTCAAATATAGCTTGTTCACGATCTACAGTAGGTTGCACTGCCTGACCGAAGAATCCGCCAGCACCGCCCAACAACTGTTGCTGTAGTACTTGCTCTTCAGGGGAAAGAGTCATGCCAATCTGAAGACCCTCAGTAGGCGTGGGCGCAGGCATTGGCATTGTTTGGGTAGGCTGTATAGCTTGTCCCATACCAACCGGCTGACCAACAAATTCTCTTGCTGGTTTTTGCATGGCAACATCGCCCATTATATCAGGAAACAACATCATTGATGGCTGACCTATAGGCTGTGGTATTTCGGCAGGCATACCAGAGGTTGGAGGCATAGGCTGTCTTATGCTGGGCTGACCACCCATGCGTGCAGTAAACATAGCACCCGTAGGAGTAGTCACCGTAAATGGTTTAAATGTTGATTCTGCTTGTGCGCGCTCCGCAATTTCCATTGCGCCAGGCACTCTTTGCCCGTCTATGGTTGTGCCTACAATCATTTTCTCGCCAATATCGCTAAGACGGTCATAGGCTTCTTTGGTTAACAAGCCGCCAGCCAATCCCATTAACGCATTGGGAGAGCTAAGTACTTGTTGCCCAGCCCCCATTAGGCCGCTAAAGATATCGCCTAATCCAGTCCCTATTTGACCAAGGGCTGATGGTTGTTGAGCGGGATTTGCAATAGTTGCATTGCCCATTCCTGCGCCTAAAGCTCCCTGTCCTGAATTATTAACAACCATAGTTGTCTCCTAGTTAAAGTAGCTTACCTATCAAAGCCATTACATTAATTTCTTGTAGTGATAAAGGCGATCCATCAATCTCCGATTCCAGACCTACCTGAACACTGGTGCCATATCCTGTGGTGTTTAAGCTACGTTGGTTAGTTAAAGCACCACCTGTGAACTCTACTGTCGTGTACTCACTTTCACCGTAGAACCCAGTAATCTGCGTACCTACCGTAAACTCTGCCGTAGCGTATGTCGTGTCAAAGTCATACGCCCACTTCATAAAGACTGTCGCGTTGTTAGCGCCTACCAATGTAGGCTTTAGTTTTTTAAGGATCTTAATCCGTGAGCTATCGCCAAAGGTTAAGCTTGGGCTGTAGTACTTAAACCGATAGCCAGATCCGTTATCGCTGTATCCCGTATACGTGCTAATTCCATCAGTAGTACCGACATAAAGAGTGCCATCATCAAGTCTTGTGTATGCAGTAAAGCCTGTAGAAGGCCAGCGTGTTACTCGATATGAGCCATTCTCTAACGTGCCTCGCACATCAAAGCAGTACGTTACGTCTTGCCCTGTAAAAGTCAGTAGATAAAAACCTTCTTCTGGGCTGTATACCGACCTAAAGAACTCATCTTCGTTTTGTAGTGCGGCAATGATGTCTTTTGTAATGTTGTTAGACAGACTGCTAATCGGCAAAGACTTTTCTTGTATTGTCCGACCAAAACTCTTAAGTCCTGTATGCGACAAGAACAGCACGTCTGTGCCGGTGTATTGCACCGTATCTCGATCAACACAGCCAACACCCGCTACGGTATCAGCAAGTGACATGGTGGCAGGAGCCTCTGCTCCCTGATACGCAACGATGCTGTGCTTACCAAATATAATGAGTAAGCCGTTGTGTGCCGCCAGCGCAACTATCTCGTCATAGCCGTCAGGCCATACCTTTGAGATATCAATATTGCCGCTAGTACCACCAGACCAGTCATGCCCAATAAGTAGGTCAGACCAATAAATAGTAGATTTGTTGGCGCTAAAATCAGCCGTCCAAAGCCGACCATAGGCCGCTAGAACTTCGTTGCCGTACATGGCACTGGCTACTCCGGCGGCACCGGACACGGTACTTAACTTGATTACTGAACCACCGGCATTGTCGTAAACAAGGGGTTCATAGCCACGCTGAAAGAAATAGATCTTGTCGTTGAAATCTACAAGCTTCCAGTTGTCAGCAGTAATCGTGTAGCTACCAGGCGTCTCATCAACTAGCGTAGTCGTACCACTAATGATCTTGTTATTGCCTACAGAAAAAATCTTAGTGTTACCGGCATCATCCCTGAACTCTTTAATAGCTCGCAAAGAATCAGTGCCAAGCACAGTCTTAGTAGTCGTAACAGCCGTATGACCCTTACGTGCGGCAATACGTCCTCGCTTGTCGATTACAGCGTTATCTGCAATCTCAGCAAAAGACGGATCTTGTGCCAGCGGCGAGTCTTCAGTGTTAACACCTTTAAAGGCCGGAGCTACAAGATTGATGCTTTGCAGTTGTTGAGCCATATCAAACCGTCCTAAATACCATCTCTTCTGGGTGTTTTGCCGCATCAATTGCTATGGCGTCTGATAGATACTGGTTAGCAATTTGGAAGTATTCCGCAGTCGATGTACCGCCTGTCTCGCCACGCTCACGCGCAAGTAACGCTACTGCTAAGTGAATGACGGGTTGAGAAGGAATAAGCAGTGAATCATCGTTGGCTGAAAGGTCTGCTTGTCGTTTAACAAGATCAACCCGAATGCTGTACACGCCATCAGGTGTAGGGCCAACCAAGATTTGAGTATCGCCGTTACCGTCTAGACCGTTGTAGGTAAAGTACTTAGGCGCACCTTCAGAAGCATTGGCAATGTACAGTGCATCGTTGAACCAATCTTTAGTCTGATACTCCATAAAGCAGTTCTGAGTATCATTGAGCATTGACATGACTTTTACGTTGTCGCCACCACCTGTTAGTGAATAGGTGTTGTCCGAAGCAGTCGTTGAGATCGTGAGTGTTTCTCGAAGTGCAGACCAGTCTGCCGCCTGACCTACCAAGGTCTTAGCATCGTTAATAAAGTCACCCACCATTTTGTTGTAGGTAGTACTTGTAACGGATGTGGTCTCTTCCTCTCGAAGACGACGCAGTACGCTATTCATTAAGTTTAAATATGTCATACGCTTCTAGCGCCTCCAGTAAACATTCCAATCCGTAACGGGTCAGCCAACTTACGTCGTGTTAAACCTCGCTGGAACTTCTCAAACTTTTGGGGTTGGATAGGTGTAGCCGCCGCTATCTGACCAGGCAACATGGCTTGCTGTCCCGCAAGACCTAATAAACCTGCACCTAAACCTTCTCCAATACCTGCAATGCCTTCTCCAAGACCTTCAAGGCCGCGACCAATGCCACTAACGTCTGATGTTAAGCTACCAAGTTGTGTGCCTAGATCTCCGATCTGTCCGCCTAGCTCACCAAACTGTTCTTCAGTGCTTTGCTGGAAAGCCTGCTGTGCTTCTGCTTGGCTAATCTGACCAGCTTGCAAAGCTTCGATATCGACGTTTACGTCAGAAAACAACTCGTTAACAGTGCCGCCAAACTCTTCGAACTGCTGACGGGTATTGGCATCCAACGCTTCAATGTCACCTTGAGCGCCAATAATTGCTTGCTGAAGGTTGCGACGTTCTTCTGTTGCTTGCTCTTGACCTGTAGCAATACCGGCAATAGATGACTCTAGCTCAGACCTAACATCACTAATGTTGGTGCCTAGTTGGTTAAGTTGGTTATTTAACGCGCCCTCTACAGTAGATAGCTGTCGCAGTGTGCTAGCTTCTACGCCTGTAATCTGTTGTAGCAATCGAGCCTCTGCTTCTGTTAGCTGACGCGCTTGACCTTGAGCTTGTGCGGCTAATGCGTTTTCAAGACTTCTTTGTACGTCTTCAACTTCTTCACCTGTTGCAAAACCTGCGCCAGCAATAGCGCGGTTAACATCTTCGATTGTTGCTGACTCTGGGAAGTCGATGCCAAAGATTGCGTTTTCAACAATGTTGTTTACATCCTCTGTGCTTAATCCTTCGGGGAATTGAATGTTTGCAATGGCATTGTCAACGATTCCGCTAACTTCACTAGCTGTCATTCCTTCTGGGAACTCAATGTTTCCAATAGCTTCGTTAACAACACCGCTAACCTGCTCAGGAGTCATGCCTTCAGGAATTGCTTCTACTGCTCTGCTAACAATACCTTCAACATCTTCGGCTGTTACTGATGGCTGTTGTGTTGGCACAGTACCTAACTGACTACTTACCTCAGTAATGATGTCACTGTACTGCGGGAAGTTTTGTTGCAAATATTCAGGTGTGGCACCGCGTAACAATGCTTGCTCAATCAATCCGCGAGCATCGCCTATTAAACTGCCTTGCTCATACGCTTCCCCAGCAGGTACGCCTGTTCCGCTTCCTGTTCCAACGCCTGTTGTTGATGGCGCTGAGCTTTCGGGCGTTGTACCCGTCGCTGTACCAGGAGCAGGAGGAGGCGGCGCAGATACACTTGGTGCAGGCGCAGGAGCCGCCGCAGGTGGTGCCCCTGAGGGTGGAGCGGGTGCGGGTGCGGGGGCTGGCGCAGGGGCTGGAGGAAAATATTCCTCAAACATACTAGTAGTAATTGGTGCCTCTTCCTGTGGTGTTGGCGCAGGGGCCGGAACTGGCGCAGGAGCCGGAGCGGGTGCTGGCTGTGGCGCAGGCTGTGGCGCAGGCTGTGGTGCCGGAGTTGGTGCCGGAGTAAAGCTAGGCTGATCTTGGCGCGTAGGATCTGGCGATGGCGATGCAGTGCCAGCCTCTCCAGATGTTTGGTCTTGTTCTTGTTGCTCTACGGGTTCTACAGGTTCTAACTCGGGCGGAGGCTCAGGCGTTAACTCTGGCTCTACTTCATACTCAAACGGATCTACTTCTACTTCCAAATCAAGAGGAGTCTCCGGAGCCTCTTGAACATCGAGCAAGATATCTTTAATTTCTGCTGAAACATCACTAGTATCCATTGGGTCTAAAAGAGGGTTGTCTTCCGAAAAAGTTGGAGGTGGTACAAACTCTTGGTTTCCAACAAAATTAAGATCTAACAAAGCATCTTGATCAAGACTTGAATGAAGACCGGAAGTTACATCCCCGCCTCCTGAAATTAATATGTAAGCACCTGCTGAGTCTTGAGCCAAAATTAAATCATTAGCGTTTAAAAGATCACTTAATCCTTGAAGGCTTTGAGTGGTTCCGTCTGCTGATACTGTTTCGCCTATTAAAATTGCCAGAGCATCATTAGGTATGCCGTGAACAGACAAACCACCTTCTGCATTCCATGTGTTTTTATCATTAACAAACTGAGCAAGAATTTGCTCAGGCGTAGCATCTGGACTAATTCCTACAGGGAATCCAGCATCGTTGTAATAAACGCCATTAATTAACTCGTCACCTTCAAATGGATTTCTTATCCCCGTGTCACG
>Ga0213859_10000196_pt1 | contig 28439 bp, 31 predicted proteins | sample PICome_2_FD_160133 | JGI IMG/M metagenome (GOLD analysis project Ga0213859, IMG submission 160133) | Coastal seawater microbial communities near Pivers Island, North Carolina, United States - PICO304 | ecosystem: Environmental > Aquatic > Marine > Coastal | place: USA: North Carolina...
AATGAATTATATTGTACATTATAGTTTGTGTTATTCTTTTTTGCACGCATTATTATACCACTCGATATATGCTCTTGCAATTTCTGCTAAATGCTCTCTTTTTAAAACAAAAGATAATTTGTTGCCGCAATCAGCATTTGCAATGATATTTGCATTTTTAGGATTAATAATTTCTATGCCAGCTATGTCTTCTTCAAAAACATCACCAAAAACATGCGTGCTTTCATTATGCCATATAGTAAACTTAGTGCTCATCTTTAACCTTTTTTAAAATAGCAACACCTCCAGGGATGAGATGTTTTTGTCCTTCACTAATTACTTCAAAAATTCTATAGAAGTTTAAATCTTTTTTTATGCTTGATATTACACCAAAAATTGGTTTTTCATTTGAGAAGAGCCAAGATACTTCTACTAAATCGTTTTTTTTAAGTTTTCTTAGTTCTTTTTTAGTCTGATATGGTTCTATTAAAATATCATTTTCTTCTATCATTTTAGTACTCACTTATTTAATAACTTCTAAGATATCTTCGTCATAAAAAACAAACATACTTTTAGAGCCTGTAATACCTTTATAGAATCCTCTCGGGTAATTACTCGAGACAAAAAGCAAAGGAATAACATAACACGAATTTTCGCTGTTCTTTTTTACCTTTAACAAAAAAGATTTTTGAAACTTAAATGTTCTTACAACACTTTTCTTTTTAAGTACATCTTTTTCAGAGTAGTGTTTGTAGTTTAAAGTATCTTTAATAGTCCAGAATTTTTTCTCATATTCCATTTAGACTCCTATTGTCTGTCGTTCTTTGACCCAATGAGTTGTTCTCTTATCTAGAGTTTCTTCTTTAATTACATTGTGGCCATTATAGTCTTTACTTCTACCATAAACAACAAATCCTGTAACTGCATTACCCTGTTCTTGATCAAACGTATAGTAGTCTTTTATTGATGCACCTTGCTCTGCATATGATTTTCTTATCACGAAAAGAATCGCTTTGTACAATGTTTCTATATTTGTGTCAGTTAAATCTTTTATTGTAGCATGTGGATTAATCCTAGAATACCATAAAGATTCTGCCTTGATATAATTTCCAATACCAGAAATTACTTTTTGATTCATTAATACACTACAAACATTCTTTAAATTATGCTTTCGAAGCCTGTCGGTAAACACTTTTAAAGCAGGAGGATTTGACAGCATGTCTGGGCCAATAGACTTGAGTTTTTTAACTAAATCATCATTACTTTTAACATGTACTGTACCAAAGTTTCGAATGTCATTAAAGTAAAGACTTTCGTTGTCTGAAAAATGAAATGATAGTCTGGTATGCTTTGTTTTGTTTTTTGACCAATTACCTGTCATACCTAAAGTATTAAACATTATAACATCTTCAAAATCAAACCATATAAACTTTCCTTTACAATTTACGCTTTTTAAGTTTTTGTTTTTAAATACAGAAACATCGAAAGGTTTCTTTTGATATCTTCCACTTTCAATTTTAACGTAGTCGATTGTTTTTCCTTGAAAGTTTTGATTTATTTTGTTGACAAATAGTCTTACTTCAGGTCCTTCTGGCAATTTAACCTCTATTCAATATCTCTGTCATATGGTTCGTTTGGTAATTCACCTGATTCAATTACTCTATCTAGATAGTCTTCTAGCTGTTCAAAAGAAGTACAAACCTTAATACCACTTCTAGCAAGCATTAGGTTAAACTTTGCACCTTCAGGCAAGCCAGCACAAAAATAAACAATAGGCACATCACATGCATGTGCATATCCTGCTTCCCAAATAGTTCCAATATCCTTGTCACGAGTATTAACGACTAAAAAGTCTGCTGTTTTGATATGGTGTAAATTACCTGAAAATGTTTCATCTTGTACAGATCTAGGTGCATCTGGCGGGCATACAAAAATCCTGCGAGGAGACGCTAGATCAAAATGATCTGATCGTGTATCAAAAATAGATTCTAGTTGTGTTAGTTCTTCTGCTTGTGTAGGATTAAACCATCCGCTTGCTAAATAAATCTTTTTCATTAAAAAGGTCCTTTTGTAACTGTTTTTCTACGTTTTTAACTGTTTTACAACAAAGCTTATTATTTGTAACTGTTTTAAAACTCATTATCGAGTTGCTGCTTAATTTGATTTACAGCGTTTACATCATCATTCCACATTCTTGTAAAGATCTTTTCTTCACCAGACTTATTGCCATTAATCTCTTCACGACGACATGAATAAATAGAATCTTTTTCATTGAATTCAAACAAATCGTTTTTAGGCTCTGGGTGATAAAGGTTTGTTCCACGAGATGTAAATGTACCATCAGGTAATTCAACACGGAAAGTGCGAACATAATGCATATCTGGCTTTTCAAAGTTTAAACATGTAGAAACTTCTGGAATTGCTGTGCAGACAATTTTTGCAATACGCGTTGCAATAATATTGTCAACTTCTGGCTGAATTTGTACATCTTGACGTTGTCTAATAAACCCAATTAAGTCTTTAAGATTAAAACGTGCAACATAAAAAGTCTCTAGAGACTTAGGTAAAATAACTCGAGCATCCATAAGTGATACAACGCGTGAGTCTACCATGTCAGCATAAAGTTGTTTTGCTGCAGCTGCAACTTCCATAAACCGATGATGAAAGTCTGAGTTTTCTACAGACTCAGGTACTAAAACATTATCGTTTCTAAGATCTCTATCACCTGTACATTGCGCTGCAAATGAACCGGCTCGATGTCTAATTAAATGAGTAACAGTTTGTGTATCAATTCCGCTAATCTTAAAAGTAAATCCTAGACACTCCATTGGAGTAGGAAGTGCCCTAAAGTTAAGTACGTCTTGCAAATTAAGTGAAGCTTCCTCAGGTGTTGCATTTTCAAATGCTGTTTCAGAAGGCGTGTCGGCCCAAGTTGCTTTTGTCATGTGCCAAGCAATTTTTTGTGCCTGCTCTCTTGTAGGGCCATCGATAAGTTCAATATTAAGTGATTCTAAGTTGTTAATGTAATGAGTAACAGGAACTTGATCAAATTTAAGTTCCATAGGGAGTGTGACTTGTTTAAGATCATTATTGATTGGCATATATTCTCCAAATAAATTGATTGTTATTTAATACTTTCATATTATACAATACAAGTTTAAAATTTACACGCAAATTAAAACTTAATATTGTTTAAATCTTCTAAATTAAAGTGACTAATGTTTTTGTGAGATAAGTCTTTATTGTAAGCTGTTTTTGGTACTAAGACATTTACGTCATGCGTTGCATATTCCATCGCATGTTTAGGACTGTCGTCTATAGCTACAACTAAGTTTCCTTTTAAATAAAAGTCTTTTTTAGAAACCCAGATATATTTTTCTGCTGCAAATCCTATGTTATCGAACGGAATATTATTTCTGGCTAGCCAAAGATAAGTTTGGTATTTGCATTTTAAGTTATGCTGGGGACGTGATGTTAAAAGTTGAATGTAATATCCATCTTCTCTAGCTAGCTGCAAAAAATTAGACATCGTCTCAACTGCAGGAATGTTTAATAACTCATTTTCAGAAATAAACTTTTCAAAAACACCTTCTGGGCTATAACCGTGGTCCTTTACTTCTTTAGAAGAATAATAAGAAGTACTGTTAGGATCAATATAGATATTGTAAGTTTTATTTAACCAACTATTAAAATACGCTCTAAACTTACAAAGAACGTCATCTATATCAACTACTACAACTTTTTGTCCTTCTAAAGGTTCTGAAAAAGAATTATTTATCTTAAGATGTACATCTCTTTCTTCGAACGAGTCAATAAATTCATTTGCACTAATTTCATATAAATTCATTATCGCAAGTAAGTACCTAAATACGTCTATCGAGTTATAGACTAGTTTGTCTCTATCAAATGAGAAATTAGACTTATCAAATATTTTATAGTTGCAAGAAGAAATTATTTCTGTAACTTCAGAATGCATCGCTAAAGTTAGCGTTTTTAGCATTTCTTCTTTTTCTTTTGGCGACATTTTATCTTTGTTATAAAAAAGGTTTGAAAATTTTTCTTGCTGTTTAAGTAAGTTTTCTATATTTTTTTCTTTCATTAATAAATTCTTTTTTGTTCGGGTGTAGTTCTGATAGCAGATTCTTAAGAGACTCTATTTGATGAGGCTCTCTAAAATTATCAGCTAAAACGTTAATTATAATATTTGTATCTAATGGCTGCATTGTCATATTAGTTTCTAACATCAATGCAAACATAATAAGCATAGGTGACATTAAACCTACTTGTGCATCATTAGCTGTAGTGTCATAAGCATCTCTTCCAGCTTGAATTTTTTTTCGAAAAAGTTCTATTGAATTAAATATATCATTCCACTTTGTAGGGAGTCTAGAAGCTTTCATTAATAGCATTTTAGCTTCTGCTGCAGTGTCAATTGATAGTTGCTTAGTTTCTTCTTCTTCGTGTTTCATACTTTAAGCCTTTCTATTAAACTTTTTAGCTTTTTAAAAATATGTATGTCAAAATATTTCTTATTGTAAGCTTCACTTAAAGACTTTAACATGTTTATGCTTTTAACTATAGATATTGTCTTGACAACTTCGAAGTTAGTATCTATTTCTACATGTACATTGTTGTTAATATTTCTTTCTAAAACATTTCTATTTACAGCATACTGTAATTCTTTTGAAATTACACTAATTATATCAGATTTTATTTCGTTAAAGCTTGACATATTTGAATGTATTTCACATTGTATATCAACTTCTCCTTCATCTTCTTTGCTGTTATGATCATACATAAAAGATTTTCTGTCGTAATAAATTTTGTGCTTATTCGAATTTTTAATTTTAGCGTTAAGTGTTATAGAAAAGTCTGTTAAAAGTGTAAGAGTATGAACAAAGCTAAACTTTATATTTTTAGTTGTTATTACATAGTCTAAGTTAGTCGACGTAAAAATTATAATATCATTATCAATATAGATTGTCAAATAAAATTCTTCTGATATTCCTAGTGCGTAAAAAATATCTGCTTCTATTTTTGACCAGATTTCAAAAACTAAACTAGACGCTCTAAATTTTTCGTTTAGAAAAATGTCTAATTCGTTTTTGAAATTAAGCATTGCTAGTAGCCTTGTTCAAGTCTAGCTTTAATAATTCTATCCTTCTTTAAGAAAGCATTATAAAATTCATCTACATCAACACCAATAAGAATCATTAAAGAAAAAAAGTAGTTAAACGCATCAACTATTTCTTCTAAAAATTCATCGCGATCAATTTCAGGCATTTCTGTCTGACGGTGTGGTTTCCAGTTTTTTAAGTGCCCTAATGCTTCAAACATTTCTTCTACACCTTTAAGTGCTGTTTCTCTACACGTAACTTGTGCTTTTTTTGTTGAAAGATCTACAGGCCAGTCTGGATATGTATCTTGAAATTTATCTTTAATTAAATACATGAATTGTTCTCTTTTTTGAAAGATATCGTTAAGCATGTCTTTAGATAAATTTTTAGACAAAATATATTCTCCTAATTAGTCTTGTTTGTTTAAATTCTTATTAGCGTTTTCTAACATTTTATCAATACTTAAATCAAAAGTGCACGCATAATCATCTTCTAATGTCATTGCATTTAAGTCACTACTTTCATCACATGTCATTCTAACCATTCTTAAATGATCAATAATGTCAGTGCCAGTTAAAAGTGAGACTTGTATAATCTTTGCAATATGTGCAATAGTGCTGTCGTGTAAATTAAATACTTTATTTTCCATTTTTCCTCTTTATAGTATCATAGGTCTTCTTTGTAATTTTTGGTTAACAATATCATTGTCATGTTCCATTACTTTAATCATGTCAACACCTTCAACAGACTTAAGTAATTGTGCAACACGTTTGAGTTTATTGTCTGCAGATATGTACTTTGGAATATAAGAAACATTAAGTTCTACTATTCTATGTCCGTTATTTGTAACGGGTTCGCTAATGGGTCTAGTTTGTCTTACTGTTACAATTCCTTCAAGAGCTCTCATGTCTGTCATTATATCAAGGACAGTCGGGTCTTCTCTTTCTTCAATCATAATTCTACATCTAACTAGCGTATTAACTAGATCTTTATGCCTTTCAAGCAAAAGTCTTCTGTCTTCTTCTATAATCATTATTAACCTCTATAAAAAGTATAATAATAATTATGGATCAATTATACAATTTTTTTGTAATTAATGCACGCCTTTTATATTTCTATACGCACTGACAGTGACTGGCCATAACTCTGTAATAATTTCTAACATTTTTTCAGCTAGTACTTGAATTTCTACTTGAGCACCTTCATGCATTCTCAAGTCAATAAATTTTAAAATATTGTTAAGATTAGCAGTTGCATAATATTCAGTATAAAGATTTTGAGGCAAAATACCTCTTGCTTGCTCTTTGCAAACTCCAGCATCAATTAGTTTATCAAATAATTTAATTGATTCTCTATGATGCATCTTTATAATTTCACTAGCATTTTTAATCATAGGCACAGAACACATTTCAGTATCGATCGATATTTCTGGATTAAAGGTCTCTTCTCTCTCAGAAGCTTGTCTATTACTCTTATGCTGCGTTCTTAACATTTCTGTTTCATAAAACTCTAAATTAACGTCTGTATATCTTCTGCTAATTTCGTTATATGACCATGTTCTGTGCCTATGATGTTGACTACGAACAAATAGAGGCACTTTAATTCTAAATGTTGCAATATTATGCTCGAGTGTAGAAGTGTGCTTATGTCTAATTAGATAATTGATAAGTTTTTCGTCTTTTGAGTCTAGTTCATCTTTTTGTACACCAAAAGAAACTCTAGCAGAGTTAACAATTGTTATGTCCTCACCCATAAATTGAACTAGTTCAACCTTACCAATATTGTCATCATATAAAAAATGTTGTTTATTCATACTACCCTTATGAAAAATTTCCGTCTAATCCGTGATATAGTTTTTCTGCCCATGGTATGACATCCCACTTTTTTGCTGAAATGTTATGGTGTCCAACAATGCTAAACTTTGCTGCATCTCCTACAGCATATACTTCATTATCTTCACAAATTGGCTTCCCATCTAAATGTGTTGCTTCTCTTAAAGCTTGCAAAAAGTCTCTGCTTAATTCAGCCAGCTCATCACCAATCATTACCATTTCTTTTCCTTGAACTCTAGGATCAGAAATTGTACAGCTTTCTTCAATATATGCATCAGGATACCAGCTTTGTGTCTTTTCCCAGTACTTAACATCTGGGTGCATGCATATGTCAATACCAATAGAATGTTTATTAAACTTACCTGCATGGTATGCTACTAAACCTGTGTCTAAACATTGCAATATTTCGTACTCGTTTGTTTTGTGGTTTTTACCAATTAAAAAATGTGATGAAACATGCCTTCCTCTTGCCATGTTAAAAACGTTATAACAGTGCCTAGTATTTAAACCACCCCAGTGTACACAAATTGTAGAAGGATCTGACTTTCTCTTATACCAGTTTTTTGTTCCATCGTCTAGTTCATAGAGAGGTGCTGACCAATCTACTGAAAGTTCACAGTTAATTGGTACAACCTTTCCCATATGTAAAATAACTGGTGAGTCAAAATACTCCTGGACTTTTTTGTGCGTTGCTGGGCCATAAACACCATCTGCAGTAGCACCTACTTCTTGTTGAAGCTCTTTTACATAGCTTCTATTCTGATTTAATGTTGTAAACTGTTCCATAATTTACCCTTTCTTGTTGACTTGATTATATATTAGTCTAAATCAATATCTACAGAAACTGTTGCCTTTAACCTTGGAACTCTTAGGTGTTGAACGATTCCATGCTCTAAAGCTTCATCTGCGTCAAGGAACCAATCAGCGTGTCCTTTGTCGTGAATAAGTTTAGTAAAATAGTCATCAGGTTTGCCACAATTTCTTGCCATCATTTGATAAACTTTTTTATTCAATCTTTCAGATTCTCTAGCATCTGCCTTTAATTCCTCAACTTTGCCAAAAGCAAAACTAGCAACATCGTGAATCATTAGCGTCGCATCTTTATCCATAAATCGCAAACCGTCTGATCCAAAAGACGAAAGAATTGCACCGCATGACATAGCCTTTCCTTGCACAATAGTTGCTACTGGAATTGTAGAAGATTTAATAGATGAAATCATGGACATAAGAGAGTAAACTTGCCCTCCATATGAATCAATAACTACTGGTACTACTTTTTGTCCAGTATTCTGTGCTAAAGACATCGCAGTTGAAAACTCTGTTGCAGATTCTTCATTAAACTCATTTACTACAATAATAATAGGATCTTGTCGAAGTTCAATTGTTTTAATTTTAGGTGAAATATCCGTTAAAAAATTCATATATTTTAAATACCCTTGTTTGTTTATTTTTAATATTATAAAAGTTAGATTAGTAATTTATAAATTAAGATTAAAATTCTCTTAAATTATTTAGTGACATAGCACCAGACTTCCTGCTAACTTCTTTTCCATCAACAACTTTTACAAATGTAGGTACGTTTAAAACTTTAAACTCAGTTGCCATTTCCATATTTTCAGTAATATCAATCATTCGAATGTTTAATTCACTTTTTACTGATTCATTTAACTGACTTTTCATTGCTCTACATGGACCGCACCAAGGTGCACTAAAAAATAAGATTTCTGTATTCATATTGTTCCTTAAAAATTTTCCCAGCCCCATGAGTCTCCGCTCATGCCATCGGCGTTATAATCTGTTACTGTTCCTTCGAAGAAATTCTTAAACGAATCTCCGTTAATAATCCAATCTAACCAATCAAGTGGATTATTTTTTACTTTAAAGTTAGGTTTAAGACCAAGCTGAATTAAACGTCTGTCTGCCAAATATCTAATATAAACTTTAACTTCTTCCTTGTCTAAACCTTCAATGTCACCCATTTCATATGCTAAGTCAATAACTTTATCTTCTAACTTAACAGCTTGTCTATACATTTTATAAATAGACTTTTTAAATTCGTCATTAACGATTCTAGGGTGTTCTTTCATATATTCTCTAAATAATTGAGTCATTCCTTGAACATGCATTGTCTCGTCGCGAATTGACCATTCAACAATTTCACACATTCCTTTCATTTTGCCAAATCGCTGGTAATTAAGCAACATGACAAAAGCTGAAAATAGACTCATGCCTTCGTTACATGCAGACTGTGCAAGAGCTAGTCCTAAGCCTTTTTTAGTACTAACATCATTTTGCTGCATAAATTCAATTTTATCGCTCATTTGTTTGTACTCTAAAAAAGCACTATACTCTTCTTCAGGAAGTCCTAATGTATCATTAAGCAGCGCGTAGCTTCTTTGATGCGTACCTTCACGATTTGCAAATGAAAGCAGCATGCTTCTTATTTCGTTGTTTTTAAATTTTGGTATAAACAAATCACAATAGTTTCCGCCAACCTGTACATCACTTTGTGTAAAAAGTCTTAGAATCTGTGTAATGTGATTTTTTTCTTCGGCAGAAATCTTTCCACCTTTCCACTGATTTACATCTTCAGCCAGCTTAGCTTCCCAGCTTCCCCAGTGAATCTTCTCATGAGACTCTGCTATTTCCATAGCCCAAGGATACATAAACGGCTTATATGTAGTATTGTATTTTAATAATGACATAAACTTTATAACCTTTGTTTAACCTTTGTAATAACTATCCTTGACAACTTAAACAATCGTCAGGATCTGCAAAGTCTTGAAGCTTATCTTGTTCAACTTTTTGACTAACCTTTTCTGCAGAAGCACCAGCATTAGTTCTTAAGTAATATAAGCCTTTTAATTTCTTTTTCCATGCTCTAACGTGTACAGCATTGACATATGACTTAGGTGTACCTGCTGGGAAGAAAAGGTTAATGCTTTGACCTTGACATATAAACTCTTGTCTATCACCAGCGTGATCTACAATCCATCTTTGATCTAATTCAAATGCAGTCTTAAAAACTTGTTTATGCCAATCAGACATCCAATCTAAATGTTGCACAGATCCTTCGTTTAAGATAATTGAAGTCCACTGATCTTTGAGCCATTGATCTTTGTCTTGTACTTCTAATTCATCAGCATATGTTCCTATAACTTTTTCTAATTGTGCATTTTTAACTAAGTAAGATCCCACGCGAGTTCTATGTGTATATGCATTTGATTTCCACGGTTCAACTGAAGGTGAAGTACATGCGATAATAGAAGAATTTGCATTTGGTGCTATAGCTAGCAAATGAGAGTTTCTTACACCGTGACCAATTGCATCAGGGCATTCTCCTTTTAATTCAGCCAACTCTGCTGTCTTCTGTTTTGCTTTTTCTTTAATATCCATAAATATGGTTTTATTTGCTGCAATAGCAATTCCTGATTCAAACGGGATATTCTTTAATTGCAAGTAAGCATGGAATCCCATTGCACCTAGTCCTAGGCTTCTTTCTAAAGAAGCAGATCTAATTGCATTTGATAGGCTTGCTGGTGCATTTTCAATAAAATAAGTAATTACATTATCTAGATATTCAATTAAATCACCTACAATTGATGAATCTTTCCACTCATCGTATTTTTCTACATTTAAAGAGCTAAGACAACAAACTGCTGATCGATCTTTTGAAGTTGCAAGATGAATCTCGTTGCACAAGTTGCTTCCATGAATTTTAAGACCTAAGTCTTTTTGAAATTGTGGTAAGTGTTTATTTGCTTCGTCAATAAAATTGATATAGGGCTCTCCAGTTCGAAATCTAATTTGAAGAATTCTTTGCCATAGTTTTCTTGCGTTAATTGATTCTCTAGTAGAACCGTCATCAGGATCAACCAAGTTCCACTCTTCATCATTCATTACTGCTTCCATAAACTCATCTGTAATATTTACAGCGTTGTTTAGATTAAAGCACTTGCGATTAACATCGCCTCCAGTCGGTACTCTAATGTTTAGAAACTCTAAGATATCAGGATGCGAGATATCCATATAAGCTGCGTATGAGCCTTTTCTAGTTTTACCTTGACGATAAGCAGTCATATCACTATCAACTGTTTTTAGAAAAGGAATAGGCCCAGGTGAAATAGAGCTGTTTGATCTTACATGACTCCAGTGACCGCCTACTCCACCTCCTTTAACACTCATCCAGCGTAATTCATCAGAGTGAGATATTAATCCTTCTAGACTATCGTCAACATAAGTAAGAAAGCAAGAAATAGGCATGCCTCTTGACTTTTGATTAGGCTTTGGCGCGTTTGATAATATAGGACTTGAAAACATAAACCAGCCTTTAGACGCGTAATCATAGATTCTTTGAGCTAGTTCTGCATTTTTCTTTTCACTAGTATCACCTGAGAATGCTACGGCTGCTCTTGCAAAGCTTTCTTGCGGTGAAGATTCATCGTCACTCATGTAATAGTCTTTAAGTAGATTCTTTGCAAAGTCTGATAAATTGCTGTCTCTTTCTAAATCTATAGTTACACCATAGCATTGTTTTTTCATAAATTTTCCTTTTTAGTCTGAGCTTCCAACCATACCTTCTTTTCTCTTGGAAGCTTGTGATAAATTTAAGTATTCGTCTTCATTTATTACTTCAAACTCGTTATCACATTTAACTACAACCAACTGAAAGGGTAGTTTGTTTTGTTTGAAAATTGTAGCTACGCTACTTCCTATGTTAACGCAATTGACAAATATTTCTCCTGTATATCCTGCATCAATAACGCCAGCTCTTACTTTAAGAGTCGACTTAACAATTGACCCTCTTTCTTGAATAAGACCAACGAAACCCTTTGGAATAAGGACTCTAATTCCTGTCGGAATCAGACATTTATTAAGTTTGTCTTCACTTATAGCTCTTGATGACGACTCATAATTACAGGGATAAATAACTATGTCTTGATCAGACGTATTAAATAAATCTAATCCAGCACTCTCTCCATTATATGCAGGGACATAATCTTTTACATCAATATTATGTTGACTTAAAACTTTTTTTAATTCGCTATTTACTGTGAGTTTAGTCATCTTTCTTGTTGACCTCTTTCCATTTTTCTCTTAATTTATTTTTCATATCATTATTGTCTTGTGCTACAGCCTCATTTAGTGTTAAAGAGCTTTCGTCCAAGATTTCAAATTTTGATTTTGCAGTATCAATATTAATCGGAAACAATAAACCATCTCGACCTGCACGATTCTTTGCTACAAAAATACGTCCAGTACCTTCAGACTTCTCCATAGGCTTTCTACTAATTGACAATACAACGTCTGCAACTTGCGCTTTACCATATGACTCGCCAAGATTTTCCAGTCCTACGATGTCAGACTTTGAGGAATCTTTATTTGCTTGAGATGCAGTCCAAATTGGAATATTTAAATCAACTGCAAGATTTCTTAATTCTGTGTAAATAAGCTTTAACTCATGACGTAAAGAATCGTAAGCTCTTGAAGACTTCATTACATCAGCATAGTCAACTGTAACTAGACTTGGCTTAAAACCTTTAAGCGTTAATTTCTCAATGTGATTTCTTAGTGTAAGCACTGATGCTGATCCAGTTGGATATTCCTTAATGATAAGCTTTCCTAACTCCATGTTTGCGTACTTATCAACTACTTCTCTTTTGCGTTCAATAACTTCGTTTGAAGGAATGTTGCACAAGTTAGAATCATATCGCTTACCAGTTTCATGTTCTGAGAGCTCAAATGTATAGTGAATAACGTTTTTACCAGCTCTCATAGCTGCACAACCCATAGCAACTAAGAAGTGAGATTTACCTACACCAGTATTTGCTGCAATAACACCTAGCTCACCTCTACCTAGACCACCTCTAAGAATATCTTGCTGATCTAGTCTATCTAAACCTGTTGGACATACCTGTCGATTTATTTGTACAAATCTTGCCTCAATGTCGTCAAAGAAGTCATGTCCTGTAGTGTTAGGCATACCAACTGAGATTGCTGTTTTCATGATGTTCATTACAGATTCGTACTTCTCTGTTTGAATTAATTCTACACTTTGTTCAAGTGCCTCTTTAAACGCTTGTCTCTTGCAAAAGTCTAAAGACTTATCTTTAACATATTGTAGGTCACCAACATCTGGATTTGTTTTCATCCTATGAAGATACTCAATAATTTGATCACGAAGAACTGCATCCTTTGACTTAGATAAGTCTTCTTTAATGATTGTAATCAAAATAGTCAAGGTAGGAAATGTTTTATACTTCTTGTAATAAGAGAAGTATTTTTCGCATAGGAAACAAAGATACTTTAGATCAAAGTATTCTGGATTGACTACTTCAATCATTTGACCAGACCATGTAGTATCAGTCAACATTCCTTGAAAAACCTTTTCTTGAAATGCTTTCCCAAATTTTGAAAAGTTCTTTTCTAAACTCATATTATGTTAATGTCCTCATGTTAGATTTAATAGATAGCAGAAATGAATGAACGTCAAAAGAGTTTAAACCTTGACTATTTAAGATTTTCATTATTTCAAATTTGTTTATTTTTTCTTCTTTGTTGTTTAATTGATAGTTGATTTTTTTAACTTGATCAGCACTTATCATTGCAGAGTCTAGATACATAAGTTTCCAATTCTTGGTTATGTTATGAGATTCAGCAACAATGTTTTTATATAGTTTTAAAGTGCTGCCGTTTTTATCTTCTTCCTCTGACCTGTTTATTATATCACTTATAGTTACATCTTTACACGTACTTAATTCTGGGAATCTTTTTGACATAACTTTGAAGCCGGCTCCTTTGACACCTTTTATTCCGTCACTCTGATCTCCACTAAAACATCTTGTAGTACAGAAATTATTTGGTGTCACGTTCCATTTCTCTAAAACATACTCTTTATCTATGATCTGTTTTTTGTTTGGACTCCATATTTTTGTCGTATCATTTATTAACTGATAATAGTCTTTGTCTGATGTCACAATTAATTTTTCTACGTCATCTTTTTTAGTCGACGTCAAATATGCAATTACATCATCAGCTTCACAATCATTTACATAGATTTGTGTAACAGGTGTTTTATAAAGAATGCTGACAAGTGTTTTTAGTTGCCAATTTCTATTGTCTTGTGTATCAGGTATGTCTTCATTATATTCACTTCTGTTTAATCTTACAGGTCGTCTACCTTGTTTATAATTAGGGTCAATATTGCGTCTTCTTACAGACCCGCCACCTTCCCAAACTACTACTATTTTACTAGGCTTAAACTTTTCAGACAGATGCTGAATATTTCTTAGCATACCAAAAATGCCCCCACACAGCTGTCCATTTAAGGACTTTGCTGGATTGGCGGCAAAATGTCTCATAAAAACGTTTAAGCCATCAATATAAATTTCTGGCTTGTTCATATTCTCTAACTATTAGCTAACATCTCGAATGCGTCTGAGTGCACATCCATCACTTGCTTTGCAACTTCTTCTACTTCTGAGTAACTCTCAGGGTCGATATCTGGGTCGTCTGTTTGATTCTTTCGAATCATTGCTTTTTCTAGCAGCTTATCAATCCAAGGACCATGAATGTCATCATTTATGAGTTGATCAAAGTCTGCTTTATAGAATTTCTTGTCGACAATAAGTTCCCCTTCTGGTGAATATACAATTAAGTTTTTCCAAGCACCAGATCCAGAAACCTCAATACCGTACCCGTCAATTGTTTCTTGGCCGTGTTTTCTAAGTAAGTCAAATATTTGTTCATGCTCTTTAATACCTTTACCAAAGTGAATCTCAAATTGACAAGACCTAAATGGCGCTGATACTTTGTTTTTAATTGTTTTTGCAGACACATTAATTCCAATTGGCTCTTTATCTTTATTTAAGATTTGCGAACCAGCACCTAACTTAATTCTTACTGAGCTGTGAAATGGTATGGCCATGCCTCCAGGCGTTGTAGTAGGATCACCATATAATACGCCAACTTTTGTTCTAATCTGATTTAGACAAACCATAAGAACCTTTTCGTTAGCAATAACTCCAGTAATCTTACGCATTCCTTTAGAAATAGCGCGTGCTTGAAGACCAATACTCTCTTTTTCGTAGTCACCTGTTAACTCTGCCTTAGGTGATGTTGCTGCAACAGAGTCCCAAATAATAGTTACTGGTACGTCTTTGTCCATTGCTTTAGCCTTAATAATAGTCGACTCAGCAATTGAGAGTACTTCTTCTGTACAATGTGTATCAACGTATACAAATCTCTTAGTAATGTCAACACCTAATGCTCTTAGGTTTTCTACACTTGTAGCGTTCTCTGTATCAATGTATACAATAATTCCACCCATTTGCTGTGTAGACTTTGCAATTTGTGTAGCAATATGAGATTTACCAATAGATGGTGGACCAAATATCTCTACAATTCGACCTTCAGGAAGACCACCATCTCTTTGATTAGAGATAATATAGTCTAACTGTTTTGACCCAGTACTTATCCATCGCTTAACATGTGTAGGAGAATCATCTGTGCTTAAGTTATAAGCAACGCGAGTGCCTCTTTCTTTGTTAAGACTTTTAATCAGGTCAGACGTAAAGTCGTCTAATGGCTCTTTAGCTACAGGCTCTTTGACCGCCTTTTTTCTTGGCATTGTTTATTTTCTCCTAAAATGTTATTTGTTATTAAAGACTTTCGAGATCAGCAAATGCGTCATCTAATGAGCTATATTTGCCGCTAATTGCATCTGGCGAGTTATCATCATGAGAACTAGAACTACTAGTAGAAGCATTTGATGCGGAGCCGCCTCTCGTTGTCTCTGTAGAGCTATCTTCGTCGTCACCGTTTAGCCACTCATTAACAACTCTCTCAAGCTCTTCATATGACTTAAGTTCAAACATGTCATTTACATCTGGAATATTGTCAAGCCAGTCCTTCATCTTTGAAGAGTCCTCAGACAGAGGTGAATCCTTACCTCGAGGTCGTACGTCAGTTGTAGCCCACATTTTTCCTGGAGCCTTTGTACATGTCACACGTACGTCACGCCCCTCATTAGGATCAGTGATATCACCGTAGTCCTCGTCAAGCATGTAGTTCAAAAGTGTTTGATATACTTGCTTTCCAAATGCCCATAAGCGTACACCTTTATCCTCTTCACCTCGAACGATGACAGGTGCGTAACATCGCATTTTAGGGTATAGTTTCTTAGCTAGCTCGTAAGACTCTTTAGAACCTTCGTCACGAAGCTTTGTAATTAGCTCTTGAATAGGGTCAGCTTTGCTAAACTGGTAAGGTGCAAGAAGTCCAGGGTTGTTTCCGATGTTGTAGTAAAACATTAGCTCTTTAAAAGGTTGTCCATCATTATTAGGATAAGCAAGAAGACGTACAGTTGTTTCGGAGCCTTCCTCAGGTCGCCACATTACGTTTTTACGTGAATTTTGTCCACTAATTTGATTAAGTTTCTTACGGATTGCTGCTAGATCAATAGCCATATTGATTCCTTTCTAATTGTTTAATTTTTAATTGGTAATATTTAATTTGTGTTTTAAACCAATCATGATGTCATTATAATATGATTAATTCTAATTTACACGTTAAAGTTAAAATTTTAATTTTTATTTTTAAACCCAGTCCATATCAGGTCCGACGTACCTATCGTCGTACATTTTATCAAACCTAGGTTTTTCCATAGCTAAAACATCATAAGGAATGCCTAAACTATGTAATTGTCCTGAAATTAGTTCTCGGTCTTTTTCAGGTGCTGCTGTATATATCACTATAAAATTATAGTCGTGATAATATTTTTTAAGTTTTTCAATCATTTCATAACGAGGAATAACTGTTCCGTCGTCTTGTTCGTCTACTAATGTTCCATGAAAATCAAAAGCTACGACTTTTCTGCTTTTATCTTTTTTAACTGGCTCGTTATTTATAACAGTGTCTTTCATAAAATAAGGTCTAAGAATCATTTCAACTGAGTTGTGTAAAAGTGTCTCTAACCTTGTTGCTTCATTTTCATCTATATCTAGTTCAAAAGGCAAACTAACATTTATTCCTACATCTTTAGGCTCTATATGAGTATTAAATATAGCACCTGATGTTAAACAAGGTGTTTGATTTTGTTCTTGAAGTTTTTTTCTTTTAGCTGGTCCATTTTTCAAATACCAAGAAGGGGACTTGGTCTTTTTATTTTTCTTTTTATAAGCTGCATTCGATTTACTTCTTCCACTTCGATACTTAACTTTTCCAGAAGGTCCAGCACCTAATGGCGTAGCTACACCTCCAATTGCACCTACGCCACTAAATTCATTAAGCTCAGCTTCATCTAAGAGTTCTTCTAGAATTAAGCAGTACAACTCAGTATTCATAAAGTTCCTTTTGATATTATTTTATATTTTATATATATCAAAAAGGAACAGTATATATTCCAGCAACTTTATCTAGCTCATCTTTAATTACAGCTTCGTGTGCTAGTGTTAAGACAGTTGCTAATCTAGACTTATGACCGCCATAAAATTTGCTCTCTTCACTTCCTGGATCTCTTAATAACATTATTGCATTCCACTCTTCCCAAGATAAACCAACATTATAATGTTGAAGTAGATATAGCGTCATATCATTAATTTGATATTTAGGACAGTCTTCGTTCCAGTCAAAGTATTGACCTAGTTTTTCTTTATGCCATTCAGACTCTGTATCTTTAAATCGATTTTGTGATAGCGTACCAATTCTGCCTAAGATTGAAAGTAATGAACATCGAATAATTGTCTTCTTATATATACCATAATTTAAAGCATCTGATATTTTGTTTGCAACTTTTGCAAGTTCTAATGCATATTCAACAATTCCACCTATTCCACAAAATGCTTCTTTTTCTCTTTGTGAATAAGATGTCATTAATATTCTTTCTCCTTCTTTTTCAATAAGATTATTAATGCTCTCATCTTCTAATTTATTAAGAAGCATTTCATACTTTGACCAAAGTGTCTCTATGTCTCTTTCTTTATACATTAATATGTCTCCGATAATTTAGCTGTTTCTACTGGAAAATTTCCTAATAAAGGGCAGTTATAACCTTTGTCAGTTATGTTTTTTAATTCTTCTATATACTCATTTTTGACATCTAAAACTAAAGCATCATGAATAATAAAAATAGGTTTACACAAATCTTTATCTATTTTTTCTACTAATTCTGAAAAATATGTCAGAGCAACATCGACTGCTGTAGATTGTATGTAGTTGTTTATCAGTTTGTTTGATTGTGTTTCTTCGATATTCCATATTGGTCGACCAAAAAAGTTGTTTCTGCAGCCAATATCATTAACAACGTCAGCCTTTTTTAATATGCTTTCTAAATCAAAGTATTCTTTAGTAGCATTTAAGACACTGTCACTTCTTTCCTTAGAAAGACCTTCAATTTGCGAAGAAGATCCATATAGAGTAGAGATTATGCCTCTTTTTATTATTACTCTATCAACTTCAAAATCGAGTGATGCTGAAATTTCGCTGTATATATCGTCAGATGATGATTTGCCATTTATGCTTCTTATGACTCTAGGTTCTAAATTTTTAAAGTCTACATATAATAGATCACCATCGTAATTCCATCTACTTTGAAATATTTTTCTACATCTAGCTGGGAGTGTTAATATATTAGGACTGTTTTTATTATTAACTAATCTACCTGAAACTGTTTTTACTTGATCATATGATACTATATTTGAAAAACCATTTTTAGGTTTAAAAGAATTTAAATTGCTCAATATTGATTCATTTTTTTCTAATTCTTTAAAAACTTTATAAGATATTAAATTAATCTTTGCTGCATTTAAAGAACTAAATATTTTTTGCTGATTATTATATCTCTCTATATAGTTTAGAGACATATCTTTTTCTACCAAGACTTTGTTTGCCTCTTCAATATCAGACATGTAATTTTCTAAAAAATGATCAGGCAATATTAAACTAATGTCTAATATATTAGAACTATTAAACATACTAATAAATTTATTCCATTTTTTAGTATTTTGTATTTTAAATAACTTATATAAATTTCTCATAATACGATTATATTATGACATAGTAAAATTTACAACTATTATTGTTGATCCAATTTAAAATCTTCTAAATTAATAAAACTATTTAAAAAAGTTTTCCACTCAATAACGATTCTTTGATATTCTAGATCAATATAATATTTCTCTTTCTTTTCTTCGACTTTTTTTATGCCTGATATTACATCAAATTCAATTCCTGAAGTAGAAACTATTAGAGATCCCGGTTTAGTGTAAAGATGCATGTGTGAATATTTTGATTTTCTTTCAACTTCTAGTTTAAAGTCTTCATATGATGCCTTTATATCATTAATCAGTATTTTATATGACTTATTTAATTCTTTTACTGCCGCCATCGTTTTAAAAACAAAGTCTCTATAATCTTTAGTCATGACTAGCATATTAAATTCATTTAAATCAATAAACTTTTCAAATGTTTCTACTAGCTTTGTTCTTTCAAACAAATCCCAATCTAAAATCAGATTTTTTTCAATTTCAATACCAGCAGTACTGTTTAAACCTTTATATTGAAAACTTATTTGAAGCTTTAAACTTATAAAATTGTTTAATTCTTTTAAAAATTTATCATTATCTGTTGTATTAACAATAAAGTCTATGTCATTTTTTATTATTTTATTACTTTCTGATTCATCAGAAAGAAATAATTGTTTATCATTTATTTTTAAATTAGATAATTTTTGTAGAAAAACTTGTGCCCTTTTGCGTTTAACTACTTTACTTTTTGCTTCTTCTCCAAGCTGAGCTTTGTTTATTTTATTTTTAACAAAAGCAAACTTATTAGAGTCTCTTAAGAGGTCAATTTTCAAATTTATTTTTTTATCTTTTGCAATATCATTGTTTAAAGACATCCATAAATTAAAACTAGGAGAATCTTCATTGTACTGATTGTCTTTTTCTATCCATGCGATATTTCTATAAGAAGGAAGCACGTTGAGATTTAAAGAAACTTCTAATTTGTCTTCGTCTTCGCCTAATGTAAATGTAATAGTCTTGTTTTTTATTATTCTTCTGCTTCCAATTTCATCTCCTGAGTTTGAGTAATTTAATATATTAATTTCAGTTATATTTTCTTCAGCTTTAATCGGCTTATTAGGTCTTAGTATGTCACCTATTGCTCGAGAAAGGGTATTAGCTGCGTTTTCATATTTTCCGTATACATCGCCGTAAGAAAGAGTAAGTTGAGTTGTAAATTTTCCGGGTGATAAGTCATGTTTTATTCCAGTTACAGCATATGCATTATCTATTGTAGTACCTGTTTCAAAATCTAAAAAGAGATACTGCGCAAAGTTAACAAAAGGACAACCATACATTGTTACTGTTGCCTGTGAAGGTAAAACTCTAAGTGGCAAGTCTTTAGAAAAACTTACTTTTGCTGCTATTTGTCGCTTATTATCAGCAGCTCTTTCAGATCTAGTTAGATAAATAGTATTAAGTTTAGCTTCATTTACAGTAGAAATTGAAGCTTCAATTATACCAGAGTTTTGTGTACCATATGTTATTGAAGGCATTATTTTTTTAAAGCTATTTTTCATGCCTTCAACTTTAAATTGTCCAGATATTTCATAAATACCTTCTGATATTTCTACAAGGCCTCCTTCTTCTATTAAATCTTGTATAATTGACCAGCTTCTATTATAAAATTTTTGTCGATTTATTTTATGTATATTATTTTTTATTTCTGCTAACTCAGCCTTTTCTTTTATCGTTAGCTTTTTCTTTTTACGTTTACGCTTACTTTTATCAGTTTCTTCAGTATTTTGCTCTTTGATTTCAATATATCCTGAATTATATTTTTGTCTTTCTTTATTAAGTTGCGTACTTGCTGCTATAATTCCTCTATCGTAAAAATCTTTCATTATAGTATTAATTGAGCCGAAAGGATTGTCATTTTGATCAAATATCGATATTCTTGATATTGTCATATTATAGTCTGTTTTTTTAGTTAATGTGTCAAATGTAAAACTTATTTTCGGCATAACAAATCTAACATCATCTATTGACTTTGAACTTTCTCCTGAATTTATACCGTCTTCTTCTGAGCGAGCTAAATCTGAGTATATCTTTGAAAGTCTTTTACTTACGTTTAATTGCTGTGTATCTTTTTTGTAAACTGCTTCTACATTTCCTGTTTTTGGGTCAACCTTGTAAAAGTCGCTTAGGCCGTAACAAACGTTTGTTCTAGTATTTATAAATCTATTTATTACTTGAGATATTACTGATTCGAGTGTAAAAGAAGCACCTTCTTCAAACAGAGAATTTAAAAATACTCTTAATTCTAGTCTAGGAATAAGTATAGAAGAAACGTTCATGTTAGAAAATAAACCACAATTTTCATTACAAGTGTAACTAATAATTTGTATTTCATTAAATTTTCCAGTTGAACCTAAATGTGTTCCAACTAAACCAGACACAAAAGCCCCAAAAGTTACGAACTTGTCAAAGCCTCCTCTACCTAATCCTTGATAAGGAACACCTTCAGTTTTTACTTGTCGATTAAGCATAATTTTTTCATACATTGCACACCACTCTGTATTAATAAAAGGATCTATTTCGTCTATGCCTCCCATTATTTTGTTTATCAAAGCGTTCTGTGTAGCAAGCAACTCGCTTTTTTTATTAATTGTAGTATCTGTTACTTTATTAACGTACGCAGACAAAGCTTTGATAAAATTATAAAATTCATAACCATTTACAATTTCCGACGAACTTAAATTAAAGCTTTTTAAGTCTGTTACACCAGACAAAGATATTAAAGGAGTATCACCTAAAATATAAGTGTTATTTGTCTTAGGGTCTAGTTTATCTAAAGATCTAATCAGGCTTTGCATAAGATTACTAAGCGTACCTCTAGAGTTATTAAGAAGCTGTTGCAATTCGTTTTCTTTTTTAATTTTTTTTATTTGTTTATCAATACTTTTTTTAAGTTTTTTAAAACTTTTATTAAAATTATCATAATTTTTTTTTAATCTTGCTATATTTTCAAATGTCAACTCTTCTAAAGACTTTACTTCGTTTGTTACTAGTCTTGTTTCATCTTTGATTAATTGAGTTATTTTTTCTGTAATTGTTTTGTACGATACACCAGCTGTGGCACCATCAACTACATGCAAAACACCTTTTTTATTTAAAATTGACAATGTTTCTAGATACTTTCTTTCAGCAAACAAGATAGAGTTAACATTTAATAGACCGGGTGGATCAGAATGCAACTTTACACTTCTTATATCAACTGGTCCACGCATTGCAATAGATAAGTCTATGTTAACTTGACCTGTATTGTCCATAGAAAAAGATGAATTAGTTATAATATATTTTTCTGTTACTCTACTATTGTCTAAAAACTTTCCTAGGTAATTTGTAGAGTCACCTTTACTTGTTTTACCGTCAACATGACGCCAACCGTATTCTATCGCAATTTCAGCACCGAAAGAACCAAACAAGTCTGGTTTGACAAAAGGCGCAATGTCAACCATTCTAGTTCTATCATGAAGTATTAGTGAAAGCTTGCCGGTCTTAAAAGACAACAAGCCTTGTGTAGGAGCAACATCTATACTAAAATTTTTTATTGTCATAAAAGGTCTAGTAATATCGTGTACAGAGTTTGATCTGATAAAATTCATATCAGTGTTAAAAGTGTTATTAGAATTATGTCCTATAAACTTTTCTCCAAAGTTATTTATAGTTTGTGGCATTGTAAAAGCTGAAAGATTTGTTCCTACTGCAGATTGCTTTTTTTGATCTTCTCCACTACCTACTACTCTAGTAAAGTTTGCTTCAAGAGTTTTATACACATCTGTAGTAGCATCTTGACTTATTGGCGTACCATCAAAAAATTGTGTTATTGATGCAGTTTTATATATTTTTGTACTAGTTTGTGATTCTATAAAAGAAGGTAAAACAAAAACAGCACTTAAATAAGGTTGACATTTGCTTAACTCTACGGTACTTAACAAATTAAAGAATGTAGCTAGCTCCAAGCTGTTTCTTGTACCTGCTCTAATGTTAGGATTATCCATTAAAATATAAGCTAGACTTGGTTTTTCTTTTGTAGCAGCACAAATATAATTTGCATCATTTACTGCGTTAATAATATGTTTTTTTCTAGCATCAGCAGCACCTGTAACTTTAGCTTTAGAATGCGTTATTTCTTGCATAGTATACAATGCTCTGCCCTCACCATTCTCTAACCCAGTATCTTTAAAAAGTTTATCAGCTTTTTTTTCATTCATCATTCCGTATCTGGAATAATGATTCCACCCTCTGCTTTCCCCTACAACATCAGGTCTTTTTTTTAGAAGCATACAAGGAAATTCACATTTATCGATTTCACTTAGTTTTACTTTTTTGAAAGTCTGTTGTTGCTCTGACTCAGATGAACCCTTAATAGGTGACATGTTTCCTCTAAAACTCCAAACTTTTTTAGTCTTTTCAGATATTTTATTATTATAATCATCATGAATAATTGTCATAAAAGAAGTAAGATATTTTAAAACATTTTTAGCTTTTGTTTCATCATCTCCACAGTAATTTTCATATACTTTTTCAATCATTTCATTTACAGTTATTGCTTCTGTTGTTATTGACTGAAATACATCTGTTATTGCTTTAACAACATCTTCGTCGCTTGCAGCTTTTTTATCGTCTTTATTTGTTGATTGAGATAATAACTCTCTTACTACGTCTTCGTTAGACATAATATTTGTATATTTGCTAATATTAGCTTCTCTTAAATAGTTTATAAAAGTTTTATCTTCAGCCATTATCGACCTTCTTTTAATCTTAGTACATCTTCTAATACAGGAATATACAACACAATACTGTCATCGTTAACCTCACCTTTATTAGCAGCACCTGCACCAATACCTAAAGGCCATCTGATTCCACTGGCAGCTGCTATTATCCACCAGTTCAAACCGTTGCCATAATATTCTTGTGCATAATGATCAAGTCTTCTCCCATCAGCTATTACTGTTGTAAATTTTATTGTACCATTTTCTACTGCATAGTAAATAGCTGATGTTAAATTTGGAATGCCACCTAATCTACTAATATATTCAGACATGTCTTATTATCCTTTAAACTAATTAGGGTCTTTATACTTCTTTTTATTTAAATGATCTAACAATCTATATTTTGCCATTGCAAAATCTCTTCCAGAACCAGTATAACTAAAGTCTGCTGGATCTCCAAAAAATTCGTTATTTATTCTGCCAACGTTATAAACAGGTGCACGCAGCATACCTCTATGATCTAACCCTGGAGGAATGTCATGTATAGGTGCAAAGTTAATTGTTAACTTTACTAACATAGGTGCTTTAGAACCTATTCTGCTAGTCTCCCAGTTAACTTCATTATAATTGACGTCTAACTGAGTTATAAACCCAGCTAAACCTTTACTCATTCCGCTTTCGTATGACTTAGTTATAGGATTATTGCTTTTTCCATCTTTTGTAGGAGCCATCAAATCTTTAGCCGGACGAGCTGACGGGCCACTAGCAGGTTCACTTCTTTTCTTTAACATTATTTTTGATGCATCTGCAACAACTTTTATTGTTTTAGATAAAGGTATGTCTGGAGGCAATTTCAGTAAGTCAGCTGCTGAAAGTTCCTTGTAAGCTGTGTTGTCTATCTCAACAACATAAAAGTCGCCCACTTTATCATGAACTTTATGTATTTTTACAGGATGATCTACAGATATTGATCTAGGGGCTACTAACTGTGAGGTAGCGTTTGGTGCTAAGTCTACTCCTTCGTCACCGTTATCTGTTCTATAATGCCCTGCCATAAGCTCAAATTCATTTGTTTCTTCGCCGGAAAAATCTACGACGTCACCAGTTCTTTCACCTACACCATGAAGTCTAGAAAGATTTGTTCTACTGTAATTGCTCTTTATTACATCACCAACTCTAAGTCTTATAAGTGGTGAAGCAGTTGGTACTTGTGTAAAAGGGTACTTAAAATCTCCATCACTTGCGTCTAAACCACCAGACCATTGTGGATAAACCATTGCGACTATTTTATTAACTTGATACCACATTAGGTCATGATCCGCCTCAGAAGTTGCTGCCAATGTAAAAGACACATTAACATTTCTTGTTGTCTTAACGTAAGTACGAACATCATCAATTCTACCAAAACCACTTGAAGCATTATACTCAGGATTAAAAGAGTCTGTTATGCTATCAATAAAAGCATGAAATGATATAATTTCATTTGTTCTAATATCATGAAAGTAAAAAGGCATATACTCTGCCTCTAATACTGCTTCTATTTCTTTAACAGCATACTCAGGTATTCTTCTTTCTTCTTGATGTATTTTATAAAAGTTTTGTGTTAAATCCTTACCTAAAGAAAAAGACTTTTTACCGTTTGCAGCTAAAGCTCTTTTAAGTGAAGGATGTAAAGAAAATAGTTGAGGCAATGCTCTAATTCTAGTTGTTTGACCGGGCTTTTTGTTTTGTGTTATTTTGTGGCCAAAGTCTCCATCTGAATGTTTTTGCTGCCAATTGTATACAGCAGTATCTTCTTCTGGTGCACTATCAGGTAATTTCACGCCTATAGATTCTAAGAGGCCTTTAGCTGCTGCTTTAATTGCTTTGCTTACATCGTCATCTTTGTCCTCTAGTTTTTTATATTCCGGATCATTAAAATAGTCAAATATATCTTGAGAAAATGCTTTCCCGTCATCACCAGCAAAAATCTTTATTCCGTAATCTATATGTCTATTTGATCTTAAGGCAGAGACTCTACTTTGTGGAGAATCTTTTTCTCTTCCTCTAAGATAAGAGTCGTCATAAACATATTTTTTAATAAGCTTTAAACCTATTTGCATTCTTTCAATAAAGAATTTTGTATAATAATAATTTAAGTCTGTAAAAAAGTCTAACACCGAGCCTTCTTTTTCTTTTGCTTTATATAAAGTTTTCTCTTCCCAGTATCTTTCCTGATAAAACTTTCTAAATAAAAGGTTTGCTCTATTTTGAACAGTTTGGTTTGTAGCTGCTGAAACTACTATTTTTACTGCAGCATAAGCAACTATAGCTAACTCACTTGCAACAATAATTATACTTTTATTATCACCCATGGTAGTTAATGAACTTATAAAATCTAGATCATTCATGTCAGTTGTTGTATCTTTTATAATTTCATCAAAGTCTATAAGAGAGTCTGGTGACATCCATTCAGCAAATCCTACAAAAAATGCAGTAGTTCTTTCAAATAAATTTGAATTATCATGAGGATAATTTAATACATTGTAAATGTATCTTGTAAACAAATCATATTCAGTATAATCGTATTTTCCTACTCTAAGATTAAATCTCTCAGCAGTTCTATTTTGTTGCCCATTAGCAAATGTAAGTAGTCTGTTTGCAAGTATAATGACTTCTACTATAGCAATTTGTGCAACAACTTCTGCTAAATAAGAGAACATAGCGGCAGTAAGGTCTGAACCATTGTCAAGGTCACTGTCGAGCTTTACTCCTCCGAGCATTTCAAACTCATCGGCAAAAACTCTTGGTTTGTTAGCATCGTTTGGATCACGCGAGTTGTTTCTTACATCAGAATAAGAATTAAATGACTTAAAAGATTTTAGACTTTCTCCAGGGTCATTTCCATCTGAATCTTTTACAAAGCCGAAACTATTAATTCGTGGTAAGTCTTTAACAATTGAATTATAGTTGTCATCTTCAATTAATTCTGTGCCTAATGTACCTAAACTTATACTGCCAGGTGCTACAGCATCATAAATTTCAGGAGGATTAATCTCTTCAGCATTAGCAGGAGGATTTTGCTCTAAATCAACGTCGTCGACGCCATTGCTGTCGTTATATTTTGATACTGTGCCATCTGGATTGAGAATGTATTTGTTTGACATTTTTATTTATCCTTGATAATTTTATCATTATCTTTCATAAAGTCTTGCAGAGACAAACCTCGTAAACGAGAGAACTTGGATTCATCAATCTGTCCTTCAGCAAGAGACTTACCGATTGAGTTAAGTTCTTTTTCAACAATTTCATTAAACATATTTAAATATTCTTCTTCAGACTTTCCAGTCTTCTCAGCAAATGCCTTGCACATAGCTTTATCAATTCCTAGTTTTGCAATTATATCTCTTACATTTAATGTTTTCATAATGTTTCTCTCTATTAACTTCCTGATGGTTGTACAATTTCTGTTGTCGGCATAGAATTATCGCTACCTATATTAAAGCACCTTGACCCAATTGCCTCAGAAGCAAGACTAAATACGCCGTTTGTATATTCAGGCATTCCTAATATTCTAACTAGATTATTCTGTGCCATTAATTTCATTAATTTATCTATTATCTCTTTTGTAAACACAAAGTCTGACGTTACCTCAAAACCTTGCTCTTCTAATTTCTTTTTAATTGCATTAATCTTGTTACATTGCTCTTCAGCTTTTTGCTTTGTCAACTTATTAGTATTATTTGTTTGAATTTTTGCTGCGCCTGAGTAGTTTGATGATGCAATTGTCGTAGCAGAATTTTCTTCACCAAACAACTTAGGCAAGCTAACTGAGTCAAGTAAGTTATTTAGTATCGATTTACTTTCATTTATATTGATATATTTGTTTAAATATTCTAAATCTTGTGTTGTCTTTACACCTTTTGGACTTCCTTTAGTCATTTCTTTGCCCGGCTCATCAGGTTTTTCTGGCATTAAAAGTTTTGCTTGCTCTGCTAACGCTGTTCTTTTTCCATGCTTTATGTGATCTTTAAAAATTTGTTGATAATAAGGGCTACTTGCAAAACTCCCATTTTCATGTTCAGGAGAAATAATGTTAATTTTATTATTTTTTGATTTTTTAGCAGCTGCAGTTATTTCTTCTCCATAATTTGACCAAAAAGATCTAAAGTATATATTGTCAAAGTGATTTGAAAAATCATCTCCATCCAGCAATCTAGGTATAATTTTTCCAATTAATTTTTCGTCTAAATATTCATCAAATTCTCTTGCGTGCGTTATAGCAGCAGGTTCTTCTGCTGTTAACCACTCGCTTACACCTTGAAATATTTTATAGCCTGCGTAAGCTGCTGCAGCTGTCCCTAAAGCTACTCCTGTTACAACATTTACACCTGGAATCGCAGCTAAAAAGGGTAAAACTGATGCAGCTGCGGCAGGCATCGCAATCATACCAGTAGCTAATCCTATACCTGTCGCAGCAGCTGCTCCTCCTCCCACCCATGCTCCAATTTCACCCGGCGTGTCACTTATTGTACTGAAGTCTTGTGCATTTATCTGGCTTATAGAAGACAAGTCTCTTCCCTTATACTGACCGTCATTTATTCCTTGCATAATAGTTGCTGTTTGTAGAGCTACATTTCTAAAGTCATCCTCAGTATTTCCTTCTTCTACAAACCTAGTTTTAAGGCCTTCTATTGCTGTTTGAAGTTTAGCTTTTTGACCCGGGTCTTTTACAGTTGAAGCTTTATCTCT